>Ga0255055_10000399_pt1 | contig 33990 bp, 28 predicted proteins | sample JV7_2_27_MG_FD_188633 | JGI IMG/M metagenome (GOLD analysis project Ga0255055, IMG submission 188633) | Seawater microbial communities from Jervis Inlet, British Columbia, Canada - JV7_2_27 | ecosystem: Environmental > Aquatic > Marine > Inlet | place: Canada: British Columbia | collected...
GTTTATGTGCATAGGCAAAAAAGTGGTCTATTGCGGAGATGCCGGTCAGGGCTCGAGCATGAAAATGGCGGTCAATCTGCTTTTAGGCATCATGGCCGCCGGCATTTCCGAGGCCGTCAACTTGGGGCAGAAATGCGGCCTGGACACCGCCACCATGCTGGAGACCATGCTGGCGGGGCCCATGGGATGTGCGCTTTTCGAATTCAAAAAATCGATGCTGATTGATGACAGCTTTTCAGCCCAGTTTCCCTTGAAACACATGACCAAAGATATCCGTTTTGCGCTGCAAACTGCAGATGAAAACGGAGCCATGGCACCCATCGGACACACGGTATTCCAGCTCTACCGACAGAGTATGGGACAGGGTCTTGCCGACATGGATTTTGCGGCCGTTAAAAAAATTTTTGAACGCATCAGTGATTCCTATTCCAGTGCCTCCCAAGGTCAAAGCGCCCAGGAGGAGAAAAAAAAAGCTTGATCCGCAGAAATTATAAGCGGCTGTGTGGAGATTAGGTAGAAGAAACTCTTTACCTAAGCCCAGTTGCATAATTGACGGAAACAGGAAGAGGTTACGCCTGCAACATCAATTCAACTGCCTGTTTACCCGTCATCCCTATCTCAATACCACAGTCTTTTGCCTTCGGTGTTAGATTGACGATCTTCGCATTAAAGAGGTCTTCCGGTTCGACTAGTGGGTTCTCAGGAGTTCCTTTGGCAATTGCTACGGCCATGTCAAATTCAGCTGCGGTTGGGATATCGTAGATCCCGCAACCAACGATGCCCGCCTTCGTTAAGATCGAGCAATACTGTCCTTTATTCCACCTGTTGCTGATGCCGATTGCCTTGCCGTTTTCAAAAGTCAAATCCCGACTTACTGTTCGTGGTATTTTCTCTTCCATTCCCTTCCTCCTTTCTCCCTTTTTATTTGCTATTGACGCTCCTGGGAAAGTTTTCAAACTGGTGCTCTGAACATCTATGAATGTGTCAACTTGCTCAACGATTACCATGTCCGAATAGGACACAGACGACGATGAATATATTGCATACCGGGTCTGCACAAATTCGATCGGACCGCAGGTTCCAAACTCACCCTAAGAGAAAAGCCGAAATCAATCATAAAACCGCCACCCAATTATAATCCACAACAATATTCGTCAAGTCTAAAATTGATCTAAAGGTTTAGTTTGAATAAGCCCGACATTTCCCTTCGATAGCCAAGGTACCAGGGATAGATGGCAAGATTTTCATATGCGTAAAATTTGACATTTGAACCGATTTCTGTCAGGGATTGAAGAGAACTTTTAACCTAAAAAAGGAGCCGTGCTATGCTGACCCGACTTTGGACTATTGGAATGAAGGTGGCTAGCCTTGATCAAGAGTTACAATTTCACCGTCAGCTCGGGAACGAAATCGTTCTTGATGAATACATCAAAACGGATTCGGGCGAATTTCGACTGCCTCTCGTCAAAATGGGCGATCGTTTTCTGCACCTCATGGAAGAAACCGTTTACGAGCAAGAACTCAACGAGCCACTTTCTCTTGGTCCGGCCCATCTGGTTTATGTAAGTGACAGTTGGGATGAAGACGTGGCCAACGCCGTTTCCGCCGGCGGCCGGCAACTTATCGAACCGGTTGAGATCGAAGCCGGATTTGGTCGCCGTAAACTGACGTTTATCCAAGCACCCGGTGGCTGGAACTTCGAGATTTTCGATATGATAGAGGACCGGGTACCCGATGTAGCCAAATACAGAAGTCGCCTTACGGGCCTGTGGACCTGCGGCACTAAAGTTCCGGATATTGATCGTGAATTGGAATTTCACCGCCAGCTTAACAACCAAATAGTACTAGATGAAACCATCGCATCGGGTGGTGAAAAATTTCGGTTGCCCCTCATCAAAATGGCCGACAAATATATTCATGTCCTGGACAAGGCTGTTTATGAAGATGACCTGGGCGAAACGATCCCCTACGGCATATGTCACCTCGTCTATGCAACCTCCAACTTTGAAGCGGATGTTGAAATTTGTAAGAAGGCCGGGGCTAGGCCGGTGGGAGATATTGCCCACATAAAGGCCGAATTCGGAGAACGGATGGTCGCGTTCTTTCGCGCCCCTGGTGGTTGGAATTTTGAAATCTTGAAAATCATCAAGAATCTCGTTCCTGAAGTGATCTAGCCCGGTTCAAATTAGACATTTTCAGAGGCCGTCTGTGGGCGAGGCCCAAAAGACCAATCGAAGGAACCCGAAGATGAAATAGCAACGAGCTGGCTTCCCGCCCATCTGGGAACCGGTTCGGGAAAATCGGACCGGCAATGGGCGCCTCGGCTCTCCTTGCGCCTGAGGGCGGCGTGGATAACGATCTTCGCCGTCATGAGAGCATGGCGGATTTCGATGATCCTTGTGGTTTCTTTTGGCTGAGCATGATGCAATACCCGTTGGAATTCTTCTTCTATAAAATCCAATTGCCGTAATCCCTCCATCATACTTGTCTGGTCACGGATAATTCCGCCACAATCCCACATAACTTTTCGTAATTGCTTTTTGATATCCTTTAAGCGTTTGAGATTTGTCGCGTTGCCGCCAGCAGGGATCTTTACTTCCGGTTGCGGAAAAACAATGTCGCCGGAAGACAGCTGCATTTGGGCCGCACAGCCAGCAGCTGAATCACCTGCTCTTGCTCCAAAGACCAAACACTCGGACAACGCATTGCCTCCCATCCGATTTGCGCCATGCAGTCCTCCGGCAACTTCACCCGCTGCAAACACACCGGGAACATTCGTCAGTCCATCTTGATTGATGGATATTCCCCCCATGAAAAAATGGCACAAGGGTGAAACCATTATGGGCCTCTGATCAACGCCGAAGACCCGATCAAGATAATGCCAGTTGGCAGCTGTTAAATGATCCAGAGAAGGATCATGCTTTGCTGAAGAAGCGGCTGTTAAATCCAGCAGAACGGGTCGGGAAAGATGGTAGATTTCGCGGAAAAGAGCCTGGGCCAAACGGTCGCGCGCCCTGGCGGCGGCAGGTCTTTCGGTGATATTATATTTCTCAAGAATATCTTCGCCCAAATCATTGATCAGTTTACCATGATCCGCGACACCGGGATGAACGATGACAGGGGGACTACCGGCTTCGGCCACGGCAAGTGCATAGAACTGGATAAACTCCATATCGCGAAGCACAATGCCTGAGCGCAGGGCCAGGGAATAGCCGTCACCCGTATTGCGCTGGGGGTTGCTGTGACGCATGTACAGCGCTGCTGCACCTCCGGTAGCGATCACAATCGCCTTCACCAGGATCCCCAGCCACGATGAGGTTTTAGAACGGAAGGCAAGGACTCCTAAGGCGGGTCGTTGATCAGTAACGAGCTTTTCAACGACCCAGCCACTCGCAAACCGAACCCCAACTTTTAGAGCCTGCTTTTTAAGACAGCGAACAATCTCCCTCCCGAAGGCCGGTGGAGTACCTTCGGCCACGACCATACCCGGAGAAATATGGACCTTCATCCCCCATGCCATCAGTTCCGCGATCCGTTGTGAAGCATCAGCGACCAGGGTCTCCACAAGTTCCGGCTGGTTGATCCCCCGGCCGGCTTCAAGAGTCTTGTTGCGGTAGTCATCCTGTGACACCCCATCTATGCTCGCAGCGAATCCTGCCCCGCTCAGGATAGTTGAGGTGCCCAGCCCTGGGGGCGCCTTGCTCACCACAAGTGTCTCGGCCCCCGCTTTCTTTGAAGCAATGGCGGCTCTCATGCCCGCTGCGCCGCTGCCGATAATGAGGACATCTGTTGTCAATATTTCCAATTCTGGCCCTCAAGGTGAATACCCTGGACCACCGTACCCCCAGGAGTACCAGAGCGTTTCACGATTGTCCCTATATGCAACAATTCAGTGCCACTGTTGACTATTTAGATTCAAGGACAAATGCGACCTTCGGGGTTTCGTCACAGCTTCCCTCGCCTGTGGTAAAGGTATCTGTCGCCGTTTTATAATTATCATGGGTTACAATCACCTCATGGGTGATGGGCTTGTTGTCTTCGGTCCGGCAGGGAATCATGGCCGTAAAGTAACCCTCTTCGTCTGTGCGGTACGTCGTCTCAAAAGCCCCCGGTGATTTGAGTTGCACAATCGCATTGGAAACGGGTTTGTTGGCTTTTGTAACAACGACGATGTCAACGGTGGCATTGGTATCTATCCCATAGCCCACCTGGGTGTCTTTTTCACCCCCCAAAGACAAAGCCGGTATTCCTGCGATCAAAAAAATGGATATGACAGCGAAGCTACAAATGATTAGACTTTTTTGAGACGTCATCGCGATCCTCCTTTAAAGATACGGTGCCCCAGCAATTTCTCATCCTCTCCTTTTTAAATAATCATCAAGCATTACTGCCAGGACGATCAACACGCCCTTGGCCACCAACTGATAGTGACTGTGTACTCCCATCAGGTTCATCCCATTGCTCAGGATGCCTATTACCAATGCCCCGATCAGAGTGCTCCAAACCGCCCCGCGACCGCCCATCAAGCTAGTCCCTCCCAGCACCACCGCAGCAATCGCATCAAGTTCAAAACCTTCACCGACTGCTGGCTGGGCCGAAGAAAGACGTGCCATGAGAATCATTCCGGCCAAACCGCTGAGCAACCCACACAAGACGTACGCCCAAAGCTTCACCCACGCCACTTTGATTCCCGACAAACGGGCTGCTTCTTCATTTCCTCCAACAGCATAGATATATGCGCCGAAAGCAGTGCGACTCAATACGAGCTGCATAACGATCACCACGATCACCATGATGATGACCGGTACGGGAATACCGGCGATCACACCCTGACCGATAAATCGGAAACTTCCTTCGAATTTAACAATCGGAAGACCCTTGGTTATAACAAGGGACAAACCGCGATAAACCGTCAGCCCGGCCAAAGTGGCGATGAAAGGGGGAACTCTGAATCGTGAGACAGTGATTCCGTTAACCGCACCACAGATTGCGCCAACCAGTATACCAGCGGTGATACCGATAAAATCGCCATTGGTCTTATCAATGATGGTCATTGCCACGCATCCGGTGAGCGCAAGCAGTGAGCCGACTGAAAGATCAATGCCGGCTGTGATGATCACAAACGTCATGCCGGCACCGATAATGGCAAAAATGGAAACCTGGCGCGCGACATTTGTCAAATTGTTTAATGATAAAAACTCTTTTGAGGTGAGCGACATAAGGATTACCAGTGTAGCCAGCATGACCAGCGAACCATATCGCGAAAGAAACCGGGTGATAATAGTAGCAGATATCCTAATTGACATAATCAATCCCTATCGAAATATCCGAAGGCATGATGCATGACTTCTTCCTGTGAGGTCTGCCTGGAATCAAATTCAGCAACGATATTTCCTAAATGCATAACGTAAATTCTATCGCTCATTGACATAAGTTCGGGAAGGTCTGAAGAAATAAGAAGGGTCGCCTTGCCGGTTTTACTCAATTCGTTGATGAGAGTATACATTTCAAATTTGGTACCGACATCGATGCCGCGCGTGGGTTCGTCCAGTATAATGATTGGACAATTTCGCGCCAGCCATTTCGCTAAAACGATCTTCTGCTGGTTTCCGCCACTAAGGGTGCTACATTCGACAGCGTCACTCGAACAGCGGATGTCCAAACGATCTAAATAAAGACTGCACGTATCACTTTGTGCGCTGGTATTTAAAAAGCCAAGCCACTTTGCCAGTCGATCCAAAATGGTCATGGTGACATTACAACGGACGGTTCGGCAAAGCACAAGCCCATGATCTTTGCGGTTTTCTGGAACCATTCCGATACCTAAATTTCTTGCTCTGGTAGGTGAATTGATTTTGACGGGTTTGCCGTCGATAAAAATTCGCTGGTTTTTTGAGGGCACGGCCCCGATGATCCGCAGCGCCCAATCGGTGCGGCCCGATCCTACCAGGCCGGCCAGACCCACCACCTCGCCGGCGTGCACGATGACGGTGCGACTGCGCGTTGATTCAGGAGGGGGTTCCACAAGGAGCATCTCAGCGCCTTTGAAGGCCGTTCGCTCCGGAAAGTGAGCGGTCATGGGTCGACCGACCATTTTGGAGATCAGATCACTGAGAGTGACTTCAGAGACCGGACTGCTGTGTACCACCTCGCCGTCTCTGAGCACCGTTACCCGGTCAGCGATTCGGGGAATCTCCTCCAGCCGATGGGAAATATAAACAATGGCCACCCCGGCACGGCGTAACGTGGCGATCTTCTCAAATAATATCTCAATTTCTTTCTCAGTAAGTGAGGCGGTCGGTTCGTCCATTAGCAAAAATCGAGCGTTCTCAGAAAGTGCCCGGGCGATTTCAACCATCTGCTGTTCGGCAACCCCAAGTTCAGCAACCGGTATCGTCGGGTCGAGATCAATACCGATTTTGTGAAGCTCTTCTCTGGCCATGGCATTCATTTTCTTGACAGACACAATACCTCGACCGAATTGCTTCTCCCGTCCGAGATACAGATTCTGAGCGACACTTAACCAGGGAACCAGCATCAGTTCTTGATAAATAATCGCGATCCCGAGTTGGCGGGCTGAACGCGGATCCTCAATTGTGATATCGTGCCCATTAAGCCGGATAGTGCCGGAGTCTGCTTGATGGGCACCACTCAATATTTTTAACAGCGTTGATTTTCCGGCGCCGTTTTCTCCGATGAGGGCATGGACTTCACCTTCACGGACCTCAAAAGAGACAGCGTTTAGTGCCTGCACACCCGGAAACGCCTTGCAAATATGTTCTATGACAAGGTGGGAAGCGCCGCTAGGCCCGGGGGGCCGATTCCCCCCCGGCCGATCCGCTCTTTTTGAAGTGCTTGCAACTTGATTATTTTTTGAGGAACTTGTCGACATTTTTCTTTGTGATCCACACCTGCGGTACAAAGATAATTTTCTTAACCTTCTCACCTTTGATAATCTTTGCTGCGGTTTGAACGCCGAGGTGTCCGATGCCTTTCAAGTCATACATCAGGCTCGCCTCGAGATCTCCTCGTGAAATTGCTTCTACCGCGTCCCGATTCCCGTCTCCGCCTGTGATAGCGATTCCGGTTCGCTTTTGAGATTTGGCAGCTGCCAGAGCCCCCATGGCCACCTCGTCATTCCAGCCAATGATGCCATCAACATCGGGAAATCGTTGCAGCAAGTCTTCCGCAACCGGCAGCGTCTTGTCACGACGGTAATAGCCAGCTTGACGCGCAATCAGCTTGATATTGGGATATTTCGGGAGTGTCGCGTCTAAACCTTTTTCCCGTGCCACAGAAGAGGCCGCCCCGGGAGTACCGGTAATAGCAATGAGTTTATATTCTTTACCCGCAGCCCGCTTGACATGATATTCAGTGAACATAACACCGGTTGTGTAATTATCAGCGCCAATGAAGCTAACCGCGTTACCGTAGTTTCGACCCAGGTTGATGGTGGGTATCCCCTTCTTGGCTGCCATTTCGGCGACCTGAGCCGCCCCATGGTCGACACCCGTCAGTAGCAGAACCTTAGGGTTCTTGGTAAGTGCGTCTTCCGTATCGGAAATTTGCTTAGCGGTCTTGTCCTCAGCATCAACCAGAATGAGGTCAAAACCCATTTTCGCGCATTCCTCTTTTATGCCTTGGGCCATATTGATCCATGCTTGGTTAATTTGATTGGCTATGCTGGCGGCGATAAGAACCTTTTCTTCCGCTCTTGCTGAGGGTATAAGAAATGCAGCAAAGAGAAACAAAGTGAATAATATCATAAAAAATCTTTTCATTGAGCACCTCCTTTTGCAACTGTAATGTGGTTTTCTTAAGGTACCTTAGAGCATTAAGTAAAGATACAACTTTAATTTATCACCTCCTCTCTGACGGGACTGCGCTTTCTTATCGGTCTGCGATAAGCTCAGCGGAGCCGTTTGCGTTTAGGTCTCGAGCGCACTCCGAGGTTTTGAAACCACTTTTAGTCATGCTTCAAAACGATTCGGCCCAGCGCTTTTCCCTCGCGTAAATATCTTAAAGCGTCATTAACTTTTTCGATTGGGAATAGGCTTACCGATTTCTTTGAGAACGGCCGCTTTCATAGTTGCTTGTCTCATTTTTTCTCTCGTATGAGATCGCAGTCGATAGAATCACGTTTTTTCTATACCCAGAATCTTGCGCGCCTCTTCCGGTGAAGCTATTTCTCTACCCAGTTCACGGGCAATACGGACGATCTTATCAACCAAGCGCGCATTGGATTCCACCAGTTCGCCGTCTATGTAAGGGTTGTCTTCCCAACCAACGCGCACGTGACCGCCAAGACAAATCGACCACGATAGGTTTTGCCAATGGGTTTTGGGATCCATATTGCTCACATTCCAAACACAATTCTGGGGGAGATGATGATAGAAGTGCAGCATCGACTCCATGTCAGGGAACGAATACGCACCTCCCGGCCAGCCCATGAACAATGTTGTATAAACCGGATCCGGAAGCAGGATGCCCGGTTGATTTCGAATATACTCGATGTTCCAGAAAGCACCCGTCGTGAACGATTCGACCTCGGTCTTAACGCCTTTCTTGACCATCTCCTTGCAATACATCACCAACTCCTGCCTGGGGTGAACCGCATAAAGCTCCATGGGCGGATATGCAGAATCCGGTTGAAAATGCTCGTCGTGGGCCGTAAAGCAAATAGCCATCATGTCAGGTTTCTGATCCATCAGCTTGCTCTTTTCTTCAAACCGCGCCGATGCTATGCCATATTGCACGATGGCATCAACCTGTGATTTGATTCCCGCGTGCATCGTCTGCCAGCCGTCAAAATTAACATGGGAGAGTTTTTTACCGTCCTCGGCAATCTTGTCTTCGAGTTTGTGGACACCGTGTATGTGGCAGATAGAAGCACCGGCATTGACACTTCGAACATATTCATCAATGATCTTATCAACATTTTTCATCTCGGGGGCCGGGCAGTAATGATTGCCGGGGTAAGACATCGATGAATCCACCGTAATTGTGATAATAAGCTTGTCCATATCATCTCCTCGAAGAACGACGTGTTGCAGGATTTATTCAGGAAGTAAGTCCACTAATTACTTACCCTAGGATTTATCGAACTCTAAATCCCATTAAGTGGGAAATGATTTCGGCGGTTTCAAGCAAGTCGTCCAGGTGTTGTTTTATTTTTCCCAAATCGTCGGCGCTGGCGCTAACGGCACCTATCCCACGGCCTTCCTCACCCTTGATGAGAGTCGCAATGCAATATTCCCCTGAAATGTGCTCCGCATTATCAATGGCATATCCCTGAGACCTAATTTCAGACAGATGACGCTTGAAGAGTGACAGATCCGTAATGGTATTTTCGGTAAATCGGACAAGTGGTTTTTGATTGATCACCCGCTCAACTTCGTGCTCAGGTAGATAGGCGAGAATAATCTTGCCGATGGAACAGCAATGCGCTGGCGCTTTCTTTCCGAAATGGGAATACATCAATGGTAAAGAAGGCTTTTCAATGCCTGCCAGAAAAAGAACTTCTCTATCGTAAAGGATTCCCAAATTAACCCTTTCTTCTAATTTGCGATTCAGCCCTTGCAGATACGGAAGCGATTCAATCCGCAATTTATTACTGTCGAGTGCTTTTCCCCCCAACGGGAGATTTTTTAGACCCAGCAGATAGGCATTCGTCTGCTTTTCCTTCGTAACATATCCTTCGGATTCTAAGGTTTGGCTAAGATGGTAGACAGTGGTCCGGTTCATTCCTAGTGCTTTGGCAATTTGCACAGGAGTTGGAGGTGAGGCGGAATCCGCAATGAATTCCAGAATCTTAAGACCTTTTATGACACTCTTAACGATGGGCATGTTTAGATCCAAGAAGCATCAGGTTGTTAAATAATGGACACATTCCGTTCACAGATATTTTCTAAAGTTCGCAATGTCAACAAAAATATCAAAAAACAGACATAATGTTTAATTTTAAAGCCTAACTGATTGACTTTACCTAGCATTATCTTGCATCGGTATCCGCGCTACAGATTTCAGCACAATCATCAGCCGTTGACTTGGCAGGCCCGGCGCTCAGAGGTGGCGTAAACCTTTTCAAGATGCTTCACCGAATTTCCAATGGTTCAAACACCTCGGCACCCAGCAGAAGACTGGCCTCTCCGGCCAAAAAGAAGACTAATCGCAGCGTCTCGCCCAATTCCTCAATCGTCGCTCCATTCTCCAGTGCCAGCTTTGAGTGCACCTCGATCGTCTTCTGTGCATTTCGGCAACATCCTATCGCTACAAGGATCAGTTCTTTATACTTCGGCGGGAGATGGGTCATGTTCTTATAACAAAGGTCATACTGTTGAGTGAAAGCGGTAAACAGGTCAGGATCATTGGCAATTCTCTTGTGAAAATCAAGAACTTTTCCCCCCCGCTTGATCTTTAGCTCCTCTAACAATTCTTTCCCTTTTTTCTTCTTTTCATGGTCAGTCTGTTTCACGGGATGCCTCCTAATCTTAGTTGATCAACTAAATGGATAGGTTGTCTTCCAGCTTTTTTTTCAAATCGAACAACTGGCCGGCTAATTTGCATAGCGGTCACCACATACTTCTTTTTCAATAAACTTTCCGCAACCCTGAAAATATCGCAGAAGCTAACCATCCTGTCTTACAACAGGATTGAAGAGCACACCAATTCCCTCAATCTCACATTCGACGACCTGGCCTTCTTGAAGATATATCGGGGGCACTCGCGCAAAACCAACCCCTTCCGGAGTACCAGTCAGGATGACGGTCCCTGGCAGCAAGGTCATACATTGCGATAAGTATGTAACCAAGCTGGAGCATGAAAAGATCATGTCGGACGTGTTAGAGGATTGCATGGTCTGCCCGTCGATGCGACAGGTTAGATCGCGATGGTCACCGTCTACATCCGTAGCGATGACTGGTCCCAAAGGGCAGAAGGTATCATAACTCTTGCTTCTAACCACTTGTTTATCCGAACGTTGAGCGGCTCGATTGGAAACATCATTGGCGACCGTGTAGCCGAGAACGTAATCCAACACCTTGTCTTCTGGAACGTTCTTGGCTTGCTTGCCGATGACAATGGCGAGTTCAATCTCGTAATCAATCCTGTCCGGATTGTGTAGTGGAAGAACAATCGGGTCGCCAAGTCCACAGACCGTAGTTGTCGGCTTCAGGAAGAGCAAGGGGTTGTCGGGATAGGGTTGCTTGGCCTCATCAGCGTGCCTCTTATAGTTTAAGGCCACACAGATGATATTGGGGGGCGCGACAGGAGATAAAAGTTTCACTGAATCCAGGTCCAATGTTTTATTGAGTTTTGTTAGACCTTCAAAAGGATCCCCATCACAAACAATGACCAGATCGCCCTCAAGGATTCCGTATCGGGTGTGGCCTTTATGCAAGTATCTTAATATCTTCATTAAAAGGGCTTAAAACCACGAGGTTCATAACACTGTAGTTCCCATCGCGTGGGATATGATTTCGGCCGTTTGGAGCAAATCATCCAATTTCTCTTTTATCTTTTCTAAATTGCTAGTAGAGGTGATGCTAATCGCCCCTATTCCGCGGCCCTCTGAATCCTTGACTAGGGCTCCCGTACAGCACACACCCGGCAGGGTCTCTTGATTATCGGTTGCATAACCCTGAGATCGGATCTCTGCCAAATGTTGATAGAGAAGTTTGCGATCGGTAATGGTATTCTCGGTCAACTTTATGAGCGGTTTTCGATCTAGTATAGCCCCCACTTCTTCCTCTGGCATATGGGCGAGCATAACTTTCCCCAGCGAACAGCAATGCGCAGGCGGTGTTTTTCCGAAGAGGGAATACTTCATAGGCAGAGACGGTTTGTCCACCCCTCCCAAATATAAAACCTCCCCTTCATATAGAATTCCGAGATTTATTCTTTCTCCGCATTTTGTTGCGAGCTCTTCAAGATAGGGAAGGGATTCAACCCTCAATCTATTGCTATCCAACGACTTGGCCGCCAGAGGGAGAATTTTCAAACCAATTTGGTATTCATTCCTGTCATTATTCTTCATAAGGTAGCCTCGGCTTCCCAAAGTTTGAACAAAACGAGAAGCGGTCGTTCGGTTTATCCCCAAGATATGGGCGATTTGACTGAGAGTTACGCTTTTTTGAGAACTGGATACAAGCTCAAGAATATCCAAAGCTCTTAATACGCTTTTAGTCATTTTCATCTTTATCGACTCCTCGAAGAGTTAGGCCAAGATCCCCACCAAAATCATTCATACTTGATCAATAATCCCGTCAAATTATTTATTGGTCACTCCTTTGCCTTAACCGAATCGATCGCCGTGATGGGTCGACCCGAACCGTGCGCAACATTCATGATCCGCATCAAGCCATAGATCAGACTGAACCCTAGGCAGCTTCGATAGGTTCTACCAAGTTTCCACTCCCCCCTCAGGGCTACTTAGCCAGCCCTATGATCTGACGTGCCTCGTCTGGTGATGCTATCTCTCGCCCCATCGCCCGAGCGATGCTGACAGCTTTTTCCACGAGTTGGGCGTTGGTCATAGCCAGTTTGCCTGGTTCCAGATATGGACAGTCCTCCATTCCAACTCGCACGTGACCGCCCTTAGCAATGGCGTGAGTCAGTAAAGGCCAGTATGCTTCAGGATCCAAGCAGCTGACGTGATAATTGGACCGCGGTGGCAAGTGGTCGACCATGTAGTTCAAAGCCCTGGATGTTGGCGGCGTCCAGCCCTGCCCCGTCCAACCAAATAACAGTTCAATCCAAAGCGGATCTGGCAAAAGACCTTCCTCGTGCTCAGGGGTGCCATCGTCATTAAAGAAATTGCCTTCGCGAAGTTTGTTGATCGCCCAAAAGCCTCCTGTGGTGAAACACTCGATTTCTAGTTTTACCTCATTATCCCTGGCCAGGCGAGCATATTCCCTGAGCTCGTTGATGGGATGAACGGAGTAACAAGCGATGGGAGGGGCATCATGGTAAGGCTGGAAGAACTCGTCGTGCGAGTTGAAGTTGATGGAGGTCATTTCAGGGCGGAGTTCCTTCCACATCTCGACCTTTTGGTCTATCCGAATGCTGGCCAGTCCTGTTTGTATGATCGGCTTACCAGCGGCTCTTATCCTTTCGATAATATCACGCCAACCCTCCATAATTGGGACCTGCAATTGGCGGCCGTCAGGTTGAATCTTGGTTTCGATCTCGTATGAGCCGTGGGTGTGAGCAATAGCCATACCGGCTTGTGCTGCCCGGATGTATTCCTCCGCCACAGCCTTGCTGTCGGATGGCTTCGGGCAATGGGGGTTACGCGGCCAACACATTGTCGAGTCTGAGGTCATCGTAATAATTAAAGGGTCCATGTTTACCGTCTCCTTTCTTGCATTTTTGACTTGGTCTTCTCCAATAATAAACACAGTCAATCAGTCCGTTCCAGCGGCCCGCTGGCCTTCTGGAGTTAACAGGACAACTCGTCCCATAGCTTTTCCGTCACGGAGTAAGGCCAAGGCCTCGTTTGCCTCCTCTATGGGGTAAAGGTCGGTGACGACTGATTTGATCCTGCCCTCCGCCACGAACCGAACAGTCTTAACCAAATCAACAAACCGGCCCCCACGCGTGCCGATAATCGTCAGTTCGTTTTGGTCAAGTTGTTCTCCTTTCAGTGGGTATCGCTCAGCGGTATACCCTACCAGGACCAGGCGCCCGCCATGCTGCAGAGAATCCATTCCGTAAGTCAGAGTTTCTTTTGCTCCCACACAATCCATCACGCAATCGGCACCCAGCCCACCCGTGAGTTGACGAACGGAGTTAGCGATGTCTACCTCGCGCGAGTTCAGAACCTCGTCCGCACCCATTTCAAGAGCCTTTCGTGCTCTTTGCTCCGATCGGACGACCACAAAAACGCGCGCGCCCGATGCCTTACATAGCTGCGTTGTGATCGCTCCCACACCCCCGATGCCAATCACGAGTACGGTTTCACCCAGCTTCACCCCGGCTCTATCAACAGCGTGAACTGATGTGATACCCGCATCGGAGCAGACTGCGACATCGGGCCACGGGATGTGCTCTGGCACGGGTACGAGCTGGCGAGCTGGCGTCGTGGTATACTCGGCGTAACCACCGAATCTCTCAAGTATGCCCAGAACACCTTTCATATCGACGCATAGCTGCTCCCTGTGAATGCGGCAGAATGGGCATTTGCCGCAGTAGAAGTAGTTGTATGCGACCACCCGGTCACCTTGTTTGAAGTCTGTAATCTGGCTACCGACTTTTGTGACAATGCCCGCTGTCTCGTGGCCTAAAATGAATGGCAACTTTGGTACGTAGCCAAACCCATCAAGTATCTTCAGGTCGGTAGCGTCGATACCGCAAGCCATGACTTGTATTAAGGCCTCCTCAGGGCCAGGCTCGGGTGTCTCCACTTCCTCCAGCTTTAAAGGCTGGTTGAGTTCTGGAAGAATCATTGCTTTCACGATAGATGTCTCCCTTCAAATTCTGTTGGGGTCAATCAGATGGTCCTATCCAGCTGCGCCAATTGTCCTGAAATGCATAGCCAGGAGTCTCAATCAATCTTTCACTTTTTCCGGGTATTTGTCGAAATAATGGTTGATCTGTTCCAGCATGTAACGAGCTATCTCGACGGTTTTCTCGTCCCAGCCGTAAACCGGGGCGGTTATTGTTCCGTCATAGCCTGCGTCGCGAAGCGCTTTGAAGTATACATCCCAGTCTACGGCTCCCTGACCGATTATCAGGTGTTGATGAATGCGATTCGTTCTCCAACCCGTGGAGCCGGCAAATAATGGCGTCTGTTTTCAAAAATTTTAAGCTTATGCCAAAAATATGATCATTTTGTTCACTATATGGACCTAATGCTCAAAATATATTTTGTCAAGATTTTTTTTGATCATTGCTGCAATTCAAATCCTAATTCCGCGCCCGACCCATCCGAGAAAAATGCAAATAGGATGTAAAAGCTTGAATAGTGGATAATAATTGCTGGATTTCTTTTTTTCAGATCGTTAACTAGTTTCCATCCACGGACATAACTTATTGAAACACATAAAAAAAGCGCATTTTATAGTGGACAAAGCTTTCTGTTGATAGTAAAAAAGAAGTTATAAACAATTGATAATACTATCAAAGCAAAGAAAGGAGCCACTACAAAATGCGCAAAAAGAGCAAAAAACAGATGCCGTTGATGCCGCCGGGTCTGATTTTGGGGTTGGTCTGATCTGATTTTGGGGTCGTACCACGGCAACTAATTGATAATTTTTAAAAAGAGGCAAAAATTAGACTGTTTTTTAAGCTTAGCGCTTCCATTTTAGGGGTGAAATAGGCGTTTTAAGGAAGATGGTCGGCGAGGAAAAAGAGCCCATGCCGGAGGCAGGTAAATCGTGCCTGAGGCAGACAAGCCTTGACAGCTCCCCGGTTGAATCTCATCTTCGATGGGGTTGCAAGGCAACCCCGATGAAATAGGCTACTCATTTCATTGGGCAGGCATTCAACAGGGCAAGTAAGCCGGAAAACGACAATTCAGAGCCCCTATAGGACGATTCAGGCCGGAAAACGACCCGTCTTCGCTCTGGCGAGCTTCGCCGCGGCACGCCTGCGCCGTTACGCTTTCGGCGTAACTTTGGCGGGCATGCAAGTCGTGCGAAGGCTGATAAGTCGATCCTTAGAATGCCCTTTTTGCTGTAGAAAAGATGCATTTAAATAAAAAGCAAGTTGGTGCCACCCCAGTGGTTGCTTTTTTCTTAAACCGCCATTTTTGGTGTCAAAAACATCACTTTAAGCCCAAATAACGGGACTCTTTTTAGCATTTATCCTTAATTACCAGGCGTTCACCGTGGCCTGATATTCATATAAAGGGCTTGTTCCCGTAAAGTGTCTATGCCCCATAAGATACTCGTCAAGCGCGATATTTTCCTACGGAACACTTCGCTAAATATCGCTACAGCCTGACGAGTTGGAAGAAGGACACCTCCCTATCCATAGCACATCATGCTATGGAACCAGTAGGTATAGAGCTAACATTAACTTTATGGTTTTAGGAGGTGTCCAATGAAAACATACGCTGGAATTGATCTGCACTCAAGTAATAATTACATCGGTGTCATAGACGCTAAAGACAAAAGACTCTACAGTAAGCGGCACGATAATCGGATCGAAGATGTCCTCAAGGTACTTGGCAAATTCAAAGCAAGTCTGCAAGGCGTCGTAATTGAGTCCACCTATAACTGGTATTGGCTGGTGGACGGATTAATGGATCAGGGTTACACGGTCCATTTGGCAAATCCCAACGCAATTAAAACCTATGACGGATTAAAGCACACAGACGACAAGTGGGACTCATTCTGGCTTGCCCATCTGCTGCGTTTGGGCATTTTAGCTGAAGGATATATTTATCCAAAGCATCAAAGATCTGTACGAGATTTACTGCGACGAAGGTTGATGTTCGTCAGGCAGAGGACGTCTCAAATTTTGAGTCTGCAAAGCATGATCACCAGAAACCGTGGTCTTAATTTTTCCGGAGCTCAGATTAAAAGATTCCGAGATGAATTTATTGAGAAATTGTTTTCTGATCGTCACCTGGTGTTTACAGCAAAAAGAAATATAGAGACGATTCGATTTTTAGATCGAATCGTCAGTGAAATCGAGATAGAGGTAAAATCACAAATTAAACTTAAAAAACAATTTGTCTCCCTGCTGACGACTCCAGGCATCGGCAATATATTAGGGCTGACAATTATGCTGGAAGTCGGCGATATTCATCGTTTTGCCAAAGTTGGCAATTACTCCTCATATTGCCGGTGCGTTGAAAGTAAAAGAATTTCCAATGGCAAAAAAAAAGGCGAAAACAATCAGAAAAACGGAAATCGATATCTTGCATGGGCATATGTTGAAGCGGCAAACCATGCCATGCGAAACTGCGCTAAGGCACAAAAATTTTTTCAGCGCAAAATGGCCAAAAGCATGCGGGTACTTGCTACAAAAGCCTTGGCCAACAAACTGAGCAAAGCAACTTATTATATCATGCGCGATCAGGTAGCCTTTGATTCTCAAAAACTATTCGGATAATCCGTTTGGGTGCAGCATGGAACCATGATTGGGGTTGGTAAAAATCCACCTGGCCTGATTGGAACTTGCTGCACCCCAACAAAACAGTGTCGTATATTACCTCATCCGCCTATGTCGTGAACCATTAAGGGGTTGGCTAATAACCACAGGTCTGTGACACGTCCAATTGGAATCGACATGGTACCGACGATTTTCTGGGGTCTTCAAAGACCAGGGGCTGTTTTTTTGGCACCATGTTGTCAAAAAAACAATCGCCTTGAACTCGATGGGTGACTGGTGCGGATCAGCATATGCTGACCGAGAACCGATAAAAAAGAAATAACGGGTGCAGATCAGGTGATAAAGCGAGGCTGTGCTGTTGCGAAATATTAGGTTGATAGATTCGAAAAAGCTTTTTCGAATCTATCAAGGTTCAAGCGAAAAAGATGTGTTTTTTGCAAGGAGAGGTGTTTTTTCTCTTGACCCGCCCTTTAATGGGCGACCCCAATTCCCAGCCAATTCCCAGCAATTCCCCAATTAAAATAACATTTATATTGCACGATAACACTCAATATGTTAGTGTGCATAAAAAGTGTTATCAAGGACATAGGTAATGGAACAACTGGATCTCAGCTTTCAGCGCTATATAAAAGAAACGCTCAATATTCTTACTCAGCCCAAAAAATGGATAGAGGCTGAAAAGCTGCCTTTTTACCTCCGAAATCTTTACGTGTTTTTTGAAGTGTCTATTTTGGGCACTCCTTGTCTTGCCATGGCCGCGAAGGATGAAGTGGAGCAAACACCCGCAAGAATACATAAACACATCCTTCAGGTACAAAAAAAATGGGGCCATGAGATCATCTATGTGCATCCAAAAGTTTCGGCGTATAATCGTAAACGGCTCATAGAGCATAAGTTACCTTTCGTAGTTCCTGGAAATCAAATGTACCTGCCTTTTCTCGGTATCGACTTGCGGGAACATTTTAAGAAAATTCGGAACATAGATCCACAATGCAGCCCTTCTACCCAGACTGTGGTTTTGTACGCGCTACTTCACGGTACAGGAAATGGTTTTACCCCAAAGATATTGGCAGGCCTTTTGGGCTACACCCCCATGACAATGACCCGTGCTTTTGATGAACTGCAGGCAGCCGAGTTGGGTGAGATCGCCATGGAGGGAAGAGAGCGGGTCTTACGTTTTGATCGAAACAAAAAAAAGCTGTGGGAAAAGGCCCGCAAATTCTTGCGCAACCCTGTTAAAAAGCGCTTGTGGGTAAAAGATTTCAGCAATGAACCGCTGGGTGTAAAGGCAGGCCTAACAGCGATAGCACACTATTCTGCTTTGGCGGAGCCCGCTAACCCCGTACTTGCCATGGCCGGTAAGAAATGGAAAAAAATTAAAAACCGCAACGACGTCATGGAGCTGACTATTGCCGAACCGGATGCCTGTCAGTTGGAAATCTGGAGCTATTCTCCACGGCTGTTTGAAAAAGGCAACGTAGTGGACCGGTTTTCCCTGTACCTGAGTTTGCAAGCCAATGACGACGAGCGGGTGGAATCGGCGCTGGAGAAAATGATGGAACAGATTACATGGTAAAGGGGATTGATCAATTCAAAGCGCATTTCGCAGGCTTTGCCGACCAATATGTCCTGATTGGCGGCGCCGCCTGTTACCTTGCCATGCAAGAAGCCGGCCTTGAATTCAGAGTAACAAAAGACCTTGATATCGTTTTATGCGTAGAGGTCCTTGACGCTGAATTCGTGGGCGCATTCTGGGAGTTTGTTAAGAAAGGCAGGTATAAGAATCGGCAGAAAAGTACCGGCAAAAAGTTATTTTACCGTTTTTATGAACCTGAAGACGAAACTTTTCCGTGGATGCTGGAACTGTTTTCCCGCATCCCGGATGCATTGACCCTCAAGGGTAAAGCCCTTCTGACACCGATCCCGGTCGATGAGGAGACATCCAGCCTTTCGGCGATCCTTTTGGATGACGCATATTACAGCTTCATCCATGACTCCAAAAAGGAAAGTGGTGGTTTTACAGTTGTCCCACCGGAGTGCCTGATTCCGCTGAAGGCCAAAGCCTGACTGGACCTTACCGGGAGGTGGGATCTAGGTGAAGAAGTAGATAAAAATGACATCAAGAAGCATAAAAATGACGTTTTCAGGCTTTTTCAAATAATAGAACCGGATACACGCTTAGCTCTGCCTGGTTCGATCGGGGAGGATTTGAAAAGATTTCTCCAAGAGGTTGAAGCGGACCCTCCTCAGAGCTTGAAACCTTTTGGGCTTAGGGGAACCACTGTCGGTCAGGTAATTGGCACTCTTCGAGAAATTTATGGACTGAGTATCTGAAAACTGGGAATTGAGAAAAACATTTATTTACTTACACCAAACTGTCGACAAACTGAGGTTGAACCAAGGTGGAGCCACACCCGTGGTTGCTTTTTTCTTAAACCGCCATTTTTGGTGTCAAAAACATCACTTTAAGCCCAAATAACGGGGCTATTTTTGACATTTATCCACAATTACCAAGCGTTCACCGTGGCCCGACCCTAATTCCTAAATGCCAAATGTTAATTGAAAAAATGAATTAATCATGTCCAGTATACACAAAATTCCCTCCAACTATTGTATAGGTCACCGGTATCTGTGGTAATTCCTCAATATCAACCTCAAAGGGGTCAATCGGGTAGACCACAAAATCTGCAAGTTTTCCCACCTCGATTGATCCCTTTATCTTCTCTTCGAATGCCGCATAGGCAGCATAGTTCGTGTGCATGCGGAATGCTTCTTCAACCTGAATGCATTGCTCTTTGCCGATAACGCGACCTGAACGCGTTTTTCTTTCTACAGCTGCCTGCACACTATAAAGAGGGTTCCCAACGGGATCAAATGGTCGGTCTGTGGAGAGGGCAACAGGCAATTCACTGTCTAACATGGATCTTAGAGGGTAACACCATTCAGCCCTTTGAGGCCCAAGATTCTTGACAAAGGCATCACCATAAAACGGCACCTCTGTGGATGCAACCACCGGGACGACCCCCAAATTTTTGGCGCGTTCGATCCGTTGAGGACTGGCCATCGTAAAATGCTCTATCCTGTGCCGGTGATCTTCCCTGGGCAACATTGTTAGAACATGCTCATAGGCATCCAAAACCACGTCAATCGCCCGATCTCCGATTGCGTGGATTGATGATTGGAGCCCATTTCGGTGAATTTCCTCAACGGTACCAATAAGCTCATCCTTTTCCAAATAAAGTATACCGGTTTCATCCGGGGCGTTTTCGTATGGTTCGTGTACGGCCCCAGTATGAGCCGAAGGAACTCCATCAGCAAAGAACTTAATCCCGCCAATCCGTAACATATCATCTCCAAATCCCTGCAAAATACCGATTGAGGAGAGTTGAGGCAAAACATCCTTGAGAAGATAGAGACAAGCCCTTAGTCTTAGACGTCCATCACGACGTGCTAATTGATATGCCTTCATTTCATCCATAGTCGCCTGAAAATAACCGACGCCCGCCTCCTGAACCGATGTAATTCCCTCACTCAGGTATTGATTCCCTGCCACTTCAACTGCCTCAACTAGTTCCTCGATCATAAAGAGATCCATTGAATTTTTGATGAGTTCCTGGGCGGTTTCTTTCATAAGCCCAGTCGGTTCACCTGTATCAGGGTCCCTGTCAATTTCCCCTCCAGGTGGATTTGCGGTATTTTTTGTGACACCGCAGATCTTAAGGGCTTTGCTGTTAACGACCAGCATGTGTCCACAAGTTCGGTACAAGACCACCGGGTTTTTGGGCGACACAGGGTCAAGATCCTGACATCGAGGATGCCGTCCTTCTTCAAGCAATGCGTCGTCATAGCCATATGCCCTCAGCCAGCGGCCAGGAGGAGATGAAGCGACTTTTTCAGCAATTTCTTTTGCGATGTCATCAATCGAACGGATAGCTTCGGCCCGACAATTGATGCCCAATAGTTCGGTACCGTAATAGATCATATGATTGTGGGCATCGATGAATCCCGGGAATACGGTTTTTCCCTTGAGATCAATCACTTCATCTTTTCGGATCTTTGTTTCTAAAACCTGCTCTGTTGTGCCGATGATGTCTATTTGACCATGCCGAATGCCCACAGCTTGAGCAATGGTTCCTTTGACATCCATTGTCCTTATCTTTCCATTAATCATTAGCAGGCCCATTATTTCCTCCATGGGTATTTGGCTACTTAATTTGAAAAAATGTTTCGCTACTGACAACCTTCTCAGACGATCTCAAGTTCGACATCTCCACCCCCGGCCAGCATTTCTATTCCGGTTTGGTTCACATAATAAGAGGCTCCTTGGACAGTTCCGATCCCTTCATTCATCAATTCAAGGCAAGCGTGAATATAAAAAACCATACCCGGTTCAAGTGTTTGCGTTGAATAACGATCGATCTGAAAAGACCCAACCCACACGGGTGGGTACCCTATCCCAAGACCCAATCCGAAACGCATCATGGCAGTATGCTCCAGTCCTTCGCGTTTGAGCGGCTCCAAGGAGGCCTTTTCGATATTGGAAACTGGCTTTCCGGGCTGGCATTCTTTTATACCTGCCTGCAGGGATTCAAGCGTGAGGTCATAGATCTCACGAATACGAGAACCCGGCTCTCCTACAGCCATGGTATGCAGTGCCACAACATGATAACGGCGTGCGACACCAGCAAGTTCGACATGGACGAGATCTCCTGTTTTAATAACCCGAGGCATTGGCGCAGCATGACCACCGGGCGTTCGGGGGCCACTGGCTATCTCCGTCGGCACGGCCCAATAGTCACTTCCGGCTGCCCGCATATCACCCTCTATGGCTGCGGCCAGCTCTATCTCAGTGATGCCGGCCTTTAAGGTATTGCGTGCCGTTTGCAATCCAATATTCGCGTATTGGGCTGCTTCACGAATGTAGACCATCTCCCGCTCTGATTTAATGTACTGTAAACTGCCAAGAAGCACGGTGGCGTCTTCGACCTGTATCGGTTCAAGGGCCTTGACGAGTGGCAGAGCATAGGCAGCTGGCAAGGCGTAACTCTGGAGGTCTATTCCGATGCGCCCTTCCCGAAGCCCCTTCTCACGGGCGACATCTGCGACCATTTTGGCGATATCGGCTGCGTGCAGATGATATGTCCGAATATCTTCCATCCACGATGTCTCCTTTACAAGCGACAAATCAACATTTCGGATGACAAGCGCCGGCTCGCTGTCTTCCTCGGCAGAAATTACGAGGGCCTGATAGTTGAAATAGGCAATCGAATCATAACCAACGAGATAGAAGATATTCTCAGGGGCCACACAGATACAGCCAGCAAGGCCGGCTTCACGGAGTTTCTTGCGGGCGCTAGACAAACGCTCTCTGTGCTCGGACTCCGGAAATGCTGCAAAAGATAGATCCATTGTATCGCTCTCCTTTCGCTTTTCTCAGTGCAATTCAAAAATCGCTGTGGTCGCTTCATGAGGGCTTCAAAAGATCAGCTAAGCAATTGGTTTGTTCTAAAGACCCTCACCGAAGGCCGCACCATGTTAACTTTAGCCCCCGGCATTGTCAAACCCTCTCTAGGGTGGGCCAAATGCTGAAAAATTTAAGATCAATCCGGCTGTATGGCCGGTTGGCCGGCTGTTAGGATTGACACCTGCCTGTATTTTTCTTATATCCTCGGAAGATAGAACCTTATTTATGCAGGGAATAGGAAACAGCGAGTGGCCGTGCCTTGACGTTTCATACCACCGGGGTAGACTTCCGGCTGATGCCTTCCTTGAAACGGCCGAAGCGTAAGGCGCTGAGATCCAGCGAGGGTTTGGCATCCACGATGATTTCCGAGACCAACCTGCCGGCGATGGGTCCCATACCGAAGCCGTGGCCGCTGAAGCCAGTGGCCAGAACCAAACCCCGGGGCCGGTCGAGCCGGTCGATCACCGGGAGCAAGTCGGGGGTTAAGTCAATGTAGCTAGCCCAGATGCGCTCCACCGTCATACTGTCCATGCCCTCGTATTCGACCTGCATATAGCTGACAGCCTGTTCGATTGCCTTTCGACAAGGGAGTGGATCCAGAACGCGGTAGCGCCTGTAATCATCCAAGCGACCCAGAAGATCATCCACCAGAAGGCGCCCTAGTTTGAATTTGACCTTGGCCTTGTTGTGCAGGTAGGCAGGCAAAAAGGCCGGTAGAAACCGCAGGCTGTCGATCATGAGAGGATGCTCGCTTTCGATCCCCAAGGCCATGTATAACCGGCCGTCGCGGCGCTGGCGAAAAGCCGCCCGTCCCCACACCCCCGCGGCAGTAAGCTCCTGCACCGGTGCGACTCGGGCCACGCTGCCCTTCACCCACAGAGATGGTAAACGGACGCCCAGTGGACGCAGCAAGCGAGTCGACCAGACCCCTGCTGCGCACACTACGGTGGATGCCCGGATATGGCCTCGTTCGGTGTATACGCCGGACACGGCCCCGTTTTGCAGTTCAATTCCCTCTACGGCGCAGCCGGTCATAAACTGGGCTCCCCCAGTCTGAGCGGCTCGCTGGAAAGCCGGGCAAACCTTTTGAGGTTCGGCCTGTCCGTCGTTGGGGGTGTACATGGCACCCAATAATTTAAATTTCACAGCCGGTACAAGCTGCCGGAGCTGCTGTGATGTCAGTAAACGAGTCTCCAATCCATGTTCTTTTGACAGAGGCAGCCACTGTTCAAACAGCGCAAGACGTTTATGATCATAAGCCAAAACCAGGTTACCGCCCTGGATCCACTCAAGATCGGCCTGCAACTCCGCCTCCAGGCCCTGCCAGATGCGGTTACAGGCCATCATCAAGGGCAGCTCGGCCGCATCACGGCCCTGTTGGCGCACAAAACCCCAGTTGCGGCTGGATTGCTCAAGTCCTACGTCGCCCTTTTCACACACCACCACCGACACGCCTCGTTTGGCCAGATAATAGGCGGACGCACATCCGACGATACCGCCCCCCACAACCACCACGTCGGTCGATCTGCTTTCCATTGGCATACCCTCTTCGACAGTTTCCGTAATTTATAGTAAGTTCGCTTTGGGTCAAATATCTTTAGGACAGCCTGTCCAATATTTTCTTCCCTTCAAGGGTGTTGGACAGAAAAAAATTAAAGGCGACAAACTACAGGTCAGGTAGCATGTCGGATTAAGTCCTTCTCTCCTTCAATTTTTATCCGGTCGATTGCCGCAAGGGTTGGATCCGGCAAAGGCGGCACTTTGTGTGTTGCGAGGATTTTTCTTATTTTTTGGCGTATTCTTTTTTCCATGGTAATTTCGCCCTCCGTTTTCCACGTCTGATAGTCTTGCCTAGCCAAGAGGGTTGGAAACCACAGCTCATTTTTAAAATGCCGGTAAGTGTGATCTTCTTGAAGAAAGTTTCCGCCGGGTCCGATCTTTTCAATAATTCCACGCGCCAGGGTGTCTGCATTCACCTCGATCCCCTGAATGAAGTGTTTTACCATGCTGATGACTTCATCCCCCATAACAAGCATCTCGGCCGAAGAAATCATGCCGTGATCGAGGTCTCCGACATCATGAATGATATTGGCGCCGCTAAGCGCCTGCGTCAGGCAGGAGAAAGTGCATTCAATGGCTGCTTGCTGATCAAGCGTTTTTGCATCGCTGCAGCCCGCCGTACCCCAGTTTGGAAGACCATAAAAACGCGCAATATCTCCATAGGCAGCCGTCATCAGGCTGAATTCCGGAGCCCCCCAGCTGCAGACACCGGAGGACATGTCCATGACTCCAGTAAAGCATGACATGATATAGGGGGTTCCCGGATTTTTAAGTTGCGAGAGAATCAACCCCATAAGGCTTTCAGCGTTTAGCAGCGCCAGGGTACCGGCCATCGTGGCGGGTGTCGTCGCCCCGAGGTTGCTTGCCGGCGTGGCGACAAGCGGCATGCCAAGCTCGGCTGTATAAAGAAGCTTATCGGCGGTTTCTTGATTGTATATTAACGGTGTGATCGGCTCGGGATAACCAATGATAAACGGCCGCTCCTTAAGGCGATCCAGTCCCCCGGCAACCTCGGCAGCCATTTCATAGACAAGTTGGTATCCTTGAAGGGAGTAAGCAATGAAGATAATCGGTTTTTGGGAATGGGTCACCGCTGCCTCAAACTCATAAAGATCTGCTGCTTGGGCCGGAACATCCTGGGGGCATCCCATCGGCATGATAAAGTCAATGTTGGGCAAAGCGTCCGAGATCAGTGCACCTCTGATGAGGTCTTGCACAGTTGTCGGGTGAACTTCGCCGGTGAGCGCATCTTTGGTATTCGGGCTGGCGCAGGACGATCCAAAATAGCTTTTGTTGCCCTCGACCTCAAGCGCCCGGTTTCCCGCACGATCGTAAAGCTCAAAGCCCTTTGGTGCCACACGCAGGCATTCCTCAACAATGTGCTGGGGTGTTTTGACGATATTGCCATTGACCCGGGCACCCGCTTGTTTCAGCAAGCTTACAGCGGCCTTGCTCTCAATCTTGTAGCCGGCTTTTTCGAGAATCTCCAGCGAAGCCCGATGAATTTCGCAAACCTGATCTTCGGACAGGACCGAAAAAGAAGATTGTATCATTTGTTTACCCTTTGTTTTCGTTTACCAGAATATCGTTTTCTTTCCTGCCAATCGATTCGGGTCAGGGTAACTTGCCTGACTCAAGAAAAACCTTTATCTGTTTCAGGCTCAGTCCCTCTAAACCCATTTTTTTGAGATTCCGACCTTCTCGCCAGCAGTCCTTTCCCATAATGACACTGCCAATTTCAACCAAACTGTCCATCATAGGGGTATCTATGCCCACCGCGTCGCCTAAGCAGGCCCAGGCGACAAGCCCGTAGGGAATATCTTCGGTAACATAGCGGTTATCAAGCGAAGGCGGTCCTTTGACCGGCGTCAGGCCGGCGCTGCCGTTTAAGGATTCCCAGAGTGTACCCCGCGGACCGTAGGCCGATTCCACCATCATGTCCACACCGGTCGGCAGATCGATTCCCAGACGCTTTCCAATCTGAATTCGCTCCTGGTCCAGGGCCTCGATCACCCGAACCACCGCAGGCGTCATGCCCTCTTCATACATGTAAAACTCGCCATGGGAACGCTCAATACGACCGGCGTTTAGCAGGCAGCCGGCAGGGTGTAGCAGGGGGGTCAGGTGCCCCATGCCGGTTTCGATTACGGTTTTTTTCAGGGCAAAGGGATATAAACCCGTTATCTTCTCGAAAACAACCGGACTCTGGTTGCCGGGCACGGCCGCCAGCGGGCAGACCGCACGGATGTGAAACGTCCGGACCTTGCCCGGGGCGATCAGCCGGGTGGCAAAGGGCAGCCCGCCCACCTCGGCGGTAATGATCTCTTTGAGATTTCCGCTGGCCCGCAGAGTCTGTCTGAATTCAAGCGCAGCAAGGGTCCCGGGCATAATGATGACCATCTGATTTTCTGCCAGGTGCGGCGCAAGGAGCTTGGCATAGGTGGAAATGGTAAAACCGGGCAAAATGATAAAGATAACCTCAACGTCCCGGATCGCCGCCGCAAGGTCCGTGGTAACAAGATTAAGCTTTGCCTTGCCTTGGCCGGCAACCCCGGTCATTTCAATTTCCCCGGTATCGAATACCTTTTGCATGGATGATGCAAATTGTTCCATCTCAAACATGTTGACCGACAGACCTTTGAGCGTCAGGTCCGCCGCGACGGTATGGGCACCGTTTCCACCGCCCAAAACGGCAATCTTCATCGCATTCATAATGGTTTCCTTTGTTCGTTGCCTCTGAGTTGATGCTCTGGCATCCGGCTGCAACATGACCAGTGTTTTAGCCGTCAGGCATAGGGCAGGTCGGCTTTTATCAACGGAAGAATCTGTCCCAGCCTTTTGGCTTTCGCCCGAATGTATATCTCGTTAGCCATGGCGACATCCTCGATCGCCAGGCCGTAATTAAAATCGATGATGCGTTCCCTTTCATTCTCCCGTCCCGGCTTTTGCCCGATAATGATTTCCCCAAGTTCAGTATGTCGCTCCGGCAGGGGGCCGTCAAACCCGCCAACATTTTCATGAGCCAGCTTCAATTGCTGCCAATCGTCGGTAATGAATTTATCCATCCTGTGCAGTGTGCGATTCTCCCATCCACGGTGATGAACCGGCAAAACTAACGCGCCCGGCGAAATCCACTTCTCTTTGAAAATCGGCTGATCGAGCCTGCCCGTGGCCGTCACGATGATGTCAGCTCCTTCGATGACTTCCTGCGGCGATTTGCCAATCTCGAACTGCAACTGAAGCTCCCCGGCAAAGGCGTCAACAAAGCCGTCGCATGTCTGGGGATTAATGTCGAATACGCGCACGCTCTCCAGGGAGGGCATCGCGGCGGCCAATGCCAGCAAATTATATCGGCCCTGGATGCCGGCGCCGATGATGCCGACGATTGCGGAATTTTTGGTGGCCAGGTATCTGGCGGCCACGGCCGAAACGGCCCCGGTTCGCATGGCTGTAATCCAGCGACAATCCATCACGGCGAGCGGTTGGCCGGTTTGGACGTCATTTAGGATCAAAAGACCCATCACCGGCGGAATGCCAAGACCGGCGTTACTGGAAAAACCACTGACCCATTTGAGACCGGCTACCTTTTGTCGCGGCAGATAACCCGGCATGGCATGAATAAATGCATCTTGTTGCGGGTGTATGCCCGGCTTTGGCGGATTTTCAAAATGTCCGAGGCCGTGTTCTTTTAAGACATTTTCTACAATCGTAATCACCTCACCCACAGACATTTTAAGACTGATAATGTCCTCTTGAGATAGATAAATAAGTTCTATCGGCTTCATGTGTCATTCCTTATAATTTGTATCCAGAAGCTTTTGAATGTTCTTCGGCCTGGCGAGTCGCTCATATCGCTGTTTTTTTTCTTCATGGGCAGCAACCAGTTGCGCAATGGTGCGATGATCTTTCAGATCACAAAGCTTCGTGGCTCCCCAGAGGATCCAGTGCAATGAAATAAGCGGTTCTCGAATTTTATTCTTTTCGCACAAGCGTTCTAAATCGTTGCCGCTCTTCTGAGCGTAGGTTTGCAGAAATCTATCACGATCTGCTGAACTCAAAACTTTTTCAGTACACCACAGCTGAGCCCCTTCTGATAGGAAGCAGCCGATATCATAGCTATAATCATCCACCCGAGGTTTTTCCCAATCGATCATCCGCAGACCCTCAGCGGTTTTGATAAAGTTGTCACAGGCCACATCCGTATGGTTCAGACAGTCGGCCTGAAACAGATGCCGACGATCGTTTATCTCTGTCTCGGCTTTTTTCAATATTGTTTTTGCCAGCATGATTGTTTCGCTGTTGGCCGTTTTTTGGGCCTCATATTTTTCCAGATCACTGCAGACCAGTGCATATGTATCCAGTAAGGGATCTTTCCAGGTGACGCATGGTAGATTTACAGGCTTCAGGGAATGAAGTTTTGCCAGCAAATCGGCTACTTCTGAAACGTCCTGCCCCAGCGACAAATGCGGACCCTCCAGATATTCCTCGATCAAGATATCGAAATCAAAATATTTCTTGCTGTCGTCAAAATGCAACACCTTTGGCGCGATGCTTTGACTTTCAAGAAATTTTAAAACCATAAATTCGACTTCGATCTGGTTGGAAAGCCCGCTTTGCTGTTCAATGTTGATGCGAAAAATAAACTTCTTTTCATTTACCCTGACATGGTAGTTCAGGTTGTACGCCCCCGGGGTCATGTCCAGAATTTCAATCAAATTAAGGGACTCCAGGCCCATCATCCGCGGTGGCATTTGTTTTAGGTAATGCACAATTTTTTTTTCGAAGGCCGACACTTTCACAGATTTTGCTCTCTTTTTTTAATGATCCTTGATAGAGCGTTTGTCAAAATATCGTTCCGATAGCGGTTGTCATGTCTGCAATAATTTTAAGCTGTTACACATTACATTTTCCCTTGTTAGCAAATCTGGCAAACGGAACATATTTATGACAACCGCTATAATGTGAACACAACTCCGGTGAAAATACAGATTTCAAATTGATACCGCAAGGTTTTTTAGAGGATGATATTACATGGGCCCGATATAGATGTCTTGCATAGAACAATCATGCTTCAAAGGTGTTTAACACCCGTTTCATCATGGCGGCATCCTTGTATGGCTGGGGTGATTCGTTGATGAGGGTTACGTCTACTTTCTGTTTAATCAACGCCTTGGCCAGGGGCTCAAAGAATTTTTTGGCGGTCTTAAGATGTTTGCGCTCGCCTTTCGGACCATATTCGATGCCGGAAAAATGGGCGTGAAATTTTTTGGGCAGCTTCTTTAAAATCTTGGCATAATCAATGCTCCCCTGATACCGCGCATACAGGTGCGCAAAATCGACACAAATGCCGCAACCGGTTTGCTTCATCAATTTCAACAGCTCTTCCAGAGAGCCGAATTGAGACGGTTTCCCGGTTATTTCGGGGCACAGTTGAACCTTCCATTTGTTTTTCGAGATGGTTTCCTGAATTTCGACAATGGCTTTTTTGATCAAAGCATATGTCTGCTCGGCCGTTTTCTGCTGATAAAACCCGGCATGAAAAACCACACTGCGGGCGCCAAAGATGTTCGCTCTTTCGCAGGAATCCAGGATGCGCTGTTTACTGGCAACAACCTTTGCGGGTTCATCGCTTGCCAGATTGATATAATAGGGCGCATGAACCGATAAGGTGATGCCTTTTGCCTTTGCCATCGCACCCACTTCCCGGGCCTTTTCCAGAGTCATCCGCACCCCGTAGGTAAACTCGACTTCCATGCAATCCAGCTTCATACGGGCCACTTTGCGGATACCTTTCAGATTGCCCAATCCACCGGATCCCGCTGGTCCTACCCGTATCATTAATTGCCACCTTAATTAATATTAGTTTTTTGCTATTGTTTCGAATAAACCCTTTGGTTAGTAAAAGGAGCGCTACGCTTGTCGAAGATCCCGTTCTATCAGCGGGGAAGAGCGTCCCCGCCTAAAATCGCGGGGACTTGATGAGCGCTACGCTCAAGGATATAGGTAGGGCCGGTGCTTGCATCCCGACCCTTAGGCGGGTCCTCCGTGCCGGCCAAGATACGGCGGCCACAGAGGGCCACCCTACTTCGCCGCGTTACGCAGTGGTCGGCACTAATTTGGCCTCAAGGCCGTCAGGCCGATCTTCAAACGAAGTGCTCCTAAAGCGCAGCGCTCTTCAAGGCCGCAAGGCCGCTCTGCTTTACCGGCACCAGCATCTGCGGCTCGAAGTTGAGCGTTGCAAAGTAGTCCGCGACGGTTTCCTCGCGTCGAATCAGCTCCACCGATCCGTTGGTGCGCAGCAGCAATTCTTTGGGCCGCAGGCGGCCGTTATAGTTAAATCCCATGGAATGACCGTGCGCGCCGGTATCGTGAATCAACAAATGGTCACCCGCTTCAATCTCGGGCAGCAGCCGCTGGATGGCAAATTTGTCATTATTTTCACAGAGCGACCCGACGACATCCACTTTCTCGAAGTTTTGTTTGGGATGCTTTCCGATGACCGTAATGTGATGGTAGGCACCGTAGATGGCCGGCCGCATTAAGGCCGACATACAGGCATCCACACCAATGTATTTGCGATAAATGTCTTTTTGATTGATAGCGGTGGTCACCAGCACACCGTGCGGACCGGTCATGTAACGGCCGCTTTCGATATAAAACCGCGGCATAAAGCCGTTTCGTTCTTTGAAATTTAAAAAAAGATCGGTGATTTCATCCGCCATTGAATCGATATCCAGGGGCGCTTGCCCGGGTCGATACGGAATCCCCAGCCCGCCTCCCAGGTTGATGAAATCAAAGCCGATACCCAGCGCTTCTGAAACCCATTCCACCACATCCAGCAGCATCTCTGCAGTCTCAACCATATAATGGTAGCTGAGTTCATTGGATACCAGCATGGTGTGCAGTCCGAATCGTCGGGCCCCACGGGCCCGCGCAGCCTTATAGGCATTCAGGATCTGCTCATGGGCGACCCCGTATTTTGACTCCACAGGATCTCCGATAATGCTGTTTCCGGTTCTGCGGGGACCGGGGTTGTAACGAACACTGATCGTCTCGGGCATATTGGGAACCTTTGCGATCAGAGAGGCGTCATCCAGATTTAAAATACACCCCCCATTGGCATCGGCCACATGAAATTCATCTGCGGTCGTATTATTGGAGGAAAACATGATATCTTGGCCACTTGCCCCCATTTGACGGCTCAGTATCAGCTCGGAAATCGAGCTGCAGTCAAACCCGAACCCCAGATCCTGCATGATCTGGAGAATACGCGGATTGGGCAGGGCCTTGACGGCATAATATTCTCTGAATCCGTTCAGCCGCGAGAAGGCCGCAATGAAGTTCTGCCCGGTTTCGCGGATGCCGGCTTCATCATATAGGTGAAACGGCGTTCCAAAATGATCGATAATCTCATCCAGTCGGGGCAAAAGTCGATTTTCAAATGCTTTCGACATCGGCATCGGTGGTTTCTCCGTTCTAGGTTCTCATCCGCAGATTACGCCTCTGGCTCGTAGAAGCCTACGGCTCGGAGAGCAGATTATCGCAGATTTAGCCAATTAGTCATCGGTTGGTTTCTGGGCGCTGGGTTCAGGGTTCGGCTTACTGGTCACTTGTTTCTGGCAGCCGCAGAGGGCTGCCCTACTCTCCGCTTTTCGTCTGTCCTCTGACCTCTGTCTTCTGTTTTCTAACCTCTGAACCTATGAACGTTGAACCTGGTGAAACCTTGAATGCTGCCAGCAGCTTAAATACAAATAACGAATAACAGCTAAAAATTTCTCATGAAATTTTTAGCCTAGCGCTTTGCGGATTTTTTGCAGTGCGAGTTGAACATTTTCATAGTCATTAAATGCGCTGATGCGAATGAACCCCTCGCCGCATTTGCCAAAACCGGCACCCGGCGTGCAGACCACACCGGCTTTTTCCAGGAGCAGGTCAAAAAACTGCCAGGAATCGGTTTTACCATAAATCCAGATATAGGGCGAATTTTCCCCACCCACGCATTCATAACCGAGGGCTTCCATTTCGGTTCGGATCAGCGCTGCGTTTTTAAGATAATACGCAATCAGGGCCTTTGCCTGAGCCCGGCCCTCATCGCTGTATATGGCCGCCGCCGCTCGCTGGACCGGATAGGAAACCGCGTTGAATTTGGTGGACTGACGCCGAAACCATAAATCATGGACGGAATGGGCCTCACCGTTGGCAGTATAGGCCGTGCAGGATGTCGGCACGACCGTATAGGCACAGCGGGTCCCGGTAAACCCCGCGGTTTTGGAAAAACTTCTGAATTCAATGGCCACTTCCCGGGCACCCTTAATCTCAAATATCGATTTGGGCAGATCGGAATCCTGAATAAAGGACTCGTAAGCCGCATCGTAAAGAATCAGGGCCTTGTTCTCTGCGGCAAAATCCACCCAGGCCTGAAGCTGAGATTCGGTGATGGTGGTCCCGGTCGGGTTGTTGGGAAAACACAGGTAAATCAGATCAACGTTTTCTTCCGGCAAATCCGGGATAAAGCCGTTTTCCCGGTTGCTTTCCAGATAGGTGATGCCTTTGTAACGCCTGTCACCAAACGATCCGGTGCGGCCGGCCATCACATTGGTGTCCAGATAGACCGGATAAACCGGATCGGGAATGGCGATATGGCAATCGGTTGAAAAAATTTCCTGGATATTGCCCGTATCGCACTTGGCCCCGTCACTGACAAAGATTTCATTGGCGGAAATATCCGCACCCCGGTCCTGGAAATCGACTCTGGCAATATTTTCTCGCAGAAATTCGTAACCCTGTTCGGGACCATATCCCCGAAAGGTTTCAGCATCGGCCATTTCATCCACTGCCCGGTGAAAGGCCTCGATGCAGGCTTTTGGCAAAGGCCGTGTGACATCCCCGATGCCCAGTTTGATTATATTTTTGTCCGGATTTTTCTCCTGAAATTCATCGGTTCGTTTTCTGATTTCCGAAAATAGATACGACGCCTGCAGTTTTAGATAGTTTTCATTAATCTTGATCATGATATTCCACCTCTAAATGAATTGTTTAGAACCCAATGTTAAATTATCCCGCGATAGCGGGATGACACTTTTGGCCCGGTCAAGTCGACCGGGCCAAAGTCTGCGCGTGTCTGCGGTTAATTATTTCTTTTCGATTTTATCAATCGGAATCCTGGCCGTCTCCTTATAGGTTGACAATGCGATAGCGGTCTGAGTGGATTGCACGGCTGCAATGGAAGCGATTTTATCGCGGGTCAAGCGGCTGAGCGCTTCGGTGTCGGCCGCCCGGATTTTAACCAGAAACGCGTCTTCCCCCGCCACGTAATGAACTTCCTGGACCTCCGGTATTTGGGACAGCGTTTCCCCGACTTTGATTTCCTCACCGAGGTTTTTTAGTTTGACCTTCACAAAGGCCACCAGGCTTTTGGCAAACCGTTTCGGGTTCAGCCGAACCTCATACCCGTCGATAAAACCCTGTTTTTCCAGCTTGCGGATTCGTTCCAGCACGGCCGATGGGGCCATCCCCACCTGCCGGGCCACCTCCACATTGGGAATCCGGGCCTTTTGCTGCAATATCTTCAGTATTTTTAAACTAACAGCGTCAATCATTCTGTAATTATCCTTTTTAACAGATAATTATTCTAAATAATTTTACTTGTCAAGAATTATTTTCTGAAATTTTCTGGTTTCCGTCCTGCGTTTATCAATTATATTGAAAAATGTAGGGGCGGGGTTAATCCCCGCCCAAAAGCTCCGGCAATTTGGTTTATTAGCGGATTCGGCCATAGCCCGGGCGGGGATAAACAATTTGTCCCGCAACCAACAGAGCTTTATATTATACATTTTGCGATCCAATGAATCGATTTGATCGCCAGTTCTTTGAAAAATTATCGAACCCGGCACAGCATGATGTCTTTA
>Ga0255055_10000400_pt1 | contig 33875 bp, 23 predicted proteins | sample JV7_2_27_MG_FD_188633 | JGI IMG/M metagenome (GOLD analysis project Ga0255055, IMG submission 188633) | Seawater microbial communities from Jervis Inlet, British Columbia, Canada - JV7_2_27 | ecosystem: Environmental > Aquatic > Marine > Inlet | place: Canada: British Columbia | collected...
TGGATAAGGAGTTACTCCCGGAGATCCGCAGGCTGGCCGGTGACGATCGTCGGGTGACGCTGATCTTCGATCGCGAGGGGTGGAGCCCGAAACGTTTCAAGAAGTGGAAGGAGACCGGCTTCGACGTGATCACCTATCGCAAGGGCGAGTACAAGAACTGGCAGCGGCGCTGCTTCAAGGAGGTGACGGTCGAGGTCTGTGGCCGGAAGGTAGAATACCTGCTGGGTGAGCGGATGCTCCGTCTGCCCACGGGATTCCACATCCGCGAGGTCCGGCGTCTGTGTGATGACGGCCACCAGACCTCGGTGGTGACGACCCGGCGTGATCTCTCGCTCGAGACCGTTGCGCTGCGGATGTTCTCTCGTTGGCAGCAGGAGAACTTCTTCCGATACATGCGCACGGAGTTTGCGTTGGACCACCTCCCGATGACGGCGGTGGAGCCGGCGGATCCGGAGCGCAGCGTGCCCAATCCCGCGGTGAAGAAGAAGAATCGCGAAGTGGGCCGGGTCAAGGCTCAGCTGGCGAAAGCCGAGCAGGCCTATGGGCAGAAGGCGCACGACAACTCGGAGCAAGAGCGCCGCACCGTGCGGGGCTTCAAGATCTCCCATGCGGAGCTGGGACAGGAGATCAAGAAGCTGCGCGAGACTCGGAAGCGACTGGAAGCCAAGGTCAAGAAACTCCCTGCCCGTGTGCCGGTGCGTGAGGTGATGGACGGGACGCCGATCGTCCGGCTGGAGCGCGAGCGCAAGACCATGACCGACACCTTCAAGATGGTGGCCTACCGCGCTGAGACCCAGCTGGCCAACCTGGTGGGTCCGCTGCTTCCCCACCGGGACGACGAGGCCCGGAAGTTCATGCGCCAGGTCTTTAACCTCCCGGCCGATCTACTCCCGGACCACGAGCGGAGCGAGCTCGTCGTGCGCCTGCACAGCATGACGACCCCGCGGGACAACCGCGCCCTGGCCTCGCTGTGCGGCCTGCTCAACGACCTCAAGCTCCGCTACCCGGGCACCGGGCTCCGGCTCGTCCTAGAGGCTACACAGACCGTGCCGGCGTCGCGGTAATTATTCGGGTATGTCCGGGGCTCTGAAATGGGTGTTCGTCGTGCTCGCCGTGATGCCGATGGCCGCCTTCCAGATGGCGAGTGTGTCCGCAGACGCGCTTACCAACGCCATTGCGCTGCTCTTCACGGCGATGATCCTGCGCCTCGCCCTCACCGAATCCAGTGTCGATGCCAGGGCGCTGGCAGCGCTGCTCGCCACATCCCTGCTCCTGTCTCTTTCGAAGCAGGCCTACTCCGCTCTCCTGCTGCTCTTTCTCGCGGTTCCCGCGAGCCGACTCGGCAGCCCCAGGCGCTACCTAGCGGTGTTCGCGTCGCTGGTCGCCCTGAATGCCGCGGCGCTGGGAGGCTGGGCGTTCGTCACGAAGGACGTATATGCGCCTCCATCCTGGATCAACAACGTGGATCCGGCCGCGCAGCTCCGCTGGATCGCGGCAAATCCGACGCAGTTCACGGGCATGCTGCTCGAGAGCTACTCGTGGCCCGAACCGCGTGTGTACTCGGACTTTATGGTCGGCCGGGCCTTGGGGTGGATGGATACCGCCATTCCCTACGCCGTCATCAGGTCGTATCAGTTCGTGCTGATCGCGGCGGCGCTCTTCGACTCACGCAGCGAGATTCGCATGGGAGCGAGGATCAAGATCGTTGCGCTCGCGGTGGCGCTCGTGGAGCTCGCGCTGATCGGCACCATGGCTTATGTCGGTGCTAGCGCCGTGGGCGCGAAGCGCATCGCGGGCATCCAGGGGCGCTACTTCATCCCTCTAAGCGCTCTGCCCCTGCTAATGCTCTACAACCGCACGCTGCGCGCTTCCGTTCTCGCGTGGATTCCGCGAGAGCAAATGATCACGCGCAGCTGCACCACCGGCCTCTTCGCGTTTCTGCTCTTTTGTTCGGCGCTCATCTGCTTCTTCGTCGCAGGTCGCTACTACCCATAGCCGGCTGCGAACTCCGGCGCACCGCTCAGCGGATCGATGCCATAATGGCTGCTGTGGCAGCCGTCCTGCGAGGTAGGGTCGCCAAGCTATTCGAGGTAGCCCAGCGCGCGGAGCCTCTCGAGCGCCGCTGGATCAGCCCGAGGATCGATCTTAGGACCCTTGAGTTTGCGGCCCGTGCGGCGGGTCGCATTTCCTTCGCCGAGGTGGCGGTCGCGTCGAGCCTGGTTGAGCAGTGATCGCCCTCCCTCCCTCCCCGGAGGCCACGGCCGCGGCCGCAGTTCGTGCGGATCCTGCAGGAGGTCATAGAAGAACCGCGCTTTCGGTTTGGCGCTTCCCGGCGCGTAGCGCGCTATCCACTTTCCGCCGGACTCGACGACCGCGCGCCACTGGAACGCATCCTGGTTCGCCTCGATGAAGAGGGGACGCGCACGCCCGCGCTGCTCCCGATCTCGCAGATCCATGCCAGCCAGGTACTCAGGAGTCGCTGCGCCGGCAAAGCGCAGGATGGTGGGGAGGATATCGATGATCGACGCCGGGGTCGTGACTCGCCCCGGGCTCAGTCCAGGCCCCTGCAGCAGCAGCGGCACGCGAACGATCTCGTCGTACACGTGGTATCCGTGGGTGAACCAGCGCTCGTGCTCCATCATACTCTCGCCGTGATCTGCGACGAAGATCACCAGGGCATCATCCAGGCTGGCTTGCGCGGAATAAGCCTCGAGCAGACGGTCGATTTGGGCATCGGTGTAGGCGATCTCCTCGTCGTACCGGTCCCGATAGTGCAGGGCGTCGTCAATCCCGGGGTCGATCTGGTATCCGCTCATGCGGCTGCGCTCGAGAGGGATTCTTGCCTCGTGACGGAAGGCGCGCGGCTTGTCCGCTGGCGGGTGATAGGGACCGTGGGGATCGATGTAATGGACCCAGAGGAAGAGGGGCCTGTCGGGATCGCGGGATTCACTGAGCCAGCGCACCGCCGCGTCCGTGGTCCTGCTCGCACGGCGTTCCCAGATGCGGCGCTTGGATTCAATCTCGTCCACGAAATCGTCGTAGTGGTCGAAGCGATCCGCGATCCCGAGGGCCTCGTCAGTGAGAACGGTGTTCGAGATCACCGCCGCCGTCTGGTAAGCGGGGGGCAGCAGATCCGGCAGGAGGAGAACGTCCTCGGGGAGGAGCTGCCAGAAGCCGCGAACGCCGTGCTCCTGCGGCAGTTGACCGCTCAGGATGCTGATGACGCTCGGCGGCGTGCTGGCTTCGGTGGAGTAGGCGGTCTCGAAGATCAACCCCTGTGAGAGCCAGCGCTCCAGCCCGGGGCTCGTGACCCGCGTGTAGCCGTAGAGGCCCAGGTGGTCGGGCCGCAGCGTGTCCACGCAGATCAGCAGCACGTCTGTCCCCGGGGATCGCGCCTGCTGGCAACCCGGCCCCACGAGCGCCAATAGGCCGGCCCAGGCGATCAGTAGCTTCCGCGCCCCTTCCATCCGACAGCGTTCTCCTCGCCTCGCGAATCCAATCACGTCGCGCCGTTTGCGAGTGGCCATCCCCGATACGGTAGACGCCACCCCCTATGATGCTTGTCCGCTCACAGCCGATCAATGGGGTTCAGGAGGTCGTGAGCTCGGATCTCTCCGGCCCGACCAGCGCGATCAAGGGGTTACGGATCTTCCCAGTGGAGCACGAACAAATGGTCTCCACCGACCGAAGCGAGGTGATGGTAGCTCGGGTAGCGGGAGAGCCCATCGGGATCGCCGCCGTGAAACAACGCGTGGGTCACACCGAGCTCGCGCAGAGCGCGGGTTTCGGGGCCTACGGTTGTGAGCAGGTGATGCCCGGAAGTGCTTACCATAAAGGGACGTGAGGCCGCCGGGTAGAATTCGATGTTGGCGTAGCGATTGTAGGTCCGCCGATGGCGACCGGCCGGGTCGAATCTCTCCCACAGCTCGAACTGCGGTACCGGATGCAGACCGTTGACTGCCCGCACTCCGAGCACGCGGAACAAGTTGGGAACGTAGGGGCTTCCGAATGCGATCCATACGCTGTCTCCGCCGTGTTCGCGGTCGATCTCGAGGATCTTCTGGGAAAGCGGGTTCTCCACGAGGTAGGTGGAGCCCCCGCGCACCACGGGGTTGAAGCCTGCCGAGGCCAGGAGACTTCCGATGGCGACCGCGGCGAGCGGCAGCCGCCCGCTTCCTCCGCGCGCCGCGATCCATACGGCGGCGCCGTTCACCAGGGCGAGCACCAGGCCGAACCCGAGCCGGAAGTCGGGCAGGGTGGCGGCGAGTCGGGTGGACGCCACCGCAAGGAGAAGAACCCAAGCGGCGGCCGCCGTGGTGGTTGCGACGACGGAGGCGCCATCGCGTCTCTTGTTGCGGGCAAGGAGCCTCGAGAAGAGGAGCAAGTCCACCAGCCCCAACGCGATGATCGAGCGGTGCCCCGGGACCAGGTCGAGCAGGCTTGCGCGCGCCAGCCAGGGGGGGAGTCCCACGACCCCGTGGACGACCATGAGGAGGAGGAGCAAGGAGAGAGCGAGTTCGACGGCGCCGATCCCCGACTTGCCCTTCCATGACTGCCAGGCGGCCGCGGCGAGCACAGCCGGCGATGCGATCCAGAAAGAGGCTGCCTCGCAGACGTTCACGAGGGGCCGCCAATCCGCCACCTGGCGGCTGAGCAGCAGGTTCGGGCCGATCAACTCCCAGAATGTGCGACCTCCGCCGGCGGTCGCGCGGTGCCCGGGAAAGACTGTCTGGCGCATCCTCTCAATGGCCTCACCCGCGTCGGCGAGGAGGAGCCACGCGGCGAGCCCGATCGAGGCGCCGGCGACGAGCACCGCGAAGCAGCGCGTGCCGAGGTACTCCCGTAGCCTGAGGCGGGAGCGGTGCTCCCACATGATCGCGGCGAAGAGGAGAGCGATCAGGTAGGCGAGAGGAATTTGGAAAGGCGGATAGAGCGCAAGAGCGAACGCTGCCCCGGCCCAGCCGAGTGCGGCTCCCCATAGCAGGATCTCCACGCGCCGACGGCTGAAGGCGACGCGCAGCGCGGCCAGGAACGCGATCCCGGCGAAGATGGCAACCGGCGCCGGGCGGAAGCACCAGAACTGGAAGAACGGCGAGGCGACCAGGGCCAATCCGCCCAGCAAAGAAAGGTCGGTGCGCCCCCCAGTCACGATCTGGAACACCAGAGTCCAGACCACGAACAGCCCCAGCAGTCGGCTCCACCACAGCCAGGCCATCCCGATATCGTTCCCGAGAAAGAATCCCCAGGTGTCGGGACGGAACAGGGTCAGTGGATGGCGGACCGGCATCGGATACGGGACCAGCATGTTGTGGCCCAGGCCGATGTTGCTGTTCACGACCGGATAGGGTGGCCGGTGGGCCACCTGGGCCATCGCCATCGGTAGGATCGCGTTCCAGTCGTCGGAACGAATCTGCTGCGGCTCGCCGATCAGGATCTCCTCGGCCGGCGAGCCATCGATGACCTCTCTCCACGCTGAGATCGAGTAGCCGTGGATTCCCAGGCCTACCAGCACTACAAAGAGCAGGGCTGTCGCGAGCAGAAGCCTCGGAGGCGCAGCCCATTCAAGGAGGGTCGTCAATCTCGGTCTCCAGGCGTCGCGAGCCTCCGCGGTCCTCGGGTGGCTCGACAGCGCCCGCCACGGGTCGCGGGCCGTCGCGGAGGTCCGTGCCCGACCCGATCAGGATAGGACATCGAAGTGCTCTTGGTTGCAACGCCACTTCCCAGGTTCACCCAGAACCACTGACTCCGCTCCGTCGTGCGTTCATCACTCAGGGATCGGCGCCGACGAAGATGGTCGCGCACTCCCCATTCCCACGGGAGGTGTCGCCGCGCAGGGCCCGTACTCTACGCTCTCGAGACGAAACCAGTTGTACTCACTGCGCGCTGGAGGCTCGGAGAGCCAGACCTCCGAGATCACGATCGCCGCCACCACCAGCCCGAAGAGCCCAGCGCGCACGGCTGCGCGCGCGCTTTCGGGAATCCACGTCGTGAGGGATCGGAGACCGCGCACATAGAGGAGGGCGAAGGGTACGATGCACCCCGAGATCAGCCGTCCCATCGTAAAGAAGGGATCGTCCCGGGGAGGGACCGAGCGCTCCCCGGTCTCGATCCAGATCGAGAAGAAGGCTAGGAGAGCCACGCCGCCGGCAAGCGTGAGCCAGGCCGCCACGTCGACGCTCGACTCAGCAGAGAGGCCCCGGCGCCGATTCCGGCCCCATCGCACCAACTCCCGAGCGACTGCGACCGTCGCTGCGGCGAGAAAGAAGCCGCTGGTGGCGACGTACACGGCGTCGGCCCACGAGTGGGCCATGAATTCGCCATTCCACATGAAGCGGCCGCGCCAGAAGTCCCTGCACAGGCCGTCGAGAAAGTGCAGAAGGCCAGGGAAGGAGAAGAGCGGATGATCGAGAAGAGCCCCGAGCGGCTTCGCCCGCCATCCCAGCGCCTCGAAGATCAGCCTCCTGGCGGTCGGGTCGCCGAAGAGCGCCGCGTTGCGCACGCCCCATGCGATGATGGGAGCGAGTGCCGCAAGCCAGAACAGGGCGTTGCACCGCAACCAGCGGCGCGGGTGGAATTCGGATTTCCACAGATTCATTCCGGTGAGAGCGAGCGCCGGGATCAGGACGACGCAGTTGGTGTATTTCGTCAGGATGGCCAGCGCGGCTAGCAACCCGGCGAGCAGCGACAGCGAGGATCGAGGAGGTCCCATCTGCATGCGGAGGATCGCGACGAGAGCGAGTGCCGTCAGCAGCGGAGAGAGTGCATCGTTGCTGATCGAGTAGAAGGCGTCCTGGGGAAGCACCGCAACCAGCAGCGGTACGCCGATCCGTGTGAGTGGATCGCGCCTGCCTGTCGCGCAGGCGAGGCGATGCGCCGCCCAGACCAGCCCCACCATGAAGAGAGCGTTCAGCCATCGGATGGAGAAGACCAGGTGTCCGCATGCGAGTCCCAGTGCTTCGCCCAGCCGGTACCAGCTTCCGGCGAGTGCATAGTAGACCGGGGGTTGTGCCAGCTCGTGGTTCTTCACCCCGGTCAAGCGTCGAACGCCTTCCCTCAAGCGCGCACGGGCTGCTTCCGGCGATACCGACCAGGGAGGGTGCGGATAGATGGCGCCGGGAAGTCTCGATGGTCGGAAGATGTACTCCGGAGACCCGAACCAGATGATGAGGCTGCTCACTCTGGTGTCATGACGGAGGCGGTCTGGATGAGGCAGTTCTCCGCGAGAGTACTTGTACACGGCATCGAAATGGCTGTACTCGTCGACGTTGTTGAAGAGCGGGAAAGCAGCCGAGAGAAGCAAGACGCGAGCCGCGCCGATCAGGGCGATCACGCAGAGCACCCGTCGCTCGTTCCGGAGGGGTCGCGCCCGGGCTTTGACGCGGGCGGGCTGATCGGCTCCGTTGCACGACACGATCGGCTCCGATTCGGTCTACTCGGCGTAGCCGAGCGAGTGAAGCTGCTCGGCGAGTTCTTCATCGGGCTCGATCGGGTTCGGCACGGCCTGCCGGCCGGAGCGCCTGGCGATGAGCCGGCGGTAGGCGTCGAGGTCCGCCACCTCCGGGGCTAGGTTCCGCCGTTGCGAGCGGTCCGTTCGCATGTCGTACAGCTCGTCTCTCCAGCGGTCTCGGATGTACCAGTACGGCCCTTCGATCACGGCAACCGCGGTGGGGCGACGTTCTGATCTTCGGACGGTCTCTCGCCCCCCCTCGTCGCTCCATTCGTAGTGATGCTCCATCGCGTACAGAGACCTCCCTTCGAATGGAACCGGTTTCCCGCGGAGCACAGGGGCGAAGGAGCGCCCGTCCAGATCGGCAATCGGAGACGTCCCGGTCAGCTCGAGGATCGTCGGCATCAGGTCCACCAGCGAGACCGGGGTCGTCTCGTCACGGGGCGCCTGACCTGGCACGCGAACCAGCAGTGGGATGTGGAGCTGGTCCGCGTGGAGTCGACCTCCGTGGTGAATGCGCCGGTGTTCGGCGTCGAACCCCTCTCCGTGATCGGAGAGAACGAAGACGACGCTTCGATTCCAGAGCTTGGCGCGCTCGAGCGCGGCGACGAGTCGCCCGAATCCGGCGTCGAAATGCCCCACCTCGACCCGATAGATCGCTTCGAGCCGGTCCCAGTCCTGCGGGGGGCAATGCCGACGGCCCTGGAGGCAGGCGAAGTACTTCGAGGCCTCGAGTTCGATGGCGTCCCCGAACCGCGCCAATGCCCGCCCGCTCAGCTTGTAGTAGTTGTGGACGGAGTACGTCTGCAGGAAGAGAAGGAGTGGCCCAGCATCCATGGGTCGCTGCGAGACGAAGGCGATGGCGCGCGCGAACAGATCCTCGTTCTCGAACGTTGGTGGCTTTCCTTCGCGGGGCAGGGGAATCGCGCCCGCCTCTGCTCCCTCCGCCAGGTGCCCGTCGTAGCGATCGAAGCCTCGCGAGAACCCGTAGGCCGCATGCAGGAATCCTCCGCCCGTGAAGGCGACTGTCTCGTAGCCGCGCGATCGCAACGCCTCGGCGACAGTGCTCACCCCGATTGCGAGCCTTCGTGTCTCTTTGTTGGCGCCGTGCCGATCCGGGTAGAGGCCCGTCAAGAGAGAGGCGTGGGCTGGAAGCGTCCACGAAGCGGTGCTGTAGGCGTTCACCAGGCGAATGCTCTCCTCGGCGAAGGCGTCGAGTGCGGAAAGCGGACGCGCGCTCCGCGCGAAGGAGCGCAGGGCATTGCGGTTCAGAGTATCGACCGAGACGACGATGACGTTGGGCGGTCGCTCCTCTCCGGGTCGGCAGGCGATCATGCCCATCAGCAGCGTGACCCAGATGACGGTCCACCCCATCGACGCGGGCACGGTTCGATGGTTCCTCCGATCTCGGCAACACGCCGCTCGCCTGGGAGGAGTAGCACATCCTTTTGGATCTCAGCGGAATGGACCCGGCTCCTTGGGTACCCGACCACTCGGGAGAGAGGAGTCCACGATGCCGAGGAGTCCAGTGCCCCTCTTCCCATCTTCCGCAGACCGTCTATGGTGGAGTCGAGAGGAGCACATCCAAACGGTTCACCTGGTGCCGGGGGCGCGCCGAGCCACGGCTCCTCCCCGGGAGGGAGGCGATGACCCGAATCCTTCGCGTCGCGTGCTGTGTGACTCCGGCCCTTCTGATTGCGGGGTACACGCTCTACACCTCCTGGACCATCGCGTCCACGCAGCTCGGACCACGACCGCCCGGGGGGTCGGATCGCATCGAGCACGACGTGCGCTTCGAAGGCCTGCGCGACGAGCTTGGTGCGCTCCGGGTCGACACCGTCGCCTACGTCCACGGTCCGCGCCGGCAGGACTCCGGGTTGGCGCGCAACGCCGACTACTTCTGGGCCCAGTACGCGCTCGCGCCCGTCATCGTCTGCGAGTCGCCCCGTCACCGCTACGTCGTCGGTGACTTCCGCAGCCGCAGGGCGCTCGAGACCTACCTCGAGCGGACGCCTCTCGCCCTGGTCGCGCGCTACAGGCACGGGGTTGTCCTGCTTCGGAACGACAGCGCCCCGTGATCCTCGGGTGCGTCGGCATCGTCCTCTGGGGGGCGCTGGGCTGGCTGACCGTCCGACGGCTGGCTCCGAGCCTGTCCCGCAGCCTCGAGCTGCGGGTAGTGGCCGGTGTGGTAGGGCTCGGCCTGGGACTGGGCGCCGCTTCGTGGAGCCTGTTCCTGACGGGGCTCCTCTTCGACTCGATCGGAGGCGTCCCGGCCCTCGTCGAGCTCGCGGCGCTCTCGGCGGGGCTGCTGTGGCTGCGCGCGCGGGGGCGCCGCTGCAACGGCTGGCCCGGAGCTGCGAGCCAAGTGCTGTCCGCCGGGCGCGGCGTTGTGCTGGGGACTGGCGGGCGTCCTGCTCGCTGCTGCGCTGGTCGACGCCCTCTGGCTGGCCCGCGAGACCGCGGCAGAGCCCCACGGAACCTGGGACGCCTGGGCCATCTGGAACGTGCGCGCGCGCTTCTTCTTCCGCGCCGATCACGACTGGACGAACGCCTTCATCAGCTCACACGGCCACCCCGACTATCCGTTGCTGCTGCCGCTCACGGTGGCGCGGTTCTCGTCCTACGTCGGTTCGGAGACGACCGTCGTTCCACGCCGCGAGAACAGGGTCTGCGCGAAATCCGCTCGTTTCTTCTGGGCGCCCTACCGGCCACGGCCATCATCACCGCGTTCAAGCTGGGCTGGGCTCAGCCCAACGCGTTCGTGGAGGGGCAGGGGGTCGCCGAGACGAGCGCCCGTCTGCTCGATGGGAGCCGTTACGCCACGATCGCGCAGAGGATGCTGCACGAGTTCCTGCAGGTCGGGCGGTCGTACGTGTGGCTGCTGCTCGTCTGGGCGCTGGCGCTGGGATGGCGCCGACGGGGCCGCGGTACCGCTGCTGCCCTTCTCGCCCTCGTGGTCGTTGCTGTCGGGTATTTTTTCGTCTACGTGGCGACGCACCTCGAACTGACTTGGCACCTCGCCACTTCCTGCCGGCGGATCCTGACGACGCTTTGGCCGAGCCTGGTGTTCGTGTTCTTTGCCGGGTCCGCGAGCGTCGAGGAGGCACTCCGCCGCACGGCGCCCTCCAGGGAGGGGACGCGACGGGAGAAGCAGCTGTAGGCGCTACTGAGATCGCGGTGCGAAGCGCGCTCCTGACCTGCAAGACTCTGATCACGGAGAACTGCGGAGAGGGGGAGTGACGCTCTCGTCGATCAGCCGCGCCACCTCGGCGCCCAGGATCCGGCCGCCCCGCGCGTTGAAGTGACAACAGGTGTCCTGGTAGAGCGTCTCGGAGCTTCCTCGGAAGACGCCCGTGAGGTCGTAAAAGCGAATCCCGGCCTGGGAGAGGCGCGGGGCGCGCCGTTGGAGGTGCGGGTAGCCGCGCGCGACAGCGCGGCTCCAGGGATGCCCGGGGTCGTAGGCGACCCGCCGCTCCTCGGCGGTGAGCCGCTTCGAACCCTCCAGGTACTGATGGGGCTGGAGCACGTGGAGGTAGAGCGCACTCTCTTCCCGGGCCAGGGCTGCCATGGCGCGCGAGCTTCGCTCCCAGAGATCGGCGATGAGCCGCCAGCAGGCAAAACCCTCGCCGAGACAGGGGGCGTCGATCCGCGCCACCGCGGCCACCCGCCCGGCCTGCGACGGATCCTGGAGCGCGCGCTCGGCTTCGGCAACGCGGCGCTCGAGCACCTGGAGGCGCAGTCCGACGAGCGCCGCGACCAACTCCGAGCGCCCCGGTCCGGCCGCGAGCCATTCGCGCCAGCGTCGCGACTCGCGGCGGGCCTTCAGGATCGCGGCGGAGAGCTCGATCGCCGCGGGCGTCGGCTGACCGCTCGAGAATTCGACCGTGCGCAGGTGGAAACCGCGGTAGGGGAAGATCGGGTGGTGGCCCGCGGCCGCGTCGCCCGCCCCGAGCGCGATCTCGTTGAAGCCGTCCAGGTTCACCACGACGTCGAAGGGCACCCCCAGCAGGATCATCTCGAGCAGCAGAATCGTCTGCTGCGGCTGCTTGTAGCCACCGAGCCCGAAGTTGAGGATCCGGATCCTGCCGTCGAGCTCCGGCCACCGCTCAGAAAGCGTGGCGACGATCGAGTCACCGCCCAGCAGCACGAGTTGATTCGCGACCGATCCGCCAAAGATTCCGATGACGAAGTCGTCCTCGCTGACCTCCCGATAGTCTTCGATCTCCGAGCGAAAGCCGAAAGCGTTCACGCGGTTGTTCCGCTGGTACCAGTCGGACGGCAGGCCGTCGGGGAAGGTGCGCTCGAGTGGAACGGGGGTCCTGAGAGGCGCGGTGGGCCGGCGCGACCAGCCGAGGTAGGGATGCACGACGGTGGAGAGGGCGGGCGCGTCGGCCGGACGCTCGGTGGGCGCGGACTCGTCCGAGGTGGCCCGCCGCGGCTCGGGGAACAGGTCGAAGAGCCGGACGACAGCCTCGAGGAGGGCAGCGCCCGCGGCCACCGACAGCAACAGCATGGCGAGCGTTCCGGCCAGGTTACGGACCCGCATGGCCGGGAGCGTAGCCCGGACACCGGTTCATCACGCCCCGCGCTCCCTCAATCTGCCCCGCGGGGGAAGTGGCGGTGTGTGGAACAGCCCTATGAAGAAAACGCAGGAATCAGGTCCCTTGGATCCCGCTCCTATTAGCATCCGCTCTTCGTCTTGCTCGCCACCCAAAGGAGGATTCCCGATGCGTGCCGCCGTGATGCGGGATGGAAAGATCATCCTCATCACCCCATTGGCGGGGGATTCGAGCGCACGCTGGCGAAGTACTCGAGCAGCAGCCGGGCGGCCAGGCGGTTGCCCGCGAAGTTCCAGTGAGTGTTGTGCGGGAGATAGAGCCGCGCCTTCTCGGCCGCCTCGCGGAAGTGCGGTAGAAGGTCGACGTAGGCGATCCCGCGCTCGCTGAGGAACTCGACCAACAAGCGCTGCGGACGCTCGAGATCGTAGTCCTCCAGCATGCTTCTGGTCTCTTTCAGCACGGCATCCCGGAGTTCGGAGTGGACCTGGTACTCATCGGGAATGATCAGTACCACGAACTCGGCTCCTGCCCGGGTGACCTCTGCGTGAAAGGCGTCGAGTGTCTCGGTCACGCCCTCGAAGAGCGCCTCGAACCACGCCTTCCGATCGAGCCGTGTGAACGCCATCCGTCTGGCCTCGATCCGCAGATGCGCCTGGGGCGTCAACTTCGGTACAGTGGGGTCGAAGCGGTCACGGTACTCCACGATCTCATAGCCGCCCTTCTGGAGCGCGCTCGGGGCCGAGATGCTCTTCTCCGCAGCCTGTTCTTCGGCTCCCCCCCGCACCCGCCGAAGGTTTCGGATCAGCCGGTAGGTGAGGCTGGCGGAGGCCAGTCGGTCGCTCGGATCTCGGGGGAATGTCCGCACGAGCCGCTGCGGACCGGTCAAGAAGTCATCGCCGACGAAGAAGCCGAGCACCACGGCATCCGCCTCTAGAAGGGCCCCCTCGATCTGCCAGAGCCGCAGTTGGAACTGGGGTCCGGTTCCTCCGACGCCCAGCCTGAGCACCTCGACCCGACCATTGCGACGCTTCGCGAGGCCCTCTTCCAGCAGCGTGGGCCAGTGCCGCGGGTGGGGTATGCCTCCCGAGGCGTTCGTGAACGAGTCGCCGATGGCGAGAACCCGGTAGGTGCCTGGCTCCTTCTTTGTCGAGTACTCCTTGGTGCGCAGGCCTCGCGAGTTCAGGACGAAGCCGTGGGACACTTCGAAGGGCTGGTAGCCGCGGATGCTCTGCTCGAGCAGCTCCGGCAGTGATTCGATGTCTTCGAAACGGCTCGGCGAAGTGGAGTCGTAGAGCACGGTACGCAGGCTACGGCTGTGAGGACGAATCCATCGCAGCGCAACTTCGGAGAGGATCAGGACCAGCGCGAGCTGAACGATCGCGAACAGCGAAATCCGCGCAAATCTTCTGACCAAAGCCGACGCCGATTGACGATTCGGGTGCATCACCCGTTGACCTGGAAACGGAACACGAAGTTCAGGGCTGAATCTCCGCGCATCTTCTCACCGTTGCGCGTCGTTGGTCAATACCCGAACGATTCCGGGCACCGCGCAGGCCGAGTCCCGACGGGGGACCTGCGGCGCAGAAGTACGCGTCCCCTTGATCCTCATACAGGCCACCTTCTGAGCCTGCTCGACGGATGAGTAGGCTGGATGCACCGCAAAGTGAGCATCCGCTCAGAAGGAGACCCGATGAGGTGAGTCCCAGCGTCTCACCCACCCGGTACCAGCCTTCCGCGAGTGCATCGTAGATGGGGGGCTGTGCCAGCTCGTGGTTCTTGAGCCCGGTTCTACGAGCTTCCCTGCTTCGCAGCCTCCGCGGGTGCGACCTGCTTGCTGCTGGAGTCGCCGTCGAGCTCGAAGGTCTCCACCAGCCAGGACCAAGGAGCGCGCTGCTCCCGGATCGGATGATGAGACCGTTCCTGGCGCCGCACGGCTGCGGCAGCGCGGTCCCGGTGGCCCGCCATCGCCATCGCGTAGGCGTGCAGGAAGGCGGATCGATCCGACGAGTTCTTGGTCGACCCGAAGAAGCGCGCAGCTCGATCAAAGTTTCTCCGCCCCAGAGCCCGGGCGCCCAGGAGTGGCAAGGACTCCGTCCGTAGCCCCTGTCCGCTGCGGCGATCCACGACCGAGAGGTGGTCTGCATAGGTGCTGAGGAGCCACATGGGGAGTGTCTCGAGTTCCGTCTCGGTGAGCAGTTCGTGGAGCGGCTCGATGGCCCGGCTCAGAATGGTGGGGCGTCCATACTCGTGAAAGAAGATGCTGTCGACGATCGCCTCGCACTCGAAGTAGCGGTCCGTGCGCTCGCGAAGCTCCTTCGGCCACGCTTTCTCGATGAACGGACTGGTACGAAAACGCCGACGGGCGTGCTCCGTGTCCATCCACCGCCGTACGGCGCTGATGTCCTCGGCACTCGGCGGGTCGTCTACCAGACGCTTGGGGAAGTCATCCCGCAACGGCGCCACGTTCCGCACCGTCTCCCGCAGTGTCGGCGCGTCGCTGATGAACATCGCACCGAGCTGCTCCGGCAGCTCCACGGAAAGCTCCCGGTCTTCTCTGGCGGCCTTCAGGGCCTTCCATCGCTCCGCGAACTCGGCTTCCGAGGTCTCCCAGCGCGCCCCGCGTGAGCCCATCAACATCCAGTTGATCCCCATTCCCTTCCACAGGGTGCAGTCGCTGAAGACGTCGCAGTAGGCGCGCACGATCGCGCGGGAGTCGTCGTAGGTGAGCGAGTGGACCGGGAGCCAGTGCGTGTTGATGCCGCCCTCTGCGAGCCGGTCGAAGACGAGCTGGAAGAATTCGCGCGTGTAGAGGTTGACGACACCGGCGTGTTTGGGCGGGGGCGGCTCGCTCGTGATCAGGTCATAGCGCTCCGTCGTCGTGAGCAAGAAGAAACGGCCATCGTCCACGTGCGTTTCGACCCGGTGGTCGAGCAGAGGGTTGTCGCCGAGTCTGGGGTATACCAGGCTGCTGAGCTCGAGGATTTCCCGAGAGATGTCGACGATGTCGATCTCTCGCAGTCCCTTGAAGTCGGTGAGCGCCTGGGCCGTGGAGCCAGTGCCGTAGCTGATGAGAAGTGCACGCTCGGGCCCGGGGTGCAGGTTCAACGGCAGAAAGACGAACTGCTTCATGTAGCGGCGGGACCAGACGTCGGTGGAAGCCATAGCGAAGCCGCCGGTCACCAGCAGGTAGTTGAGGGGTCGCCCCTGGAAGTCTCGACGCAGCAGCAGCAGCGTCTCGGTCCGGGTCTCGCGCATCGCGGCGATCTCTGTGCCGACTCCGAAATCGAAGCGCTCCTCCACGCGTCCGAGGTGTTCGTCATGCAGCGCCCCGAAGGGGAAGAATGCGAGCGCGAATGCGAGGGGTGCGATCCAGATCAGGCGGATGCTACGTCTCGCCGCGCCGGGGACCGGTGTGCGGTCCAAAAGCAGTAGCCCCACTCCACCGTAGGTCGCCGCGAGCAGAAAGAGCGAGTACTCGACGCCGAGAAACGGCAGCAGCAGGAATCCGCCCACGAGCGCGCCGATACCTCCTCCGGTGGTGTTGGCGAGAGTGAGCAGTCCTGTGGAGAGGGTCTCGCTGGGGAGCTCGCGTTGGAGCGCCGTCCCGGTCAGGGTGAAGAGAGCGCCCGACAGCAGTGCGACGGGAAGCATCAACGACGCCGAGATCTCGAGGACACCACCGGCGTCGAATACGATCTCCGTACCGTACTGTCCGATCACCGAGGAAAAGGCGAGGTAGCCGATCACCGCTGCCGCGCCGGCGAGGAAGGCGATCGGTGCGACGATCCCATGGCGGCCCGGACGGCTTCGCAGCCACAGCCCGGCTACGCGACTTCCCAGACCGATCCCCGCCAGCACGACCGCCAGCATCAGAGCGAAGCTGGTGCCGGTGTTCCATACGGAGAGCTCCAGGAAGCGGAACCAGACCACCTCGAGGGCGAGCACGATTCCGCCCGCCAGGAAGCTGGCGCCGAGCAGGCGCCAGGCGGTGGCCGATAACCGGAGCGCGCCTGGCGCGAGAGGCGGTGGCACGTGCCTCCCGACCGCCCTCGAGCGCAGGAAAAGAGTCAGAGCCGCGCCCGCGGCCACCAGATTCAGCCCGCCGGCCGCGAAGGCCGAGTTTCGAACCCCGAGCCAGCCGAGCAGGAAGAGCTCTCCTGCCACGGCGCCGACGACGGCCCCGAGCGTGTTCCAGCCGTAGAGCCGTCCGAGCACCGAACCGAAGTTGAGATCGTGAGCCATGAGCGCCTTGACGAGCAGGGGAAGCGTTGCACCCATCGCCGTCGCTGGGATCAGCAGGAGTGCGAAACCCACCAGCATGCGAAGAGGATTGAGGAGCCACGGCTGCGTCAGGAGGGGCCGCCATAGCGGTGCGAGCCAGTCCCCGAGGCCCGGAAGCACCCAGACCAGGGATACGCCGCTGACCGCGATCGACACCTCCAGCACCGCGTAGAGGCGAATCGGATCCCGAACCCGATCGCCGCGCTGCGCGATCAGGCCGTTTCCGAGCGCGAGTCCCGCCATGAAGCTGGAGAGGATCAGACTCGACGCCCAGACGCTGTTACCGAAGGAAAGACCGGCCTGGCGGAACCAGAGCGTTTCGAAGAGCAGCGCTGCTGCTCCGGAGGTGAACATGATGGCCGAGATCACCAGGGACATTCCACTTCCTAGCGGACGTAGCCGAGGGAGCGAAGCCTCTCGAGCTCCTCCTCAGGTGCCTTCTGTACGGGACCGAGGGCAAGGCCGTCCTGCTCGCTTCGCCAGGCCTCCAGCTGACCGGCCAGTTCGCCGGCCAGCTCCTGGCGCCGGGACTGCAGGTTGGTCCTCTCGGCGGGATCGGAGCTCAGGTCGTAAAGCTCCCGGGTTCCCTCCATCGGGGCCTCGAGGTACTTCCAGCTGCCCTGCCGGACGCCGTACTTGTCCCCCTTCACGAGAAGCGGACGCCCGAACACCACACCGTCCACGGGGAAGGTGGGAACGCGCTTCTTCTCGTAGAGGCGACGCTGGAAGAACACGCTGTGTTCGGGATCGAGCGCGGCTCCCGTCGTGATCGCGCTCGTCAGGTCCCGGCCCTGCAGGACCAGTTCGCCGGGACGGATCCGGGCCAGTCCCAGGATCGTGGGCATCACGTCCACGATCTCCACGGGGCCCGGGATCACCGATCCGGCGGGAATCCTCCCGCTCCACCGAACCAGCAGCGGAACCCGCAGAGTCTCCTCGTAAAGGATGGGGCCGTGTCCCATGAAACCGTGGTCGAGCAGCCCCTCTCCGTGATCGGCCGTCAGGACGACTAGGGTCGCTGTTGGCGGGCTGATTTCATCCAGTACGTCGAGGAAGCGTCCCACTTCCCGGTCGGTGAAGGCGATCTCCGCGTCGTACAGCGCAATGGCCCGGCGTAGGTTCCGGCGACTCATTGCCGGCTTGACGTACTTCGTCCTCCACGGCTCCGGGGGATCGTATGGCTCGTGCGGATCCATGTAGTGGACCCAGAGAAAGAACCCGCCTCTGCTTCCGTTCTCCTGCAGCCACGAGTTTGCACGGTTGGTCGTCTCGTGCGCCCGACGGTCGAACTCCCCGGGCACCTCGATCCCCTCCCAGTGCTGGACATTCTCGTAGGAGCTGTCGGCTCCGCGGAAATCGTCGTCGTAGGAATCGAAGCCCTGGCCGTACCCGAACCTGTCGTCCAGCACGAAGGAGCTGACGAAGGCCGCTGTCCTGTATCCGGCTTCGCCGAGTACCTCGGCCAGCACCGGGTAGTCGTCTGCCAGCACGTGTCCGTTCTTCAATACCTGGTGGGCGAGCGGATACCGGGAGGTGAAGAGACTCGCGTGAGCGGGGCCGGTGCTGGGCATTGGGACGTAGGCCGTCTCCACCCGTGCGCCTTCCCGGGCAAGCTGCTCCAGGTGCGGCGTGGTGCGAACTCCGTAGCCGTAGACCGAGCAGTGATCGGCTCGCAGCGTGTCGATGGTGATCAGGACGATGTTCGGCGAAGCCGGGGCCGAGCACGCGCCGAGAGCAGCCATCGAAATCCACCCTGCCAACGAAAGATGCAGGCTAGCGACGCGACGATGCCTGGCCATGACTTCTGATCGCTGCTCCCGTGTGCTTTGGGGAGTCCCCTTGATGCCGTTACAATCGGCGCCGTGAATGGTAACAGAGCAGGTTGGCGCGATCCCTTCTGGGTCGTCCTGATCCTGCTCGCACCACTGCTGCTGTTTCCGAATCTCGGCAATCGGTTCTTCTGGCAGGACGAGGCCGAGACTGCGCTGCTGGCCCGCAGTGTCGTCGAGCACGGCTACCCGCTGGCACACGACGGCCGGCGGACCATCAGCGATCAGCCCGGCTCCCCGGACGTCAACGACGCCGGCGTCTGGATCTGGACGCCCTGGCTCCAGCTCTACCCCACGGCTGCTTCCTTCGCCCTGCTGGGCGAATCCACTGGGGCGGCCAGGCTGCCCTTCGCACTGGCAGGCTGGGCCAGCGTGTTGCTCGCCTACGGAGTGTTCCACTCCGTGGTTCGGCGGCGTACGGCCCGCTTCGCCGCACTCCTGCTCCTTCTCTCGGTGCCGTTTCTCCTGCAGCTACGGCAGTGTCGGTACTACGCCTTCCTGGCGTTCTTCACCTTGCTGCACGCGTGGGGCTACCTGCGTCTCACGCGTGCGGGGAAGGGCGGGAGCGTCGCCTTCACCCTTGGTGCGCTCGGTCTCTACCACACGCTGCTGCCCCAGCTGGTGGCCTCCACGCTCGCCTTCGGCTTGGACGCCCTCGCGGTGCGACGGGACCGCAGGCTGGTGGTTCGCCTGGTCGGTTGGTCGCTGCTCGTCGCCGCGCTCTGCCTTCCCTTCTTCTACTACACGGGGGGCTGGTCGCGGGACTACCTGGAGCTGGGGTTCGCCTTCGAGTCGCCAGCGCGCTTCGTATCGACACTTCGCGCAGTGCTCCTCGAAGTGCATCTCTACGCCTGGCCCTGCCTCTGGACGCTGCTCGCGGCCTGCCTGCTGAACCGTCGACGGAGACGAGCCTTCGCCGCCCTGGTGTTCTGCTCTCTCTGGCTCCTGGCCATCGTGTGGGCACCGAGCGCGATCTCCTTCCTCGCCCTGTTGATTCTGACAGCGGCGGGGATGGGCCTGGGTCTGGCGAGCGTCGTGCGCGCCGAGCGCGACGGTGCCCGCCTGGGCGATGGCGTGTCGGCGATCGCGCTGCTCCTCGCGGTCGGCGTGCTGGTCCACGCGCTCCTCGCACCGACCCCCTACTTCCGCTACCTGACGGGCCTACTGCCGTTCTTCGCGCTGGCGACGGCGCTCACCGTGGATTCGATCGCCGGCGAGAGGAAGCTCGTCGCGGCAGTGCTGATCGCGGCCTTGTGCACGACCGACCTGGTGCTGCGTGCGCCCCTCTGGGTCGGAACCTCGATCGCGGGGCAGCTGGGCGGGGTGCGAGCGCATCCCCCCGGCGCCGACGAGCGGCGAGATGGCGAGCTGGCCTGGCACGAGGCGGACTTCCTCTCTGCGGCCATGTTGAGACAGGAATCGAATCCACTGCTGGCCCAGCCGTGGATCTCCGACTACGCCGCCGAGCTCACCAGCGACTACGACGGTCCGGTCGAGGCCGTGATCCGGCACCTGTGGCGGGAGGCCCGGCCGGGCGAGACGATTCTCGTGCAGTACGAGCACTTCCCGTTCATGTTCTACACGGACCTCCAGGTGGTGCGGTGGGACGAGGCGGCGTCGCTGGAACGACTCCCCGAGTGGATCTTCTTCCACGGTCTTCGGCGACAGGCCCTGGACGCCAGGGTCCGAGCAGCCCTTCACCGCTACCGCCGCGTACCCCTTCCCGCGCGAGAGATCCGCTGGGAGAACATTCCCGAGCCCTATTGGCACCGGTTCCGGACCAGGCGGGAGGGGCCGCGGGTGAGGCTCTACCGGCTCCGACCCGATGGCATCTCGAGAAGACACGCCAGCCCCCACGCGGAGCAGGAGCCTCACTCCTCCGGCGAGAGATAACCCATCGCGCGGAGCCGGGCTCGTGTGTCCTCGTCGAGTGAAAGCTCGCGCAGAGGCTGGTGCGGATGCGATGCGGCGAACTGCTCGATCAGCGGTTCGAGGTGCTCCTCGGGCCCGCCCTTGTCTGCGACCCGATAGGCCGCCGGGGCGCCCCCCGGATCGAGGCGCGCCGTTCTCGGCGGCAGCGGTCGGAGCCTCGCTGCCGAATTGGGGTCCGGCACCAGACCGCGCAGGTCGAGGAGGTCGCGCGCGTAGTAGAGATCGTCGACGACGACTGCCAGCCGGGCATGGTGCTGGGCGAAGATCGGCCGGGTCGGGAGCCCGGCCGCCGGCTGGGCGGTCGCCTCCACCAGCGATCGACCTCGGAAGGTGCGGGGCTGGGAGCGCCCCGCCAGGTGCACCAGCGTCGGGGCGACGTCCAGAAGGCTCACGGGATAAGGCACGACCCCGTTCGGGAGGCCGGGTGCGCGAATCAGCAAGGGAACCCGAACCTGATCCAGGCCGACCGAGTGACCGTGGGCGAAGTAGTAGCCGTCCTCGCCGAGCGCCTCGCCGTGGTCCGCCGTGAGGACCACGATCGGAGTGCGCTCGCGGGCGGCGAGGGCTTCGAGGACTCTTCCGATGTGGAGGTCGACGTATCGGATCTCCTCGTCGTAGCGCCGCGCGTAGGACTCGGGCCTGCGCAGACCGGGCAGCGCCTGGTAGGCGGGAATCCCGTGCCAGCCCGACTGGTGTTCGAGGACCGGAAGCCGCCTCCCACCGGGAGGTTCCCGGATCTCCGGAGCTTCGGGCGGCTCGTAGGGCCCGTGGGGATCCTGGTAGTGGATCCAGAGAAACCAGGGGCCGCGCGCGTCCGCGAGCCAGTCGAGCGCGGCCTCGGTGGCATCGCGCGCGATCCTCTCTGCGTAGTCCGGCCGGCTGCGTTCCCTGCGCGGCATGCGGTCGTCGTAGAGGTGGAAGCCACGCTCCAGGTCCCGGGCGCGCCGCAACAGCGGGTTGGAGACGAATGCTGCCGTGCGATAGCCGTGCGCGGCGAGTATCTCGGCCAGCGTCTTGAGGTCCTTCGTCAGCGGATCCGTCGACCACTGCGAGAATCCGTGCTCCGACGGATACGTCGAGGTGAGGATCGAAGCGACCGACGGCACCGTGAGCGGAGCGGCGGCGAAAGCCCAGGTGAACCGCGTCCCGGAATCCCCCACGCTGCAGATCGCCGGCCCGAGGTCCCGGCGTCCTCCATAGCAGCCGAGGCGATCGGCTCGAAGGGTGTCGACGGTGATGAGGACCAGGTCGGGCCCCGAGGGCTCCGGGCGACCACATCCGAGAAGAACGAGGGCGGCACTCCCCAGCGAGTACAGAAGAAGACGCTTCAAGAGGGACGTCCCCCGGCTGCCCCGGCGTGCGGGGTGCGCGGCGCCGACTCGATACAGAAAGTCGCGTTTCCGAAGTCCATGAATCGCCCCTCTCACCCTCTCACTATAGTACCTGGCTTCGCAAAGGTGTAGATCGGTGTTCGTGCTTGGACTTGACCGAAGAGGCGTTCTCGCACCAGAACCGCACTCGAGCAGCGCGGGGTGATGCCGCTTCTTTCCGCGGCTTCGCCCTTTCCGTAAGCTCCCAGCGCTCGGAGGGCTGCAGGCGATGAACGAATCCTCGAAGACGAACCCGGCTGGCTCCCACCGCGCCCGTTCGGTGCGGGGCTCGCGCCGGCTGCTCCTCCTACTTCCGTCGCTCCTCTTCCTGGGTCTGCAGCTTCGCACGGTGTCCTACGACTTCGTGTGGACCGACCACACCGAGATCGAGCATGGAACTCTGATCCGACCGCCCGCCGAGTTCCTGCTGGCTCTCGTCGAGCCGATGCACCGCGGCCTCGACTTCCGCTGGGAGGGAGTCCGTCAACCCTATTATCGGCCGCTCCACGCGATCGCTGCGAGCCTCGTCCACGGGGCGGTGGGGGAGCGTCCCGCTGCATACCGCACCGTCTCCCTTGTGGCCGGAACCATTGCGATTGCGATCTTCACCGCCTTCGCGTGGATGGTGGTCGGGCGTGTCGGACCGGCGCTCTTCGCGGGGCTCGTCGCAGCCCTGCACCCGGCTGGCATCGAGGTCTACGTCTGGATCTCCGGGATGTCGCAGGCGCTCAGCGTTCTCTTCGTGCTGTCGAGTTTCCTCGCCGGGCTGGGCGGCGCTATGGGCCCGGGCAAAGGCGCTGCTCTCCCGCGCGGCTGCGCTCCTCCTTCTCCACGGAGCGCTGACGGCGGCTTTTCTGGGGGTGTGGCGGCCCTTCGTTCTGGGCGGCTTCACTCCCAGCGGCGGATCGTTGCTGGGAGGCAGCTTGGTCACGCAATGGCTGAGCGCGCTCGCGAGCTGGCCGCGGGCGTTCGGCTGGCTGTTTCTCCCGCTGTACTCGTCGACGAGTGATCGGATCCGCATCGTGAGTTCCTTCGCGGACCCCGATATGTGGCTCGGCCTCGGGCTTGTGGTCGCCTCGGCGCTATTTTGGCTATGGATGCTGCACCGGGGGCGGGCCGGAGCGGTGCTCGGGCTGGCCTGGATCTGGCTTGCCTACCTGCCCTCGGCGAACCTGATGCCGGCCGCCCACCCGTGGGCGGAGCGGTACATCTTCCTGTCGGTCTTCGGAATGGCGCTCCTCCTCGCCGACGTCGGGTCGCTCGTGGTGTCGCGCGTGCCCGCACCTGCGCGCAGTGCCGTCGCGGCGGTGCTCGCGGTCGGCTTCGCCTTCGGACTCGCACAGCGGAGCTGGTCCCGGGCGCCCGACTGGCGCTCGGACCGGATGCTCTTCGAGCGGGACGTCGCCCGCGATCCCCTCTACCGCGAGGGCCGCTTCGAGCTGGCGATGCTGCTCTACCAGGGGGGTGACCACCGCGGGGCGATGCGCTTCCTCGAGCCGGTTCTCGAGCCCTCGGAAGAGATGCGCGCGCACTCGAGCTTCCTTCGACAGGCCGACGCCCTCGATCCCGACGCCACACGCACACCGGAGCTGGATCGCGCGCTGCGCGGCGTACGCCGCATGATCCACCGAAGCGGGGGGGTGCGCGCGCCCTAGTTGGCGACTGCTCGCTCTCTCGCAGATCTACGTAGCCGCACTGTGCCGTAGCACCCGGCCGGGGCGGACCTCGTGCTGCACGCCGCTCTCCACGGCCACGCGGCCGTTGATCAGCACCCAGTCGATGCCGGCGGGGTGTTGGCGCGGCTCCTGGTACGTCGCCACGTCCGCGATCGTCTCGGGGTCGAAGACGACGATGTCGGCGAACTTGCCGACGGCGATTTCTCCGCGGTCGGAGAGCCGGAACTTGGCAGCGCCCTGGCCGGTCATCTTGTGAACGCCCTCTTCGATGGTGACGACGCCCCGCTCGCGCGCGTACTCTCCCAACACGCGCGCAAACGTTCCGTACGCGCGCGGGTGCGGCTGACCCGAGTCGGACTCGATTCCGTCCGATCCGATCATCGTGTGAGGGTGTCGCATCACGGTATCGACATCCTCCTGACACATGCCGAAACCGACGACTGTCACCGCACCTTCCTCGCTCTGGTTGATGTCGGTTGCGCACTCGAGCAGCGTCTGTCCGCGCTCCGCAGCTACCTCGTGTGCGTACCGCCCAACCAGCGACTTGTCGAACCGCGCGCCGGAGATGAGAACGGGCGTCTCGGGGAACCGCTCGACCTCCGGGAGGAGGGGCCCGAGAATGGTGCTGAACGCCGTGTAGGGATAGACGTCACAGTCGATGTCGAGCCCGGAGTCGCGCGCAGCGTCGATCATGGCCAGCGACTCCTTGACCTTGCCCCAGTTGCGCTTCCCCACGGCTTTGTGGTGCGAGATCTGCACGGGGACTCCGGCCTCTTTACCGATGCGGATCGCCTCTTCCAGCGACTCGAGCAGGTCGTCGTCCTCGTTTCGCATGTGTGTGGCGTACATGCCGTCGTACTCGGAGACGACTCTGGTGAGCTCGGTCAACTCGTCGCTCTCTGCGAAGCTGCCCGGCGGGTACATGAGGCCCGTGGAGACGCCGAGAGCCCCAGCCTCCATCGCCGCCGAGAGATGCCTCTGCATCGCCTGCATCTCGCGAGCGTCGGGGGGACGGTTCTCTATGCCCATGACCGCCATGCGGATCGTGCCCTGCCCGGCCAGGCTCTTCAGGTTCGGCGCCACGCCGTCGGCTTCGTATACGTGCAGCAGCTCGGCGAAGTCCTTCCAGCGGATGTTCACGGTGCCGAGGACGTGCTGCAGGAGGTTCTCGAAGAACATGCGAACGGTGTCGTCGACCGGTGCGGGGGAGAGGGCGCAGTTGCCGATGATGTTGGTGGTCACGCCCTGCATCACCTTCTCCGGGTTGAGCGGGTCGCGCAGCAGCGCGAAGTCGCTGTGCGCGTGCACGTCGATGAAGCCCGGCGCAACGATCCTTCCTGCGGCGTCGATGGTGCGGCCCGCTCGCTCGGTCAGCTGGCCCACCGCCACGATGCGGTCGTCCATGATTCCGACGTCCGCGCGCACACCCGGCGCGCCCGTCCCGTCCACCACGCTGCCGTTGATGATTGCGATGTCCATGAGTCCCTCCTCCACGGGGACGTTGTTAAATATTCAACTCCTCCGCCACACCCGCCATTCGCGAGATCAGCGGGGACGTTGTTGAACGTTCAACTTCGTGGAGGGTTTGCTGGCCTGAAGTTGAACGTTCAACAACGTCCCCGCTCTGGTACGGTTCCTGATAACCTGATGCGCATGGCGAGATTGCCCGTTCTTGAAGCCGTAAGGTCGACCCTCCTCGCGTTAGTCGTCGCTGCACCGCTTGCACTCCTCGCCGCTGCGGCGGTAGCCGCCGCGCCGCAGCCGAGCTTCGTCGTGATCCTCGCCGACGACATGGGCTACTCGGACATCGGGAGCTACGGCGGCGAGATCGCGACTCCGAACCTCGACGCGCTGGCCGCCGCCGGGCTTCGCTTCACCGAGTTCTACAACACCGCCCGTTGCAGCCCGACCCGCGCCGCGCTGCTGACCGGCGTCTACCCCCACGAGGCCGGCATGGGCTTCCTGCCCTTCGACTGGCACCCGCCCGGCTACACGGGTGTCCTGGCCGAGAACGTGGTGACGATCCCCGAGGCACTCGAGGGCGCGGGCTACCGGAGCTACCTGGCCGGCAAGTGGCACCTCTCGGACCAGATGGTGGAGAAGGCCGGCGATGAGGCGCGCATCTCGAAGGCGAGCTGGCCCATCGCCCGCGGCTTCGACCGCTTCTACGGCACCATCTCCGGCGCCGGAAACTACTTCTTCCCGGCCGCCCTGGTGGAGGACGAGCGCCCGATCGCGCCCGAGGGCGAGGACTACTACTACACCGACGCCGTCAGTGAGCGCGCCGCAGCCTTCGTGCGCGAGCACGCGACGCGCCACCCGGACCAGCCGTTCTTCTTGTACGTCACCTATACCGCGCCCCACTGGCCGCTCCACGCCCGGGAGGAGGACGTGGCCCGCTACCGCGGCCGCTACGACGGCGGCTGGGACGCGCTTCGCGAGGAGCGCCACGCCCGCATGCTCGAGATCGGCGTGGTGGATCGGCGCTGGCCGCTCTCGCCCCGCGACCCGGATGCTCCATCCTGGGAGAAGGCGGACCAGAAGATCTGGCAGGCCCGCCGCATGGAGGTCTACGCCGCCCAGGTCGAGGTGATGGACCGGGGCATCGGTCGCATCGTGAGCGCGCTAAGAGAGACCGGCGTTCTCGACGATACGCTGCTGCTCTTCCTCTCCGACAACGGGGCCTGCGCGGAGGAACTCGGGGACCCTCTGGGCTGGGTGCGCCGCTTCCTTCCCCTGGCCTTTCGCGCGCCGGCCCGCGACGGTCGCCCCGTGCAGCGCGGAAACGACCCGGCGGTGATGCCGGGCGGGGAGCATACCTTCCAGAGCTACGGCCTTCCCTGGGCGAACGCCTCGAACACGCCCTTCCGGCTCTACAAGCAGCAGGTCCACGAGGGGGGCATCGCGACGCCGATGATCGCCCACTGGCCGGCCGGGCTCGCAGCCGCGCCTGGCGCGCTCAGCGATGCGCCAGGTCACGTGGTGGATCTAATGCCGACCCTGCTCGAGCTCGCCGGCGCCTCCCATCCCCGGGGCCGTGGCGAGCGGCCCAGCCGGGAGCTGCGCGGAGAGAGCCTGGTCCCGGTGCTCCGCGGCGGCCGCCGGGAGCGGGGGCCGATCTTCTGGGAGCACCAGGGCAACCGCGCGGTGCGCCAGGGCCGCTGGAAGCTGGTCTCTCGCTGGCGGCGGGGATGGGAGCTCTACGACATGGAGGGGGACCGCACGGAGCTCCGAAATCTGGCCGTGGAGCATCCCGGGCGCGTGCGCGAGCTGGTCGCCCTGTACGAGGAGTGGGCGGAGAGCGCGGGAGTGGGCCCCTGGCCCTGGGTGATCCGCCCCCTGCGGTGGGGGGTCGCGGCCCTGGGCGTGGGGGGGATTGCAGCCGCAGCCCTGGTGTTCGAATGGATGCGGCGACGGCGGACCGGCGCCAGTACAGTCCGCTAGCGGTTCAAAAGAACCATCGAGGATGGAGAGATTCGTGCCTGAGTCCGCAAGCGACCGGATGACGTCTCGCGAGCGCGTACGGGCGACCGTTCAGGGTCTTCCGGTGGACCGCGTTCCGGTGATGACCTGGCTGAACCCGCACGCGGCGTGCCGAATGATGGCGGAGTTCCAACCCGCGACGGACAAGCGCCGAAACGCCGCGTGTCGATCGATCTGGGAGGACTTCTCGAAGAAGAGGGGAGACCTCCCGGAGGAGGTCCGGGCCTTCATGCCCATCCTCTACTCCGGGTTCGCCAACCGGGAGTACGCGCTGGACATCGGTTCGGACCTGGCCGCGCTGGGCATTCCGATCGAATTCATCGGTGAGAAGATCTCTCGCGATGGCGAGGCGCTTCGCATCCGCGATGCCTTCGGGTCGATTCGAGGCATGGTGGGCATCTACCTCGAGGTGCTCGAACCCGCCGTCAAGAGCATCGAGGACCTGGTCGATCTGCCCCTCCCCGACGTCTCGGCCGAGAAGCCCTACCAGGCGATTCGGGAGTTCAGGGCCGAGCATCCCGAAGCGTGCCTGTACGGCGAGAGCTTCGGTGCGCAGGATCTCCCCTCGACGCAGATCTGGGAGATGTCCCAGTTCATGCTGGCCCTCTACGACTATCCCGATGAGGTGAAACGGTTCCAGCGCCGGTTCAACGAGCGCATGATCGCGATGTCGCGGAAGATGGTGGAGGCGGGGGCCGACGTCATCGTGATCTACGACGACTACGGAACCACGGGTGCACCGCTCACCTCGGTGGAGATGTGGAAGGAGTTCACCTATCCCCACCTGAAGAAGCACATCGAGGCGGTTCACGAGGCGGGAGCCCTGGCCATGCTCCACTCGTGCGGCTATCAGATGCCGTTCCTCGAGTACTACGTCGAGGCGGAGCTCGACATCCTGCAGGCCTTCCAGCTGGGAGCCGGAAACGATTTCGAGGCGGCCTACAGGGAATTCGGCGACCGCCTGACCTTCTGCACCGGCGTGGACGTGCAGCAGGGCGAGAGGATGACGCCCGAGGAGCTACGCGACGACATCCTCCGCGCCTACCGGATCGGTGGCCGAAACGGCCGGCACATCCTCGGCTACACCCACATGCTCCAGTACACCATGCCCGCCGAGAATGTGGACGCGATCCTGCGCACCGTGCGCGAGATCCAGGCGGGCCTCCACGACGGCCAAGACGCCCTCTGTCCCGATTCTTCTGTCACTTCTCACCGGCGTTGATCCCGGTTTTCTCATGACCTTGATCCCAGGACCCCGGGACCGGGTTGGATGCATGGTCCTCGAAGGAAGGCGGCGCGCCCGAGCGCATCGCAGCCGCCTCATCGCAGGTGGAACCAGTTCCATGCACTACTGAAGACGGGCGCGGTCGCCGTCGCTTCGGACAAGAACATCGCTCCCGCGATGAGGGCCACGATGATGATCGTTCCGGTGGTGCTTGAGAAACGACGCGTCAAGAAGACAATGCCCTCCACGTAGAGGATCATCAACGGAACCAGCTGACCCGCAATCAGTCTTCCCTGCGTAAAGTACGGGTGCTCGCGCGAAGGGAAGAAGAAGTCCCCAAAGTCCCACGCGAGCGACAAGGCCACCAGCGAGAGAATCCCGAGCAACGGCGAAGCCCAAATCACGCCGTGAACGACGCTCAGCCGCGAGCGGTCGCCAACTTCGGAAGCTGCTCCCCGCCGCGCTCTTCGCCAGGCGATCGCCCACGCCGCTGCGGCTCCAAGCCACAACGCGGCTGTGGACAGAGAGTAGAAGCAATCCATCCACTCATGGGCCACGGGCTGGCTGTACCAGACGATCTCGCCCCTCCAGAGCGTTGAGATCAAGGAATGCCAGAACGTCGAGAGCCCCTCGAAGGTGAAGATCGGATGGCCGAGCACACCCTGGAGTGTGTTCGCGGTCCATCCGGAGCCCTGTATTTCGAGTTTCGCCCGCGTCCCCGTGAAATCGCCCAGGAAGATCGCGTTTCGCAAAGAATAGATCGCGACGGGAGCCGCTGCGCTCAGCGCGACGGTCGAAACCGTCCGGACTCCAATCGCTCCTCGCCCCTCGCGGGACATCGCTCTCAGCTTCACCAGTCCGAGGACTCCAGCAAGAACGAGAAGAACGATGTTCGTGTAGCGCACGAGAAAGGTCAGCCCCATCGCCAAGCCCAGCGCTACGCCGAGCCGCGGGCGCGGAGTTCTCGCTTGATGCCATGCCAATAGAAGCATCAAGGAGGCGGTGTAGGCCAGGGGCGAGAGCACGTCGCTGTTGAGCGAATAGAAGAGATCCTGCGGCAGGAAGGTCAGCAGGAGGGGGACTCCGATTCGAATCTCCGGCCGGTCCGGATACCACCTGCGGCAGAATCGATAGGCGAGCCACACGAACAAGGCGACGATCGGCACGTTGACCAGCCGCGCCACGTAGAGCCGCTGTGCGCCGACGAGTCCCACCCATCCGCCCACCCGGTAGCCGATTGCGGGAAGCGAATAGTAGATTGGCGCTGTGTGAGCCTCGTGATTACCCATGCCGCTCCACTGAGCTTTGCGCTGCCGCTTGATCGAGGCGGCAATGTGTGGCGGGCGATCCCTTAAGAGCCTCCATCGACCCTCTGTGTCCCGCACGTCAGAACGCACGAGGTATTCCGGAGAGCCATAAAGGCCGAAGAGGCGGATGCTTTCCGCGTCGAACCGCTCCCAACGCTGGTTGGGCCAGTACCCCCGCGCGATCTTGATGACCAGATCTGCGTGCATCTGCTCGTCGACGTTGTTGAAGAATGGAAACGCCAGCGAATAGGTCGCCACGCGTAGAGCCGTCAGAGTCACCAGAACTGCGATGATCGGTTTCTCGCGCAATCTCTCGCGTCTCACCCCGCTCCGGCGGGTCTCGGGCAAGGGCTTACGGCATTGCCTGAAACCGGCTTATATCAGACGGAACGGCGAGTCAACACCTGGCAGTTCGGCGTCAGGCGGCTTGTCCGCACCGCGCCCGGGTCTTGCCGTCGATCGGATCTCATCGGTAGATTGCCTCAGACTGACGAATACCGGATCCTGTTGTCGCGCGGGAATCTCGGAGGAGCGGCGAATTGGAGAGGCATTCCCCGGAGCTGAGACGTCAGATCGGCGGGAGCCGTTGGCGATCGGGGCGACCACGCGCCGCCCGCTCCCGGCGGTGCACCCGGCCGATCGCGATCACCGTCATCGCGCTGGTCGCATTCGGGGTGGGGTGCTCCGAGAGTCGGCCCCCGGGTCGCTACAACGTGATCGTGATCTCCATCGACGCCCTGCGAGCGGACCGGCTCGGAGGGTACGGCTACCATCGCAACACGAGCCCGCACCTGGACGCCTTCGCCACCCGAGGCGTCCTCTTCGAGACCGTGGTGGCCGAAACCTCGTGGACTCTGCCCTCGCACGTTACCATGCTGTCGGGCCTCTACCCCTCCTCGCACGGCGCCGTGCTGACCACCCTGAAGCCAGGCCCGGATGTCCCCCTCCTGGCCGAGATCCTGAGCGAGGCCGGCTATCACACCGTGGGTCTCACCGACGGGAGCTACGTGGGATCGGCCTACGGGTTCGCCCGCGGCTTCGATCGGTTCAATGATGCCGACACCCCGTTTGGGATCACCCTCGCCCGAGCTCGGGCCGAGATGGAGCGGCTGCCGAAGAAAGACCGGGTCTTCATGTTCCTCCACACCTACGACGTCCACTGCCCCTATACCCCGGACGAGGCGTACGCGTCCCGCTTTCGCTCCCCCGACGCCAGCTTCATAGAGACCGAGGGGCGATGCGGGTACACACACTACAGCCAGCTCGCGCTGACCCCCGGTCAGGTCCGCTATCTCTCCGATCAGTACGATGCCAGCATTCGCGAAGCGGACGATGCCCTCGGTCCGTTCTTGGACTATCTCGACACTAGCGGACGCCTCGACGACACGATCGTGGTCATCACCTCCGATCACGGCGAGGAGTTCTGGGAGCACGGGCAGATCGGTGGTCACGCGCTGAGCCTCCATCGTGAGGTTCTGATGATTCCCCTGGTGATCGTAGGACCGGAGCTCGAGCCAGCGCACGTTCCCACTCCGATCGGACTGGTGGACCTCGTCCCGACCCTTCTCGATCTCGTGGAGCTTCCTGTACCCGATTCGGTGGAGGGCGTGAGCCGGACGTCCGAGCTGCGGCGCCCACCTTCCCCAGGCGCCGGGCGGGATCGGTCCGAAGCACCTCCGCGGGAACGGGTGAGTGAGATCGACTGGCAGCTTCCCCTTCGCTCGGTGATGACCGGGGATTGGCACCTGATCGTCGACCAGCGCACCGGTCGTTCGCGACTGTTCGCGGTGCCAGACGACCCGATGGAGGCGAGCGATCTGGCGGAGGGGCACGAGGAGGTCGTGAATGCTCTCTTGGACTCACTCTCACGGTTCGATGCGGCCCGCGAGCGCCGCGATCCCAAGCCGCTGCTCGGTGAGCTGTCACCGGAACAGCGGGAGCGGCTCCGCTATCTCGGGTACATCAACGAGCCCTGATTCGAGCGGGAAGATCGTTCCCAGCTACGCCCTTCAGAGGCCGTGCGCGGACATTGCGCACCTGGGCGTGACGGGGGCAGAGGCCGCCTACTTGAGGTAGCCCAGGTTGCGCAGCTGGTCCGCGATATCTTTCGGGAGTTTCCGCTTTGCGGCATGCCCCGCGCGTCTCTGTCGCGCGACAAGGGCCTGGCGCGCGGCCGCCAGATGGGAGGCGAGACGCTGCTGCAGCTCCGCATCCACGTTGGGTGAGGGATGCAGCTCGCGCGGGTCGGTGGTGAGGTCGAATTCGACCCAACGCTGGCCGGGTTGCGTGTACAGCACCTTCCGCCGGTCGTCGCGAATGCTGGCGCTCGAGATCTGCGGAGTGATTGGATGGTACAAGACGCTCAGCACCGGTCTCGGTGGCAGGTCGCGGTCCTCGATGAGTGGTAGCAGGCTTCGTCCGTCGAACTCGCGATCGGCTGGCAGATCCAGGATGTCGAGTATCGTGGGAACGACGTCCTCCAGCGCGACGGGCGTCTCGATCACGCGACCGCTGGGCAGTCGCCCGGGAGCCCAAATGATGAGCGGGGCGTGGACGAGCTCGTCGTAGAGCGTGTGCTGATGCCCCTTGCCCCCGTGATCGAGGAACTCGTCTCCGTGGTCTGCCGTGACGACGACGAGCGTATCGTCGAGTAGCTGCCCGCGCCGCAGCGCCGCGAGGATGCGAGCGATTGTGGCATCGGTGTAACGGATCTCCCCATCGTACAGGGCGAGCAGATGCTCGACGTCGCGCGTCGTCGCGTCGAGCGGGAAGCCATGGCCCGCGATGGCGCGTCCGTTGAGCTCCCCGGCGTAGTCCATGTCGAACATCGAGGCAAATGGCTCCGGAGGAATGTAGTCGTAGTGCACGTCCCAGAGGTGTACGAAGGCGAAGAAGGGCTTACGGGCGCGCTCCCTCGCCCAAAGCTCGAACTTTTCGAGGAGAATGTTGTTGGTGCGGTCATGGTGGGACTGCTCCCATGCAGGATATCCCTTCAGCGTCGCCGTCTTCTTGCCCTGACACGAGATGTACTCGTCGAAGCCCTGTGCGAAACCGTAGGTCGGGTGCAGGAAGGGTCCGGAGTAGAAACCCACGGTCTGGAAGCCCTGCTCGGAGAGCGCGGCTGGCAAGGCGAGGCTGCCGTCGCGGGCCCGATCGGTGACGAGCAGAACCTGATGCTGCTCCTGGCTGAGCCCGGAGAGGAGCGTGACGTGCGACGGCAACGTCCACGACGTGGGGCTGTAGGCGCGTGCGAAGCGCACGCCGTCGGCGGCCAGTTGATCGAGCGCGGGGCTCGTTTCTCGCGTCTGTCCGTAACAACCGAGCCGATCGGCGCGCAGGCTGTCGATCGAGATCAGCAAGACGTTCGGCATGCTCGGTTGAGGACGACACCCTGCGACGCCGGTCGTGAGCGCGGCTGCCAAGGCGATGCCGAGCCGAAAGCAGTGGCAGTTCCGTAACCGCATGGCGTGAGTCTAGCCCTGATTATTTATGAAACTTCGTCCTTACTATGTGTAAGGCGCGTCGCGCGCGGGGAACTCCCCGCCCATCGCAGATAGCCCGTGCGCGCGGAGATGGTCCTCTGCGGCCAGCTTCCCCGGGGGGCTTCGCTCGACCTCCGCGCTGGTGAGAATCGAACCTTGCGGGGAAAGAGGGGAGGCGGGCTTTGCAGCACCGGACGCGCATGCGGCTGGTCTTCGTCCTCTACCACCGGCTCCGAGGGCTCTCCGGGGAGACTGCAGCGGAGCGCTCTCGCGAGAGTCCGTTCGAGTACTCGAAGGATCCCGTGGGCGAGGGGCTGCGGCTCCTGTCGGAGATCCATCGGGAACGCGACTTCGAGACCTACCTCTTCGTCGTGCCAGACGCAATCCGTAGGGACCGTCAACAATCGGACTTGACGGCTTAGTCCTCCCACTCGGCGGCCTCGAAGTCGGCCATGGAGCGCTGCCGGACTGCGTTCAGGTAGTCGAGCAATTCCTTCTCCATCGCCGGATCCAGCTGGCGCGGCTGGTGCTTCGCCAGGATCTCGCGGACCCGCTCGCGGGCCAGGTCCAGAGCCGTTTTCGAGCCCTTCTTCTCCCAGGTCTCTCGAGCATCTCTCCGCAGCAGCTTCGAGAAGAAATACTCCTGCCGGCAGTGTTCGGCGGTGTGCACTTTGTCCAGGTACTGGTCCTTCCAGCCCACTTCCTTGATCAGGTCCAGGGCGAGGGTCTCGTCGTTCACCTCGATTCCGCGCGCCAGCCGGAGCGCCATCCCGCAGAGCGCGTCGTCCAGGACCAGCAGCGGGTGGCTCGCGCACATGCTCGACTCGATGGTGCCTCCGCAGGTGATGAAGTGGACGCCGGCCTGGACCGCGGGAAACAAGGTGCCGGCCCGTTCCAGCATGCACTGGGCGTCCAGGGTGTTGGAGGCGGTGGCGCCGCCGACGCTGCGGCAAGGGATCCCGTAGAACCGGGCCAACTGCGCCACCGCGGCGGTGATCAGACCGGTCTCGATCGAGCCGAGAGCGACGTTCCCGGTGGCCATGTCGGTGATGGTGGAGACGGTTCCATACAGCACCGGCGTGCCCGGAGCGATCAGCTGTGCCAGGGTGAGGTGGGCGAGGATCTCGGCGTTCTGCTGCGCCAGCAGTCCGGCCAGCGTCGCGGGAGCGGTGGCGCCGGCCATCGCCTCCGGCGACATCGCCAACGGCTGGCGGTACTCGGCGAAGAGGTACATGCCCTCCAGCTGGAGCTTGAGCATCTGGAGCGGGTTCAACACGGAGCAGA
>Ga0255055_10000401_pt1 | contig 33873 bp, 41 predicted proteins | sample JV7_2_27_MG_FD_188633 | JGI IMG/M metagenome (GOLD analysis project Ga0255055, IMG submission 188633) | Seawater microbial communities from Jervis Inlet, British Columbia, Canada - JV7_2_27 | ecosystem: Environmental > Aquatic > Marine > Inlet | place: Canada: British Columbia | collected...
CTCCTCGCCGAGTCCCTCGATGTCCAGCGCGTCGCGCCCGGCGAGATGCTGGATCCGGCCCGCGAGCTGCGCCGGGCACTCGAAGCCGTTGGGGCAGACGGTGAAGGGGCCGCGCTCGGTCAGCGCCGTGCCGCACGACGGGCACTTCGCCGGCATCCGGAACCGCGGCTTGCGCTTGCGCCCCGGCTCATCCACACGCTCCAGTACCTGCGGGATCACGTCGCCCGCGCGCTGCACTCGCACGCGGTCGCCCTCGCGGATGTCCTTGCGTGCCACCTCCTCGCGGTTGTGCAGGCTGGCCCGGCTCACTGTCACCCCGCCGAGCTCGACGGGCCGGAGCATCGCGATAGGCGTCACGGCGCCGGTGCGGCCCACGCTCGCCGCAATAGCGAGGACTCGGGTCACTTCCTTGCGCGGCGGGAACTTGAACGCGTATGCCCCGCGCGGGTGGTGCGAGGTCTCGCCCAGCTCGTCACGCTGTGCGAGCCCGTCGAGCTTGATCACCACACCGTCGATCTCGTACGGCAAGTCGTCACGCTGTTCGTGGAGCTCCGCGTGGTACTCCACGATCTCCTCCACCGAGCGCGCCCGCCTGGCCAGCTCGTTCACCGGGAAGCCCCAATCGGAGAGCGCCGTGAGCACTTCCCACTGGGTCTCCATGCTCACGCCCTCGCTCGCGAGCAGGTCGTACACGTAGAGATCGAGTGGGCGCTGGGCGGTGATCTGGGGATCGAGCTGCCGCAGTGAGCCGGCTGCGGCGTTGCGCGGGTTGGCGAACGGCTCCCTGCCCTGCTCCAACAACCGCTCGTTCAACTGCTCGAACGCGGCGACGCGCATGATCACCTCGCCGCGCACGGCGAGGATACCGGGCACGGGGCGCTTCCCGTCGTGCAGCCGGAGGGGAGCAGCGCGGATGGTCCGCACGTTCTCGGTGATCCCTTCGCCGGTGCGCCCGTCCCCGCGCGTAGAGGCGCGCACCAGGACCCCGTCCTCGTACACGAGCTCGACCGACGCGCCGTCCAGCTTGGGATCGACCACATATGCGATCTCGCCTTCAGCCGCCTTGCGCACGCGCTCGTCGAACCGCTCGAGCTGGGCCACTTCCTGACTGGAGTCCAGGCTCAACATCGGCGCGGTGTGCTGTACGCTGGAGAACTTGTCGAGCGCCACCCCGCCCACCCGCTGAGTTGGCGAGTCGGGGGTCACGAGCTCGGGATGGCGCTGCTCCAGATCCTCGAGTTCCCGGTACAGCGCGTCGTACGCCTCATCCGAGATCTCGGGGGCATCCTTGACGTAGTACAGGTAGTCGAGGTGACGGATCTGGGTGTGCAGCTCGCGCGTGCGCTGCTCGGCCTGCTTGCGATTCATGGCACCTCAGAATCTACACGCGCTGCACGGCGCGGTCAGGGACCAGCAGGACGAGCCCTACGAGCGTGACTGCCGCCAGGGCGGCGCTCACCAAGAACGTGGCGGTCAGCCCGAGCCCGGCATAGGCCGCGCCCGCGACGAGCGGTCCCAGAGTTTGTCCCAGTCGCAGCAGCATCCCGTTCACCGACATGAATACCGCCCGGTACTGGCCGGGGGTGGAGCCGGCGATGACCGTCAGGAAGCTGGGGATGTTGATCCCGTTCCCCAGCCCGAACACCATGATGATCAGCACCAGCACGCCGATCCGCGGCGCGAACGGCATCGCGAGCAGCGTGACCACATACAGCAGAAAACCCGCCTTCACGAGGCGGATCTCTCCCCAGACCCGCACCAGCCGCCCCAGGTAGAACGCCGCCACGGCCGTCGTCACCGACGCTGCCGCCATGGCGAGGCCGATCCCGAAGGAGTCCGCACGGAACGATCCCTCCAGCACGAACGGCAGGTAGGTGAGGAACGCCCCGTAGATCAGGATGAACGTGACGACCCCGGCGGCGAACATCGCGAGCACGACGCGGTTCTTCATCATTCGTAGCGCGCCCGTCAAGTACGCCTTGAGATCGCTCGGCGCGTGGTGCTCGGGAATATCGAGAACGAACAACACGATCAGTCCCACGGGGACCGCCAGGATCGACAAGAAGAACGGCATGTACCAGGCGATGATCGCGAGCGCTCCGCCAATCGCGGGGTACACGGCGGTTCCCACACTGAGTGCGGACGCGTTGTAGCCCATCGCAGTAGTGCGACGGTGCCCCTCGTACAGGTCGCCGATGATCGTGAGGTTGAGCGAGCCCAGGGCCGCGGCCCCGACGCCCTGCAGCAGCCTGAGCCCCATGAGTACGTCGAAATCGCGCGCCAGCCCGCACGCAGCGCCGGCGATCCCGAACAGGAATAGCGACGGCACGAGGATCGCCTTCCGCCCCACCCGGTCGGCCAGGATGCCCAGGAAGGGCGTGAGCACCACACCGGGCAACGTGAACACGGATATGAGGAGCCCCACCGCCTGCGGCGTGACGTCCAGCGCCTGGGATACCTGGGGGAAGGCGGGCGTGATGCTGGACACGCCCAGCATGGCCATCAGCGTGACACTGAAGACCACGTGGAGATTGGGGTCGCGCAGAAGCGAGCGCGGTCGCGAAGCGTCCGCCATGAGCACCTCCCGCCGGCTGTCGGCTACTGCTGAGTCGGGGTGCCGTCAACCAGGCGGTAGACGATTCCGTTCTGCGACAGAATGTAGAGCTCGCCGTTCCCGTCCACGCCGAACGACAGCACGCTGCCGATATCGCCTACGTCCCACTCCGCCAGCTCGGTTGCGGCGCCGCCCTCGTACTTGAAGCTGCGCAGCCAGCCGCCGCACCAGTCGGAGTAGAAGTAGTGGCCGATGATGTCCGGAATGGCAGCCCCGCGGTACACGTAACCGCCTATCACGGAGCATCCATCGGAACTCGTCCCATAGACGATGACCGGGAACGTCATGCCGGTCGGATCGCAGCCTCCCCCTCCGAAGCAATCGTTGCCCTCCAGCACGTTCCAGCCGTAGTTGCGTGCTGCGGAGTTGGCGGGCACGACGTTGACTTCCTCCCACGTGTTCTGTCCCACGTCGCCGATGTAGATCATGGCCGACGAGGCGTCGAACGAGAAGCGCCACGGGTTGCGCAGTCCGAAGCCCCAGATCTCGTCACCGAACGGATTGTCGCCCGGAACGGCGTAGGGGTCGCCGCCGTCCACGTCGATGCGGAGCAGTGCGCCCAGCAGCGTGTTCAGGTTCTGGCCGTGGCCCTGCGGATCGCCCCCGCTCCCCCCGTCGCCCATCCCGACGTAGAGCATGCCGTCGGGCCCGAACGCGATCTGTCCCCCGTTGTGGTTCCCGAACGGCTGGTCGATTGCCAGGATGACCTTCCTGGATCCCGGATCCGCGACGTTGGCGTTCCCGGTCACGGTGTAGCGCGCCACCCGGGTGTCGCCGTTCTCGTCGGTGAAGTTGACGTAGAAGAAACCGTTCGTGGCATACTGCGGATGGAACGCCAACGAGAACAGCCCCTGCTCGTTGCCGGTGCTGCGCACGATCGAGTCGATGTCGAGAAAGGGCGTCGGCAGGAGCTGGCCGTCCTGGACAATGCGTATGCGGCCCGGCTGCTCCACCACGAAGAGCCGTGCGTCGCCCACCGGCGCGGTGAGGTGGACCGGGCGGGTGAGCCCGCCTACCACCTCCGTTACGGCGAGCTGCAGCGGCGTGTTGCCGTTGCCGGGGTCGGTGCTGTCACCGCACGCGAGCAGCAGGGACAGAGCGAGCAGCAGGGACATCACTACCTCCGCGAGTCGTTTCCGGCCGTGCGCCAGGGCAACCGGTGGCCGTGTCAGCCCCAGAAGGCGCTCAGACCGGTTATCTGCTGTCCCAGAACCAGCGTGTGGACGTCGTGGGTGCCCTCGTACGTGTACACGCTCTCGAGGTTCGCCATGTGCCGCATGGCCTGGTACTCGGCCAGGATCCCGCTGGCGCCGAGCAGACGCCGCGCCTCGCGCGCGCACTCGGTGGCCATGTTCACGTTGTTGCGCTTGGCCAGCGACACCTGCTCGGGCGTGTAGTCGCCGCGATCCTTGAGGCGGCCGAGCTGGAGGCAGAGGAACTGGGCTTTGGTTATCTCCGTGAGCATCTCGGCCAGGCGCGCCTGCTGGATCTGGAAGCCGGCGATCGGGCGGTCGAACTGCACCCGCTCCTTGGCGTAGCTCACCGCTTCATCGAAGCACGCCATGGCGGATCCGATCGCGCCCCACGCGATCCCGTAGCGCGCCTGCGTGAGACACATCAACGGGCTCCTGAGCCCCTTGCTGTTGGGCAGGATGTAGTCCTTCGGTATCCGGACGTCCTCCAGCACGAGCTCACTCGTGTCGCTTGCCAGCAGCGAGAGCTTGCCCTTCTGCTCCTTGGCCGAGAAGCCCTTCACATCGGTGGGGACGATGAAGCCGCGGATGGACTTGACGTCGTCCAGCCCCCCGGTCTTCGCCCAGACGATCGCCACGTGCGCCGCGGAGCCGTTGGTGATCCACATCTTGGCTCCGTTCAGCACCCACTCGTCGCCGTCCTCCCGGGCCACCGTGATCAGCCCGCCCGGATTGGAGCCGTAGTCGGGCTCGGTGAGGCCGAAGCACCCGATGAGCTCCCCGCTCGCCAGCCGCGGCAGCCACTTCTTGCGCTGCTCCTCGCTGCCGAACTCATGGATCGGGTACATGACCAGGCCCCCCTGCACGGAAGCGAACGAGCGGATCCCCGAGTCGCCGCGCTCCAGCTCCTGCATGATGAGCCCGTAGGCCACGTTGTTCAGGTCGGCGCAATCGTACTTGGCCGGGAGGTTGGCGCCGAACACTCCGAGCTCGGCCATCTGCGGCACCAACTCCTGCGGGAATCTCCCTTCCACGTAGCGCTCGCCGATGATCGGCATCACAGCATCGTCCACCCAGCGCCGCACCGTGTCGCGGACGGCACGCTCCTCCTCACTGAGCAGCGAGTCCATATCGTAGAAATCAACACCTTGAAATGGCATCGGCTCTCCTCGCGTCCCGGCCCTCAGGCCGGTCGGCGCTCCTCCCGAATGTCCCTGATGGCGACGGGCTCGATTCCCACCTCCCTCGCCTTGCGACGGAAGGCGGCACCGTGGTCCGCTTCCCGTCCCGACTCCACCTGCCACTGGTGCACCATCTCGTGCAGCAGCGTGTGCTCGACCTCTTCCCACCCGTCCCGATCGATGTGGCGCCGGCTGATCGCGATCTCCAGCGGCGCGTGTCCGCCCACGTCCACGGTCAGCTCACCCAGGCGCGTCCGCATCCGTCCCGACAGACGGAGCGCGACCGCCCTGAGCTTTCCGTCGAAGTGACGCCGATTGAGCTCTTCGTGCAACTCCTCGAGCCGGGTCAGCAGGCCCCGGTCGCCGCGCCGGAGACGATCGCTGCGCCGCGGCCGCCGCCGCGCGCGCACGTACTCGTCCACCGGGAAATCGACGATCACCAACTCGGCGCGCCTCTGCTCTCCGTAACGAGAGTTCGGCTGGGCGAAGGCCACTAGTGCCCGGATCACGCGGTCGGACGAGTAGGCGTAGCCACGGTGCAGCCGCAGCACTCCGCGCGGCGTGAGGCTCACCAGCACTGTGTGGTTCTCGTGGATCTCGATGGGGCGTTCCGGCCCGAGACCGGCCTCGGCGAGGCGGTGGCGAAGCAGCGCCTCGTCGGCCTCCCGGGCAGCCGCCTCAGCCCACGCCCGCCGCGACTTCCTGAGCACTCGCCCTCGCGGGCCGCGGGTAGGTGTACACGTCGGAGCGCTTGAACAGCCTGCGGTCGGCCTCCCAGCGATAGTACTCCACGCTGATCGAATCGTCGGCGATCACGACGCGGTTGAACACCGAGGGCCGGCCGCCCCGCGAGCGCGTGGACAGCGTGCCCGCCGTGGAGACCACGACCCTGCCGCCCAGCAGGTCGGCCCCTTCCTGATGGTCGTGACCGCACAGCACGAGATCGGCTCCGGACTCCAGAATGCGCCGCTGCGCCTGCTTCCAGCGCGCGAGCCCCATCCGCCGCGAGATGTCTCCACGCAGCACATTGTGATGCAGCACCAGCACACGTACCTGCCCGGGCTCCGCGCCGGCGAACACACGCCGGGCGTGCTCGATCTGGCTCTTGGGAAGGTGTCCCTTCACCGCGATGTCGCGCAGCCGCCAAGTGAGCGAGCCCCACGTCACTCCGTGCGAGGTGAGCACTCCCGTCACGATGGCCTCCGGGAACTTGACCGTCGGAGAACGCACCGGCCCGAAGTACTGCGTGTACTTGCGGTACTTGATCTGGGAGGCGAACGGAATGAACGGGCGCCACCACCACTGGACGTCGTGGTTGCCCGGTATGACGAACGCCGGCGCCGTGCGCTCCAACTCGCGCACCAGCCCGCGCGCGGCCTGGAACTCGCCGTGCCGGCAGCGCTGCGAGAGATCGCCCGAAATCACCACGAGCCGCGGCTCGAGATCGGGCACGAGGTCCTCGACCGCCTGGATCTGAGCGATGTCTGCCACCCCGCCGAAGTGCACGTCCGAGAGATGCACTATGGTGAACGTCACGGCTCCCCTTGCCTCACTTGAGGTACTCCCGCAGCACCCGCTTCGCGACCAGGAATGTAAGCAGGTACCAGACCACTATCGACACCGCCCCCACCATGCGCGCGGTGGGATCGGCAGGCATCCGCACCACCACGTAGATCGCGACCAACACCGTCGAGATCGCTGCGATCAGCCGGCCCACGCGGCCAGCACGGCGATCGATGCCCTTGCGGCACTCCCCGCAGAGCTCGCCCAGCGGCAGCTCTACGCGCTCGTGGCACCGCGGGCACTCGTGTTCAATCAAGGCGCCGCTTAACGGCGTCTGCGAACTCCCTCGTCGTAGCATTGCCCTTCAAGTCGGGCGTGAGAACGCTGCCATCCTCGAGCGTTGCCTCGAGAGCCTTCCGGATGCGGCCGGCGGCGTCAGTATCATTCACATAATCCAGCAACAGGCACGCCGCCAAGAGCAGCGCCGACGGGTTCGCGATTCCGCGCCCCGCGATGTCGGGCGCCGAGCCGTGCACCGCCTCGAACAACGCCGCACTATCGCCGATGTTGGCTCCCGGCGCCATGCCGAGTCCGCCGACCAGTCCGGCGATCTCGTCGCTCAGGATGTCGCCGAACATGTTGGTCGTGACGATTACGTCGAATTGGGAGGGATCGAGCACCAGCTTCATGGCAGCGGCGTCGATGATCACGTCGTCCGTCTCGACCCGGCCCTCGTACTCCCGCGAAACGTCCCGCGCGGTCTCCAGGAACAGCCCGCTCACCGCTTTGAGGATGTTGGCCTTGTGGCAGATCGTAACCTTCTTGCGGCCGTGCTGCACGGCGTACTCGAAGGCGAACCGCGCGATGCGCTCACAGCCCCGGCGCGTCACCACGGCGTTGGACTGGGCCACCGCCTTGGGATCGTTCCCGATCGGAATGAGCGCCTCGAACCCTATGTAGAGACCCTCGGTGTTCTCCCGCACCAGGACGATATCCACGCCCTCGAACCTGCCGCCCGGGATCAGGGACTTGGCGGGGCGCACGTTGGCATAGAGGTCGAACTCTCTCCTGAGCGCCACGTTCACCGAACGGAATCCGGTACCCACCGGGGTCGTGAGGGGCCCCTTGAGCGCCAGCCCCGTCTGCCTCAGGCTCTCAACCGTTGCATCGGGAAGCGGAGTGCCCGCCTCCTCCAGCCCCGCCACCCCCGCGAGCTGCTCGTCCCACTCGAGCTCCACTCCGGCCGCCGCGAGGATCCCGCACACCGCAGTCGTGATCTCCGGCCCGATCCCGTCTCCCGGGATCAGCGTGACGCGGCGTGCGCTCACGGCATTCCCGGCACCAGCCCTCGCAGAGCCTCCCACAGGGCGTCGCCCGGATCGTCCCCCTCGCCCGTGGCCTTGGTGCGCCACTCGACGAAGCCCTTGCGGACGTCCACGACCACCACGTGCAGCTCGGCCCGCGCAATGCCCTCTTCCTCCGTCGCGAAGAAACCGAGTGCGGACGGTATGACCGCGTACCTGTCTCCCGCAACTCCTGTCAGGTTGCGAAGCTGACTGCGCAGCGGGTCGGGGACCTGCGTGATGAACTCCTCGCGCAGCAGCGCGTTGCCCATCCTGTCGGGATCGGGGAGGATCCCGGGCGCCTGCCGCGCCAGGCGACGCAGCTCGTCGGGCATCACCCAGTCCGCCTCCGGCACCCGCTCGATGAGGAACTCGGCAATCATCGAGTCGGCCATCTGCAGCGCCTCCTCGCGCGTCCCCAGCAACTCGGCCCAATCGAGCCGCCGCTCCGCGACGACCATCGTGATTGGATACAGGGCGACCTTCTGGCTGGCGAGGCCCGCTACGGGCAGAGGAGCCGTCATCGGCTCGACCGGCTCCTCGTCCGCCTGTTGCGTACTGCCGCCGCACCCGGCGGCGAGCAGCGCCCCGGTGAGCAGCAGCGAGAAACTCAGGTGTCGTGCCACTTGGGCTCCCGTCTTTCGATGAAGGCCTGGATCCCCTCCTGGGCATCGTCCAGGGTCATCAGTTCGCGCAGATACAGGTTCTCCGCCTTGTACAGCGCTTCCTCGTACGCGGCGTAGTAGGACTCCATCTGCGCTCGCTTGGCGAGCGTGAGTACCGGCCCGGACTTGCTAGTGAACTTCCCGACGAATTCCTCCAGTCCGGCCTCGAACTCGGCGTCGGGGAAGACCCGATTCACGAGACCATAGGACTCGAGTTCGCGAGCGGTTATCTGCTCGCCCGTGAGAATCCACTCCATCGCCTTGCGGCGCGGCGCGGCCCGGGGCAGCACCACACACGCCAGTGGCGGGAAGACGCCCAGCTTGATCTCGGGCACTGCGAAGCGAGCCGACTCGGCTGCCACCACCAGGTTGCAGCCGATGGCCAACTCGAATCCGCCGCCCAAGGCGTGCCCGTCGACGGCCGCGACGGCGATCACGTCGAGCAGGCGGAGTGTCTCGAAGATACGGTGGAACACCTGTATCATCCGCGTGACCTTGTCGCGCGTGTGGTCCGCCACGTCGACACCGGCGCTGAACGCTTTCCCTTCACCCCGGATCACCAGGACCTTCAACTCCGGGTGTCCCCGAAGCTCGAGCAGGGAGCTGTTGATCTGCTCCATCATCTCGATGTTCAAGACATTGAGCGGAGGACGGTTCAGTGTCAGTGTCGCGACACCATCTTGGAATGTGAGTTTGACGAAGCTCTTGGACACGTCTGATTCCGTCTGAGTGGAAGCTTGTGGCCCCGCCCCGGGGTCAGTGGAGGGTGAGTCCTCCGTCCACAAAGATAACCTGTCCCGTGATGTGCCGAGCGTCGTCGGAGCAGAGAAAGACCACGACGTGGGACACGTCCTCGGGTTCGGCTATCCGCCCGAGCACCGATCCCGCCTCGGCGTCCGCGAGCACCTCCGGGGGGAGGGTCCCGATGAGCTCTGTGCGCACGAATCCGGGGGCGACCGCATTGACGTTGACGTTGAAGGCGCCCAGCTCCACCGCCGCGGACTTCGTGAGGCCGACCACCGCTGCCTTGCTGGCGGCGTAGTTCGCAACGCCGAAGCCGGGGCTGTAGGCCTGGTGGGAAGCGATGCTGACGATCTTGCCGTAGTGCTGCTGCCTGAAGTGCGGTGTCACCGCCTGGATGCAGTGGAAGCTCCCGGTGAGATTCGTGTCCACGACCTCACGCCACGCCTCCTCCGACAGCCGCCACAGTGCGCCGTCGTGGTGAATCCCGGCGTTGTTCACCAGGTAGTGGATCTCGCCCAGCTCCTCACGCGCCTGGGCCACGAACCGCTCCACCCCATCCCGGTTGCGAACGTCGCAGTGCGCGCTGAACACCTCCACGCCATGCGCCCGGAGGGTCGTCTCGGTGAGCAGAGCCTGCGCGCCGATGTCCCTGCCGGGAAGCTCGATGTAGTTGAAGGCGACGTTCACCCCTCGGCGCGCGAACTCGAGTCCGATTGCCCGGCCCAGCCCCGACGCCCCGCCCGTGATGATCGCTGTGCAGCCGCGCATCTCACGCCGCGGCATGCGCTGCGCCTCCGGCTGCTCCAGCAGCATGGAGCCGGAGGATCGCTGCCTGCGGGGGCTGAATTCGATCGGACCAGGGGGCTCGTACGGAATCGGACACTCTCGACTACTCGGGAATCACGAACGTACGTCTCGACAACCGATTGAGCAACCAAAACACCGGCCGGCTAGACGTTCGACGGCTCCCCGGACTCGCGGCGTTCGCCTCGCCGGGCCGCCAGCGCCTTGCGCAGAGCGCCGACCGCCTCCAGCACGAGCCACAGCTCGAGCACGAAGATCGCCCCACCCAGCGCCAGCAGGACCGCCTGGCTGTCCGTGTAGTAGCGGACGAGGTTGAGCACCATGGCCCAGGTGGTCATGAACAGCAGGAATACCATGGGAATCGCGGTCACCCAGATCGGGCGCCTGAGCTTGATCAGAAACAGCGTGACAACGAGCAGCGTGAGTGCGCCCGTGAGCTGGTTGGTGGTCCCGAACAGCGGCCACAGGCGCATGCCCCCCGCGCCTCGGTCCAGCCCGAGCGCCAGGACCGCGCAGGCCGCGATTGCCACGAAGGTCGCGACCCAGCGATTCTGGGCGGCCTTCACCTTGTACTGCGCACCCAGCTCCGAGATGATGTAGCGCTGCAGCCGTACTCCCGTGTCCATCGTCGTGGCGGCGAACGAGATCACGACCACGGCGGCGAATATCACGGCCACGCCCTGCGGGATGCCGATGCCTTCCGCCAGGACGCCTACGCCGCTCACGAACGCCGCCGTGGCGCCGCTCGACGCGCTCGCCCAGCTGCCGTAGTGCGCGTGCCACCCGTCGACTCCGACCACGAGAGCGAAGCCAGCCGTCGTGGCGAGAATGGAGGTGAGCGCCAGCGCCCCCTCGCCCACCATCCCGCCGTAGCCCACGTAGCGGGCGTCCGTCTCCTTGTTCAACTGCTTCGCCGAGGTCCCGGACGCGACCAGGCCGTGGAAGCCGCTGATGGCCCCGCAGGCGATCGTGATGAACAGGAGGGGAAACCAGCTCGGCGCGTCCGCCGGGAGCGCGGTGTTGACCGCCGGGGCGACGACCTCGGGGTTCACGACCAGGACACCGAGGAAGATGATGGCGAGCGCCACGAACAACTGGTGGCTATTCACGTAGTCGCGCGGTTGGAGCAGCAGCCAGACCGGAAGCACGCTGGCAAAGAACGCGTAGACGAAGAGGATTATCACCCACCCGGCGCGCATGCCGTCGGTGCGGGCCGCCGCCTGGGCCGCGGCGAGGTCACCCCCGGCGACCTCGATCTGTGCAGCGCCGGGCGCGAACCCGAACACATCGGGCAGCGTGAAGGGGACGTACTGGCCGAGCCAGATGAGCAGGTACAGGATCGCCAGCGCAGCCAGGGACGGCCACAGGATTCCCACTCCGGTGCGGTAGATCAGCAGTCCCACGATGACCGCCACCACCAGGCTCCCCCACACGGGAAGCACCGCGCCCGGGTTGGCCACGAACAGGTTCGCGATCACGACGGCGAAGACCGCGTTGACCAGCAACAACAGGAAGAAGATGATCAGCAGAAACAGGACGCGGGCGCGGGCGCCCACGATCTGCTCCGTGAGCGCGCCGATCGAGTTGCCCTTGTGACGCGTGGAGATCCACAGGGCGCCGAAGTCGTGCACGGCGCCCGCGAACACGGTGCCCAGCACCACCCACAGGAACGCCGGCAGCCAACCCCAGATCACGGCAATCGCCGGACCCACGATCGGCGCCGCGCCGGCAACCGAGGTGAAGTGATGCCCGAACAGCACGTGCCGATTGGTGGGGAGATAATCCACCCCGTCCTCGAACTCGTGCGCGGGCGTGACGAAGTCGGGGTCCAGGCGGTAGATGCGCTTGGCCAGGTAGCGAGAGTAGACCTGGTACCCGGTCAGAAAGGCGAAGACACCCACCACCAGCAGCGCTATCGCACTCACCCGCGACCTCCAGTGGATTCCGGCGCATAATGTACGGTCGCCGCGCGCCGGCTGCGAGCACGTCTACCGGCGCGATCGTTCATAGTTGAGGCAGCGCGGCAACGACGCGGCGCAGCGCGTCGAGGCCGTGGACATCGGTCTCGAACAGCGGGATGCGATGCACTGTGTAGCTCCTGAATGTGTCGTCGATCCGGTCGAGATACTCCGATTCCCGTTCACGGCGCCGCTGCAGGAACCCGCCGTCCACACTCTCCGGGAGCACCCGGTTCACGTACACGGCGCCGATCGGGATGCCGTACCTGCCGAGCGTCTCCACCGCCTTCTGCGTCTCGAGAATCGGGAGCCGCTCGGGAATGGTCACGAACACGAACGCGACGCGGTCGGGATCGCTGACGGTCTCCCGGGCCCGCTCGAACCGCGCCCGCCGGTCCTCGAGAGCGGCGAGGACCGGATCGTCGCCCTCGTTGGCATCCCCCGCGGCAGAGCCCGCAACCCTGCGCCACATGCGGCCCAGGGCGTTCACCTTCCGGCGCCGTCCGATCAGCCCGCTCATCCAGGAAGCCATCTGCTCCGGAAGGGAGAGGAGTCGCAGCGTGTGACCAAGCGGCGCGGTGTCGAACAGGATGCGGTCGAAGCGCCCTCCAGCCTCCTCCATCAGTCGCGTGAAGCGCTCGAACAGCGCTGCTTCCTCGGCGCCCGGCGTAACCCGCGCTATGTCGATCTGGCGCTCCACCTCCGACACGAGCCGCGGGGGAGTGGTTTCGGCGATCCGCGCCTTCACGTCCTGGATGTACAGGTCGGCTTCCCGGGCCGGATCGATCTCCATGGCCGACAGATTCGCGAGCACCTCACGCGGCTCCGGCCCCAGGTCGGCCTCGAGAATGTCTCCGGTGGAGTGAGCGGGGTCTGTCGACACAAGGAGGGTGCGCAGGCCGCGCTCGGCCGAAAGCAGCGCATGTGCGGCGGCGAGTGTCGTCTTGCCGACTCCTCCTTTCCCGCCGAAGAAGAGGATCTGGCGCCCTAGCAGCACCGGAATCCCCCTTCGGGCGCGTGCTCCATGCCCATGCGCAGGTGCCACTGGTGGAACTGCTCGATCAGCTCCGGATACAGCTCGAGGGTGTAAAACGCCACCGGGTTCGGGGCGCCGAGCAGATCGGAGAATCCCAGCAGCAGAAACAGGTCGCGCTGCTCGAGGTACTCGCGGTGGATCTGCGAGCGGTAGGGAGCCATGAAAATCCCTTCGTAGATCTCCCGCGCCGCCCGCAGCCGCGTGCGCAGCTTGCTCCACAGCCGTCTCAGGTGCATGCCAGCCTCGAGTATTCCTTCATGAGAACGCGGGCCGGTAGGACCCCGTTCCTCAAGGGTCAGGATCGACCCAGCAAGCCGAGCCCGCACAGTCCGGCCACCAAGCCTCCGCTCACGAGCAGCGCCGTGCCGCCGCCGGCCGCGGCGTAGAGACCGCCGGTCGGCTACGCTGCTCGGCCAGCCACCCCGAAACCAGCTTCACCACGGCCGCGACGGCGTCGGCGATCCCGTCGAGCGCGCCCAGCACCAGCGCGCCTCCGCCCAACCGCGCGGTCACCAGCGCCGGCAGCAGGGGGTACACCATCTCGCTCGCGAGATCGTTGAAGAAGGAAACGACGCCGAGTTGTCTGACGACCTGCGGCAGGGAGCGTGCGGATCCCGGACTACTAGTCATCCAGTCCCATGCCCCAACGCATCAGGCTGATCGGAAGCCTGCCGTAGCTGAGCACGGTATCGTGAAATGCCCTCAGGGAGTATTCGCTCCCCTGGGCGATGCGGTAGGCGTCGCGCAGCTCGAGCAGCTCTCTCCGGCCCACTGCGTAGCTGATCTGATAGGCCGGCGTCGCGCAGTAGCGCCTGACCTCCACCTCGGCGTGCGAGCGGCTCACCGGCACCCGCTCCATCAGGAAGTCCACGCCCTGTTCGAACGTCATGCCGCGCGTGTGCAGCCCTACGTCCAGCACCACGCGGGCGGCCCGCCACAGCAGGGCGATCCGGCGGAACAGCCGCTCGGCGGGCGTGGCGAAATACCCCTCCTCTTCCATCATCCCCTCACAATAGAGCGCCCAGCCCTCGTCGGTGAGCGATGATCCGATCATCCGACGCACGAGCCGCGGACGGCTCTGCGTGGTCAGGAAGTGCAGGTGGTGACCCGGGTAGCCTTCGTGCAGCGAGACCGTGGCCATGTCGTACACGTTGTGGTCGCGCAGGAAACTCTCCACCAACTCCGGATCGTCATCCAGATCCGGAGGCGTGACGTAGAACCACCCCGTGCGGTCGCTCGAGTACGGACCCGGCGGATGATACGCCGCGAACGGCACGATCGGCCTGATAAAGGCGGGGGTCGAGACCACGGCCAGCGGGCCCTCGGGAATCGTCACCAGGCCGCGCTCCTCCACGAAGCGCCGCGCCCGCTCCATCTCGTCGGCGTATGCGGCGACCAGATCCGTGGCGGAGGGGTGTTCCGACCGGAGGCGCTCGGCTATGTCCCGCCAGGGCGTACCGGGCTCGATCTCGGCTGCCGTCACCTCCAGCTCCGCCTCGACCTCCTCCACCAGGTGCATCCCGTAGCGCCACAACTCCGGGGCGGTGCTGCGCAGCGCGTGCTCGTAGTGCAGCCGGAAGTTGAACGCATCCTCCCCGATTGCGACGTCGTCGTTGGCGCCTTCCAGCAGCTCCTCGTTCAGGTAATCTCCGAACGACGTGAGCGCCCATGCGGCACCGTCACACGCCTGCGCGAACTCGCCCTGTCCGGGGTCGAACTCGTTGGACAGCTCGTCGAACAGTGACGTGGCGCGCTCGACCACTTCACCCGCGGTCTCCACGAACACTCGTGGGCAGTCCCGCAACGTGTCCCTGGCTATATCGAGATATCCGGGTATCGCCTTTAGTCGCTCGGTTGTCGCGCGCTCGCGGTGCTCCGGTGTGCGATCACGTGACAGCAGCAGCAGGTACAGCCCCTCCAGCACGTGCGACACCCAGAACGTGGGATTCCGCACGTGCGGCTGCTCCTTCTCGAACCGGTGGATCGCCACTCTGACGTCGTCGAGGACCGCGGTGCGGTCTATCTCGTCGTCCAGCGAATCGACCTCGCACTCTTCCAGCGCGCCGGTCATCGACTTGAGGGCGGCCAGGTACTGGCGGATCTCGTCGGCGCCATGGGCGCCCAGCCTACTGTCGTACTCCGTGACGCCCGCGGCGGTGGCCTCCACGGGGTCCATGTTCCACCGGAGGTCGAGGTAGGAGTCGACTAGTTGGGTGAGGGAATCTGAACTCAATGCAACGCCACCTTCATCGTTCGCTCAAGTGTGCGCCTCGGCCCAGGGGGCGTCAAGCCGACCTCAGCCGCCAACAACCCCGAGATAGACCTCGGTGTCGTACTCGAATCGAATGCGTCCCTCGACTTCATGATCGGCGAACAGTACCCGCAGCGCAGCCATCATGGCCTCATGCCGCGCATGACCCGGTGCCGCAGCATAGGAGCTGGACAGCAGCCGCCCCTCGAGACCCTCCAGATCGAACTCCTGCGCGTTCTCGAACACTCTCTTCTCGTACCCGTCCGGGTCCCACATCACGGCCAGGCTCTCCGGATCGGCATAGCGGCGGCTCAGCTCCGCGTACTCCGGACACCACTCCCTGAGGAATGCCTCATACGCCGCCAGAAACCGTGTACCGACAGTGCGGCGGGAATTCCAGATCAGTGCGATCCATCCACCCGGCTTCAGTACGCGCCGGAACTCCGCCTTGGTTGGTTCGACCTCGAACCAGTGGAAGGCCTGCCCGGCCGCCACGAGGTCCACGCTGCCAGCGGCGAGTCCCGTGGCCTCAGCGCGGCCGTCGACGCTCTCGAACAGCCCGCTCGATCCGAGAGCGGCCTCCGCCGCCTCTCTCATCGCCCGGTTGGGTTCGACGCCGTAAACTCGGTTGCCGTTCTCCAGAAAGAGGCGGCTCAGCAGACCGGTGCCCGATCCGACGTCGGCAATCACGTAGCCGGGCGTTAGCCCGGCGTCACTCAGGAATGAGAGCACAGCCAGCGGGTAGGACGGGCGGCAGCGCTCATAGGCCGCCACGCGGCCTGTGAAGCGTTCGGTACTCACGAGCTTCCGGGACGCTCTCCGCGCATCCGGCCGGCAACGTCGTAGCCAGCCCGGATGCCCAGAAGGAGCAACGGCAGGCAGTGCAGCACCAGATCGAAGATGTCTATGGGGCGCGAGAGCTCCCCGGCCGCGAGCATTCGCAGCTTCCCGATCAGATGCGGCTCGGACACGAACGGGGCGAGCCCGAAGATGATCGCCACCGGGATGAGGAACTCGTACGAGAGGAAGCGCTTCACGGGTCCCGCCCGGCCCGGAATTCCACGTACGACTGCAGCCGCTCCGCCTCGGACATCTCCCTGCTGCGCCTGAGTCGCGCCGCGCGGCGCGCCTGATCGACCGCCGAGGCAAGCACCACGACCAGGGTCAGCCCCGCCGCCCAGGGCGCGAGCGGGGTTCGCGAGAGGCCCACGCCGGATCCGATGACGACGAGCGCCCCGGCAACCACTTCAAACACGGCAAGCGGTGAGCGGCCAATGGTGGCCCGCATCCGCTCCCGCAGTTTGAGCGTGCCCGACACGAGGGCAAGCAGACCGACCAGGAAGAGGAGGAGTCCCATCGTGCGCTACTGCGCCGCGGCCCTCTCGTCCTTCGCTACGACCATGTTGTTCAGAGACTCCCCCGTGACCGCTGCTTCGTCGCCGACCAGAGTATGGACGACCGTAGCGCCGTGCACGCGTGCGCCCTTTCCGATGATCGCGTCGCGCAGCGTACTGTCCCGCACTTCGGCCCCCGTATCTATCGAAACGTTGGGACCTATGGTGCAGTTCACCAGCCTCACCCCTTCGGCCACGCGAACCGGGTCCACCAAGGTGACTCCGTCTGTGTCCTCGGGGCGGCAGCTCCTGCCGTGCTGCAGCAGGTGCAGATTGGTTGACAGCACCGTCTCGACCTTGCCGCAATCGTACCAGCCACCCACCTCGGCCGTGAGCAGCTTCCTGCCGTGGTCGATCATGTACTGGAAGGCATCCGTCAGGAACCACTCACCCTTCATCTTGGGCCCCGCCAGGGTGTGGTCGATGCCCTCGAACAGGCCCTCCCAGTCCCGGATATAGTACAGCCCGATGTTCGCGAGCCGGGAAACGGGCTCGGACGGCTTCTCGACTATCCGCTGCATGTAGCCGTCCTCGTCCTTCACGACGACGCCATACCTCTGGTAGTCCTCGACCTCCTTGGCCCAGATGATCCCGTCGGCATCCGAACGGTCCACGATCGAGAGATCGGCGTCGAACAGCGTATCCACGAACACGATCAACATCGGCCCGTCTACGTACGGCCGCGCGAGGTTCACGGCGCCGGCCGTGCCGTCCTGGACCTGCTGCTCCACGAACCGCGCCGGAATGTCGTAGGTCGCGCGGGCGTACTCCTCGATCTGATCCTTGAGGTGGCCCGTTATGAAGATCAACTCTTCCACGTCCAGTCCGTCCAGCGTGTCGAGCACGTAGTCGAGCACGGGCCGGCCCGCCACTCGAAACAGCGGCTTGGGAACGTGCTTCGTGATCGGCAGGAGCCTGGTGCCCTTCCCGGCCACGGGCAGGATGACCTTCACCTAGACCCTCCCGTAGCGGTCTTCGAGCCGGACGACGTCGTCGATCTCTGGGGTGGAAGCCTCGAGCAGGTCGCTCGGGACGACGGCTTCCATCTGGTGCACGGTGTGCGGCGTGATGTGGTAGCTCTCACCCTCTCGCATCGGCCGCTCCACCAGCTCGTCGCCTTCCTGTACCCTGAAGATGATCTCGCCCTTCAGAACGTGGATCGTCTCGTCCTTCTTCTCGTGGTACTGGAGACTGAGCAGGTGTCCTGGCTCGATGTGCAGGATCTTGCCCACGTACCGGTCCGTGAGCGCCCAGATCAGCTCGTGTCCCCAGGGTTTCTCCACACGATGCGGTATCTCCACGACTCTCCCTTTCGTCAGATCAGCTTGAGCTTCAGCGAGGAGGGCGTGGTCACGCAAGCCCGGACGCACACCCCGCAGCCCACGCACCCCTCGGCCAGCAGTACCGGCCGCCCCTTGTCGTCGAGCCGTATGGCCCGCTCGCCGAGCGGGCAGACTCGTGCACACAGACCGCACATGACGCCCTCGAACACGATGCACCGCTCGGGCACCAGCTCGAGGGCCGCCATGCGGTACCCCTCCCAGAGCTGCGGCGGCATCTCCAGCGCGTCGGTGGGGCACGCCTCGATGCACGGCATGGTGATGCACACCGTACAGGGCTGGACGTTCGGATCGATCATGGGCGTCCCGGCAGCGAGACCAGCCCCGGGCGACGCCTTCACGATGGCCCCTGCCGGACACACCTCGATGCAGTCTCCGCAGCGCGTACACGCCGCCAGGAACGCCACCTCCTGCAGCGCTCCAGGCGGCCTGAGCACCGGCTGCGGCGAAACCCGGCGCTCGGCTCGCTGCACCACCTCCTCCACCACGCGTCCTACCGTCCGCCGGAAGAACGCCCGCCGGTCGCCCTCGGTTTGGGGATCCAGGAACTCGTCGGTGAAGCGCTCGGCCATCGGAACTCACAGGGGGTGCGACCGCGAAAACTACTCGCTCCGGTCTCTTGCTGCGACCGCCCGCGTGCCCTAATGTTCTCCACACCTCTCCGATCCCGCGAAATGCCTGAACCCGACGGCGACGGCCACGTGTCCGATTCCAACATAGTCTGTCCAAAATGCGGCCTGCCGGACCTGGACGAGGACACCGTGATGTGTCCCGCCTGCGGCTTCTCGCTAGGCGAGGAAACGGCCGATCAGCACGGGATTCCGCCGCTCATGGAGGCGAACGTGCGGCGGGAGCTGGAGCGCGAGTTCCGCATCGAGGGCGTGCTGGGCCGGGGCGGGATGTCCATCGTGTATCTGGCGCGCGAGCGGGATCTGAACCGGCTGGTCGCCATCAAGGTGCTCCCGCTGCAGCTCACGATGGGCCCGGACGCGGTGGACCGCTTCAAGCGGGAAGCCAAGATCGCCGCATCCCTGGATCACCCGCACATCGTCCCGATCTACCGCATCGGCACGACCCCCACGTTCATGTGGTACTCGATGAAGTGGGTGAAGGGCCGCTCGCTGCGCGACGTCCTGGCCGAGACCGGTCCGATGAGTCTGGACGACGTCGTGAAGATCGTCGAGCCGGTGGCCGGCGCGCTCGACCACGCTCACCGGCGGGGCATCGTACACCGGGACGTGAAGCCCGAGAACGTGCTGATCGACGAGTCCGGGTGGGTGACGGTATGCGACTTCGGCATCGCCAAGGCGTTCGGCACCGTTCCCCTCACGCAGACCGGCGGTACTCTCGGCACTCCGGCATACATGTCCACCGAACAGTGCTACGGCCAGGCGCTGGACGGACGCTCCGACCAATACGCCCTCGCAATTCTCACGTACGAGTGCCTCAGCGGCGTCCCGCCCTTCTCGGGAGAGTCGCTGGGCGAGATCGTGCGCAAGCACTGCCTCGAGCTGCCGCCGCCCCTGGCGGAGAGGCGGCCCGAGCTTCCCGGCGAGGTAGCCGAGGCGCTGCAGCGGGCCCTCTCCAAGAACCCGGGCGACCGCTTCGACGGCGTCCTCGAGTTCTCGCAGGCGCTGGGCGGCGCCCCGGTGCGCCCCACCCCGACCTTCGTGACCACGAACGGCCTCCAGGCCACGGTCGCCACGGCGACCACCGAGCCCGTCGAGGGCGCGCGGCCGAAGCACCGCTGGCGCTTCTGGGTTGCTGCGGCCGCCACGACCATCGTACTCGGCGGTGTGGGCACGATCACCTGGATCACTCGGCCGGATGCCACGACCCCCATCGCCGCTCCGGCAGGGAGCGTAGCGGACTCCGTGACGGAGCCCGGACTTCTCTTCGTCAGCTCCACGCCGTGGGGTTACGTTTATGTCGATGACTCTCTCGTGGGCGAGTCACCGCAGGCAGCCCTCCCCCTAACGCCTGGCCGACACGTGATCCGCATCGTCCAGGAAGGCTTCGAGCCGCACGAGGAGGCGATCGACGTCATCGCCGGAGAAGAGACGCGCATGATCAACATCCTGCTGCAAGCGCAGAACTCGCAGTGATTCCACGTCGAGCCGGCTTCACCACGCTCCTGCTGGGGCTCTTTCTGCTGCTCCCGGCCGCCGCGCGCGCGCAGGCGCCCGCGGCGCTGCTGGAGGAGGGCGTGAGCGCGTACAACGACCTCGAGTTCGGCCTTGCGTCCCGCATTCTGGGTCGGGCGGTCGAGAGCGATGCTGAGCCGCCTCTCACGACGGGCGAACGCGAGCGCGCGCTCATGTACCTGGGGGCCACAGAGGTCCTGCGGGACCGGCGCAACGAGGCCCGCCAGGTTTTCCGCGACCTGGTGCTCCACAATCCCCGCTACCGGCCTGACGGACTGGTCTTCCCTCCCCGGGTCACCCAGGTGTACGACGAGGCACTCCGGACCACGAAGGCGGTCGTGGTCGAGGTGCCGGCCGAGCAGGTGCTGGTGGCGGGCTCTTCGCGGTGGCGCGTCCGGTTGTGGGTGTCCTCAGGCCACCACGTGACGGTCCGAATCCGCGACCAGTCGGGCCGCTCGATCCGCCGCCTCTACAACGGGCAGCTCGCCGACAGCGTGGTGCTGACCTGGAACGGGCTCACTGCCGGCGGCTCCGCGCCGTCTGCCGGGCGCTACGTCCTCGAAGCGGCCTCCATGGTCACTGGCGACACGCCGATCCGCTCGGTTCGGGTACCGCTTCGATTCCGGGACGCGGCGCTGCGCACGCTCTCCATGCCCGCGCCGCCACCCGACTCGTTGCTCCTGTCGGAGAAGCGCTCCGTAGCACCCGGGCTGGCGTTCCTGATTCCAGCCACCGTGATCGGCGCGGCCCTCATCTTTCCTGCCCTCAGCAGCGACAGCGAGAACAGGGAAGTCCGCATCGCCGTCGGTGGCGTGGTGACGCTCGCGGGCCTGGTGGGGTTCATCCTGCAGAAGCCGGGGAAGCCGATTCCCGAGAACATCGCGTACAACGATTCAGTGCGGACCGACTACACGAGACGGCTACAGCAGGTCCAGACCGAAAACGCACGGCGCGAGGACCTGTCCCGGTTCCTCGTGACAGCCGGCGCCCCGGAGCGCGTCGAGGGCCGCTAACGGCTGTTCCGTGATTCAGGCCGGCTTCCGACCCGCCTACCTCCATCTCCCAAGCGGTGAACTCGCGGCCCGCGCCGAGCGCGCGGTAGCCGCGCTTGCCGACTGCCGCGCCTGCCCGCGCGACTGCCGGGTGAACCGTCTCGAGGACAAGTGGGCGGCCTGCAAGACGGGACGCTACGCGGTCGTCAACTCTGCATTCCCGCACCTCGGGGAGGAGGACTGCCTGCGCGGCTGGAGCGGCTCCGGCACGATCTTCTTCTCGCACTGCAACCTGCGCTGCGTGTTCTGCCAGAACTACGACATCAGTCAGACGGTGCGGCCGGGCGCAGTGCAGCGCGGTTCGCCGCCGCAAGACATCGCCGCCACGATGCTCGAGCTGCAGCAGGAGAGCTGCCACAACATCAACTTCGTCACTCCCGAGCACGTCGTACCGCAGGTGATCGAGGCTGTCGCAATCGCGGCCGAGCAGGGTCTCCACCTACCGATCGTGTACAACACGAGCGCCTACGACGCGATGGAGAGCCTGGAGTTGATGGACGGCATCGTGGACATCTACATGCCTGACTTCAAGTATTGGTCGCCCGAACGGAGTGGCACCTATCTCAAGGCGGCCGACTACCCCGAGGCGGCGCGAACCGCGGTGAAGGAGATGCACCGCCAGGTCGGCGACCTGGTCATCGACGCCAACGGCCTCGCGCAGCGGGGCGTGCTGCTGCGACATCTCGTGATGCCGGGACAGCTCGATGAGACCCGCGCGATTCTCGAGTGGATAGCCGCCGAGGTGAGCCCGAACACCTACGTGAACTTGATGGATCAGTACCGGCCGGCCGCCAAGGTGAGCGCACAGCGCTTCGCTGAGATCAATCGCCGGTTGTCGTCGGACGAATTTGCCGAGGCGGAGCGGATCGCGCGCGACGTAGGCCTCACCCGGTTGGACGAGCGCTCGGCGCCGGCCCAGCTCCGGGTGCTGCTGCGGGACGTGTGAGGCCGGCTCCTACGGCAACACTGCCCGCTGGTTAAGTTTCCTCCTCATGCTCGCCATACTGCTCGCCCTCGCGCTGCAACTTCAGATACCCGATCCCACCGGGTACGTGAACGACTTCGCCGGAGTCCTCGACGCGGCGACCGAGCAGCGCATGACGGCCGTCATCGAGGAGGTCCGCACGAAGTCCGGCGGCGAGATAGCGGTGGTCACATTGGCGGACCTGGGCGGGCGCTCGCCGATGCAGGTGGCGCGCGACATCGGGCGGCAGTGGGGTGTAGGCGCGCGCGGCGGACCCGGCGACGCCGCTCGCAACGCGGGCGTCGTGCTGCTGCTCAAGCCGGGCAATCGTCCCGGAGACGGGCGCGCGGATGTGTTCATCTCGGCCGGAACCGGGGCCGAGGGCTTCATAACCGACGCACGCGCCGGACGCATTCGGGACGCCATCGGGCGGGCGTCGGTCGAGAGCGGCAGCTACGCCGAAGGGCTCGGGGTGGGCGTGTGGCTGCTGGGCCAGGCGTACGCCGATGAGTTCGGCTTCGAGCTCACCGGCGAGCGGCCGCCCCGCGCACGTGAGAGCGAGCCGTCGGGAGGCATCGGCGGCCTGTGGTTCGTGCTGTTCCTCTTCTTCATCCTGCCCATGATTCTGAACGCGGCAGCTCGTAGAGGCAGGATGAACAGCATCCGCGGAGGCCACCGCGGCCGCGGTGGCTCGGCCAAGTGGATTCTCCTCGCCATGCTCTTGGGCGGTGGCGGGCGCGGCGGTGGCGGTGGCTTTGGCGGCGGCGGCTTTGGTGGCGGCGGTTTTGGTGGCTTTGGCGGCGGTGGTGGCTTCGGCGGCGGCGGCGCAGGAGGGAGTTTCTGATGGCGAAGAACGCACACGCGAAACTGGATGCACTAGCGGCCCAGCTCGAGCGTAAGCTGGGCGACAACCTGGCGACCTTCGCGCTGTACGGCCCCGCGGTTCGGCACGACACGCGGGAACGGGACCGCGAGCTCACCACGCTGCTGATCTTGAACGATGCCTCGCCCGTGGCGCTGCGCCCGGTCGAAGACGAGATCGCGGGTTGGGTGAAGAAGGGCAACCCGCCTCCGCTGATATTCGCCGAGCAGGGGTGGCGCGGCGCAACCGACGTCTTCCCCATCGAGATCGAGGACATGCGCGAGGCACATCAGCTGCTGCGCGGCCGCGATCCGTTCGACGGGCTCACGACCACCAAGGAGGACCTACGGCGCGAACTGGAGCGGGAGATTCGCGGCAAGCTGCTGCGCCTGCGCACCGAGTTCGCGGCGGCGGCATCCAACGGCAAGGCGCTGGGCGAGCTGCTGCTTGACTCGGCCGGCGCGTTCTTCGTCCTGTTCCGTGCGGTGTTGCGCCTGGTCGGGCGAACGCCCGCGCAGACCCCCAAGACCCTGGTGCACGAGACCGCCGAGTCGGCCGGGTTGGACGCATCCGCGTTCGACTGGGTGTTGGACAAGATCGTGGGGCACAACGTGCAGGCCCTCAAGGCACACGATCCCGTTGGCGACCATTACGTGGAGCAGATCGAGCGGCTCGCGCAGTTCATCGACACGTACGACACCACCCGCGCCCCAGGCGCAAACCCGTAGGAGAAGCAGTATGAAGCGTGTACTCGCACTGACGTTGACGGCGGCCCTGGCATCCGGCTGCGGCTACAACCGGATCCAGACGCTGGACGAAGAGGTCAACGGCTACCAGGCCCAGATCGAGGTGCAGCTACAACGGCGCGCCGACCTGGTGCCCAACCTGGTCCAAACCGTGAAGGGCTTCGCCCAGCAGGAGCTCGCGATCTTCGAGGAAGTGAGTCAGGCGCGCGCCGCGCTCGGCGGCGCCATCCAGGGCGGCAGCATGGCGGAGATGGCGGCGGCCAACCAGATGCTCACCGGCGCGCTCGGCCGGCTCATCGCCATCGCCGAGGACAATCCGGAAATCCAGTCCAACGAGAACTTCCGCATGCTGCAGGACCAGCTGGAGGGGACGGAGAACCGGATCGCCACCGCGCGCGGGGACTACAACACCGCGGTGCGCGAGTACAACGGCTACATCCGACGCTTCCCGCAAGTGATGACCGCCAAGGCCATCGGGGCGGGGGCACGGGAGTATTTCGAAGCTGAGGAGGGCGCTGAAGAGGTGCCTGCGGTGGACTTCAGCCAGTAGTCCATTTCCGTGAACTGCGGTTGCGGGGGGAGGTGAAGCCTCCCCGCGCTTCACCGAATCTCCACCCCCGCCGCCCGCTCGATCTCCTTGATCAGCTCCACGTGATCGGCCTCCTCGCCGAGCGCCTCGCGCCCGGCTCCGAACACCCGCTTGGTCACTCCAATCGCATCGCTCGGGACTCCCGTGTCCTGCAGCACCTTGAGAGCGATTCCGATGTCCTTGTCCAGCAGTGCCAACCGGAAAGTGCGTGGCCACGCGCGCGACACTACGCGCTCGGGGATCAGGTTCTCAGTCACGTTGGACCGGCCGCTCGAGGCGTTGATCACTTCCAGCGCCCGCTCCGCCGGGACTCCCAGCTTGACCAGAGCGGCCAGTCCCTCTCCGGCCGCCTGGATGTTCACACCCAACAGGGCGTTGTTGATCGCCTTCAGGGCGTGTCCCGTCCCCACCGGCCCCACGTGCACGATCTTGCCGGCGAACGGGGCCACGACCTCACTCGCCGCTGCGACCCAGGGCTCTTCGCCGCCCAGCATCACCGTGAGCTCGCCTGCCTCCGCGCCGCTCGTACCGCCGCTCACGGGGGCGTCCACGAATCCGGCGCCCCGACCCGCAAGCCACTCCGCGATGGCGCGCGATGCGGCCGGATCGCCCGACGTGGCATCCACCAGGAGCTGGCCCTCGCTCCATGATGCGCCGCCCTGCTCCACCACCTCACGCACGTCCGTGGACGTCGGCAGACACGTGATCACGACATCGGCCCACTCCACGAGCTGCGGCACCGTTTCCGCAACCGCCGCACCCTGCTGCTCACCGAACGCCCAGGCCCGCTCGAGGGTCCGATTCCAAACGGTAGTCTCGAACTCTCTGGCAACGTGCACAGCCGTCGGGCGGCCAAGGGCTCCCAATCCGATGAATCCCACCTGCGGCGCCATGTAGCCTCCTCCTAACGGCTGACCCCGGAACAATGTCCGGGGTCAGGTTCACATCTCGAGTGCAGCGCGGCCCCGTGTCTATCAGGTACGCAGCAGCTGCCGCCTGAGCGCGGCCATCCTTCGCCTGATTGAACCGTCGATTATGCGGTCGCCCATGCGGAGAATTAGCCCGCCGAGGATCGTCGGGTCGGCACGAAAGTGCGGTATGACTTCCTTCCCGAAGACCTCGCTGAGCTTGGCGCGAACCAACTCCTGAAGCGCCTTGTCGGGCTCGCGCGCCAGCGTGACACCGGCATGCACGCGGTTGAACTTCTCATCCACGAGCGCGAGGTACTCCCTGCCGATGGCCGGGAACATCCCCTGCCGCCCCCGCTTCACAACAGCCTGGAGGAACCTGATGAACGACTCCGGGGCGTAGTCCGCAAGCGCAAGCCGCAGGATCTCGAGCTTCTTCTTCTTGTGTACTCGAGGCGACTCGAGAACCACGCGCACCTTCGGCTCCGAGGTGATGGCTCCGGCCAGCGATTCGGTCAGGTCTGCGAACAGCTCGGTTTCACCCGAGCGCTCGCCCAGCTCGAACAGCGCCTGAGCGTAGTTGCGCGCTATGGTCGGCTCTCTCACCGGCCGCTGTCCTCCAGCGTGCCGAGGTACTCCTCGACGATCTTGCGGTCGGCATCGCTGTCCAGCCGCTGCTCGATGAGCTTGCTGGCGGCCGCCAACGACAGGTCTACCGCCTCGCGCCTGAGCTCGGCGACGGCCCGCTCGCGCTCGACCGCGATCTCACGCTTAGCGCGCTCCAGCACCTGCTGCTGCTCTTCGCGCGCCTGGGCCAGCAGGTGCTCGCGCTCCTTGCTCGCTAGCCCCTTCGCCTCATTGATGAGCTTGTGCGCCTCGTCCTTGGCCCCGGAGAGCAACTGCTTGTGCTCCTCGAGCGCCATCTTGGCTTCGGTGTTCACCCGCTCCGCCTCGTCGAGCTGCTTCGCGATCAGCTTCTCGCGCTCCTCGGTGAGCCGCACGATCGGCGGCCACGCGTACTTCCTGAGCAGGAAGAAGAGGACGATGAAGACGAGCCAAGTCCAAATGATGAGGCCGGGCTCGAGGGCAAAGGGTCCACCGAGGCCTCCCTCGGCGCCCTCCTGCGCCTCCGGTCCGTGCTGCGCCAGTAGTGCCAGTATCATCGTGCGACTACCCGATGATCTTCGCGACCAGCGCCATGATCACCGCGATGATCGTCGCTCCCTCCATCAGGAACGCGATCAGCAGCGCCGTACCACGGATGTCGTTCGCGGCCTCGGGCTGCCGCGCGATCGCCTGCGCGGCCTCACCACCGATCCGGCCCAGGCCCAGCCCGGCTCCGACCAGCGCGAGTCCGATACCGATTCCGACGCCCAGCGTGGAGTCGGCCGCGGCGGCTTGAGCACCATCCTGCACGACGGCCAGCAACGGAAGAATGTTCGTCAGCATCTACGGTATCCTCGTTCGTTCAGGGAGATTCTCTTCTCGTCTGCGCTTGCCACGTCCGTACGCCGTCTCTCCCGAACAGCGCCGCCGCGGCGACCCGCCAACGGCCTCTCGGCCGGCGGGCTTCCCCGGCCATTCGGCCGGGTACGAGTCGGAGCGGCGCTAAGCGCGCGGGCCGCTCCCTCCAACTCTCCTGCTAGTGCGCGTGCTGGTTCACCCCTATGAGCACGGCGGTGATCAGCGCGAACACGTATGCCTGCACGAACGCCACGATCAACTCGAGCAGCATGATGGCCAACACCATCATGGCCGAACCGAATCCGATCGCCCAGCGCCACATCTCGATGTGCCCGAACAAGAAGATCAATCCGAACAGCGCGAGGATCACGAAGTGCCCCGCGGTCATGTTGCCGAACAACCGGACGCACAGCGCGAACGGCTTCACCAGCTTGCCCAGGATCTCGATCGGGCCCATCGCGATGGACAGCGCCACCGCGCCGGGACCGCTCACCCCCGGCACCGCCGGGAAGATCGTCTGCATGTATCCCTTGAAGCCCAGCGTCACCATACCGCTGATCTCGATCGTGAGCAGCGACAGGATCGCCAGCCCCGCCGTGACGCCGATGTTGCCCGTCGGGGTGGCACCCCACGGCAGCAGCCCGAGCATATTGCAAATCAGGACGAAGAAGAACAGCGCCATGATGTAGGGCGCGAACTTGGCTCCGTTCTCCCCGATGTTCGCGATGGCGATGTCGTTGCGCACCCAGAGTACCATCGCCTCGATCGCGTTGGCCGATCCCTTGGGAGCGTTCTCGGCAGCACGCTGCCGCTCGAGCGCACGACCCGCACGCCACATGATGAGGAACAACAGCAGCGCCGCGAACGCCATGTACACGACGTGCTTCGTGGGCGTCAGGTTGAACGTGATCCCGAAGAGGTGCATGTCGGGGAGGAACTTCCCCCACTCCACGTGGAAGAGAGGGCTGAAATCGAGCCCGTATGCATCAGCCGTGTGATGCATCAGGAGATCGCCAATATCGAATTCGGTTTCCTGCAGGATCATCTAAGCAATCGCATTTCGTAGAACAGCAGCGGGAGCAACACACCGACGTACCCGATCGCAGTCGGCAGCGCCGGAAACAGCTCCGGCTCCCGCACCACAGCCAACGTGAACAGAGCCACACCCAACAGCCTGAGGCCCATCCCCATGCCCCACCGGGCCAACGTCTTGGTGTACGCGCCCTCGAGGCCCGACTTGAGCAGGGCGACCGCCACCGCGTTCAGCACGGCGGCCAGGAGCCCGAAAGCGAGACCCGGGACCAGCGCCTCGCTCCCCCAAACCAGGTACATCAGGCCGGTGACGACCGCCGTCAGCACCAGCCCGACGCCCAGATCCTTCACTGCCCCTCCCCCGGGCCCTCGTCCTCGGCCTCGCCTGCCATCAGTCTACGGTAGATGCTCACCGTCGAGAGCGTGGCTCCGACCAGGGCTCCGATCACCGTGAACAGCGGCAGCAGGCCCAGCCAGCGGTCGAGCAGCCACCCACCGGCCATGAAGACCATAACGCCGGCCGCAAAGGCACACCCCAGCCCGGAGTACCGGTAAACGTGGACCAGGGAGCTCCGCGGTATGTTCACAGGGCTCATGGCGCCCGAAAGGTACCCGGCCGAAGGGAATAATCAACCGAGGTTAGCGGTGGCTCCCGAAGGGGTTTTCAGATAGGATTTCGGAGGGTATCCGTGCAACTTAGGTGGCCCTCCAGGCGTACCAGTAGGGACGCGAGGTGGGAACCCGGGAGCCCGTCATTCCACAGGGGGACGAGAGGTCGTGAACGCAGATCCGGTGCGAATCGTAGGCGAGGACAGGGACGTCGAGCTGCTGGGCAAGCTAGCGGCCGCCAGGGATCGGCTGCTGGAGCAGATCGGGCGGCGGATCGTGGGCCAGCACGAGGTGCTCCAGGGCGTCCTCACCGCCATCGTATCGGGTGGACACGCCCTCCTGCTGGGCGTTCCCGGCCTGGGGAAGACCTTGATGGTCTCCACCATAGCCGACGCCCTGGCTCTCAAGTTCTCGCGCATCCAGTTCACTCCGGATCTGATGCCGAGCGACATAACGGGCACCGAGATCATCGAAGAGGACGCCTCCACGGGGCGACGGGGGTTCCGCTTCGTGCACGGGCCGATCTTCGCCAACATCATCCTGGCTGACGAGATCAACCGCACCCCGCCCAAGACGCAGGCCGCTCTGCTCCAGGCCATGCAGGAGCACGAGGTGACGGCCGCCGGCCAGACCTATCCCCTACCAGCCCCGTTCTTCGTCCTGGCCACCCAGAACCCGATCGAGCAGGAGGGCACCTACCCCCTGCCCGAGGCGCAGCTCGACCGCTTCATGCTGGAGATCGCTGTGCAGTACCCCGACCGGGACGAGGAGGAGCGCATCGTGGAGACCACCACGGGCGACGACGAGCACCCGGTCGAGGCAGTGCTGGATGACGCCGAGCTTGTCGAGATCCAGCACCTGGTGCGCCGCATCCCGGCCCCCAAGCCGGTGGTGCGAGCCGCGGTGAAGCTGGCCCGCACAACCCGACCCGACGAGGACGCCCCCGAGGCCATCCGGCAGTACGTGAGCTGGGGCGCCGGCCCTCGCGCCTCCCAGTTCCTGGTGCTGGGCGCCAAAGCCCAGGCCGCTCTGGACGGACGCCCCATGGCCGACCTGGACGACATCCGCACCGTGGCCCTCTCGGTGCTGCGCCACCGTTTGGTAGTGAACTTCGCTGCCGAGGCGGCGGGGCGCTCGGCGGAGGACATCTGCAAGGAGCTGGTCGAGGGCGAGGAGTGGATGAAGAGTTAGACGGTTCCCCGGTCCACCACGAAATCACGAGCGCCTCACGCACGACCTCCCCAATTGAGCCCTGACGATCCCTCAGGAGCTCACCATGAATTGGACCAGTGCCTTCCAGCGGCGGGTGACCGCCGTCCTCCCAGGGCCTGCTGGCTCGAGAGTCGTTCCCATCGGCACCGCCTGCCTCGCCGTCCTCGCGGCCTTATCCATCGGGGGCTGCAACGGAGATGACGACAGCCCAGTCGTTACGGAAACGCGGCAACTCCAAGGAACAAGCGTCACCGGATTCGCGGAGGGACCCCTGATATACACCGATCAGGAGACGGGTCAGACGTTCCATGCATGGGACAACATGCGGGCTCTCGACGTTGTGGGCGGGAGCGCCGAGCTCCCCGACGTCCGTCAGATCCGGTTCGTGACGCTCGACACGCAGCATCTTGACCTGGAAAGCGGCTACCCCGAACGCGACTTTATGTCGGACGATATCGGCGTGACCGAGCGCTGGTCCGGCATGGGCCAGGTCCGGTGGCAGCAACGCAACGACGCCGACCAGTGGCAGCCTCGCACCAGCGTTGCCGAACTGACGCTCACCGTGCGGTTCCTGGTGGATCGCGACGGGGACGGCCTCTCAGAACCGGCGTGGCTCCCGTGCTACCAGACGGGGGAGGACGGCGGCAACGAGGTGTGCTACGACATCGCGGTGACCATGTTCAATCCGTTTCCCGGCGTGAATCCCGAGATCGAGATCGCAGGCAAGTCGAACGACCAGCCGCTCGTGGAGGACGTGAACTTCCAGGAGTACGCCGCAGACGAGGTCACGCTGAGCGTGCTATACCCACAGGGGGTTTTGGCCCTGCGCATACCGTCCATCAAGCACGTTTTCGAACCGACCCAATACTGGACTCCCGGTGGGTTGAAGGTCGCTTGCCTCGCCGCCGCGATCGACCCGGGCCTCAACGTTAGCGTGGATCGCATCCGCGCTTACTTCGGCCAGTCGGACGCGTCTGGCAACAAGCTATCGGAGATCGTGAGAAACGTCAGTGCGGACCCTCCCACGGACGGCATCTACAGGTACGAGATCGGGCTCACGCCGGATTTCGGGCTGCCGCCGCCTCCGGTGGAAGATCCGTGGTCGGGGCTGCTGTGGTACGAGTGGCGCCTGGAGTACACCGGACCGGGGGAGATCACCGAGGCCATCGTTTCGGCGATGGGCATGTACATGGTGAGCCAGGTAGTCTCGGACCCCGTGCTCGAGTCGATCTGCCGGTAGCGGCACGGAGCCGGATGCCCGGCTGATCCCCACCTGACGGCCTCCTCGGATCGTGCATTCCCACGGTTTGAGGAGGCCTCGGGCTTTCGGGGGTAGGCGTGTCCGCTCTTGACGCCACGGCATTCCCCTCCACTTCGGTGCCAATTCTCCAACCCCACGGGCCAAGATGGAGATCTCGCTACTTGCAGCGCTCGCTCAGGAGGAGGCCGTCGACGTCAGTCTGAGCCAGGCGTTGCTGATCGGCATCGTCTACATCCTCATCTTCGGGATCAGCGTCTTCACCGCCGGGCGCACGGCGAAACGGCTCGACATCCGCCGGTCGACTGCCAGGGATGCGCTACCAGCCTCCCAACGACGAGTGGAGCCCGCCGAATCGGCAAGGTGAGTTCGCCCACTCCGCCCGCGCGCCCGCAGGCGGCAGATGGACGGAGTACAACGGGGTTATGTCCACGGACAACGGGGTGATGTCCACGGACAACGGGGTGATGTCCACGGACAACGGGGTGATGTCCACGGACAAACGGCTGATGTCCATGGACAAATGGCTGATGTCCACGGACAGACGGCTGATGTCCACGGACAAATGGCTGATGTCCACGGACAAATGGCTGATGTCCACGGACAAAGCACCGATGCACACGGACGCCTCGTGACCCCAAGTGCCCTTCCGCCAAGGACTTAGGCCGAATCCCGTCGTGGAGGCGCGCCAGGACTCCTCTGATCCAGAGCTACGTCGCCGCCCGCCGCGCCCACTCCACCAACAGACCGGCATCCTCCAGCACGGCGGCGGGCACTTCGTAGTAGTTCCTGAGGGTCTGCTTCTCGGTGGGTCTGAACGGCTTCATGCCGCGCGCTTCGTACTCACTGCGCGTCTGGTCGTAGGTCTTGAAGTAAACGCGGCCATCCGCCACGATGCCAAAGAACGTGGCATCAGCGTAGAGCCCGAAGCCTCCGAACATGCCCCGGGCACGGACGCCCTGCAGCTCCCGCAGTTGATCCAGCACATAGTCCTTGAATGACTCGTCGCGCGCCACTTCCTACGGCTCCTCCCCCAGGAAGAACTCCGCGATCTCCATAGCCGGGTCCATGTCCCCCTTGGGCCACACGTGCGGTGCGCCTTGGATCGTGTACAGCGCCACGCGAGCTGCGCCCGTGCACTGGTTGTAGCCATCCACCCTTACGCTCCATCCGTCGTCCACCGTGTCGGGCACCGAGCGCACGACCGGAAGGTCGGAGCAACCATGAAACCCGCGCCACAGCCGGATGGTGGAATCCGCCGAGATCGTGGTGAACGGCCCCCGGTCGAGGCTGCCCCGGAAGGGGAATACGGGGTCTCTCGTGCCCGACATGAGAGCGAATTTCACGGGGCGCGAGGGTTCGCACACGAGGCTCAGGGGCCGGGACATGGTGGCCGCGACCACGGCGACTCCAGCAAAGTGCTCGGCGGCGTCACATCCCACCCGGTCTGCGAAGAGCCCCCCTTGAGAGAACCCGACGGCGTACACTCGCCCGCGGTCCACGGACCAGTCCCGCTCCACATGGTCGATCAGCGCAAGCAGGAAGCCGACGTCGTCGGTTCCCTCGACATCGGCGGTCGAGCAGTCGCAGCCCTCCGCCCAATCGACGATTGCGTCGGGGTAAACCACTATGAACCCGAAGCTGTCGGCGACCGCGTCGAACCCCGACAGCTCGCGCATCTTCGCACCGTCCGACGTCGGAGACGTCTGGTGCAGCGCGAAGAGCAACGGAGCGGGAGTGTCGCGCTCTACCTTGCGGGACACATAGATGTCGAACACCCTCACTGCGCCGCCGAATGTCAGCGTGTCGGTGGTGCCGCCGCCGGGGGCCAGTGAATCGTCGCCGCACGCCGCCGCGCCGGCCGCGAGAATCGAGGCCAGCAGAGCGGCAGCGGCGAACGCGTTAGACTTAATCACGATGGAAACTGGCACCCTCTCGGTTACGATCGGCACCCGGCCGATCTCACTCAGCTACTTCGCGAGGCCGGCGCCGGGCGAGCCAGCGCTCTATCTGCACGGGCTGGGCGGCACCAAGCGCGACTTCCTGGGCGCCGCAGAACCGGACGGCCTGCCCGGCTGCGCGCTCCTGGCGTTCGACTTCCCCGGATGCGGCGAGTCTCCGTACCCGCCCGGCGACCCGCTGGGCGTAGACGACCTGGTCGAGATCACCCGCGCGTTCCTCCAGGCCCGCGGCGTGAAAAGCGCCACCCTCGTGGGCCACAGCATGGGCGGGCTCACCGCGCTCAGGCTCGCCGTCCGCTATCCCAACATGGTGCGTCGGCTCGTGAGCGCCGAGGGAAACCTGGCCCCCGAGGATTGCTTCTTCTCGCGGCAGGTACTGCCGTACGAGTACAGCGAGTTCGAGCGGATCTTCTACACCGAATTCGAGCAATGGCTGGTCGCGGCCGGGAAGCAGGGCTACGCGTGGTACGCCGAACACCTGCGCGAGAACGCCGCCGCTCCCGCGTTCTACCACTACTGCCGCTCGATCGTCGCGCACTCGGATGCCGATCCCCTGACTGCCGAGTTCATCCGGCTGGAGATACCGCGCCTGCTGATCTACGGGTCCGAGAGCGCCGGGCTGACCTACCTTGCTACCCTGGCTGCCGCGGGAGTTCCGCTCCACGAGGTGCCTGAAAGCAGCCACTTCCCTGCCTATTCGAACCCGGCGGACTACTATCGGGCCATTCGGGAGTTCCTGGAGTCGACGTAGGGATTATGGGGCCGGGAACCTCTCGGCCACTTGGCGGGTTAGGAAGGTGAGGGCGCGCACAACGGCGCGCTCTAGCGAAACGCTCAAGCGAAGCGAAGTCGTACAAAGCGCCGCGGGACGGTCCCCTGCGGCGCTTTGCTTTACGACCCCCTGGGAGGCTTCTAGATCCTCTCATGCATGCCGTGGTCACACCCGAACAGATAGTGACAGACCGGTATCACGTCATGGAACGTGCAGGCCAGCGCGAAGAACAGGATGACGAGGAGGAGCCCCACGATGATCTTCTGATGGTGCT
>Ga0255055_10000402_pt1 | contig 33731 bp, 29 predicted proteins | sample JV7_2_27_MG_FD_188633 | JGI IMG/M metagenome (GOLD analysis project Ga0255055, IMG submission 188633) | Seawater microbial communities from Jervis Inlet, British Columbia, Canada - JV7_2_27 | ecosystem: Environmental > Aquatic > Marine > Inlet | place: Canada: British Columbia | collected...
ACCCCAGGTTCGAGATACGTTGGTACGACTGAATCAGGGCTTCTTGCCGCATTACGTCGCCCGGCACGATCAGTATGGCGCGACGGATGACGTCCTCGTGTGTGACGGCGTTCCCCCGGATGAGCACCTTGCTCACGATGGCGGGTTGGCGCTCGACGATCTGCCAGCGCAGGTCCACTACGTGGCGTCCATCCTCGGTCTGGCGCCGCAGTATCGTGGGCTGAATCTGGGCGTAGATGTAGCCGTTGTTCAGGTAGAGATTGCGGACGCGCTGCGTGGCCTCGTCCCACTTATCCAGATCGAACACCTGCGGGCCTTCCCTGGCCCCACCGAGCCCGAGAAACCCGCTGGAGCCTCCCCTGAACGGATAGTAGAAGGAGATCCGCTCGGTAGAGAAGTGCCGGTTGCCGACGACCTCGAACGAGCCGACATCGTACTGGTTCCCCTCCTGTAGCGTCAACACCAGGGTTCCCTTGCCCGTCGCCTGGCTCACGTGGAGCGTGTCCTCCAAGACCTGGGCATCGATGAACCCCTTGGACGCGTACAGTCGGGGGATGCGCTCGCGGACGTCCCGCTCCAGGACGTCGTCGCTGAACTCGCCGTTGCGCCACCACCAGAACCCTTCCGGCTTGGTGCGCATCCGGCCCACGACGTCGCCGTCGGCGAGCTTCTCGTTGCCCTCGATCACGACCTCCGAGATCGTGACCCTGCTGCCCTCGTTGATCTCGAACACGACCTGGAGGCTGCTGTCCGGCTGCCAGACCGGATTGATTGCGACCTCCGTGAGGTAGAATCCGGCGTCCTTGTACAGCGAGTCGATGGAGGCGCGGGACTGGGCGGCAAGCAGGGGGTCATACGGGCGCCCGGCCAGGAGCTTCACCCGTCCACGCACGCGGCGGGTCGAGATCGCCTCGGCGCCGCGGACGCTCCAGCCGGTGAGCATCGGTCGCTCCACGACGACGATGCGGAGCACCTCGAGGCCGCCCACGCGGCCCTGGTGGATCTCGACGTCCGAGAACTGCCCCGTCGCGTAGAGTGCGGAGATCGCGCGCTGCAGGTCGCGGTAGGTGACCGGCTCACCGATGGTGATGCCGGAGCTGGCGACGACTGTCCCTCGGGAGATGCGGCGCAGCCCTTCGACGGCGATGCTGTCTGCCACCACCAGCTCCTGCGCCTGGGTCGCTGGAGCCACGGCGAACGCCAGCAGCGCCGTGAGGAGGAGCCGCCGCATGCCTAGGCCTTCGTACCCGAGAGCGCCTGGAATACCAGCTTTTCGCCGCCCGGATCGACGTCGATCTCGATCTCGTCGCCGGGCGCGAACTCGCCCATCAGGATCTTGTCGGACAGCGGATCCTCGACGTAGCGCTGGATCGCGCGCTTGAGCGGTCGCGCGCCGAACGACTCCTCGTAGCCGTGGTCCACGAGAAAGCCCGTGGCGGCGGCGGTGCGCTTGAGCTTGTAGCCCTCGGGTGAAATGCGCGCCTCCACCTGGCTGAACATGATGTCCACGATCGCCGTGATGTGCTCGCGATTGAGCGAGTGGAACACGATCACGTCGTCCAGCCGGTTGAGGAACTCGGGGTTGAAGACCCGGTCCACCTCGTCGCGGACCTTCCGCTCCATCCGCTCGAAGGCCGCCAACTCAGTGGGCTGCTCGAACCCGAGTGACTTGCCCTTCGTGATGTCCCGGCCTCCGATGTTCGAGGTCATGATCACCACGGTGTTCTTGAAGTCGATCTTCCTGCCGTAGTTGTCGGTCAGGTGTCCCTCGTCGAGCACCTGGAGCAGGATGTTGAACACATCCGGGTGCGCCTTCTCGATCTCGTCCAGCAGAACCACCGAGTAGGGCTTGCGCCGCACCGCCTTGGTGAGCGCGCCGGAATCCTCGTAGCCCACATACCCTGGAGGAGCGCCGATGAGCCGGCTCACGCTGAACTTCTCCATGTACTCGGACATGTCCACCCGAATGAGGGCTTGGTCGTCGGCGAACAGGAAGCGCGCCAGCGCCCGAGCGAGCTCCGTTTTCCCCACACCAGTGGGTCCACAGAACACGAAGCTGCCGATGGGGCGCCGCGGGTCCTTGAGCCCGGCCCGCGAGCGGCGAATGGCGCGGGAGATTGCGTCGATCGCCTGGTCCTGGCCCACGACCGACTTGTGTATTTCATCCTCCATGCGGAGCAGCCGCTGCGTCTCAGCCTCCTGCAGGCGGGTGACCGGGATGCCGGTCCAGCGCGACACGATGAACGCAATGCCCTCCTCGTCGATCGTAGGCCGGTGCTGCTGCCGCTCGCGCTCCCACTCCTCCTGCCGCTTGCGTATCTCGCCCTGCAGCTCTCGCTCCTGGTCGCGCAGGGAGGCGGCGCGCTCGAAGTTCTGATCGCGTACGGCCTCCTCCTTGTCGCGGTTGATGGTCTCCAGCTGCGCCTTGAGGTCGGCTACCTCCGGCGGCGGGACCTGTGCCGCGAGCCTGGCACGCGCGGAGGCTTCGTCAATCACGTCGATCGCCTTGTCGGGCAGGAAGCGGTCCGTGATGTAGCGCTCGGAGAGCCGCGCAGCGTTCTCCAGGACCTGGTCGGGGATGATCACCCGGTGGTGGTCCTCGTAGCGCTGCCGCAGGCCCTTGAGGATATCGATCGTCTCGTCGACCGTGGGTGGATCGACGATCACCGTCTGGAAGCGCCGCTCCAGGGCTCCGTCCTTCTCGATGTACTTGCGGTATTCGTTGAGAGTCGATGCGCCAACGCACTGGAGCTCGCCGCGTGCCAGCGCCGGCTTGAGCATGTTGGAGGCATCGATGGCACCCTCGGCAGCGCCCGCGCCCACCAGGGTGTGCAGCTCGTCGATGAACAACACGACGTTCTTGTTCTGTACGATCTCGTTCATCACGGCCTTGAGCCGTTCCTCGAACTGCCCGCGATACTTCGTGCCGGCGATGACCGCAGCCATGTCGAGTGCCAGCACCCGGTGGCTGGCCAGCGACTCCGGGCTGTTGCCTGCGGCAATCAGCTGCGCGAGGCCCTCCACTATCGCGGTCTTCCCCACACCGGCCTCCCCGATCAGCACCGGGTTGTTCTTCTTGCGGCGGGAGAGGACCTCGATGACGCGCTCGATCTCCTGGGCGCGCCCGATGGTGGGGTCGAGCTGCCCTTCACCCGCGAGCGCAGTCAGGTCGCGGCAGAAGTGATCCAGCGCGGGTGTCTTCGACTTCTTCTCGGAGCGGGGAGGTCCGCCGGCCGGGGGCGCGCCTTTGCCGCCGGCGGGCATGTCGGAGCCCAGTAGGCGCAGCGTCTCGGCGCGTGCCTGCTCGAGGTTGACGCCGGCGTCAGCCAGGACCTGCGCCGCGATCCCCTTCTCTTCGCGCAGCAGCCCGAGCAGCAGGTGCTCGGTGCCCACGTATGAGTGGTTGAGCTCGCGGGCCTCGCTCATCGCGAGCTCGAGTACTTTCTTCGCCCGCGACGTGTACGGCAGATCGGGGCCCTCGGGCGCCGGCGCTTTGCCCTTCTTCACCGTCTCCTCGATCTTCTGCTGGATCTCGTCGAGGTCGACGTTGAGGTTGGTGAGCACCGCCGCGGCGACCCCTTCGCCCTCGCGGATCAGCCCCAGCAGGATGTGCTCGGTCCCCACGTACTCGTGGTGCAGACGCGCCGCCTCCTCACGCGCCATCTGCAGGACCTTTCGCACCCGATCTGTGAAGTTGTAGCCGTTCATCGTTCCGTCGCCTGTGGTGGATCGTGTTGGGAGCCGGTCTAACCGGACCGGGCTCCGTCTCCGTTCGCGCCGCGCGCCGCATCGGCATCGAGTGCGCTGCGTACGTATGCCGCGCGGTGGACGGGAAGTTCCGGATCCGACAGCTGACAGCCCTCCCGTTGGGCTAGATGCGCCGGTTGCGTGTAGACCAACAGCTTGTTCAGCGTGTATACACTAACGTCCCGGATCAGGTTCAACCCTACGCCGAGGCGCACGCCGCTCAACAGGTTCATTGTCTCTTCGAACGACAGGCTGCGGGCGTAGCGGAGCAGCCCGTATGCGCGCCAGACCTTGTCCGCTATCACTGTGGGCGCTTCGCTCTGCAGCACTTCGCGCGCCTGCTCCTCGTACTCGATCACCTGGCGCACCATCTTGCTGAGGTGGTCGAGCAACTCCTCCTCGCGCTTCCCGAGGGTGGTCTGGTTGGAGAGCTGGAAGAAATTGCCGACCACTTCGCTCCCCTCACCGTACAACCCACGGAACGTGAGTCCGACCTGAGACAGACCTTGGAGGACCTTTGCGATTTCCTTCGTGAGGACGAGGCCCGGAAGGTGAATCAGGACGGACGCGCGCAGCCCCGTGCCCGCGTTGGTCGGGCAGGCGGTAAGGTAACCAAACTCCGGGTGGAACGCGACGGGAAGTCGCCCTCCCAGATCGGCGTCCAGCCGCTCCAGCTCGGCGTAGGCTTCCTCCAGGCGGAACCCCGATTGGAGGCTCTGTAGCCGGAGGTGGTCCTCCTCGTTGATCATGATGCCGAGGTGCCCGTTCGTGAGCAGCGCGGCCGCCTGGCGCACCGGATGTTGGCGGTCCAGTCCGGCCAACTCGCGCGAGATCAGATGACGCTCGTGCAACACCTGGCGCTCTATACGCTCCAGCTCTCCCACAGGGTAGACCGCGCCACCCTTCAGGTCCTTGCTCTGGTGACCGGCCTCGACGATTCGCTCCCGCACCGCGTCGAGATCGCTGTCCTCCGCCCGCCCCGTGAAGGACATGCCCTGGAGGTTTCGGGCCAGCCGCACCCGCGCCGAGAGCACGATGTTGCTGTCCGGGCCGCTGGCATCCAGCCACGCCATGCCTCCGTCGGGCAGCAGGCTGAGGTCCAGCATCACTCCATGCCCCGGATGCGGTCGCGCAGTTCCGCGGCCAGCTCGAAGTTCTCAGTGTGCACCGCCCGCTTGAGCTGATTGCGCAGCTCCGACAACACACGGTCCGTATCGTCGTACGTGGCGGTGATCGCGGGGAGGTAGACCTCCCCCACGTGCTGGCTCGCGCCGTGGATCCGGCGTAGCAGATCGCGCATGTGCTGCTCGAAGGTCTCGTAGCAGTGGGGGCAGCCGAGGCGTCCCGTCTCACGGAAGTCCTGAAGCGTGGCTTCGCAGAAGCCGCAGCTACGGTCGTCCGTCCCCGGCGGTAGTGCGGCCGCCGCCCCCTGCCCGACTGAGGCGAGGAACCCGGAGAGCGGCAGCTTGGAGATGCTGGAGCCGGTTTGCACCCCCTTCTCGGCCGCGCACTCGTCGCACAGGTGCAGCTGCGTGACGGAGTTGTCCACTATCTGCGTCAGGTGGATCGAGGCCTCGCGCTTGCCGCAGTTGTCGCACTGCATCAGGGCATTACCTCTGCAGAGTCGACGGGCTGCAGCCGGCCGTCTTGCAACAGCAGCGTGCGGTCCGCACGCTGGGCCAGAACTGGGTTGTGTGTCACCACGACTAGCGACGTCTCGAGTTTGCGCACCAGCCCGAAGAGCAGTTCGTTGAGCCGGCCGCTGTTGTAGCTGTCCAGGTTGCCGCTCGGCTCGTCGGCCAGCAGCACCTTGGGATCGTGCACAGTTGCGCGGGCCACGGCGCAGCGCTGCTGCTCACCACCGGAGAGCTGTGTGGGGCGGTGCGTCATGCGCCCGGCCAGGTCAACCGCGGCCAGGATCTCCTCAGCACGAGCGCGCGCCCTGTCGTCGGCCCACCCCGCAATCAGCAGCGGCATCATCACGTTCTCGAGCGCGGTGAACTCCCTGAGCAGGTGATGGAACTGAAACACGAACCCGATGTCACGGTTGCGCACCTCATCGCGCGCGGACTTGGAGAGCGAAGCGTACGACACGCCGTTGAGGCGGATATCCCCTCCGGTGGGCTCGTCCAGCGCTCCCAGCATGTGGAGCAGCGTGCTCTTGCCAGCGCCACTCGATCCGACGATGGCCACCACCTCACCGCGCAACACGGAGAGGTCCACGTGGTTCAGCACCTCGACCAGAGCGAGGTCGCCGCCACGGTAGACCTTGCGAACGCCTTGCGCTTCCAGAACGGCGGTCATTCGTACCGGATCGCTTCCACGGGGTTGAGGGTCGCTGCCTGGCGCGCCGGATACAGGGTCGCCAGCGTCGCCACCGTAATGCTCGCGGCCAACACGATCACCACGTCGAGCGGATCAATCTGCACCGGCAAGTGATCGATGAAATACACCGATGGGTCCAGCGCGATGATATGACGCTGGTCCACGAGATGCCCCACCACGAGTCCGAGGACGGCCCCGAGGCCCGCGCCCACCACGCCGATTACCACGCCCTGCAGGATGAACACCCTGCGAATGGAGCGCACCGGGAGGCCCATCGCGCGGAGGATCCCGATCTCGCGCGTCTTGTCACGGACCAGCATCGTCAGCGTGCTCACGATGTTGAATGCGGCCACCACGACGATGAGCAGCAGGACTGTGCTCATCGCCAGCTTCTCGAGCTGGAGTGCCGAGAACAACTGGGCGTTTTGCGCCTGCCAATCGAGCGTGCGATAGGGATACCCGCCCAGCGCGGTCTCGATGTCCTCCCCGACGCTTGGCGCGTTCCGCGGGTCGCTGAGCCGCACTTCCAGGCCCGTCACTGCGGTTCCCAGTCCGGCGTACTGCTGCGCCAGCTCGCGTGGCAGGAGGACATAGCCGTTGTCGTACTCGTACATCCCGGATTGGAACGTTCCCGTGACCTCGAAGCTCCACCACTTCGGAACGAACGCGCCGAGCGCGGCGTTGAAGTCGCTCCCGGCCGGCGAAACCATGGTGATCTTGGTGCCCGGGAAAGCGCTCAGTCGCTCCGCGAGGCGCCGCCCGAGCACTATCCCGCCGTCCACGTCCGCCTGTGTGGTCTGGAACCGCAAATCACCCTGCAGGAAGTGCTGCGCCAGCCGCGTCACGGCCATCGTCCCGGTGTCTGACTCGATGCCGATTACGTACACGCCCTGGGCATAGTCTGCTCCGGCGGACAGCAGGCCCTGGCTCAGCACGAACGGCGCGACCGCCTGCACCTCTGGGTGCTGTCGTACCTCCGCACGCACCGCCTCCCAGTCCTCGAGCCGGAGCCCGCGGCCGTATGTGAGCACCCGCAGGTGCGGGCTCGCCACGAGGATCTTGTCGCGCAGCTCGTTCTGGAGCCCGTTCATCACCCCTGTCACCACGACGAGCGCCATCACGCCGACGGTCACGCCCCCAGTCGCGATGAGCGTGATGAGGGAGAAGAGCCGCGACGAGCGTCGGCTCCGCAGGTAGCGCGATGCGAGCATGCGCTCGAGCCGGCTCATTCGTCGGGCCTCAAAGTCGGAAACAGGATCACGTCGCGGATCGAGTGCTCCTCGGCGAGCAACATCACCAGTCGGTCGATGCCCAGCCCGCACCCGCCGGTCGGCGGCATGCCGTACTCCAGGGCTCGCACGTAGTCCTCGTCCACCTGGTGGGCGTCCTGATCGCCCGCTGCGCGCGCGGCCGACTGGGCCTGGAACCGGGCGCGCTGGTCGTCCGGGTCGTTGAGCTCGCTGAACGCGTTCGCCAGCTCCCGGCCGTCCACGAACAACTCGAAGCGCTCGGCCAGCGAGGGATCACCCCGCTTCGGCTTGGCCAGGGGCGAGAGCTCCAGCGGGAAGTCCACCACGAAGGTCGGTTGCTCCAGGTGCCTCTCCACGTATTCCTTGAACACCTCATCGAGCAGCTTGGTCCGCGGCATGGGATCGAGGTCGGGAACCTCGCGCTTGCGCAGCAGGTCCCGCAGGGCGTCGTCGTCAGCCTCCGCGAGATCGACGTTGGCGTGCTTCTCCAGGAGCTCGAGGTACGGCAGGCGCGGCCAGGGCCGCCCGAGGTCGAATTTCACGCCGAAGCGCTCGATCACGGACCCGCCATACAGCTCCACGACGAGTCCGTGGACCATCTCCTCGACAAGTTCCATGATGTCGTTGTAGTCGGCGTAGGCCTCGTAGAACTCGAGCATCGTGAACTCGGGATTGTGCTGGCGGTCGAGGCCCTCGTTCCGGAAATCCTTCCCGATCTCGTAGACGCGCTCGATGCCGCCCACGACGCAGCGCTTCAGGTACAGCTCTGTGGCGATGCGCAGGTAGAAGCGCGCATCCAGCGCGTTGTGGTGCGTGGTGAACGGACGCGCGAGAGCGCCTCCGTAGATGGGCTGCAGGACCGGAGTCTCGACTTCCAGGTAGCCCCGCGCGTCGAGAAACCGTCGGATGTAGTTGATGACCCGCGCCCGCAACCGGAACGTGTCCCCCACCTCTGGATGGGTCAGCAGGTCGGCGTAGCGCTGCCTGTAGCGCATCTCCACGTCGGTGAGTCCGCTGTGCGTTTCCCCGGTGGCGTCTTCCTTGCCAATCGGCGGCGGCCGCAGGGCCTTTGACAGGAGCTCTATCCGCTCGGCGTGGACCGTTACCTCGCCGGTCTTCGTCCGGAACATGTAGCCGGCGACGCCGACGTGGTCGCCCAGGTCCAGGAGCTTCACGAGCTCGTATGCGTCGTCGCCGATCTCGTCCTTGCGGAGGTAGACCTGCACGCGGCCGGTGCTGTCGCGCAGATGGCCGAACGTCGTCTTGCCGTGACCGCGCTGGGAGATGAGGCGCCCCGCCACCCGCACCTGCACCTGTTCGTCGGCGCTGTACGCAGTGATTGCGTCGGCGGCAGTGTGGGTTCGGTCGTAGCCGTACGCGTACGGCTGGATCCCCCTGGCGCGGAGCGCGTCGAGCTTCTCGCGCCGCGCCTCCTCCACGCGCGATCTCGGCTCTACGGTCACGCCGCCCGGCTCCCGAACTTCTTCAGGAAGGTCTCGATGAACGGGTCGATGTCTCCGTCCATCACCGACTGCACGTCCGTCATCTTCATCTCGGTCCGGTGGTCGTTCACCATCGTATAGGGCTGGAACACATACGACCGGATCTGGTTGCCCCAGCTGATGTCCGTCTTCGTCGCCTCGACCTCGGCACGCTTCTTCTCGCGCTCCTCGATCGCCAGCTGGTACAGTGCCGCCTTGAGCATCTTGAGAGCGGTAGCCCGGTTCTTGTATTGGCTGCGCTCCTGCTGGCACGAGACCGCGATGCCCGTTGGCAGGTGTCGCAGGCGCACCGCAGACGAGGTCTTGTTGACGTGCTGGCCGCCAGCCCCCGACGCGCGGAACACATCCATCTCGATGTCCTCTTCGCGGAGGTCGATTTCCACCGTATCGTCGACGGCCGGGTAGACGAACACGGATGCGAAGGACGTGTGTCTCCTCGACTGCGCGTCGAACGGAGAGATGCGCACGAGCCGGTGCACGCCCTTCTCCGCCTTCAGGTAGCCGTAGGCGTAGTCGCCGCGCACCTCGATGGAAACCGACTTGATGCCGGCCTCCTCGGCGGGCACCAGGTCGAGCACGTGCACCGTGTAGCCGCGCCGCTCCGCCCATCGCGTGTACATCCTGAGCAGCATCTCGGCCCAGTCCTGCGACTCCGTGCCACCGGCGCCGGGGTGGATCGTGAGCAGGGCGTCACGCCGATCGTCCGGTCCCTGCAACATGCTCTGCATCTCGAGCCGCTCGAGTCCCTGCGCGAGCCGCTCAGCTTCTTCGGCGAGTTGTTGTTCGAGGTCCGGGTCGGGATCCTGCTCGACGAGCGCGGCCAGCTCCAGGGCATCATTCACTCGACGCTCGAGGTCGGCGTAGGGCTCGGTCCAGCGCTTGAGTTGGCGGATCTCTTCGACGACGGTCTTGGCCCGGTCCGGATCATTCCAGAAGTCCGGCGCGGCCATGGACGATTCGAGTGCGGTCAGGCGGGTGCTCTTTGTCTCCAGGTCAAAGATAGCCCCTGAGCTCTTGCAGCCGGCGGTCGAGCTCGGAAAGCCGTGTGTGGGTCTCGTCGGCCATCATTGCTTCCTCTGGTTCCTGAAGTCGGGTATACGTTGAGCCGTCGCCTCCAGCCTGGAGGGGACGGCTCGCCAACTGGCCAAATATAGGCCACGCAGGGAGTTATTACCAACCCTAGAAGATCTGCTGTCCCCCCGCCAGGATCTCGTTCAGCGCCTCGGTGAAGTACGGATTGGACTCCGCCAGGTCCCGTCCAACCTGCTCCACGTATTCCTCCCAGCTCTTCTTGATCTCATCCTCGAACTCATCCTTGAGCCGGCCCGCGGCGAGGGCGCGCTGCCGCTTCTCCGGTTGGTACACGATCATGTCGGAGACGAGGGCGCGGGCCAACCGCCGCGCCTTCTGCTGCGGATCCTGCGACATGAACGGGTTGATCGGCCGTGTGACGACAGGCGGCTCGGCGGCTGCCGCCGGCGCCTCCGTGGGCTTGGGGGCGGCCGGAGGTGGCACCGGCGGCGCCTCCATCGGTTTTCTGGGCCCCGGGCGGAACACTGGAGCGCTGGGCCGCTCGGTCGCCGGCCTGGCAGCGAGGCCAGCCGGTCTGGGCGCCGATATGGGCCGGGTCACGCGCGGGCGCCGCGGCGGCGTCTTCCGGGCGGGCGCCGGAGTCGCTGCCGGCGCCGGGGGCTGCGCCTCCACGGTCGGCTTGGGTGCGGGGGCCGCCGGCGCCTGGGGCTGCGCCTCCACGGTCGGCTTGGGTGCGGGGGCCGCCGGCGCCTGGGGTCTGGCCCCGGGCGGGGTCTGGGGCGCTGCGGCCGGAGCGATCTTCGCCGGAGCCGGAGCCGGAGCCGGCTCAGCCGGCCTGGGAGCCGGCGGCTCGGTTGCCACGAATGTCGACTCGACGGGGACCGCCACCGGCTCGGGCGCCGCCGCCCGGATCTGTGGTGTGGTCTCCCTCGGCGCCGGGGACGCCGGAATCTCTCCGGCCAAGCTCACGTCCATCACGTTCGAGCACACCGAGCAGCGCGCGCGCACGCCTCCTGCCGGTAGCTTTGCCGGATCGACCCGGTAGACCGTCTTGCAAGAGGAACAGCTGACGTTCATTGGTGCGTCTCCAACGGCCTATTGGTCGGCGTCTCGTCGACGGTCGACGACGAACACGGAACCCGGAAGCGTCTTGGCGTAGCTCTTCATTTCCGTGGCCAGCTCACTCACCTCGGCCGGGTGGCTATAGGTGCGGCGTTCGTTGGTCACGATACCGATGGACAGCGTCATCAGCGGTACGCGGTGGAGGTGTCCGCGCCGGTCCTTTCCGAAGAAGTACCCCGCCCTGCGATCCTGCGCGTTGTACTGGAACGGAATGAGGGCGTCGAACACGGCGATGACCTCACCGCAAACCTCCTGCACCATGTCCATGGTCAGGACCATGATGAAGTCGTCCCCGCCAATGTGACCGACGAAGCCGTCACTCGGACACATCCCCTTCACTACGTCGCGTAGTATGCGCGACAGGATGAAGATAACGCGGTCTCCGTCGTAGTAGCTGTACCGGTCGTTGAACTCCTTGAAGTGGTCCAAGTCGGCGTAACAGACCGCAAAGACTTTCCCGCCGTCCAGGCGGGTGCGAATCTGCCGCTCGATCTCGGTGGTGCCCGGCAGCCGAGTGGACGGGTGCACCGCCACGTTGCGCGCAGTGCGCGACAGCAGCACGCCCAGCCTGCTGCGCTGCTCGTCGGGCGCGATGATCGGAGTGAGCACCTCGTCGGCGCCGGCGTCGAACCAGGAGCGCACTTGATCCGATGCGTGCCCGCCGGCCACGAAGGCCACCGGCACGATTGCGGTGTACGGATCCTCTTTCAGGGAGCGGCAGAGCGCGAGCCCGTCCGAGCCCGCCCCATCAGCATCGATGATGATCAGGGCCGGCGGGTTGCGGAGCGCCTGCGTCTCGACGGCCTCGATCTCGTGGAGTGTGAGAAGCGGGAGAGGATGCTCCTCCACCCAGGCCGAGATCAGATCGGGTACCGGACGCTCAGCGGGGGAATAGTAGAGTACCGTTGGGCGCGTCCGCACCGGTCTCCTGGGCTCCTAATTGACGAAGTCGGACAAACTTAGAGGTCGCCCCCTACTAAGTCAAATGACCTAAATCACAGTCCCGGGAGGCCTTACCAGGGGGGCAGCGGGCCCTCAGAACCCCACTTTGAGGCTGAGCTGCCACTCGGGCCCCTGGCCTGGGCCCTGGTCCAGGATGGCCGACTTGATCTCCACCGGGTGCTTGTTTCCGGCCAGCCGCGTCGTGATGAAGGCGTCCACGAAGCTCAGGAGGTGGTTCGCCAGCAGGAGGCCGAACCAGGTAGTGGCCCGCCGGAAGGCGTCGTCGCTCCTGCGGATGGACTGGCGGTAGAGGTCCTGCTCCAGGCCGGCGTTGCGCCAGGTCCAGAGGAAGTTGGGTCCGACCGCGCGCTGCCGGTAGAACTCGAGCGCGCGCTGGTACTCGGGGGAGTCAGGCGGTGGGGGGTTGTCGGGATCCGCGAAGAAGGTGCGCCGGGCCAGGTCCCACTGAGACCCGTTGAAGGTGCGCCCGTCAGTCGGGGGGACCAGCGCCGGTCCCGGGTCGGTGTCAAAAGGGCCGCTCTCGGTGAAATCGGCGACCTTCTCGTAGTACTCGAAGGCTGTGTCGGGCTTCATCGGGTCGAACGGCGCCCGGGCCACCGTGAATGCCAGGGCGCGGTAACGGTCGCTCTCCCGCCCCCCCTCGGCGCTAAAGCTTATGGCCTGCGTGAGGAAGAGGGCCTCCAAAACCAGGTAGATGGCGCCGCGTTCCTGTCCCATCATGAGCTGGCCGCTGCCGGGGATGAGCAGCGACGATACCGGTGGGAGCCAGGTCGCCCGCTGCGGCTCGGCCGCCGAGTCGGGGGCCGCTTCCCAGGGTGTGTGCGGCAGCAACGCCAGGCTCTGCGGCGACGGGCTTCCCTGCGCCCAGGCGTCTGCACAGAGTACGGTCAAGAAGGTGGCGAGGCAGACGAGGCTCCGGCGCACTAGAACGCCAATGCCATGCTAAGGAACACCGGCTCGTCGAACGTCGACGAGTCGTAGAAGACACGCGCGAAGTCGAACGCGAACTTGCCGAAGCGCAGCCCGATGCCCACAGACGGACCGCGGCTCTCCGCGTGGAGGAACGCGTACCCGGCCCGCAGCCGCACGATTTGGCCGTATCCCAGTTCCACTCCGACGCGGGCATCCGGGTCGGTTGGCCCGCTGAGCGCGTTTTGCAGGTCCACGAGGAAGCGCGCATCCATTCGCTCCGGCGAGTCCTCCGGCTGCGGCAGGAACACGCGGTACGCCACGCCAAACTGCAGCCGGGTCGGCAGCGGATCGGCCTGATCCTTGTTTTCCAACTGGAGCTTGAACCCTGCGTTGCGGAGCGCCGCTCCGATCCTGAGGTTGTCGTCGGCCCCCGTGGCGAACTGCAGGCCCACGTCAACGCCGTGAGTCGTGCCCACGATGCTCCGCAGGATGCCGCAGTCGCCCGAGCAGTCCTGGCGGAACTGAATCAGCTTGTAGTTGACGCCGAGGGCGAAGTGGGAGCCGAGCACCGTGGCGTACGACGCCAGCAGCGCGATGTTCTTGAGCGAGATTCGGCCGATCACCCCGCCCGGGCCGACCGACACCTCCTGGCTGCCGAAGTCGACGAGGTAGGCCGAGACTCCGAGCACCCCCAGCCGGTTGGCCGGGAAGTAGGCCGAGAGCGCCGTGTTGTTGGACGCGAACGTGGAGGAGTAGTGGGCCGCGATGACGGTGCTGGGGATGGTCGCCAACCCAGCGGGATTCCAGAAAGCGGCTTCGGTGTCTCCCGCGTCGGCCACTGCCGCCTGGCCCAGCGCCGCGGCGCGGGCGCCGACCGGCAACAGGAGGAACGTTGCTCCTCCCGACTCCGGGTTGTCAGGTTCCTGGGCCCGAAGGGGCGAAGCAGCGAGAAGAAGGGTGAGTGCGCCGACGCTAAAGCGGCGTCGCCTCATCGATCAGCATGATGGGGATGTCGTCCTCCACTGCGAACACGAGACGGCACGCGTGACAGACGAGTTGCTCCTTGGGCTCCTTCCGGTACTCGAGCTCCCCCTTGCACTTGGGGCAGACCAGGATCTCCAGCAGGTCGGGTGAGAGACTCATGTGTTCCTCGTACCAGGTAGGGGGAAGCCGAGTTCGCGCAGCCGCTGCGGAGAGCGGCGCCACTTGGGCAGCACCTTGATCCAGAGGTCCAGGTAAACTCGCTTGCCGAGCAGGTGCTCGATGCGCTGTCGAGCCAGCGCGCCGAGCTGCTTGATCGTGCGGCCGTTGCTTCCGATCACAATCCCCTTCTGTGACTCCCGCTCAACGTGCACGGTAACCCGAATATACACCGGGTCCGAGTGCTCCCGGAACTCGTCCACCTCGGCCGCAAGGGCATAGGGGAGCTCCTCGCCGAGCAGCTCGAATGCCGCCTCCCGCACGAACTCTGTGACGAAGAACCGCATGGGCTGGGTGCTGATGTCCTCCGGGTCGTAGCGGAACGCACCAGGCCGCGCCTGCTCCTGACACCACTCCAGGACCTCCGGCACTCCTTCGCCCGTGGTAGCGCCGACGAGGAACGTGGGTGGCGCCACGGCCGGCCGTTCGTGCGGCGATACGAGGTCGGCGCCCGTGAGCACGATAGCCACTGGTTGTCCCTTGAGCGTATCGTCGGGTACGAGCTCCTCGAGCGGCGGCGGCGCTCCGTCGGCGAGCGTGCTGAGGTGCAGGATCGCGTCCGCCCCGCGCAGCGCATCAATCACCTGCTCCATCATGGCCTGCTGCAGCAGGTAGCGCGGCTCGAGCAGGCCGGGTGGGTCCACGAACACCAGTTGCGTCTCGCCCTCGGTGTGGATTCCCACCACCGGCTGGCGCGTCGACTGCGGCTTTGCGCTGGTGATGGCGAGCTTCGCACCCACTATCGCGTTCAGCAGGGTGCTCTTTCCGGAGTTGGGTTTGCCCGCGAGCGCTATGACCGCGCAACGGGTATCGGGAGACTCGCGCATCGCGGGAAAGTATACGACTACGGGGAAGCGGGAAGGGGGAAGGGGGAAAGGTGCGACCCGGATCCGGGACACCCCTTCCCTTTCCCCGATACCCGAGGCTCTCGCTGCGCCTACTGGCCCGCCCCGGCGGGAAGCCCCATGAGATACTCGTGCATGGCCTTCGCGGCGACCTTGGCCTGCGCCACCGCCGTCACGACGAGGTTCGGTCCCAGCACGTCGTCGCCGCCGGCGAACACGTTCTTGCGGCTGGTCGTGCCGGTCTCCTCGTCGATCGTGATGAGGCCCCAGTCGTGAGTTGCCAGGTCCGGCGTCTTCTCTCCGAGCAGCGGATCGGGCCAATACCCGAGCGCCGAGATTACCGTGTCCACGTCCATCGTGAACTCAGATCCCTCGATCGGCACCGGCCGGCGGCGGCCGGAGTCGTCCGGCTCGCCCAATTCCATGCGGATGCACTCCATCGCTGCCACACGGCCGTCGTCATCGCCGATGAGCCGCACCGGTTGTGTGAGCCAGTGGAAGTCGACGCCCTCTTCCTTGGCAAACTGGCGGTCTCGCTCGTTGCCTGGCATCTCGGCTTCGGTGCGGCGGTACACGCAGATCACCTCCGCCGCCCCCAGTCGCACCGAAGTCCGCACGCAGTCCATCGCGGTGTCGCCGCCGCCGATCACGGCCACGCGATCGCCGATGCTGGGCGGTTCCTTGAGATCCGGGGGCCTCTTCTCCTCCTCCACGTTGCCCCGGATCAGGAACGGCGTGGCGCTGTACACGCCGGCGAGATCCGCCCCTGGCACCTTGAACTCGACCCCCACGCCGGCGCCGACGCCCAGGAACACCGTCTCGTAACCCTGCTCGACCAGCTCGTCGATCCCAATGTCCTTGCCTATGGTCGTGTTGAAGCGGAACTCCACCCCGAGCACCTTGAGGTAGTCGATCTTGTCGTCCACCACGTGGTGGTCCATCTTGAACTGCGGGATCCCATACCGCATGACGCCGCCGGGTGCGGGCCATGTGTCGAACACCGTTACAGCGTGTCCTCTCTTCGCCAGCTCTTCGGCAACCGTGATTCCGGCCGGGCCCGCTCCTACGACTGCGGCACGGTGGCCGGTCGTCGGTTCCTTCTCGATGACGAACCCGCCGTGGGTGCGCTCGTAGTCGGCAACGAACGCCTCGAGTCGGCCCACGGGAACGGGCGGCTTGCCCTTCTTGATGTAGATGCAGACTCCTTCACACAGCAGCACCTGCGGGCACACGCGCCCACATACTTCGGGCATGGAGCTCGTCATGCGGAACACCTTGGCGGCGTCCTCGAAGTTGCCGTGCTCCAACTGCCACAGCGCCAATGGAATGTCGTTGTGCAGGGGGCACGCCTTCACGCACTTCGCGCCCGGGCACTGGATGCAGCGCTCCGCTTCCTTCATTGCCGTCTCTGGATCGAACGGCAGGTAGGTTTCTTGGAAGTTGTGCCGGCGCACTTCCGGGTCCTGCTTGGGGACCCCGTGCGCCTCGGCGGCGAGGCGTCCCTTGCGGTCGACCTCCTTCGGATTCGGCTTCGGCAGCATTCAGTCGCTCCCGGGCCTCAGCCTTCAGGCTGTGTGCCGAGGCCCTCCAGGTTGAACCCATCAGCGGTTGTTGATTGCACGATCCGCTCGATGAGGTCGACGACGCGCGGGAGAGCATCCTGCACAGCCGCTCCCATGTCGCCGCCCACCGTGCGGCAATCGCCACCCTCGACCACGACGATCACCATCTCGTCGGGAACGGGCTGCTGTAGCATGCGGCCCGCCGCCAGCGCCTCGAACAGGCCTACGTAGTGCGGCGAGCCGCCGGGTGTGTCGCGGAGATCGTCCTCCTCGACGATGTACACGGTGCCGGGCGGAGCCTGACCGGTCATCACCGTGTCCACGACGATCATGCGCCGCGCATGCAGCAGGTAGTCCAGCAGCCGGAAGCCCGTCTCGGTGGTCGCTACGACTTCGCAGTCGTCCCCAAGGCGGGTTCGCAGCAGGTCCGCCGCCACGATGCCCAGTGCGTCGTCTGCCAGCAGGTCGTTGCCGAGGCAGAGGATCCGGAACGGGACGTAGTCCTCCCTCTCCGTGTCCGGCAGCGGTACGGCGAGAGAGTGCGAACGAGAGTCAATCACGGTGAATGCTACCGTCGAGATCCCGGCGGATCGTGCTGAGCGTGTTGCCCTCGAGGTCGCGCACCCTCAACGCGAGCGGCATGCTCCCCGGCAGCGAGTGGGTGGCGCAGGCGTGGCACGGGTCGTATGCGCGGAACGCCATCTCGATCTTGTTGAGAATCCCGTCGCTCACGTCCCCGCCCGAGATGAGACCCTTCGCGGCCTTCTCCACGCTCATCGCGATTCGCGCCGCGTTGTTCTGGGTGGCCACGATGAGGTTGGCCTTGGTGATCACCCCGCGCTCGTCGGTCTGATAGTGGTGGAACAGCGTGCCGCGTGGGGCCTCGATGACGCCGATGCCCTCGACCGGAGTCTCTGTCGGTATCGTCCGGACGTTCGGATCGGTCAGCTCGGGATCGTCAGCAATCTCCTTCATCCGCTCGGCGGCGTAGAGCAACTCGACCACCCGGGCCCAGTGGTTTGCCAGGGTGTGGTGCACCGGCTTGCCGCCCAGAGTTTCGAACATCTTCTCGTATGCGGCCTGCGCCAGCGGCGTCGCCATGCCGTCGGACACGTTGAGGCGCGCAAGTGGCGCCACCGAGTACACTCCGCTGTCGGCGCCGTCCGTGAAACCGTTCCACCCGACCTGCTTCAAGTAGCAGAACTTCACGTAGCTCCAGGGCTCCACGTGCTCGGCTACGTGATCGAGATACTCCTGCCCAGCGAACTTCGCGATCTCCTTGCCGTCGGGAGAGACCACGCGGACCTTGCCGTCATAGAAATTCACGTGATTGTTGTCGTCCACCAGCCCCATGTAGTAGGTGTGGTGGGTGAAGGCATCCGACAGGATCAGGTTCACGTAGTCGGCGTTCTTGAGGACGACGTCCTCGAAGATCCCCAGCGTGAACTTCGCGAACTCCACGGCGTCGGCCGACACCTTCTTGAACCGCTCCTGATCCTCGGGCTTCACTCGCTTGGCGACGCCGCCGGGAAGCCCCAGTACCGGGTGCACGACCTTGCCGCCCATGAGGCTGATCAGCTCGCGTACCTCGCGGCGCATGCCGATGACCTTCTTGCCGACTTCGACGCCGACCTTGCCGATCACGCCGAGGATATTTCTCTCTGCGGCGGGCGCTTCGGGTCCCACCACGAAGTCGGGGCCGCCCAGGAAGTAAAAGTGCAGCGAGTGGTCCTCCACCATGAAGGCGCTGTACACGAACTCGCGGATCTTCTTGGCCACTGCCGGTGGGTCGACCTTGTACAGGTCATCGAGCGCCTTGGTGCCCGCCATGTGGTGCGCCGTGGGGCACACGCCGCAGATCCGCGATGTGATCTGCGGCATGTCTTCCGACAGGCGGCCCTCGGCGAACTTCTCAAACCCCCGCAGCTCAGGGATCTGGAAGTAGGCGCGGTCTACGCTCCCCTCGTCGTTGAGGAAGATGTCGATCTTCCCGTGTCCCTCGAGGCGGGTGATCGGATCTATGGTGATCCGTCGGCGCATGTACGCGTTCTTCGCCTTCTGTTCGGCCTCGTCCCAGATCTTCTGTGCGGACTCACTCATGGTTTCTCCCACCCTCTATTCCTGCAGTTATCATCCGTGAACGATCGCGAATCGTGGCTATCTCCCAACACAGGCTAGCACCGACTCCGTCGGGACTACTTCCCTGCCGATTCCCAGCTTCTTGGGCTTGATGCCGAACGCCAGACCGATCAACTGCGTGAAGTAGAGGATCGGTATGGTGAAGTTCGTGCCATGCTCCCGGTTCGTCTCAGCCTGGTAGCATTCCAGGTTGATCTGGCACAGCGGGCACGCAGTGGCTATCACGTCGGCGCCGCCGTCCGATGCGCTCCGCAGCAGGTCGTGCAGCATGCTCAGCGCCGCCTTGCGGCTCGTCGCGATCAACGATCCTCCACAGCAGCGCAGCTTGTAGGCGTACTGGATGGGTTCGGCGCCGACGGCCCGGAGCAGGTCCTCGAAGAACTGGGGGTCTTCGGGGGCAGCTCCGTTCTTGCGGGGCCGGATGATGTGGCACCCGTAGTACGGCGCTACCTTGAGGCCCTTCAGCGGCTTGGTCACCTGCTCCTTGATCGCATCGATGCCTACCTCGTTCACCAGCATCTGCATCAAGTGATGGACGGTGATCGTGCCGTCGTAGTGCAGGTTGTCCTCTTCCAGCGCGAAGTTTATGTGCTCCGCGAGGTCCGGGTCGCTCTTCAAGTGCGCGTTGGCGTGGTAGAGGTTCTTGTAGCACCCGCTGCACGGGGCCACCACGTCCAGGTGGTCCTTCTCGGCAATCGCCAGGTTGCGGGCGCTCAGGCACTGCGCGAGGAACTCGTCGATGTGCGAGTATGGTGTGGCTCCGCAGCAGTTCCAGTCCTCCACCTCCTTCAACTCCACGCCGAGCTTGGCGGCAGTTTCGACCGCGGACAAGTGGTAGCTCGCCGCCAGGGTCTCCAAGGAGCATCCTGGATAATATGCGAACGTCTTCATGCGATTCCTTCCAAGGGCAAGATCCTCGCCAGCATGCGGCGGAAGTTGGCGACCCGCTTGATCTTCGATGGAATCAGCGGCAGCCGGCCCTTCCGCAGGAGCTTGATGGCGCCCTGCATCTCGCGCAGCAGACCCTGAAATCCGCCCTCGAGAATGAACGCAGGCGCGTAGCCGGGTTCGTACGACTTGCCCGTCTTCATGATGGTGCGCACGAAACGCCGGGAGAAATCAGGTCCGATCAGGCCATCCTTGAACGTGTTCTTCCACAACGAGTAGCGCTTGAGCACGTACATCAGGTCGGCCGGGTGGATGTTCTTGGGACAGTGATCCGAGCAGGCGAAACACGAGGCGCAGGTCCAGAACGTGTTGCTCGAGAGAACGTCGTCCCTGAGTCCGGCGTTGATCATGCCGATCAGCTCGCGGGGCGTGTGGTCCATGTAGTCCACGGCCGGGCATGCCGAGGAGCACGTCGCGCATTGCACACAGCAATTCAGCGACCGTGCGCCCGTCGCGTACATCTGATTGGAGATCTCTTCTCCAAAGGAGAGTTTCCTATACATCCGGCGTCTCCTACTTGGCCTGTTGTTTGCGTGCCTCGGCCGCCTCGAGCAGCGCTTGGACGCGCTCCAGCAGGAGGTCGGGCTCCACGGGCTTCTCCATGAGCTCGTCCACCGGGAAGAAACCCGGGTGCACGGGTTGTCCCGGGAAGAGGTAGGCGATCTGGTCCCGGATGCCGGTGATGATCAACACCGGCATCTCGCGCAGATCCGGATCCTTGCGGAGCTTGCGGGCCATCATGACGCCCTCGGCGCCACGACCCATCATGATGTCCAGGAGCAACATGTCGTAGTGCCGGGACTTCAGCGCCTCGAACCCTTCCTTGGGGTTGTACGCAACGTCGGTATCGTAGTCGGCGCCGTCCAGGATTCCCTTGATTCCCTCGACGTAGTCGGGGTCGTCATCGACGATCAACAGTCTCTTTCGCTCACTCATCCGGGGCCGTCCTCTGATGATTTTGTCAGGAGCGCGGGCTCCGCGTCCGGTTTTGGCCGATCTCCCTCCAGCGCGGACAGCACGACCTTGAAGGTGCTGCCCTTGCCGATGGTGCTCTCGACCTCGATCGATCCGCCGTGCGCCTCGATGACGCGACGGCTCACCGCCAGACCCAGTCCGGTCCCGCGCTCGGCTCCCTCACCCGACTGGGCGCGGTAAAACGTGTCAAAAATGAAGGGAATGTCCTCTGCCGCGATGCCGATACCCGAATCGGTCACAGCAATCGACACCTCTCCGTTGGCCTCCTCGGCGGTCACGGTCACCGTGGTCTCGCACTGCGAGTACTTGACCGCATTGCCGATGATGTTCACCAGTGTCTGCGTCAGCGTGCCCTCATCCCCCCAGACGACCGGCGCCGGATCGGGCACCGATGTCTCGATGTCTATTGCCTTCCTCGTGGCATGGAGAACGATGCTGTCCACCGCCTTCTCTATGGGAATGGCGATGGACACGGGCGCGAAGTTCTCCCTGATCGTGTCCAGGTCGACGGTTGCGCCACGGCGCCACGTCTTGATCAGGGTGAGCAGGTCTCCGATGCGTTCCTTGATGCGACCGATGCGCCGCATCTGGTCGGGAGTAGCTGATTCGGCCAGCTCCCGCTCGAGCAGAAAGAGGTTCTGCTGGACTGCTCCGAGGGGCGCCTTCAGCTCGTGCGAGACAATGGACGCGAAGTGCTCACGCAGCACTTCACGCTCCCGCTTGAGCGCGATCGTCTCGAGCAGCAGCGTCCGCTTCTCGACGCCGCGCCTTACGATCAGGCGGAATTCCTCGGGCGTGAACGGTTTGGGTAGGAAGTCGTACGCGCCCTTCTTCATGGCCTCCACGGCCGAGCCGACGGTGGCATAGCCCGTGATCACGATCGTGACCACGGTTGGGTACGCGGCAGAGACCTTCTCCAGCACCTCGAAGCCCGACATGCCGGGCATCTTGAGATCCACGAACACGAGGTCGGGTCGGAACTCGTCGAGCAGCCGGAGGCCATCGGCGCCGTTCGTCGCCGTGGCCAGCCTGTAGCTGCTGCCCTCCAAGATTCCGGCGCAGGAGTCGAGCACCACATCCTCGTCGTCTATGATCACGATCTTGGCGCTGTCGTTCACGGTGCGCGTGCCTCCGTCTCGGCCACCGCCACTGCATCAGCTCCGACCTTTACCGGGAGCTGCACGGTGAACGTCGTCCCCCTTCCCACTGCACTGTCGACTGAGATCGTGCCGTCGTGCTCCCTGACGATGCCGTAGCTGATGGCGAGACCCAGCCCCGTGCCGTGCCCCACTTCCTTGGTGGTAAAGAACGGGTCGAAGATTCGCTCCATGTTCTGTGCGTCGATGCCGTGGCCGGTATCCGCGAACTCGATCTCGATGAGCTGACTGACGGGGTCGAACCACGTTGAGATCGTGAGGCGCCCGCCACCGTCCATGGCCTCCGCCGCATTGATGAGCAGGTTGATGAACACCTGCTGCATTTGTGACGGGTCGATGACCACCTCGGGTATTGCACCGTTCCAGTCCTTTACGACCTCGATGTCGTGGAACTGCGCCTGGTTCTCGACCAGGGAGATGCACTCCTCCAGCACCGCGTTCACGTTGGACAGCTTCTTTTGGGGCGGTTGCGGGCGCGAGAAATCCAACAATCCCCTGAGGATCCTCGTGCAGCGGTTCGCCTGCGTGACGATCTTCTCAACCGTCGGAGACGCCGCGCCGTCACAGGGTGCCTTCTCCAGGAGTAGATGGGAGTACGTGACGATTCCCTGGAGCGGGTTGTTGAGTTCGTGTGCGACATCCGCCGCCAGCTGTCCTATCACGGCGAGCCGCTCGGACTCCATGATCTTCCGCTTGGCGTACTCCTTGAGCTGCTCGTCCCGGGTCCGCAGGGCGGATGCCATGGAGTTGAAGGCGTGCGCCAACTCGGCAAGCTCGGTAACGGACTGCACCGACACCTTGGCGTCCAGGTCGCCGTCGGCAACCTGGCTGGACGCCGCGACCAGTTGTTTGATGGGACCCGTGAGCCGCCGGGATATCACGTACGACAGGCCGGCAGCGAGTGCCGCCACGGCGATCGTAATGCCGAGGAACAGTAGCGTCGTGCGCCGTTGGAGATCGGCATAGGGCTCCTCGAGCGTCCCCACACCGAGGATGCCGATGATCTCGCCGTCAATGCTCCGGATCGGCTCGTAGACGCTGATGTATGCGTGGTTGGCGGCCTGGCTCCGACCCAACCGGGGCTGCCCCGTCCCGACCACCTGGTCGTAGACGTCTTTGATCACGCGGGTGCCGATGGCGCGGCCGCCGTCCTCATTGATGACGTTCGTGGAAATGCGGATGTCGTCCTGGAAGATCGTCACCGCGCCGATGTCGGTATCGTTGTACCGGGCATCGTTGAAGACGGTCTGCTTGATCTTGTCGACGAGGTCGTAGCGCCGGTTGAGGAGCACGCCGCCGTAGAGCACACCGATGAACCGGTTCTGGTAGTCGAAGATCGGGGCGGCGGCCGTCAGCATCATCCCGTCGGTCGCTACCGAGTCCGTCCGCGGCCGGGCATCTGGTGTCGGGACGAGTTCGGAGGCCGCCAACTCCGCGAGCGCCGGGCCCTCCTGCCACAACTCGTTCGATGCCACTATCGAAGTCGCGGCCACCGATTCCTGGCGATCGAGCACGGTCCTGACCAGCTCGTCGTGCGCCCTGTTGTCGCCGACATGACCCGGGCTCGCCGCTCGGAACAGGACGACGCCCTGCTCGTCCAACAAGGTGAGAATGTCGAGGCCCTCACGACGCTGCACGCGCGTGAGCTCACCGGCGGCACTGGCGATCAGGCCGGACATCATCGCGTCCCTGAGGTAGAAGCGGTCGGCGCTGAACCGGACTACGTCGTAGATGTCGGCGAGCTCGCCCTGGTAAATCTCCCGTGCCGCGTTGAGGTCCGTCTGAACCTTGCTCTCCGCCTCGGCTACGACGCGCTCCCGGATGATACGGATCCCCACCACGCCGAAGACCCCGCTGGTGATCGCAATGATCACCAGGAATCCCAGCATGAGGCGGATCGCGATGGACCTCAGCGCCGTCATCACCCTCTCAGCTTTCCTTGCTCAACTACACCGCCTCGACCTTCTTCCGCCGCAGCAGCGACGTCGGGAGGCTGTAGCGGTAGAATGTGCCGACCGGGTCGGGAATCGCGGCCAGGATCCTCTCGATCTCCGACTCGTCGTTGCTGCCGACGATCGAGGCGAACGCGGACAGCGCCTTGGCCCCCTGGTCCCTCACCTGGTCTGTCGGCCCGAAGCAGCCGGTGCACGGCATGTTGCCCTCGATGCAGAGAGCCTCGCACCCGGCCCGTGTAGCCGGACCCATGCACAGGACGCCCTGGGCGAGGATGCATTCCTCCTCGTTGAGGATGACTTCGTGGGGCCGTTTGAACTCGGTGATCGAGAGTGTCTCGGGCTTGGTGTCCTTGCGCTGGCATTCGTCGCACAGCGCTTTGTTCGGTGAAAGCACAGTGCCCTTTGGCGGCAGCTCGCCGCTCAGCAGCACGCCCACAGCCTCGACGATCAGCTTGGGTGTCGGCGCGCATCCCGGCAGGTAGTAGTCCACGTCGGTTACCTGGTCGAGCGCGCGCACGGTGTCGTAGAAGCCCGGGAGATGCACTTCGTGTCCGTTCTCCCGATGTGTCGTCTGAGGCAGGACGCCCTCGGGATTCACCGTGCTCGGCGTTTCCAGGTAGCTGTTCCTGAAGATGCTCTCCCTGTCCCACAGGTTTGCGAGGCCGGGTATGCCGCCCAGATGCGAGCACGATCCGAACGCGATCAGCACCTGCGACTTGCGCCGCAGCATCCGCACCATCTCCTCCTGTTCGGTGGTGCGGACGGCTCCGTTGATGAAGCACGCGAGAATCGCTCCGTCATCCATGGCCTCGACGTCCGAGCGCTTGAAGTCCAGGGCGACGGGCCAGAATACGATGTCCACTGCCGCGACCACGTCGAGGATCTTCTCCGCGAGGTCGACTACGGCCTCCTCGCAGCCGCCGCAGGACGCACACCAGTAGAAGGCCACCTTCGGCTTGTCTGTCATGAGACCGCAACCTCCTCGGCAAAGACCTCGTCCGGCACCTGGAGATGGAGCGGTCCGAGCTTCTCGACCTTCTCCACCATGTCGTCTATCACCACCTTGAGCCGGTCGGCCTCAGAGGCGGAGATCCACTCGAGGCGGAACCGATCCTCCTCGATGCCCATGGCTTTGAGCATGGGCTTGAGCAGGTGGAACCGCTGGAGGGTCTTGTAGTTCCCCTCCTGGTAGTGGCAGTCGCCGGGGTGGCAGCCCCCGATGAGGACCGCGTCGGCCCCCTTCGCGAAAGCATCGAGAACGAACTGCGGATCGACGCGTCCGGAGCACATGACGCGAATCACCCGTACGTTGGGCGCGTACTTCATGCGCGACGTACCGGCGAGATCCGCCGCCAGATAGGTGCACCAGTTGCAGAAGAAAGCGACGATCTTCGGGCGCCAGGCGCCCGTCGTCAGCTGCACGAGATCATCCGTTTTCGCTTCAGGCATGAGCCAGCACTCCCTCGATCTCCCCGTAGATCTCTTCGTCCTCGAAGAGGTTTTGATGGATCGAACCGGATGGGCAGGCAGCGACGCACGTGCCGCAGCCCTTGCATAGCACCTCGTTGATTTCAGCGACCTTCTTGTCTTCCAGGAACGAGATCGCGGTGTATGGACAGAGCGGCACGCAGGTCTTGCAGCCCGAGCAGTCCTCCTCGACGATGTACGCAGTGTTGGGTTCGAGCTCGATGAACCCGGCGTCGATGAGCACCAGTGCCTCGGCGGCCGCGGCTCCGGCCTGAGCCACCGTGTCCGGTATGTCCTTGGGTCCCTGACACGCGCCCGCCAGGAAGATGCCGTCCGTGAACGTGTTGACCGGCGCCAGCTTCGGATGCCGCTCCACGAACCAGCCCTCATTCGAGCAGGTGATGTTGAACTTCCTGCGGACCTCCTCGGCGTCCGCGTGCGGCTCCATCCCGACGGCCAGGACAACCATGTCCACCGGGATCTTCCGCATCCGTCCGAGCAACGTGTCCTCGGCCTGGAGGACGACGCGGCCGTTGTTGCCGGGCGCCGGGTAAATGTCCGCGACCTTGCCGCGGATGAAGTGCGTGCCCTCCTCGGCGACCCGGTTGTAGAACTCCTCGAAGCCCTTCCCGGGGGTGCGGATGTCTATGTAGAAGTTGTAGACCTCCGCATTCGTCTTCTCCTTGATCAGGTGCGCCAGCTTCAGCGAGTACATGCAGCACACCCTCGAGCAGTAGCGGTTCGTGTTCTCGTCACGGCTGCCCACACAATGGATGATCCCAACGCTCTCGGGCTTACGTCCGTCGCGCATGATGATCTCCCCAGCCGTGGGCCCGGAGGCGTTCACGAGCCGCTCCAGCTCCAGCGCGGTGTAGACGTTGGGGTAGGTGCCGTAGCCGTAGTAGGGCGTGCGCTTGGGGTCGAAAGTCTTGAACCCCGTCGCCAGGATGATCGACCCGACCTCGACTTCCTCGATCGTTGCCTCCTGCTGGAAGTCGATTGCGTTACGGTCTCCGCAGGCCTCGACGCAGGTCTTCTTGCACTTCCCGGTCTTGAACTCGATGCACGTGTCGGGGTCGATCGCCACCAGCTGGGGCACCGCCTGTGGGAACGGGATGAAGATCGGCTTGCGCATGCCCAGGCCGAGGTTGAACTCGTCCTCGATCTTCCCCTTCTTGTAGACGCAGGCCTCGATGCACTCCTGGCAGCCGACGCAGACATCCTCCAGGATGAAACGAGGGTGCCGCTTCACCTTGACGTCGTAGCTCCCGACGTAGCCGCCCACTTCCGTCACCTCGGAGAGCGTCCACAACGTGATGTTTGGATGGGAGCCCACCGCGGTCATCTTGGGCGTCAGAATACACGCGGCGCAGTCGAGCGTCGGGAACGTCTTGTCGAACTTCGCCATGTGCCCGCCGATGGTGGGCTCGCGCTCTACCAGGTAGACGTGCTTGCCCGCGTTGGCCAGCGTGAGCGCCGCGTGTATACCAGCTATTCCGGCGCCGACCACCATGACGGGCTCCTTGATGGGCACGCGCCTCGGCTCCAGGGGCTTGTGCATCCCGACGCGGCGCACGGCGGCGCGAACGAGGTCCTTTGCCTTCTCGGTGGCCAGCTTCTGGTCGGTATGCACCCACGAGCCGTGCTCCCGGATGTTGACCATCTGGAAGAAGTAGGGGTTCAGCCCGCCGCTGGACGTGGCGTTGCGGAAGGTCTTCTCATGGAGATGAGGGGAGCACGACGCCACGACGATGCGGTCGAGCCCGTGGTCGCGGATGTCCTGCTTGATCATCTCCTGGCCAGGGTCCGAACACATGTACTTGTAGTCTCGGGAGATCTTCACCCCGGGCAGCGTGGCTCCGAACGCGGCCACTTCGCCGCAATCGATCATCCCCTCGATGTTGGTGCCGCAGTGGCAGACATAGACCCCAATTCCACCGCCACCGTTGTTCTCGTTATTCCGCTCCGTCATGGGAGTGACTCTCCTGTGAGGAACCAATTGCCTCTTCCACCAATTCGATGGTGTCTCTGACTGCAAGCCTGCCCTCCAGCCCCGCTGTCTTGACGGCGTCCTGGAACATCACGAGGTCCTTTGGGCACGCGACTACGAGTGTGTCCACTCCGGCCAGGGCTGCCGCCTCGCGCACGCGGCTCTCAGCCGGCCTTTCTGATATGCCGGGTGCATCCTCCATCCACAGCCGGCCACCGCCTGCTCCGCAGCAGTAACTGGTGCCGCGGTTGCGCGGCATTTCGACGACCTTGGCCCCCGCGGTCTTCAGGACCCTGCGGGGAGGTCGGTAGACTCCGTTGTAGCGCCCCAGATAGCACGGGTCGTGATACGTCACCGAGCGCGCCACCGGCGTCTGGATCGTGAGGTCACCGCTTCGAAACAGAACGTCGAGCAGCTCCGTGTAGTGCAGCACGGGTTTGCCGGTCAGCCCGTTCCCGTCTCCGTTTCCGCCGTACTCGTGCTTCAGGGCCTGGTAGGTGTGGGGGTCGGTCGTAACGACCTTCTCGAACTTCGCGCGACCTACCGCCTTGAGGTTCTTCTCCCGGAGCATATCGGAAAGCCCCTCCTCGCCGATCCGGCGAGCGTCCGCTCCGGCATTCTGCTCCTTGTCGTAGAGGATCCCGAAGTCGATACCAGCCCGCCGGAACACGCGGGCGACGGCTCGGGTGACCTCCTGCACTCTGGGGTCGTAGGAGGCGTAGTCTCCAACGAACCAGAGGTACTCGACCTGTTCCTTGAAGGCGTTCTTGATCTCGAAGTCCAGGCCCTGAGTCCACTTGGCCCTGGCGCGCGGCGACTGACCGAAGGAATTGCCGTAGCGGGTGAGGTTCATCAGGACGTCCTGAATCCGCGTCTCAACCTCACCCTCCCCCACGAGGTGCCGCCGCATCTCGACGATCAGCGGGATGTGTTCGTTGAACACGGGGCAGCGCTCCATGCAGGCCCCGCACGTGGTGCACGCCCAGATGGCCTCGGGCGATGCCACGTATTCCACGAGTTTCCCACCGTTGCCACCGCCATTACCCACAGAGGCCAGGAAGAGCTCCTTGAGCCCGTGAATGAGCTCCTTCGGTGACAGCGAAAACCCGCTGATGAAGGCCGGGCAGACGCGGTCGCAGCGGCCGCATTCGGCGCAGGCCAGCGCGCTGTACTGCTGCCGCCAGGTGAGCTCGTCGAGACGCGAGGCGCCCTCCGACGGCGGCGGCATGGCTCCGGGGCGCAGCGATGCGAAGAACACAGCGAACGGGCCGAAGATCAGGTGCCCATGCTTGGAGTACGGCAGGTAGGCGAGGAAGCCCAACACCGTGATCATGTGGATCCACCACATCGACGCAAACAGCGTGGCCGCCGTGGTCGCGGTGACTCCCAGGTCCACGAACATCGAGCCGAGCACCATTCCGACCGGGCTGAGCGCAGTTGTGTGTTCTTCGGCCACCGCCGCGAACCCCTGCCCCGCCAGGAACGTGACGAGCAGGATGCTGATGAGAACCAGCACCAGTGAGGCGTCCCAGGTCCGCGCCAGGCTGGTCGGCGTGAATACGTAGCGCCGTAGCGCTGCCACGCCGATCCCCGCCAGGCCGAGTACTGCGAGGATCTCCATCGGGAACGTCATCCACCGCACCGCATCGGCGTAGGGAATCGGCAGCACGGGAACGAGCCCCCGCAGGAGATTCCACCAGAACGCCGCAGCGAAGAAGACGAAGGCCCAGAAGATGAAGAAGTGCGCCCACCCGATGACGCGCTCGCCGAGCAGCCTTCGCTGCCCCAGCACATTCGCAGCGAAGGTCCGCGCCCGCGCGATGATCCGATCCCAGCGATTCTCGGGGCGCCCTCTCCTCAGCGCTGCCACCAATCGCCACACCCTGTAGCTGAACAGCGAGAGCGCCGCTACGGCCACAACCCAGAGAACCACATAGCCCGGGATGCCAAAGAGGCTGCCTGCCGTCGGATCGGGCATGGTCAGGTCATCCTCTCTTGGCCGCCACTACTTCGACGAGCGCCGGCAGGACGTCCAGGCAGTCCGCGACCATCCCGTAGTGAGCGACGCTGAAGATGGGCGCGTCTGGATCGGTGTTGATCGCGATGATGACGTCGGACTCTTTCATTCCCTCCACGTGCTCGGGCGCGCCGCTGATTCCTGCGGCCAGGTAGAGCTTGGGCTTGACGGTGGCTCCCGATTTTCCCACCTGGCGGGAGAGCGGAAGCCAACCCTGATCGATCACCGGCCGGGAGCCGCATACGGCTCCACCGAGAGCAGTGGCGATCTCCTCGGCCAGCTCCACGTTGTCCTCCGTGGCTATGCCCCGCCCCACGGCGACCAGTACCTCCTGCTGAGTGATGTCCACGTCGCCGATCTCGGGCTCGAGGTACCTGGTGAACCGAACCCGTGGTGTGTCGGGCACGCTGGCGGCTACGTCCTCGACCGGTGGAGCGCCCTCCTTCCGGCCCTGGTCCGCGGGTCGCACACCCGGCAGGATGCCAAGCAGCACCGGCTGCGCGTTGGCGCCGACCGTAGCGTCGATCTTGCCGCCGTAGAGGAGGCAGTGGGCCTCGAGCTTGCCGTCTGCGACCCGCACGTCGCGGCAGTAGTTGACGAAGGGAGCGCCCAACCGGGCAGGCAGGATTCCGACGAGGTCGGCGGCCACGTTGGTGAGCGGGAGCAGCAGGCAATGAGGCTGCCGCTCCTCGGCGAGACTTGCGAGGGTCTGGTTGCGTGCCGCCGCCGTCGGTTCGGCGAAGGCGGGGTCGTCGGCGTAGAGGATGCTGTCGGCCGCCCCCAGTGTCTCGGCCAGTCCCCTGGCCTCGTGTCCCAGCAGCACGGCCTCCAGGGGGACGCCCAGAGCGTCCGCGAGCTCCCGTCCCAGTGCCAACAGCTCGTATGTGATCTCGGAGAGCTCACCCCTCCACTGTTCCGCCATCACCCATACGTTTCCAGCCATGTCGTCCATCTCCTCAGAACAACCCGCGCTCGCTCAGGATCTCACCGACCTTTGCAGCGAGTTCTTCGGGTGACCCGTCGAGCATCTCGGCCTTTCCACTCGCCTCCGGCTTCGCCATCTGCGTGACGGCCGCGAGGGACGGCGCCGGCTGTTCGTCCGCAGAGACCTCCTCGATCGTCTGCGACTTCATGGCGGCTCTCACCTTCGCGACCGGGACGTAGCGCGGCGGCTTCTCGGAGGCCTGGATTCCCAGCACCGCGGGCAGGTCGACCTCGAACTCGCCGTGCACCCCGCCCGGGAACTCCGTGAGCAACAGAGCCTTGTTCCCACCCGGATCGGCGGCGACGTGGCTCACGATGCCCAGGTACGGCAGATCGAGCCCGTGCGCCAGCACCGCCGCGGTCTGGCCGTCCAGATCGTCGGTGGCCTGGCAGCCAGCCAGCACCAGGTCGGCCGGCAGCAGATTCGGCACGGTGGGCAAGACCTGGGCGAGAAGCGCCGCCGCCGTGCGCGTCGAGAGGCCTTGCTCGACGTCGGTGACCTTGATCGCACGGTCGGCTCCCTTGGCCAGCGCGGTGAAGAGGACGTCGTCGATCTCCGGCGCGTCGATGGCCACGGCGGTAACCGCTCCGCCATGCTCGTCCTTGAGGAGCAGCGCCTGCTCGAGCGCATGCTCGTCGCGCTCGTTCACGATCAGCCGCAAAAAATCGAGGTCGAGGGACTTGCCATCGCCCCCGACCTCGAGTTCCTCAACCACGTCCGGCACCATCTTGAGCACTGCTATGATATTCATCGCGCCCGCTCACCGTCTGGTCGGTTATCACTTCTCCCCGGGGGATACCTCCCCCCGGCGGCGCCAGCTGATTGCGTCACGGCTCCATCGCGTCGGCGAGGAGCTCGACCACGTCCTTGACGACCATCTTGTCGTCGTAGCCAAGAACCTTGAGGGAGTCCTCGAACCTCGACACCTCGTAGGGGCATGAGACGACCAGCACGTCGGCCCCGGTGTCGATGGCCTCCTTGACGCGCCGGTCGGAGAGCCGGTCGTATCCCTTGGTTGCGTAGTAGGTGTCCAGCCACATGCCGCCGCCGCCCCCCCCGCAGCAGATCGAGTTCACCCTGTTGTGCACCATCTCGACGAGCTTCACTCCGGGGATGGCCTGCAACAGCCTGCGCGGCTCCTCGTAGAAGCCGTTGTGCCGCCCGAGGCAGCACGCGTCGTGATACGTCACGGTGTAGTCCAGCTGCTTGGTCAGCAGCGGCTCGAGCTGCTCGAGGCGTCGCGCGAGGAACGGGGTCGTGTGGTCGACGATGTGGTCGAAGCCGAAGAGCGGGTAACGGTAGACGAACGCGTCGTACGCGTGCGCGCCCGAGGTGACGATCCGGTTGAACTCGTACTTGCCGAACAGCTTGACGTTGTCTTCCATGAGCTTGTCGAACAGCCCGGTCTCACCCACCAGGCGGGCGCACTCCCCGGCGCACTTCTCCTTTGCGCCGAGGATGCCGAAATCGACCTCGAGGGCATGGAACAGCCGGGCGGTGGCCCGGGCGGCATCCTGGCCTCGGGGGTGGTACGACAGGTAGCACTCCGGGATCCAGAGCACGTCGACGGGCCCAGGCTCCTTCGAGAGGTCCCGCACCGGCACTCCGGCGGTCGTCGCCCACTGGGCCCGCTTGCGCGGCGACTCACCCATTGGATTCCCGTAGCGGAACGTGTTCTCGAGCGCCTTCTGGAGCTCCGCGGGCACCTCGGGGAGCTGGTCGAAGACCCGCTCCTTCACGAGCGGCAGCAGTACCTCGGTGAGCCGGATACCCCGCGGGCACTTCGCCATGCAGGCGTAGCAGGCCACGCAGTTGAGCAGGCTGTCACTCGTGAAGACCTCCTCGATGAGCCCCGCCTGGAGCATCTTGATGATGCGCCTGGGAGGGTACTGCATCACTTCCCCGTACGGGCACGTGCCCGCGCACATCCCGCACTGAATGCATGTCAGTACTTCTCGCCCTTCGGGGAAATCGAGGAGGTTGTCCAGCGTGATGTCGCAGGCGGCTTTGTCTGGCGCGGCGGTTGCTTCTGCCATGGCCTTTACCCTCTCAGGGTCTTCGCACATCTCCGCGAGCCGCCCGCCCAGCTGTTCCGCATCGCTCGGCGCGGAAGCTCGCGGAGCCTCTCTAGTGGGAACGCCTCCTGGTCCGCCTCTTCTCGTTGGCCGGGTCGCCGTTCCCGCCACCCTTGTGCAGGTGGAAGTGGCAGTTCCGCTCCGCGCCCCGGCGCAGCAGGCAACGGTCCCGGAAGTGAATGCCACAGCGCATGCACACGTCGTCGCGCTTGGCGCGACGGTCCACGATGCTGATTGACATCTGGTCGAGCAGCCGCGCCGTCCGGCGCAGTTGATCGGACGACAAATCACCGAACAGCTTCTGCAGCATTTGCTGCGAGGCGACGTCGTAGCTCTCCAGCAGCTGTCTGCCCTTCCCGGTGAGGGAGAGCTTGACCGCGCGCCGGTCAGACTCCGCCTCGGCTCTGTCCACGAGCCCCCGCTTCACCAACCGGTCAACCGCCCTGCTTGCCGCCGCATTGCTGACGCCCAGGAAGGCAGCCACGTCGCTCACGGTGTAGTTGTCGGTCAGGGAGACCATCTTGAGAAGTTTGAGCTGCGAGAAGGTCAGTTGTTCGTCAGTGACCTTGTGCAACTGCTCTTCCATCAGGTCGTTCACCGCATTGGTGAAGATCTGAGCGCTGCCGAGAAAGTCGTGGACCACGTCCGACGTCGTGGGGGCAACCATGGCGCCACCTCGTGTGCTGCCGGCTGTGAAAGCCGGTGGGAGGGATTGTGTGGCCGGCGGGAATTAGGCCATTCCGACTATCCTTGTCGTGGTTAAATATAAACCAGGTTAAGCATTATCTCAAGTGGTCTGAAGCCGTGCGTGAAGGTAGAAACGGACAAAAAAAGCCCGCTTCAACCTGCGAAGCGGGCTTTCTATTGGAGGCTGGCAACGGCCTACTCTCCCATGCGGTCTCCCGCATAGTACCATCGGCGCTGACAGGCTTAACTACCGTGTTCGGGATGGGAACGGGTGTGGCCCTGTCGCGCTAATCGCCAGCCATGAAGGCGAATTGAGGCTTGCGTGGATGTATGGGGGTTTGGACAACACACTGCTTCGTCTCGTCCTGCGTATCCTGCAAGAGGAAGAGATCAAGCTTCACGGGCGATTAGTACGGCTCGGCTCAAGCGCTTGCACGCCTTACACCTGCCGCCTATCAACGTGGTCGTCTCCCACGGCCCTTCAGGGACCTTATGGTCCAGGAGTGTTCATCTTGGGACGGGCTTCCCGCTTAGATGCTTTCAGCGGTTATCCCTACCCGACGTCGCTAACCGGCGATGCCACTGGCGTGACAGCCGGGACACGAGCGGTCAGTCCGACCCGGTCCTCTCGTACTAGGGTCGGGCTCCCTCAACACTCCAACGCCCACCACGGATACAGACCGAACTGTCTCACGACGTTCTGAACCCAGCTCATGTACCACTTTAACCGGCGAACAGCCGGACCCTTGGGACCTTCTCCAGCCCCAGGATGTGATAAGCCGACATCGAGGTGCCAAACCGCGCCGTCGATGTGAACTCTCGGGCGCGATAAGCCTGTTATCCCCGGCGTACCTTTTATCCGTTGAGCGATGGCCC
>Ga0255055_10000404_pt1 | contig 33719 bp, 28 predicted proteins | sample JV7_2_27_MG_FD_188633 | JGI IMG/M metagenome (GOLD analysis project Ga0255055, IMG submission 188633) | Seawater microbial communities from Jervis Inlet, British Columbia, Canada - JV7_2_27 | ecosystem: Environmental > Aquatic > Marine > Inlet | place: Canada: British Columbia | collected...
CCGAAAACATGATGGTGGCACCCATACAGACCAGACCGATTTTAATAAAAAACTCCGTCTGCCCGGCTGCTTTAAGGATCTTGGGTACCTTGAATATATTGCTGATAATCAGGCCGAAAGCCAGGGCAAATAAAACGTAGGAGATGCCCCACTTTTTAATAAAAGCCTGTTTTGATATCACCATAGAGATAAACGTAAGGACAAAAAGAATGAAAAAGCCCGGTACGTAACGTTTCAAATCAAATTTCATAAAAACGCCACCGATCAACGTAAGAACCCCCATGGCGATGCAAAGCACGATAGATGTCCCCAGGGTGGACCACCCCTTCGGAAAGGCCTGGGCGAGACTGGTCCATGTACCGATTTTGGGCGTATGCGGCAGCACACCCCAGAGCGCTAGCAGCAGGATGAACCAGCCGATAAAACAGGCCCACCAATCTTCGTTTTGCAGCACAGGGGTCCTGTCATTTCCGTTACTCATTTTATCTGCCTCCTTCTTCTTAGGTTAATTAACTTGCAAACTAACATTCCCAATTGAGCATCAATATTATTCAACAATTTTTCATCCTTAATTGACTCAACCTGAAAATGTCCGCAGTTTCACCTCCTTTCACCCAATAATTTCAGCACTTCAGACGCCTCAATCCATCTCCTCACTAATACTCGAGTATTTTAGTATAAAATACATTTTAAAAATGCAAGGAAAATAATTTTTAGGACTAATCTGCAGGATTTTGCAGATATTCGCCTGATGACGGTCTGATTTTTAATTTTGATATAATTTCAATATCTTATGATATATTCTCAAACAGCTATGCTTTCAACAGAGGTCTGAAAATATTTATTTTCAAATAATATCAATCAGTTCTGGCATAACCTATATATTCTTGACACATCGGCATGCCTCGCCTATTATCCCTGCTTTAGAAATTCAAATAATTTTAATGCAGATGAGTACGCGTCTTCAAAGGAGTTAGACACGATGTTGCTTTACATTACGGTTTGCCTGGTGGGTTTTGTGCTGCTTTACTTCGGCGCGGAATGGCTTGTAAAAGGTTCGTCCAGCCTGGCGCGCAGCCTCGGGGTTACACCGATTGTAATCGGTCTTACCGTTGTGGCTTTCGGCACTTCGGCCCCCGAATTGGTGGTGAGCCTGATTTCGTCTATTAAAGGCAAGAGCATGATTGCCGTCGGCAACGTGGTGGGCAGTAATATCTGCAACATCGCCCTGGTCCTTGGATTGTCGGCCCTGTTTAATCCCATAAAAAGCGACCCTTCTGTCATCAGACGCGACATTCCCATTATGCTGGGGGTTTCGCTTTATTTGCTGGTTCTTTCTCTCAATAGCACACTGGGCCGAATCGAAGGCGCCACGCTTTTTGCCGGGATTATCGCCTACACCTTTATCAATTACTATCTGGCCAAAAAAGAAACCCTGGATGCGGGCGATACGGCCGGCGGCGAAATGACCGCCGCGATCCAGTCTGATTTGGAGGAAATTGGGTATATTGCCTCCAGATCCAAACAGATCATGCTGGTGGTTGTGGGCATTGTCGGAGTGGTGAGCGGTGCCCAGATGGTGGTGGAAAGCGCCGTTTATATTATGACCCAATTAGGGGTCAGTGAAAAATTTATCGGCCTGACCATTGTTGCGTTCGGTACATCTTTACCTGAGCTGGCCACCTCGGTGGTCGCCGCCATGCGGGGTGAAATGGACATCAGCATCGGCAACCTGGTGGGCAGCAACGTCTTCAATATTATGAGCGTTCTGGGAGTCGCTTCCCTGGTTCGACCGATTCCGATTCCCGGCGGGTTTTTTGAAAGCGGACTGTGGTTCGATTATCTGGTCATGCTGTTTACCAGTTTTCTGCCCTGGCTGCTGATGCGCAAAACCTATACTGTCGATCGCAAGGGCGGTGCCATGCTTTTAGCCTGCTATGTGGGGTATCTGGTGTACCTCATCGCAAAGGCCTAACGGAGGTGTCAGGTTTCGGGTGTCAGGTGTCAGGATTCAAAGATTGAGGAATTCAGGAATTGAGGGATTTAGGAATTAGAATGACAGAATACCTTCAATACCTAAATTCCTGAATTCGCAATTCCTAAATTTGCCTGCTGACACCTGAAACCCGACACCTGAAACCCGACACCTGAAACCAAAAGTTTTTTTGCCTGAAACCTGACACCTGAAACCTGTTATCCAATCTTACGTATTTTTTTAATGAGTTGTGCCATATCCTCCGGCAACGGCGATTCAAATAATACCACTTTAGCGGTTTCCGGATGCTGAAAACTCAGCCGCCGGGCATGCAGCATCTGCCGCTTAACCGATTTTAATACCTGCAAGATCTTATCGGATTGCTGATGGTCGCTGGCAATTGTTTTTTCCAGTTTGCGTGGCCGATAAACCTTATCCCCCACAATGGGATGATGCAAGGCGCTGCAGTGAACCCGAATCTGGTGGGTCCGCCCGGTCTTTAAATTAATTTCCAGAAGTGCAAACCCTTGAAATTGCTCGCTGGTCCTCCATTCCGTTTCTGCTGTCCGGCCCCTGGGACTGACGGTGGACATGCGTTTGCGATCCACCGGATGCCGGCCGATAGGCAATTTAATGCTTCCGCTTGATGATTTCATATTCCCGTGAACCAGAGCCAGATATTCTTTTTTAACTTTGCGGGATTTAAATTGCCGGGATAGATTCGTGTGCGCGGCGTCGTGTTTGGCAACGACCAGAGTGCCCGAAGTATCTTTATCTAACCGATGCACGATGCCCGGCCGCAGTTCACCGCCGATTCCGCCAAGATTCGGGCAATGATAAAGCAGGCCGTTGACCAGCGTTCCGCTAAAATGCCCCGGCGCCGGATGCACGACCAGTCCCGGCTGTTTGTTAACCACAACGATGTGGTCGTCTTCATATAGAATATCAATCGGAATGGGTTCGGGCTTGAATTCCACGGGAACCGGCGGCGGAATGCGGCCTGAAATTTTTTGGCCGGATTTTACCCGATAACCGGGTTTTTTAGGCTGGCCATCCACGCGGACATGTTCATCGACAATCAGGCCGGCCACAAATGTTCGGGTGCAATCTGAAAGCAATGAAGCCAGCAGCACATCCAGCCGTTTACCTTCATCGGATGGTTTTATCTGAATGCTAAATGCACCATTGGCGGGCATGGATATGAATAATGAAAGGTAGGTTAGTTTTCGGCTTCTTCCGAAACAAAAAGAGATTCGATCTCAGTCAGTATAGATTCTTCGTCGATTTTTTTGGCCGTCGAGAGTTCTCTGACTAAAAGAATCTGGGCGGTGTCATAGAGTTTGCGCTCACCGAACGATAGATCTTTGGTCAGTTTCAGCAGGAAAAGGTCCCTGAAAACTTCGGCGACATCATAAAGCGAGCCGGTTTTAATTTTATCCATATACTCGCGATAACGGCGATTCCAGGTCTGATTTTCGGTGTTCGCTTCTTTCTTGGATTGCATCACCGCATATACTTTGGGCACCTCTTTCTTCTGAATAACGTCCCTCAGTCCGACGGATTCGACATTGTTGGTCGGAATCATGATGGTCATGCCGTTTTCAATGATCTTCATGATGTAAAAATCGTGTTTTTCCCCGTTGACGACACGGCTTTCAATCGCTTTGATCTCTCCGACGCCATGCGCAGGATAGACGGCAAGGTCCCTCACTTTAAATTTCCGCATTTTGGTTTTATTGGATTTTCCGCTTTCTTTGGCTTTTTTTTCTATCATTTTACCACCGCTAACCGCTAAATTGTTAAAAACTATCTAAAAATAACCCATTTCTAAATAATTTCATAACATACCTTTGGTTAACAATCAATAGAAAAGGGTTGACGCCGACTGGCGCCAACCCTTTTCGGTTTATTCAATGATAAAATCCAGCTGCTTACAGCAAGAACGGTACCATTAACAATGCAACAACATTGAGGATTTTAATCATCGGGTTAACGGCAGGGCCGGCTGTATCCTTGTAAGGATCGCCGACGGTGTCGCCGGTAACCGCTGCCTTGTGCGCATCGCTGCCCTTGCCGCCAAGGTGGCCGTCTTCGATGTATTTTTTGGCGTTGTCCCATGCTGCTCCTCCGGTGGTCATGGAAATGGCAACAAAGACACCGGTAATAATACTGCCGATCAGCAAGCCGCCCAGCGCAATTTTGCCCAGCAGAAAACCGACCAGCACCGGTGCGACAACCGGCAGCAGGGCCGGAAGGAGCATTTCTTTTAAAGCGAACTTGGTAACGATGTCGACGCATCGTCCGTAATCCGGTTTGGCAGTGCCTTCCATAATTCCGGGAATTTCACGGAACTGACGCCTGACCTCTTCCACGACGGCCCCGCCGGCTTTGCCCACGGCCTTCATGGCAATCGATGCAAACAGGTAGGGTAGAAGTCCGCCGATAAACAGGCCGATGATCACCTTGACATTGCTAAGATCAAACGATAATTCTTCGCCTCCGCCATGCATGGCAAATTCTTGGGTGTAGGCTGAAAAGAGCACCAGGGCAGCCAGACCGGCAGAACCGATGGCATAACCTTTGGTGACGGCCTTGGTGGTGTTTCCGACCGCATCCAGCGGATCGGTTACGGCGCGGACGCTTTCATCCATTTTCGCCATTTCAGCTATGCCGCCGGCATTGTCGGTAATCGGGCCATAAGCATCGATGGCGATCACCATCCCTGTCATCGAGAGCATGGACATGGCTGCCATGGCAATGCCGTAAAGCCCGGCAAAATTATAGGCAAGACCGATGGCGGCACAAATGGCCAGCACCGGCGCAGCGGTGGACTGCATGCTGACCCCGAGACCGGCAATAATGTTGGTGCCGTGTCCGGTCGTCGATGCATTGGCCACTGATTTTACCGGTGCGTAAATTCCCGTGTAGTACTCCGTGATAATAACAATCAAAACGGTGAGCACGAGACCCACCAGGGTGGAGTAGTAAATCGACAACATTGAAATTTCAGGAATTCCGCCCATCAGCTGCCGGGTGGCAAAGAAAAAGGCAATCCCCGCCAGGATGGCAGAACCGAACATCCCTTTGTAAAGGGCACCCATAACATACTCGCTCTTGCCCAGTCTGACAAAGAAAATGGCGATCATGGACGCAACGATCGAAATGGCGCCGAGTACGAGGGGAAATTCCGTAGCGATGGCAACCTGCGGAAAAAGAAGGTTTCCCAGAAGCATGGCTGCAACCGCGGTGATGGCGTAAGTTTCGAAAAGGTCGGCCGCCATACCGGCACAGTCGCCCACATTATCACCGACATTATCGGCAATGGTCGCCGGGTTTCTGGGATCGTCTTCGGGAATTCCGGCTTCGACCTTGCCGACCAGGTCGGCACCGACATCCGCCCCTTTGGTAAAGATTCCGCCGCCGAGACGGGCAAAAATAGAAATAAGGCTACCGCCAAAACCGAGGGCCACCAGCGCAATAACCGCATCTCTGCTCGAGGTGCCCATCGAAATTAAAATCGCATAGTAGCCGGCAACAGATGTAAGAGCCAGGCCGGCGACGATCATCCCGGTAACAGCGCCGCCTCTAAAGGCCATGGCCAGGCCTTTGGACAGGCCCCCTTTGGCAGCTTCTGCCGTGCGCACGTTGGCAATTACGGACACGCGCATGCCAATATATCCCGCCACAAAAGAGGCGACTGCCCCGAGCAAGAAACCGATAGCGGTCTTGGTCCCCAGCGTAGCAATGATGATTCCAAAAATTATCAGACCGGCAATCCCCATGCTCCTCATCTGCCGATTCAGATAGGCAATGGCGCCTTCCTTGATGGCACTGGCAATTTCCTGCATCTTTTCATTTCCGGCCGGTGCGCCTTTGACGATAACCGCCATGATGATGGCAAACAGCACACCTGCAGCACCAACCAGTGTACAAATCAACGGTAAATAATTCATCCTCTCCTCCATTCAAAATGTTAACGTTTAACCCTAGATCATAATTCCTTTTTGTTAAACCGGTTCATTCCGACCTTGCTACCTTCCGTCAGAATCGTTACCACCGCATCCCGAGCCTGAATTAAAACCGAGCCCAATCGCTTCGATTCATCATCAAAGAAGGGTCCCAGAACATGATCTGAAACACTGCTTTCTGCCTCGGAACGCCCGACGCCGATGCGCAGACGCACAAATTCGTCTTCGCCAACAGCATGCATAATCGATTTTAGACCCTTGTGTCCTCCATGCCCTCCCTTCTCTTTTATTTTTAATCTTCCGAAAGCAAGATCGATGTCGTCGTGAACAATCATCAGATCCTTGCTATCTATTTTAAAATATGCGGCCAGTTTCTGGACCGGCCACCCGCTGCGGTTCATAAAGGCCATTGGTTTGGCCAGCATGACCTCATGGCCCTCGATGGCGCCGCGGCCGTAGCGCACGTCAAACTTGTTTTTATTAACGGAAATACCGAATTCCCCGGCGAGCTGATCCACCACCATAAACCCGGCATTGTGCCGTGTGTTTTCATATTGGGACCCGGGGTTCCCGAGCCCGACAATCAGACGCATACGCTTTTGCGGCAAACGGTTCGTATCCTAATCCTCTTTCTCTTTTGTTTCTTCCGAAGGCATCTCTTCAGCAGCAGCTTCTCCTTCAGCGCCTTCTTCCAATTCCACCTCTTCACCTTCTTCGAGTTCCTCTTCCTCTACAACCTCTTCGACCTTCGGCGCCAGCACCGTTACGACCGTATAATCGACATCTGCCGGAATTTCAATATCGCCTGGCAGCGGAATCTCCTGGATATGAATTGAATCCCCGATTTTAAGATCGGTAACATCCACTTCGATTGCTTCCGGAATGGCCGCCGGCAGGCAAAACACTTCAAGTTCTCTGCGGACGATTTGCAGCAGTCCGCCCTCTTCAACGCTTGCGATTTTACCCCGGGTAACCACCGGAATACTAACCGTTATCTTACGTTGCATATCGATTTCATAAAAATCGACGTGAAGAAATACGCCGGTCAACGGATGGGTTTGCAATTCCTTTATCATGGCCGATCGGGTTAAGGTTTTGCCGTTTTGAATCTGCAGATTCAACAAAACTGAACCGATGTTTTCTTTTTTTACAATTTGTTCGAACTCCTTGAAATCGATCGAAAGTAACATCGAGTCTGTTTTCGGTCCGTAAAGTACCGCCGGAATCCGTCCCTCGCGCCGCAGGACCCGGGCAGGACCGTTTCCGGTCGTTTTTCTGACCTGTGCTTTTAAATCAATTTGTTCCAATGAATTATCCTCCTTTAAACGAAAAGCGAGGTTACCGAATCGCCCCGATAACTGCGGATGATGGCCTCACCCACCAGCTCTGAAATCGAAATAACAACAATTTTGCCACAGGCAGCGGCCTTTTCCTTTAATGGGATGGTGTCGGTAACCACCATACTTTTCATTTCTGATTTTGTAATGCGCCCAATTGCCGGCCCGGAAAGAACTGCATGGGCGCAGCAGGCATGAATTTCTCTGGCGCCCCCTTCTTTAAGCGCATGGGCCGCCTCGGTCAACGTGCCGGCGGTGTCGGCCATGTCATCGAGAATGACTGCGATCTTGTCCTTCACATCACCAATGACCGCCATGGCCTTGGCCTGGTTGGGGGCCGATCGCCGTTTGTCAACAATTGCCAGATCAGCATCCAGCCGTTTGGCAAACGCCCGGGCTCTTTCAACCCCGCCGGCGTCGGGCGAAACAATAACAAGACCACTATTAAATTTGTCTCTGATATGTTCTATTAACAGCGGTGCGGCAAAGATGTTGTCCACCGGAATATCAAAAAAGCCTTGAATTTGGCCGGCATGCAGATCCATGGTAATCATTCGATTTGCTCCGGCAACCGTCAGCATATTCGCAACCAGTTTGGCGCTGATCGGAACCCGGGGCGCGACTTTTTTATCCTGTCTGGCATAGCCGAAATAAGGTACCACCGCGGTGATTCTTTTGGCTGAGGAGCGCTTTACCGCATCAATCATTAACAAAAGCTCAACCAGGTGATCGTTAACCGGTGCGCAGGTGGATTGGATGATAAAAACTTCTTTTGATCGAACGTTTTCATCGATTTCAATCTGAATCTCACCGTCACTGAAGGTTTTTACCTGGGCATTACCCAAAGACAGGTTCAGATATTCGCAGATCTTATTCGCCAGGGCAGGATTCGAATTTCCCGCGAAGATGGATATCCCTTCCATTTTGCCTACCGTTAACCAAGTATGGAAATAAATGAATATTGAATATTGATTATTGACTATTGACTATTGCAGGAATTCTATCATTTTATTTTCAAGTTTTTGTTTATTATTCAATCGTCAATATTCAATTCTAATGGCTGGGGCGGGAGGATTCGAACCTCCGAGTGCAGGGACCAAAACCCTGTGCCTTGCCTCTTGGCGACGCCCCAATACTCTGTACCCACTCTCCATTATCCAAGATGATAAAATCAGCTACGCTGTTTAAGTGTTCAAGCAATGCCCCAAAGTCAGACCGAATCCTTCAGGCGCCGATGATCATAGGGTCGGCTTCAAAGATCGGATCCACGAGAAATAACTGAAAATCCTTAGCCACCGCCAGACTCTGCCTGGCTGATTTTGCCGTCTTGGCATTGTCGAAAAGGCCGAACACTGTTGGGCCGCTTCCGCTCATCAGCGCACCGATCGCCCCGAGATTCAGAAGTTTTTCTTTAGCCAAACCAATTTCAGGGTATTTTTGGGCGGTAACCCTTTCAAGGTCATTGGTTAAATGATGCGCCGGATTGAACCTGTTTAGCTTTAAATGGTTGCTTGTAGGTTTTTTTTGATCGTTTGTCAATCCAAAATTCAGGTTTTGGTATGTCTCCGCGGTTGAAACGTTAAAACCCGGATATAACAACAAAATATGGTATGGCAATGCGCCCTCGAAAGCGTCCAGTTTTTCACCGATGCCGCTGGCAATCGCCGGTTTTTGGAAAATAAAGAAAGGAACGTCTGCCCCCAGTGCAAGGCCCAATTTCATCAGTTCATCCATGGAAAAGGGGCTGTCATAGTAAGTATTCAAGGCCAGTAAAATGCTGGCTGCATTGCTGCTGCCGCCGCCAAGGCCGGCGGCTACCGGAATGTTTTTGTTCAGGTGGATGTTAACACCCTGGGTTGAACCCAGCTTACTTTGAAACAAACATACAGCCCGATGCGCAAGGTTGGTATCATCGACCGGAACGTTGGGATGGGAACAATGAATTTCGATCGCTTTTCCCCTGCCAATCTGAAGCGAAAGTTCATCGAAAAGTGTGATGCGACACATCAAAGAAAACAATTCGTGATAGCCATCAGGGCGTTTTCCGCAGACATGCAAAAAGAGATTGATTTTAGCAGGTGATAAAATTTTCATAGCGCTTCGCGCGGTTCAAGGTTCAGGGTTCAAGGGTTCAGGGGTTAGAAGCTCAGAGGTTCAGGCCTCGACTTGCCAAATGTAGGGCCGGTGCTTGCATCCCGACCCTCAGGCGGGGCCACTGCGCCGACCATGCTCTTCAAATGTAGGGCTGGCCACTGCGCCAGCCATCAAAAGGCAGCCGCAGTGGGCTGCCCTACTTTCTGATTTTCATCTCTCTTCTGCCCTCTGACCTCTGTCCTCTGTTATCTAACCTTTGAACCTTTGAACGCTGAACCTTTGAGCCAGCTGACAGACATCTGAAAAGTGACACCTGAAGGAGGGATAAGACTGAAGGAGGCATTACGATTTTAGCGACTTACTGTTTTTCTTTGACATACATTAGCCGCAAATCATAAAGAATATTTTTCAGCAAGTTCTCTTCTTCTGCGCTTAAATTCCCGACGGTTTTTTCCTGCAGCAGGCTGAGTATGTCAATCGTTTGTTTGGCCATCAGCAGGTTTTTATTTTTCGTGCCGGCGGTAGGGTCTTCAATGGCGCCCAATTGTAACAGTGCCGAAGCATTTAAAGATGCAACAAAGGTTGCGAAATTTATTTCCGGAAACTGAAGTGGTGGTTCCTGGGATTCGGCGGCCGGCTCTTTATTTGCTTCTTTGGCTTCCGCCTCCTTTTTCTCTTCTGCCGCTGGTGCCTCTTTTTCTTCCTTTTCCTCGCGATCCAGATTTTCTTGTGCGAAAATTCGGCGATCTTTTACAACAAAATCTTTTTTTTCTTCTTTTTCCTCTGACATGGGTAACCTCCCTAATATTAGCGCTTATAACATATTATGTTAGGTGATTTTGTCAAGTATTAAGAAATGGTTTCAAAACCTCAGATTAGGTCCAAGGGCAAAGCGTCAGGCCGATCGAGAAAGCGCAGCATACATGGGTATGTGAGCATTTGTTGGAGGCCTGCAACGCAGCCATTGGGCCTTAGATGGGGTTTTGAAATCACTTCTAGACATCCCCAAATGCGTACTTGCTGATCAATTCTTCAATATCCAATGCCGACTCGGTGTCGGTTATCGTATCTTCCGGCCCTAAGATCTCGTCGGATCCGCCTGGCGTCAGCTTGATATATTTATCCCCTATAAGTCCGGCAGTCTTCACCGAGGCAATCACATCGTCGGTCAGGACAATATTTTTTTGTATTTTCAACCGCACCATGGCAACATGATCTTTGGGATCCAGGAGGATGGAATCAACCTGCCCGACCGATACCCCGGCAATTTCCACCTGAGCACCGGCTTTCAAGCCCGAAACTGAAATAAACCTCGCATTCAGAAAATAGTGATCATCTCCCATCAGTTTCATTTTTCCAAGCTGAATCGTCAGATATCCAACGCAGATTAGCCCGATTAAAACAAAAATGCCCACGCCTAATTCAACAGAAGACTTATTCATTTTCCCTCCGGCACAAAATATTAGGTTTCAGGTGTCAGGTGTCGGGTGTCAAGAGACACAGGGCAGAAAACAGAGAACCGAAGTAGGGTCGGACACCGTGCCGACCCAATCAAACGGGCACGGTGGCCCGCACTACTTTTGAAGGCTTCTGGTTCCTGATCGCTGGTTATTAGAACCGATTTTGAATATCGAATATCGAACAAGGAATTTCGAATGATGAAGTTTTCTTTTCCTTCGATATTTAACATTCTATATTCGATATTCTGCGGTTCTATTTTTTCTGACCGCTGCCCCCTGAACCTCTGAACCCTGAACCCCTAATATCAGATTCTGCACTCATAAAATATATTCTGACGCTGCTCCACATCGCAGAGCATCGATTCGATTTGGCTGTCTTCCCGTGCCTGTGCGGTTCCGGCAGAAACCGCAAAACACAGTCCCCTGCGTTGTTCTGAAGGGTCAAAGATAGCATCCGTATCCAGGTTGCGTGACAGCTTGTCGCAAAACATCCCGGCTTGATCGACATCCGTATCGGGTAAAACCACCATAATTTTGTTCATGTCGTAGCGAAAACAGATATCCGTGAGGTAAATATTGTGCTTTACAAAATTGGCGAAATTTCTCAAGGCGGTTTGCCCGGCCACATGACCGGCAATCCGGTCAACATCCTCCAGTTTTTCGACTGAAAGCAGGACAATGGAAAAAGGTCTATGATGCCGCTGTAGCCGGAACATTTCCCGGGCCAACCGTTTCTGACCCAGGGACTGCGAGGCAACCCCGGTCAATTCGTCATGCGGGCTTTCCAGCCCCCGGATAAAACTGCGCACCACGGGATCAGCGATCTGCTGTATTTCTTCCGGAGTCCCCTCAAAATGGATCTGTCCCTCGTTCAGCATGGCAACCCGCTGGGAAATAAAAAACACATCGGGAATCTCATGACTGACGATGATACCGGTAAATCCAAATCGTTTCTGATAGTCGGATATCATGCTGTGAACCGCAGTTTTGCGAATGGGGTCAAGACCTGTGGTGGGTTCATCAAATAAAACAATTTCCGGATCAGTGACCAGGGCTCTGGCCAGGGCGACGCGTTTTTTCATCCCTCCGGAAAGCTGGGACGGGTATTTGTTGTCGCTCTCAAACAGATCCAGCTGAAGCAACTTATCCTGAACCCGATCATTGATCTCCGTTTCGGCATGAGCGCTGTTTTCCATGAGCGGCAAAGCGATATTTTCAAAGACGGTCAGAAAATCAAAAAGTGCGGTGTCCTGAAATACATAACTGAATTTTCGTTTCAGAACTTTGCGTTCGTTTTTTTTCATTGCAGCCAGAGGCTTTCCTTCAAAAAGCACCTGACCCGAATCCGGCGCTAACAGACCGATGATATGCTTGAGCAGTACACTTTTACCCATGCCGCTTTGACCGATAATGGAAGTGATTTGCCCGCGGTGAATGTTCAGGTTGACTCCATTCAGCACACAATTGGAGCCAAAGCATTTAACTAAATTTTTTATTTCAATAAGCGGTTGATCCATTATTTAAAACGCTCAATTGGTTCTTAACTCAATTGGGGTTACAGTAAAAAGGATGTTAGTGCGTAATCCGCAATTAGGACTATCACACACGAGAGCACAACTGCAGACGTCGTCGACTGGCTGACGCCCTTGGCCCCGAATTCCGTCCGGGTATGGGTGTAGTATCCCTGAAAGCAGCAAATGGATACCACAATTACCGCAAAGACTACGGACTTGATAAAGCCGCCGGTAACATCTACCAGGGCCACGGAGGATTCGACCCGCGAGAAGTACAGTTCCGGATTCACGCCCAATAAAATCGATCCGGTTAAATATCCCCCCAATATTCCGACCACGTCAAAAAGTGCGGTTAAAAGCGGAAAGCTGATCAAGGCAGCTGCAATTCTGGAGCTGACCAGAAAACGAATGGGATCGATGTCCATGGTTTCAAGCGCATCAATCTGCTCGGAGATGCGCATGATTCCGATCTCTGCCGCCATAGCCGACCCGCCTCTGGCAATCACCATCACGGCGGTAAGCACCGGACCCATTTCACGAACCAGCGACAGCACCACGGCTGAGCCCAGAACCCCGGTGGAGCCATACTTGACCAGCAGGTGGTATCCTTGAAGGCCCAGAACCATTCCGGTAAATGCCCCTGTCAAGCAGACGACAAAGACCGATTTCATGCCGATAAAATATACCTGCTGTAAAATCTTATTGATCTGCAGCGGCAGGGAAAAAATGAGGATAAAGCCTTTTAAAAAAAAGAGGGCAATTCTGCCCAGGTCCTGAACAAAGACCACGGTGTAACGGCCGAGGGCAACTAACGGGTTTTTTATAGCAACAAGCAGATCCATAGAAAGTGTCCTGATGCGATCATGTTTCCGACGTCTCGCAATTTATATAACCTTGGAAAAGGTTTATACTTAGAGAGTCAGCATAGCAAAATGTGGATCAGGTTTCAAGAAACGCAACAATTGGCCATTGACGGCCCTGGCGAAAAAGGTTAACCAGTCAGCCATGATCCGAGTAGAAAACCTATGCAAAAGCTACGGCGAACTGGACCTGTTTTCGGAGATCAGCTTTGCACTCAATCCCAGAGAACGACTCGGTGTCGTGGGTCGCAATGGTCACGGGAAAACGACGCTGTTTCGGATGATTCTGCGAAAAGAAAATCCCGATTCAGGCAGCATTATTATCCCCAAAAACTACCGTATCGGTTATGTCAGCCAGAATCTGGAGTTCAGCCATGATACGATTTTAGCTGAGGCCATTTCAGCGCTGCCTGAGGCCGAAAAAGATCATCACTGGAAAGCGGAAAAAATCCTTGCCGGTCTGGGTTTTAAGCAGACGGAATTCCAAATTCACCCGCAGGAATTTTCAGGGGGCTTCCAGGTCCGCCTGAATCTGGCCAAAGCATTGATTGCCGATCCGGACCTCCTGTTACTGGATGAACCCACGAACTTTCTGGACATTATCTCCATTCGCTGGATCGAGCGCTTTCTGCAAAACTGGCCGCATGAGGTGATGCTGATCACCCATGACCGAAGTTTTATGGACAAACTGGTTACTCACTCAATGGGAATCCATCGCCACAAGGTGCGTAAAATTGAAGGTGACACGGCAAAGTACTACGATCAAATTGCTCTGGATGAAGAGGTTTATGAGAAGACCCGTATGAAGGACACCCGGCGACGCAAAGAAATCGAGCAATTTATCACCCGTTTCAGAGCCAAAGCCAGGCAGGCGAACCTAGTGCAATCCCGTATTAAAACCCTGCAGAAAATGCAAAAAAAACAAAGACTTGAAAAACTAAAAATATTGGATTTTTCCTTCAGCAGCAGCCCTTTCCAGGGCCGGCACCTGTTCAGTGCCCAGAACGTAAATTTTTCCTACGATACGGAAAAGCCGCTAATGCGTGATTTTAAAATTACCGTAGCGGCAGGCGAACGAATCTGTGTGGTGGGACCCAACGGAAAAGGCAAATCAACCCTGTTGAAACTGCTGGCCGGGGAGCTGATGCCCGATACCGGCCAGATTAAATATCATGCGGCTGTCAAAAAAGGCTATTTTGAGCAGAGCAGTGTGAAAGCACTGGTCGATAACCGAACCGTACTGGATGAAATCATTCTTTCAAATCCGGATGGTGATCGGCAGCGTGCCCGCAATGTTTGTGGGGCGATGATGTTTTCAGGGGACGATGCCTTAAAAAAGATCAGCGTGCTATCCGGTGGTGAAAAAAGCCGGGTGATGCTGGGCAAGCTTTTGGTGTCCCCGACGAATCTATTGCTGCTGGACGAGCCGACCAATCATCTCGACATGGAATCCTGCGACGCCCTGCTCGCAGCCATAGATAACTTTGAAGGAACCGTAATTATGGTGACCCATAACGAAATGTTTCTGCATGCACTCGCTCGACGGTTAATCGTATTTCAAAATGACGGTATAGACGTTTTTGGCGGCAGTTATCAGCAGTTTTTAGATAAAGGCGGCTGGCAGGATGAAAGCAAGGTGCATCGCACATTGCACGCCTCCGGCATCAAGGCGGATGCTTCCGTAAAACTCACCAAAAAGGAACTGCGACGCCAGAGATCAGAAATTATTTCCCAGCGTTCCCGGGTCGTCAAACCGATCCAGCAGCGGGCGGAGGCAGTGGAAAACGAAATTGGAAAAAATGAATTGGAACTCAGCCGCCTGAACCAATCCATGCAGCAGGCCGCCCAGAATCAGGACGGCGCTAAAATTCCTGAAATTTCCCAGGCCATTCACATCTGTCAGCAAACCATCGATCGCCTGTTTGAACAGCTGGAAAAATTGACCCGTGACCTCGAAACCCGCAACACCGAGTTTGAAACCCGCCTGAAAAAGCTCGATTCCCAAATCAAATAGGTTCCGGGTTCAGCGGTTCAGGGTTCAGTGGTCAGGAACCAGAAGCCTTCAAAAGTAGTGCGGGCCACCGTGCCCGCTTGATTGGGTCGGCACGGTGTCCGACCCTACTTCTGACATCTGTCTTCTGTTATCTAACCTTTGAACCCTGAACCACTGAACCTCTGAACCCGCTTCTCCATCGGGTAATCCCATAATAGCACAATCCGGCAATCAGCAATGACGGCATGGAGCCGCCGATGGGATATTTCATAAGGGCGATCAGCTCATAAACAAAAAAACCAATTGCCCAGCAGATCAACGCAATGCCATTAAAACCCCTGGCATACCAGTATTTACCTTCCGGCCGGTAAAGATTTTGCATGCTTAGCTGGCGGTTTCGAATAAAAAAATAGTCGGTCAGTACGACGCCAAACAGGGGCACAAACATCGCACCGATCAAAAAAAGGAAATTTTCATACTGTTCCATCGGGAAAACCAGCGCGACCAGTATGGAAATAATACCCGCCGCCCAGACAATGCTTTTTGAGCTGAATCTTTGTGAAATATTCAACGTTGAGCAGGCCGCAGAGTAAACATCCGGAAAACCGGTGGTGATGGTTGAGAATACCACCATGATCAAGGCCGGCACCGCAAGGCCGATTTTGCCCATAAGCTGTAAGATTAATGCGCCCGGATCACTTGCTCCGGCAACCAGGGTTGCCGTTAACCCCAGAGCATACATCCATGATGAAATCAGAAAGTATCCCAGCCAGGTATTCCAGAAGGCCGGAGCGGTCCTTCTGGAGAACCGCGAGTAATCCGCCGCCAACGGCATCCAGGAAATCGGCATGGCGATGACCAGATCCAGGCCGATCATAAACGGCATATCCTGCGACTTGATCTCAAAGACACCGCTTCCAAATTCATTAACAGACACGCCACTCATCAGCAGGATGACCAGCAGCAGTCCGATAACCGTCAGTTTCTGCATAATGCGCCAGATGGGGTTGCCCGTCATCTGTGCCCATAAAAGCGTTCCCAATCCTATTGCGACGATCCAGAAATGGTTGGATGCCAGAATTCCCCCGATGGGTTTGCCCAGCATGGCACCGGCACGGCCGCCAATGATCAGCATAATCGAGGCCCAGCCGATCAATTGGATAATGTTTAAAAGAGCTGCCAGATTTGAACCGCGAATACCGAATGATGGCCGCACGGAAACCATCGACATAATGCCGTATTCCGACCCGATAATTCCCCCCAGTGCCATAAAGGTATTACCGATAATGTGCCCCGCAAGAATTGCCAGGATGCCCAGCCAGAACCCCATGGGTGCTAAAAATCCGCCGGCCCAGATTTCCGCCAGAGATATGGCCACTCCAGCCCACAACAAAAAATAGTCCGAACCGCTGAGGCTGCGTTCGCTGGCGCTAATCGGCTGAATGTCCATTTTGCCCTCCTTGTTGTCGGGTATTCAGGTGTCCCTCCTTCGCCTTAAAGGCTACGGCGGACAAGCAGTTTTCGGGGGTCAGGTGTCAGCGGTTAGAAAACATAGAACCGCAGAATATCGAAGGAAAAGAAAACTTCATCATTCGAAATTCCTTGTTCGATATTCGATATTCAAAATCGGTTATAGTAACCAGCGATCAGGAACCAGAAACCTGTCATCTGTTATCAAACCTCTGAACTGTGAACCTTTGAACCCTGAACCCAGCACCTTTGAACCCACAAAAAAAGCCGTCCTAATGCCGGACGGCCTGATTGTGCATTCTTCCTCCGCCGGCATTATCCGGATCAGGTTCAACGGTCGGACTCGTCATAAAATGTCAGAGTCCCTCTCAGCCCGGCCTTTCCGAGCTCCCGAAACACAGTAAGATTAACTTTTCAATCTGTATTTTATAAATAGGGTTCTCACTCGAACCTGTCAAGTAATTTCACGGCTGAATGTTTGTTTTCAGCGTTTATTATGATATATAAGACTGCATTTCGTTTTACGGCAGGGTGACAGGTGTATGGCAATTTATAATTTAGACAGCTTATTGGACAAATACAGTGGTGAATTTCTGATTCTGGAGTTTAATCATCTCTTTATTTCATCGTCGATCCGCGAGGAAGTCTGGCTGCTTCAGCGCAAAAATGATTCAGCGCTGATAGATAAAATCTTGCAGGCCGCCAGAGAATTTAACATCCATGAAGTCAGCAATGACAGAGATTTCGAGACCTATTCCGGCGGACAAAAAGCCATTTTAGGCTGTCTGCTGACACTGGCACTGATTGGCGACCGCAAAATTCACGGCCTGAAATTATTGCTAAATAATATCCTGGACTCCGTCAGTGAAGAAAACCGTTCTAAATTGGTACAAAAATTCGAAGAAATCCGTCCAACCCATAACATAAGGCTGTTCACAGAAAAAGACGGCCATATCCAAGAGATTTTTTTAGGAAATGGAAATCCACAAGGGTAAATATCGTTTAGAAAACCGGAACCTGAACTTTGAAATCGTCGATGACCTTAATTTTAATAACAGCGGCTGCTGCTTTTATTTTAGAGGGGGCAACGGCTTTGGAAAGACATCCTTTCTGGAGAAAATAATCATTCCGGCCCTTAAGGCTGACAACCTTCCCTATTTATATATCGGACAGGATATTCGGACCCAGCTCTATACCTTGCGAGCCCTTCTCTCCATCCAGGGATTTAAAGTATCCGATACAGATGAGGTTGAACTTTTAAGGCTGTGGATTAATCGCGGCCAATCGGCAAGCGTCCTTATACTGGATGAGTTTGATAAATATTTCCCTGATTATGGTTTTATCTTTGACTGGAGTGATGCATTTATCCGGACCTACATCATCGTAACCCATCTGGGTATTAATCGCTGTGAGGCCGTTGCCAAGAATTACCGAATTTGCAACCTGAGGTTTGAATTGATCAACATCGATGGTCGCCTCAAAAATATCAGGGTGCGGAATGAATAATATCGTCATTTTAAAACTTGGCATCATATTCATAATCATCCTCTCATTTTTTGGGCTGTTTGTTTTCGGTCCTTTTTATGACAGCATCGTTATTCAGCTGGTTGTTTTTATAGTTGTCATGGGATGGAATGTGCTGCGGTTTTCGCTCCGTGAAACAATTTCATTGCTGAAGTTCTGTTTTCCATTTGTATTGAGTCTATTTGTTTTCGGACTGATTTTTCACTTTATGCAGCTATTCGGCAGAACGGATTGGCTGCAGGACACGCTTATTAAATGCTTCGTATTCCCAAGCTCATTGGTTTTTTTAAAAATCCTGTTGACCTATATTACCTATCTGGATATCCTTAACCTTCCGATTTCAATGAAAAAACGAATCGGTCTGATTACAATGAAATCCGCATTCCAAAAAGGGGAAAAAATATTGCGCCGATTTTCCTGGTATCTGAATACCTATTCTGACCTGCAATCCGGCAACAGAATTAAATCCAAATTGAAAAAATATGCCTGCCTTATCATCGCCCTGTATTTGTATCTTTATGAAGAAATTGAAAATTCAAATCGCTTGCTAAAAAATCGATATCAGCATCTATACGAGGTCAACGAATGAAAAATGTCAAAATTGCGTTTATCGCCCTAACCGTGGTTGTTGCCCTGATCACCCTGTTTATCAGGATTCCGCTGCCCAGCAGAGGATATTTCAATTTTGGAGATGTCGCTGTTGTGTTCTCGGGTCTGGTGCTGGGAAGCCTGACCCGCAAAAGAAGTTTCTGGTGGGGCGCAGGAGTCGGGGGTATCGGTTCGGCGCTGGCAGATATCATTGGCGGATTCGCCATGTTTGCGCCGATTACCTTAATTGCCAAGGGGGCCGAAGGCGCATTCTGTGCGCTGGCGTCCGGCCGGCAAAAATTCAGCCGCTGGATTTTACTTCTGCTGGGCGGCGCTTCTATGGTTGCATGCTACTTTATTGCTGAAGCATTTATGCCGAACATCGGCCTGCAGGGGGCGGTATCGGAAATCATACCCAATCTGATTCAGGCCGGCGGCGGCATTGCCGGTGGCGTCCTGGCGTTTACTGCCTATAAAAAAATCGTGAAAGACTAAATTCAGGGGTTCAGAGGTTCTGGGTTCAGAGGTTCAAAGGTTTGGTAAAATTAGGTTTCAGGATACCACCGGCTTCAACCATCCAACTGAAAATGCCAGCATAAACTGCCCGCCATAATACAATGGCAAACCGATCAGCCGATTGACAAATTCGCTCTTTAAAAATCGCTGCCGGGCAACAAAGACATCGGAGACATAAAAACCCAGTGCCCCGACAAATGCCGCCACGCGTCCCGCTGGTTTTAGTTCGCCGGCACCCACCACCGACCAGGCCCCCACGGCCATCGCGCTGATCACCAGAATATAGAATATCACCGGAATTTTCATAGATCCCAGATGGGGCCGCAGCCACAAAAACATGCCGCCGCCGGCCAGCACGCTTATTGCCAGACCAGCGCCGGTCCACTGATTGATTCCGGCCGTATAAAAAAAGGCAACAACATAAAACACATGCCCCAGCAAAAAGGACACCAGGCCATAAAGAAACATCTTTTTCGAGGGCAAAGCCAGAAAGACATCACCCCCCAGGCAAAAAATCATACCGATCAGCAGAAAACGGTAATAAGGGAAAATGGGATGGGGTTGAACCACCGCGGTAAAAATGAAAAGGCAGGAAAGTGCGGTTTTAACGACCCGTTTGGCTTTCAGGGCTTCCTTCTTTTCACAATACAGAAGACCTGCCAGCAAACCTGCCGCGAATACAACGATCAAAATATTCATGCCGTTTTGTTAATTATTTATCTGTGGATTATACCATATTCTGCGGATCGCTTTGAGCCTTCAGCTTTGAACGTTGAGTGAGCGCGCCCTCGGGACCCGCCGCGGATCTAGCCCGTAAAGGTTTAAACGGATTTAAAAATTGAAATGACTATTTCCGCTCTGTAAACAAGCAATTTTTTAATGAAAAAGTTAAACTGGTTTTTATAAATTACATTTTCAAATCATAACTGAGGACTTTTTTCGCTGGGCAAGGCCGCACAAGGGCTTACGACGAGGCGTACTTGTAGTACGTCGAGGATGAAAGCTCGCGGAGAACACCGCCCAGCGGGAAAAGAGCCATTTAGGATTTGAAAATCAGACTAATCCCTGATCCAGCATAGCGTCGACCACCTTAACAAAACCGGCGATGTTGGCACCGTTGACATAATTGCCCGGAGTGCCGTATTGCTCGGCTGCCTCCAGCGAGGTCTGGTGAATGCTTTTCATGATCATCTTTAGCCGGTTGTCGACTTCTTCGCGGGTCCACACCAGGCGCATGCTGTTTTGGGTCATTTCCAGGCCCGAAACCGATACACCCCCGGCATTGGCGGCTTTTCCGGGTCCGTAGAGCAGTTTTTCCTGCAAAAAGATATCGACCCCTTCCGGCACGGTCGGCATATTGGCCCCCTCACTGACAAGCAACACACCGTTATCGACCAGATTCTGGGCATCTTTGACGTTTATTTCATTTTGAGTCGCGCTGGGAAAAGCACAATCGGCCTTATGGTTCCAGAGCGGGTTATGATCCAAGGCCGGATCAACAGCAGTATGAACAGCCTCTGAATACTTGTCGGCATATTCTTTGATACGGCCCCTGCGAACGTTTTTGAGCACTTTGACAAATTCCAACTTCTTTGAATCGATGCCCTTTTCATCGTAAATATAACCGGCGGAATCCGAGAGGGTGATCACCTTGGCCCCCAGTTCAATTAATTTTTCGGTGGTAAACTGCGCCACATTGCCCGATCCTGAAACCAGACAATTTTTGCCCTTTAGGGTTTCGTTGCGGGTGGCAATCATTTCTGCCGCAAAATACACCGAACCGTATCCGGTGGCCTCGGGACGGATCAGACTGCCGCCCCAGTTGAGCCCTTTACCGGTTAATACGCCGGTAAATTCATTGCGCAGTTTTTTGTACATGCCGAAAAGATAACCGATCTCTCTGGCACCGACGCCGATATCTCCGGCGGGCACATCGGTATTGGGCCCGATATGGCGAAATAACTCGCACATAAAACTGTGGCAAAATCGCATCACTTCGTAATCTGATTTGCCTTTGGGATCAAAATCCGACCCGCCCTTGCCGCCGCCCATTGGCAGCGTGGTCAGTGCATTTTTAAACACCTGTTCAAAAGCGAGAAATTTAAGAATACCCAGGTTGACGGACGGGTGAAAACGCAGCCCGCCTTTGTAAGGGCCCAGGGCGCTGTTCATTTCGATCCGAAATCCCCGGTTCACCTGGATTTCTCCCTGGTCGTCCATCCACGGTACCCTGAAAATGATCATACGCTCGGGCTCAACAAGCCTCTCCGGTATCCTGGCCTGGCGGTAAATCGGGTTTTGGTCCAGGACGGGCTTTACCGAATCCATAACTTCGGTGACCGCCTGATGAAATTCATTTTCCTGCGGATCCCTGTTCTTAATGATGTTTAATATATCTGGCATGTCTCCTCCCTGAATGTTCGGACCGCAACTTCGGTCAAAATCGGTATTGGGTGCTCAATATTGATGAATTCGTAAAAAGTCTGAAATCCCATTAAAGCGTCATTCCGGCGAAAGCCGGAATCCAATCATTTCAGTATGTTCTGGATGCCGGATCAGGTCCGGCATGACGAATTCGGACTTTTTACGACATTATCAATATTGGACTTGCGATTATTTTGCAAGTATTTATGCCTTCAGGTATAAAAAAGGAAAAGCGTCGCTGAGTGCAAGAGGCTTTAACTCTCGACCCCTTCTGCATCGCTGTCATGGGGCAGCTTAACATGCCGACTGTATTTAACAACCTGGTTGCGGCCGGCTCTTTTAGCTGCATACATGGCCGCATCCGCTTTCTTGATAAGCTCTACTGGATCCGCGCCATCATATGGATAAGTGGCGATTCCCAAGCTGATGGTGATGGAGGGGAAATCCTCAATTTTCATCTCTGACAAATTTTTTCTTAAGCGCTCGGATAAACTATGGGCGGCGTCGTTGGCCGCCTCAGGTATCATCAGGACAAACTCTTCACCACCATACCTGGCGATCACGTCTACATCCCTGATATTTTGCTGCAGGAATTTGCCGATGGCCTTTAATACCCGGTCGCCGGCATCGTGGCCGTACGTGTCATTGATATTTTTAAATCGGTCCAGGTCCGCCATGACAATTGATAAAATATTATTATAACGCTCGGCCCGATGGAGTTCCTCCTGCAGTTTGACCATAAAATAACGGCGAACGTAAAGGCCCGTTAAAGAGTCCGTAACCGCCATATCCCAGAGCTGGGCCTTATTGATGGCCACGGCGGCCTGATCGGCTATGGCTTGCAGCATTTCAACATCTTCGTCCGTAAATTCTTTTCCATGCCGCTTATTGGTCACATTGATGACACCGATGACATCACTGAAAACGACCATGGGAATACACGCAATCGAGCGAACGTAGGATTTCTCGGGGTCTATGAAAACGTCATCCTCTTTAATATTGTTCACAACAATGGGTTTGGCGGTCGTATATACCCGGCCGGCGATGCCTTCGCCCGGCTTGAAACTGCGGCATTCGATTTCATTATTATTGACTCTTTCCTGAAAGGACGTGTCCTCCATTCCGGCCAGAACACGGATATTTAGCTGATCCGTCTCCAGATCATAAAGCATGAGAGAGCCTTTTTCGGCAGAGGTCACCTCAATGGCCTTGCTCAAAATAAACTGCAGAAGGTTCTTTAGATCGCTGATATAATTCATGGCCTTGCCGATGCTGTATAAAAGAGACAGATTTTGGAGCGTTTTATCCAGATCTTCTTTTTCTTTTTGATGCTCCCCATAAAGGCGGCAGGTGTTTAAGCATACGACGGTATGAGCTGAGAGTTGCTGCAGAAAATATCGATCGGCATCATCGAAAGGTTGATTTTTTTCCCGGGACCCGATGGTCACCAGTCCGCTCAGTTCAGCCCCCATGCCCAGAGGAACCCACAATTTAGATTGAAGCCCGGCAAGGTTGAGCTTTTGGAAATCTTCTGAAAACAACGGCTTTCCTGCATCGTCGCTCACCGCAAAGGGTTCACCGTTTAAAATAGATTTCCAGAGGCCGTTTTTACTTTTTGGGATCTGAAAATTGAGATCGCCGAGACCTTTGCTGAAGACAAGCGAAAGTTTTTTCCCGGTTTGGCGATAAACAAAAATTGCCAGCTCACGAATTGCAAATTTTTTCTTTACCACATCGGCAAAAACCGAATACAATTCTTCTGGGTCCAATATGTTACTCAGCTGGCGACAGGATTTTAGAATCTCGGTCAATTCGTCTGCTTGAAGATCGTTTGAAACCATATACTCCTCAACATATCTGCCACAATATTATCGGTTTGAAATCTGCGCACATTAAACATTAACTTTATCGCTTTTATCCCAAGATTGCAAATATTTGTAGCCGGCAGACGCTAAGCTGAAGTTACCATAAATTGCGCTGAGGCGAGTATAAAAAAGCAGCCGCCATCAGTGCAAATAAAGGTGAATTTCTGCACTGTCTGATACGGCTGCCATGACTATGAATTTTTGCTGTTCCGGCCAGCAGCCAGAAGCCAGCGGCCAAAACGCTGACACCTGAACACTGAAACCATAGTCATTGAGTTATTTGGTGCTTGGAATTTTCTCAATTAAAGAACGCGACTGGACTAAAATATGCCGCCCGACTTTTGCAATATACTTGCGGGACACAACCCTAGCTAGGGTGTCCTTCTGTCATCCGGCCCTCCCAGAATATTAGATGTATCCAGTATCACTACCACCTGATTTTCCGGTTTAAAATTTATAGAAACAAAGCGTATGCTTGAGAAATATACACCTACTTTTTCACCGTCAGGATCCATGATAACGGCACCACGCGGATATTCGGGTAACTGGGTGTAATTATCCCATATGCGGGATGTCGCCACTTTAAAATCCTCCGTATCCGTTTCCAGCTCACGCCATATTCGGGATTGCATCTCCAGTTTTGGGTCGAGCCCAACTATGGCAAACACCCGCATGCCGACTGTGTATTGATAAAAATTATAACCAGGCTCAACCTGGTTGGCTTCAAAGGCCTGGGTAACATTCTCATCCCAGTGAATCCGACCGAAATTTTGAGAACAACCGACAACCCATACCAGCGTCAACACGCCTAAACTGAACATAAAGATCTTTTTAGCAATTGTCCTTTTAAGAAATAAGTATCTGATTTTCATCATAAACCTCTTTCCCGGCAAAGCGTTATCCGACCGCCGGATCCGATGTCAATCTGAATTTGAAAAATAAGCCCGATTAAGCCAATGCAATAATATGGAATAGGGCCTCATCATTAAAGGTAAATGCGACGGAATGGGTTGTCAACCGGGGTCTCAAGGATATCCGATTGGCCGGTTTTCTGAGGCGGGTAAACTCGTCGAACAAACCGGCCAAAACGACTTAATTACTGGCTAAAAAGGCTTTTAGCTGATAGGAGATATAGGGATTTGATTCAACACGCGAGATTCGCTCGCTGGAATCACCGCTTCCGCGGTCCGCTTCGGGTCCGCCCAGAAAAGGTGTATCCGGCATCAGGATGATTCGATTATTATCACCAAATTTCACCGTAACGAAACGCAGGCTGGAGTACCAGATTCCCACCTGCTTTCCTTCCGGATTCAGGATATGGGCGCCCCGGGGGTCATAGGGATGATAATAGGAATTCTCCCAGGCGCGGGAAATCAAGCTTTTAAACGCTTCTGTATCCGGCTGGACTTCCCGCCACATTCTTGATTTCATAACATATTCGGGAGAAATTCCGGCCATGGCAAAAGTCCGATTGCCGACCCCGTAATAATAGTAGTTAAAATCCCGCTGGGCTTCATAGGCCTTAAACTTTGCGGTCACTTGCGGATCCCAGTGAAGCTTGCCATAGGTACCCAGGCAGCCGCTGACCATGGCTGTGATCAAAAAACAAAACCCCCAAAGGGCAAAATTAAGTGCCGTACTGTTTTGGGATGATCTGCTTGTTATATTCATAGGTAGCCTCAAGTAATAAAGATTTACAAATTAGTGGATCTACGCTACCAGAGCTCGAATCGAAAGTCAAAAATAATCCAGATTATTCCTGTCTGCCACACATCAACTGAATATATCGCTTTTGGGTTCAAGCCTGATTAGAAGTGGTTTCAAAATCTTAGATCTTATCGTGTGGGACCACCCAGAAAAGGCGTATCGGGCATGACCACAATGCGGTTATCTTCCTCGAATCGGATCGCAGCATACCAGATGCCCGAATACCAGATACCGACCTTTTTGCCGCCGGGATCCGTAATATGAGCGCCACTGAGGTAAAAAGGCACATAGACATCGTCCCAAACCCAAAAAATCATTTTTTTGAATTGTACGCTATCATGATCGACTTCACGCCAGACCCTGGATTGCATGTAATAGGCGCGATCGATTCCCACAATCGCATAGGGCATATTGGTTCTGCCGTAATAGTAGTATTTGTAATCGGGCTCGACCTGGTAGGTTTGAAAGGCCCGGGTAACTTCATCGTTGTGTTTCAGGCGCCCATAATTTTCAAAACAGCCGCTGACCATGGTGGCTACAATCAAAACGCCGAGCGCAACACAAAATCTCAACAACCGGCTGTCTTTATGTTTTGTCTGTATATGATTCATTCAAGCCTCTATATGAAAAACATCTCCCGGTGACGCGTGCCCGGCCGGGCGACGATGTTTTGATGTGCCGCTTTTGTTATTAAGGTATGCTGTTTTAACGATAATACCACTCGGTGGTATGTCAATACGTTACCTGCCCTCATTATGGCGCTTAAATCTATCTTCCAAATTATTAGTTGATCCCACATAATGCTACCATCCTTAAGGCTTTTCAATATGTAGACAGAAAATGTCATGGCATAAAAAAAGGCCTGTCACTCTTTAAAATAATGACAAGCCTTATTAAAAATTGGCGGGAGCGACGAGACTCGAATGTGCCCGAGGCACACAAGCTCGCGACCTTCCCGCATGAAATGCGGGACGTTCTAAACCAGGAATAGATTCAGATAGAAATTTGATTGTGTGTGAATCAAAACTTTTTATCAATACTTCTCAATCAGCACTTCAATAAAAGCTCTACGTTTGTGAGTTTTGATTTCATTCTCACGTTTAGCGGCACTTGACCTGTCTGGGTGCTCTTCGGAGTAGACCAATTTCCAGGGCCGCTTAGGCTTCGTGTAGGCGACCCTGCCCTCGTTATGGCGCTTTAATCTCGATTCTAAGTTTTGGGTTGAGCCAACGTAATAGGTTTGATCTTTGAGACTTTCAAGTATGTAGACAAAATAAGGCATCGATCAAAGGCATGCATCGCCGGAGGGAATAAAAAAGGGCTCGGTAAAAACCTCACCCTTTTTATGAAAATGGCGGGAGCGACGAGACTCGAACTCGCGACCTCCGGCGTGACAGGCCGGCGTTCTAAACCAAACTGAACTACGCCCCCGAATGTTTACTTAGTTGGACCCTCAACTCTATCGAGCGACCTTCCCGCATCAAATGCGGGACGTTCTAAACCAAACTGAACTACGCCCCCGAATGTTTACTTAGTTGGACCCTCACCTTCGAGACAAACTCTATCGAGCGATCTTCCCGCATCAAATGCGGGACGTTCTAAACCAAACTGAACTACGCCCCCGAATGTTTACTTTAGCTGCGGAATAGCTTTCGCCTCTCCACTCCATGATGAGGTGGTAGGCGGAACAGGGCTTGAACCTGTGACCCCCGGCTTGTAAGGCCGGTGCTCTCCCAGCTGAGCTACCCGCCCACATTTATCCAAAAATAAAGTCTAAAGAGCGGCCACCCGCAAAGCGGCAATCAAGTCTGTGACCCTCCCGCCTGCCACGCGGGATGCTCTCCCAGCTGAGCTACCCGCCCACGTTTATCAGCCCATTGGGCATCCGGAAAAAACTATTGCTAACAATTTCAACCTATAATGTCAAGCTTAAGTCGGCGGGAAACGATGATATTCCCTTATATCAAATTTTTCGGTTTTTCCGCTTCTTCGCGCGTGATTTCAAGTGGAATGTCAACATTTCTAAAAAGCGTGTTGCCGTCATCAAGGATGAGAGCGTGGGAAAGCACTTCATCCATATGCTCCACCAGGATAATTTCAACCTGCTTGGAGATGCTCTTGGGCACATCTTTTAGATCTTTTGCATTTTCTTGGGGAATCAGAATTTTTTTGATTCCGCCCCGGTGAGCGGCAATGATTTTTTCCTTCAAACCGCCGATCGGCAGCACGCGACCCCGCAGGGTGATCTCACCGGTCATTGCCATATCACGGTGTACCGGACATTTGGATAGGGCTGAGACAAGCGAAGTGCACATGGAAATGCCCGCAGATGGTCCGTCTTTGGGGATAGCACCTTCGGGGATATGAATGTGAATATCAAATTTCCGGTAAAATTTTTCATCGATCACCAGATTATGCGCCCGGGATCGAACGTAACTTACCGCGGCCTGAGCCGATTCCTGCATAACATCGCCCAGTTTGCCGGTAACCGTTAGTTTGCCCTTTCCGGGCATAATCAATGTTTCGATAAAAAGCAGCTCGCCGCCCACCTGGGTCCACGCCAGCCCGGTGACCATTCCGACCTGATCTTTTTCTTCAACCTGTTCCTGCCGAAACCGGTAAGGCCCGAGATATTTGGCAATCGATTTTTCGGAAACTCTGAATTCGATTTTATCCTTGTTCTTGACCGCTTCTCTGGCCAATTTACGGCAAATTGAAGCAATTTCACGCTCAAGATTTCTGACCCCGGCTTCGCGGGTATAGCGCCGAATAACGGCCAGTACTGAATTTTTGGAAAAAATTACAGTTTTCCCCTCCAGGCCGTTGAATTTAATCTGCTTGGGGACCAAAAAGCCTTCAGCAATATGATATTTTTCATATTCGGTGTAACCGGCGAGCCGTATAATTTCCATTCGGTCCTGCAGCGGCAGCGGGATATCCGGCAAGGTGTTGGCCGTTGTGATAAAAAGGACATCTGAAAGATCATAATCCATATCCAGATAATGATCATTGAAGCTGAAGTTTTGCTCGGGATCCAGAACTTCCAGCAGCGCCGCCGACGGATCGCCCCTGAAATCCATGCTCATTTTGTCGACTTCATCCAGACAAAATACCGGGTTGTTTACACCGGCCTTTTTCAGTGACTGCAGGATTTTACCCGGCAGGGCCCCGATGTAGGTTCGCCTGTGCCCGCGGATTTCAGCTTCATCTCTAACCCCCCCGAGGGAGAGGCGCACGTATTTGCGACCGGTGGCCCTGGCGATGGATTTGGCCAGAGAGGTTTTTCCAACGCCCGGCGGGCCAACGAAGCAAAGGATCGGGCCTCGAATTTTCTTCACCAGTGCCTGAACCGCCAGATATTCTAAAATCCGTTCTTTGGGTTTTTCAAGGCCGTAATGATCTTCATCGAGGATCTTTTCCGCCTCATCGAGGTCATCACCCACTTCACTTTTTTCAAACCAGGGCAAACTGATGATCCAATCGATATAATTTCGCACCACCGTAGCTTCGGCCGACATGGGTGTCATCATTTTTAATTTTTTTAGTTCAGCTTCAGCTTTTTCAGTGCCCTCTTCGGACATCTTTTTCTTCTTGATTTTTTCTTCAAGATCTTTGATCTCATCGGCCGGATCATCATCGGAGCCCATTTCTTTTTTGATCGCCCGCATCTGTTCGTTCAGATAGTAATTTTTCTGAGTCTGCTCCATCTGATCTTTTACACGATTTTTGATGCGCTGATCCATTTGGAAGACTTCAATTTCCAATTTAATCAGGCCTAAGAGCAGAGCCAGCCGATCGGTAGGTGAAACGGTTTCCAACAGTTTTTGTTTTTCTTCTATTTTAAACGAAAAATGCGAAGCCACCGTGTCGGCCAGCTGCGATGGATCAACAATAGTCGAAGCGCTGGTGACCAGTTCTTTTGATATGTTTTTGTTGGCGACTGCATATTCCTCGAACTCTTTAATGACCGATCGAATAAGCGCCGTGGCTTCCGCTTCAGCAATGACGGGTTCTATTATTTTGGCAACCTCTACCTGGAAGAAGTCATCTTCAATTGAAAAGCGCTCAATTCGGGCCCTGGCTTTGCCTTCCACCAGGGCTTTAACGGTTCCATCGGGAAGCCGCAGCAGCTGAAGCACCTTACCAATCGTTCCAACGCGGTTAATGTCCGTTTCTCCGGGGTTGTCCACATTGGCCTTTTTCTGAGTTGACAGAAAAACGAGCTTATCTTTATTCATGGCGTCAGCCAGCGCATTTACCGATTTGGTTCGCCCGACAAAAAGCGGCGCCACCATATGGGGAAAAACGACAAGGTCTCTTAATGGTAAAAGGGGTAAGAACATCTTTGATTCCTCAGTTCCTTCTTCTTTAAAAAGTTTCGGTATATTATCCATGGTTAGGCTTGCTTCTTCGTCTGCTCATAAAGCAGGATGGGATCCTCCTTGTTTAAGACAACATCCTCTCCGATGACGCATTCTTTTACATCGGCAATTGACGGCAAATCATACATGATGTCAAGCATGCAGGTTTCCATAATTGCCCGCAACCCGCGCGCGCCGGATTTGCGTTTCATGGCTTCTCTGGCAATCGCCGCCAGCGCGCTGTCGGTGAGTCTCAGGTTAACGCTTTCCATTTCGAAGAGCATCTGAAATTGCCTGAGCAAGGCATTCTTGGGTTCCTTCAAAATCCGGATCAGTGCATTCTCATTGAGCTCATCAAGGGTCGCAACCACCGGCAGGCGCCCTAAAAACTCGGGGATCAGCCCGAATTTTATCAGATCTTCCGGTTGAACATCCTTCAGAATCTCACCGATCGTTTTCTCCGTTTCCAGAAGGATCTTGGCTCCGAATCCCATTTGTTTGGATCCGAGACGGCGCTGAATAATATTTTCCAGACCGTTGAAAGTCCCCCCGCAGATGAACAGGATGTTGGAGGTGTCTACTTTAACAAAATCCTGTTGCGGATGTTTTCGGCCGCCTTTTGGCGGCACACTGGCCGTTGTTCCTTCAATTATTTTCAAAAGCGCTTGTTGAACGCCTTCCCCCGAAACATCACGCGTGATCGAGGGATTGTCCGATTTACTGGCAATTTTATCGATCTCATCGATGTAGACAATCCCGCGCTTGGCTTTGTCTACATCGTAATCCGCATTCTGAAGCAGGGAAAGAATGATGTTTTCAACATCCTCGCCGACATAACCGGCCTCGGTCAGACTGGTCGCATCCGCTATGGTAAACGGTACGTTCAAAAATCTCGCAAGGGTTTGTGCCAGCAGCGTCTTTCCGCAGCCGGTCGGGCCAATCAGCATGATGTTGCTTTTCTGGAGTTCAACATCCCCGGCGTTTAATAAAGAGTCAAGGCGTTTGTAGTGATTGTAAACCGCTACCGACAGCACCTTTTTGGCCGATTCCTGTTCGATCACATAACCGTCAAGCTTTTCCTTAATTTCTTTCGGCGGCAGGATACGATCAGACTCCTGGGAATCCTTTTCGCTTTCTTCCTCAATAATTTCACTGCATAGCTGGATGCACTCATCACAAATATATACCGCCGGGCCGGCAATCAGCTTTCGAACTTCAGATTGATTTTTCCCGCAAAAAGAACAAAACAGGTTGTCGTTTTCATCTTTTTTCTTTGGCATGTTAGCTCCCCGCCTCTTCTAAGTGGTCAAGATCGTCACGGTTGGCAATGACATGGTCAACGATACCGTATTTCATTGCCTCCGCACCGGACATGAAAAAGTCTCGATCGGTATCTTTTTGGATGTCCTCCATTTTTTTGCCGGTATGATCCACCAGGATTTGATTTAAGCGATCTTTCATTCGCAGGATCTCTTTGGCCTGGATTTCAATATCAGATGCCTGGCCCTGAAACCCCCCCATGGGTTGATGGATCAAAATCCTTGAATTGGGCAGCGAGTAACGCTTTCCGTGGGCTCCTGCAGCCAGCAATAACGCACCCATGCTGGCGGCCTGGCCGATGCAAACGGTGGTAATGTCCGGTTTAATATACTGCATGGTGTCATACACCGCCAAACCGGCAGTTACCAGACCCCCGGGGGAGTTCACATAAAAATTGATGTCCTTGTCGGGATCTTCGGACTCTAAAAAAAGCAGTTGCGCAATAATGAGATTGGCAATCTCATCGTTCATGGCCGTGCCGAGAAAAACGATGCGGTCTTTGAGAAGGCGCGAATAGATATCATAGGCGCGCTCACCCCGGCCGCTTTGCTCAATTACCATCGGTATCAGTGGCACAGGTTATCTCCTTCACTAGTTAAATGTCTCGAAATTGCTATAATTTATTGGAATTAGAGTTACTTACTTCTTTGCCTTTTTAGCCTGTTTTTTGGCCTCGGATTTTTCCGGCGTTTCAGGCTTCACATCTTTGATCGTACTACTATCAATAATAAGTTTGATTGCCTTTTTTTCAAGTAATGTATGCTTAAAATACCCCAGCTTATCCTGATTCTGGTCATAGTATTTCTTGATTTCTTCCAGCGGCTGGTTGAAGTTTTCGGACATCTCCTTCAGCCCGCCTTCCAGTTCTTCGTCGTCAAGGCTGAGTTTTTCCTGATCGATAATTTTGCCCAAAATGAGATGGCGTTTAACCTGCTTCAGCGCCGTATCGCGGTATTTTTCAGCAATCGTCTCCTTTGAAAGCCCCATTTCCTCCAGGGTCGTATTGCGGTAAGCAAAAGAGCGCTCGGTCTCCTCGATAATTCCTTGAAGCTCCATCTCGACCATGGCATCCGGTACTGCAAACTCCGTTCTGGCAATTAAGCCGGTGAAAATTTGCTCGTTGAGTTCCTGCTCGATACGTTTTTCGTAACCCTGTTTTAAATTATCCAGAATCACTTTTTTTAGTTCGTCCAGCGTCTTATAGGGGCCTGCCTTTTTGGCCAGGACATCATTAATCGGCAACAAAACCTCCTCCCGGATTTCGTTCAGCACCACCTGAAAATCAATTTCCCGACCGGCCAATTTTTCGTTGGGGAAATCTTTATCAAATTTTATGCTAAACGCTTTGGAATCTCCCGGCTTCATGCCGATAAGCTGGTCGTCAAAATCTTTGGAAATAATCGCTTTGCCAATTTGCAGACTAAAATTTTGAGCCTCGGCAAATTCCGGCACGGGCGTTCCATTCTGAGAGCCCGCTATATCGATCAAAACAAAATCCTCTTTTTGGGCCGGCCGGTCTTCAGAAATCTTTTGATGCTGGGCCATTCCTTTCTGGAGCGATTTGAGCTGAAGGTCCACCTCGTCGTCGCCGGATTCATGCAGTGTCCGTTTCAGCTTCAGCCCTTTAAAATCGATATCATCAATTTCGGGAGTGATCTCAACGGTGGCATCATATTTATAGGAACGGTCGGCTGCCAGCGCGGGTGGGTCCAGTTCTGGGTTCCCAACGATTTTTAGCTCGGTTTGCTTGATGGCATCGATAAATGAACTTTGAATCAGCCTGGAAGATACATCGGCATGCACATCTTTTTTAAACATCCGTTCCAGAACCGACCGTGGAACCTTTCCCGGCCGGAAACCCTTTATTTTGGCGCTTTTTTTTAATTGATTATAGGCTTTGTCCAGCTCCCGGACAACTTCATCCTGTGGAATTTCAATATGAAGCGTTTTCTTGACGCTGCTGAGATCTTCAACTTTAAATTGCATAATGTTCCCGGTTCAACAAAATTTAAGTGCCCAAAGCGAATTCATCTTAAGGCACTTTTTAATCTTTAGAGTGGTGCGAGAGGGGAGACTTGAACTCCCACTCTGTCTCCAGAACTGGATCCTAAGTCCAGTGCGTCTACCAATTCCGCCACTCTCGCCTTTGCTTAAGAAAAAGGAAATCCGGACAAGTGATTTGGGCAGACTATCCTTGGAGGATAAAATTTTCATTCAAGATTCTTTGGACTTTATAGTGGTTGTCAAAAAAACGTCCGGTATTCAAACGTTTTTTTCTACTACCACTTATGCCCCAATATGGAAAGCGGTATAACGGCTGAACTCAGTACCCAAATCCGTTAAATTTCAGTATAAAAGACAAAACAGATAATGTCAATCTCATCGACTGTCAAGTAAAATCTGCTGACAGCCCGTCTAACAGAGTTGAAAAAAAAGATTGGATTTTATATAAGAATAAGATGCTTTTCGGAATCAAGCAAGTAACAAATCCACTATTTAGAAGTGGTTTCAAAACCTCAGATCAGGTTCAAGGGCAAGGCACACGCCGATCGAGAAAGCGCAGCATACATGAGTATGTGAGCATTTATCGGAGGCCTGTGCTGCTCCCTATCTTAAAAAAATCAGATGCGAATCCCGCTTGCGGGGCAACGCAGCCATTGGGCCTTTTGAGCCCCTTAAATAATCTTTCAATTAGACGCGAAATCCCGCTTCATAAAGCGGGGAGATGGGGTTTTGAAACCAC
>Ga0255055_10000405_pt1 | contig 33664 bp, 33 predicted proteins | sample JV7_2_27_MG_FD_188633 | JGI IMG/M metagenome (GOLD analysis project Ga0255055, IMG submission 188633) | Seawater microbial communities from Jervis Inlet, British Columbia, Canada - JV7_2_27 | ecosystem: Environmental > Aquatic > Marine > Inlet | place: Canada: British Columbia | collected...
GGGGTCGCCGCTAAAAAATATACGTCAGCGCAGCTGCGAGTAACACCAGAGGAAGAAAATAGCCGGAGAACTTGTCCGCAAAGGTTTGAATCTCCGAGCGGTTCCCCTCTGCTTCCTCGACCATGCGGACGACGTGCCCGAAAGTTGTGTCTTCCCCAACCCGGGTCGTCCTTACCTGAACACTTCCCTGGCGGACGATCGTGGCAGCATACACATGACTGCCTTGATACACGTCTACCGGCAAGGATTCGCCGGTGACCGAGGATTGGTCCACAGCTCCCTGACCGGAGCGGACAACACCGTCGACAGGAACCGTCTCCCCGGGACGTATGAGGACGATGTCGCCCACACAGACGTCTTCAATGGGAACAATATCTTCCACACCTTCCTTCACAATGCATGCGGTCCTCGGAATCATCGTGGTTAAGCTCTTCAGGGAGCTCCGGGCTCGGTTTGTCGTGAAGCTCTCAATGGCGTCCCCAACGCGCATGAAGAAAACGATGATGAGCGCAGTGATCCATTCCCCAATGATTAATGCACCAAAAACTCCGAGCGACATCACGGTCTGGGCGATGATCGATTTTTGACTCAAGGCGTGGAATACTTTACGTAGGACGGGCCATCCGGCGATGGCTACAATAATGGCACCGAGAAGCGGATGGACCATTGCATTCAGCCGGTCAATGATGCCCATCCACTCTCCGAATATGGCGATGGCTAGAACTGCCGCCACGATGAGTGCATAAGTAATTTTGACATGCCTTCCAAGTTCCCTGGTTGAAGACTGGTCTTCGGGAACAAGGGCGTCCGGAACAGCATAACCAGCCCTCTCGATGGCGGCGCGAATATGGCCCTCGTTGACTTGTGAAGGATCTGCGCTTATTACCGCCTTCTCGGCCGCTAGAAAGACCGTTACGGAGAGAACACCGGGGATTGCTTCAATCGCAGATTGGACGTGTTTGCTGCAATCGGCACAATCCATGCCTCCGACAGGAATCTCGAAAATACGCAAATGTGCTGAACCTGTGTCGCTCATGTTTATGTAACCCTGGTGCATTCGTAGACACTTCGGGCGACTTCGGAGAGTACTTCATCGGCCAGGGAAAGAAGGTTGGCCACTCGCTCATCACTGAGGGAATAATAGACATAGCGACCTTCCTGGACCGCGGTCAGGAGACCGCAACCCCGGAGACAGGCCAGGTGATTGGAAGCGTTGGGTTGGGAGAGATCCGTCAGTTCCACAATCTCTGACACATTCCTGGGACCATCGAGCAGGCACTCGAGTATCGATAATCGGGATGAATCGGAAAACCCCCGGAATAATTTCGCCTTAAGCGAGATGGCGGTGGTCTGTGCATTGAGCAACATAGCCTCTCCTGTCATAAACGTATCATTATACAATTATATATTATTTTCAATGGATAAGCGACGGAATCACCAGCCAGGTTGTCGGATCGCTTTTGAGGTCCCTTTGAATGACCATGGGGGGCTGTCTTAAAAAAGTCCAGACAGCCCCGGGTTCACCCTTTGCAGTTTTGAACTTGCGAATTTCTTTGAAAATATCCCGTTGTTGATAGCTCCTGATAGCTCTCAGCCCATTACCTGAGAGTTTTTGAGTAGACTTTGAGAGGCGTTTTGGCGGACGATCATGGGGAATTCACCCAGCGGGATCATGCTTAAAAGGTTATGCTACTAACCAACTGAGCCTGACCCGACCATGGCAGGACAGCCGCAGGAGGCCTCGATGACCGAGACGGAGATTCAACCCAATATGGATAAGAAGGAAACGCCGGATTTCAGCCGGAAGGTGAAGCGTACGCTCGAAGTGACGATGATCGCGCTTGTGCTGGGCTTGGGGGTGGAGATCCTCTTCTACGGCCACCCGTTGGGGGTCAATTTCCCCATTTGGGCTGCGCTCTGTGCCGCGGCGTTGTTCATCACCGCCCGTCTGGAGGGGATCCCCCCCAGTCGCTGGGAATTATTCCTCGTCATCCCCATCCTCTTCCTCAGCTTTATGGCGGCGATGCGCTTGGAACCGCTGACAGTTTTCCTAAGCGTGGTCGGGACGCTGATGCTGTTCGCGCTGTGGGTGCGGGTCTTCCGCTCCGGACGATTGGTCAACTTCGGCTGGCTAGATTTCGCCGTGGCGGTGATCGCTCCGCCGCTCGAAGCGCTCTTCCGCCCCTGGGCGACGATGGCCGAAGCTTGGCGGCGAGTGGTGGGCGAAAAAGGAGGGCGCAGCCGCGGGCTGGCCATCCTGCGCGGCTTACTGCTTGCGCTGCCTGTGCTCGCCGTCTTCACAGCCTTGTTGGCTGCGGCCGATCTGGTCTTCGGCGATATGGTAGAAGAGGCATTACGCTGGCTGAATATCGAGAAGCTGCTTGAGTGGGTCGGGCGCGGGGTGATTGTTATCCTGAGCGCGATCTTCATGCTCGGAGCGCTGGTAATTGCCTTGCTCGATCCTGGCAAACGCACGCTTCACGGCGAGGACAAGCCGCTGCTGAACCCCTTCGTCGGGTTCCTCGAGTCGACGATCGTGCTCGGCGCGGTCGACTTGCTCTTCATTTCCTTCGTAGTGGTGCAATTTCGCTACTTGTTCGGCGGCAAGTTCAACATCACCGTGGCTGGTTATACATACGCCGAGTATGCCCGAAACGGATTCGGTGAGTTGGTGTGGGTGGCGTTCCTGAGCATGGGTATGATTATGGCGCTGGGGTATTTTGGTAAGCGGAAAAGCGCACCCGAGCGATCCTGGTTTAACGGTTTGAGTGCAGGATTGGTGGCGCTGCTGGGGGTGATCCTGGTCTCGGCATGGCAGCGGCTGCTGCTCTACGAAGGGGCATACGGCTTCACCGAGCTGCGGACCTACACGCACGTGTTCATCCCCTGGCTGGCGCTGCACCTGGTGGTATTCCTGTTCCTGCTCTTCCGTGGGAACCTGCGCCGCTTCGCGCCGTTCGCGGCGCTGGGCACGCTGGGGTTCGTCGTCACGTTATCTTTGCTCAACGTCGATGCTTTTATCGTACGCCAGAATGTTAAGCGGTTTGAGCTGACGGGGGAGATCGACCTGGAATACCTTAGCTATCTAAGCGATGATGCCGTACCCGGGCTGGTCGAGTTCGCCCGAGCTGCGCCCGAGGGCGAGAGGGAGGAGCTGCTGGCGAGTTTGGCCTGCCGCCAGGCGATGCAGGGAGATCGCCAGGCGGATCTTGATTGGCCTTCCTGGCATCCAGCTCACGCTCGGGCGATGACCCTCTTGGATGAATTGGAGGCGTTGGATTCGTATACGGTGGAGCTTGAGGAGTGGAACTGGATGGTCAGTGGACCAGGTGTGGAGAAAGACTACTGCGACTATTGGTTTTGGGATTGATGTTCAGTAGGGTTGCGTAGGGGCACGGCACCACCGTGCCCCTACAAGCCTTGAGTACAGAAAGCCAACGGGCCGACACATAGGTCGGCCCCTACGAACTTATGAAGGTGTAGAAACGTACCAATGTAACCTCTATCGGTGAGCTAGATAACCGCTTCTTTGCATAAAATTCACATCAGGTACAGTGTCGTCTCAGGGATTTCTCCCTTCGACAAGCTCAGGACAGGCACCCCCTCTGGGGGTTCGAAATGACATGCTTAAGAATGGCTCTTACTCATCTGTCATTTCGAGTGAGCCATGAAACGACGATCGAGAAATCCCTTGGATGATTCTGGAGCGAACATATGAACGATTAGGTAGTTGGCCGACACATGGATCGGCCCCTACACGGTTTGATTTCTAAGGAAAGTACAATTCAGGGTTGTTTATGTTTTATCGGCGATGACCCACACGGCGTGGTTCTCGCGCTCGACAGTGGCATCTGCGCCCAACTCTGCCAGTCTCTCGGCAATGTGTTCGGCGCGCACGAAATGGCTGCGCATAAGCGCTAATTTCTCAGCGATTGCAATCAACTTGACCGCGAAGCGATCGATATCCGGTTCCTCGATTACCAATCGTCCACCCGGTGCAAGCACGCGCCAGAACTCGACGAGGCTTTCCCTCTGGTTGGTGAGATGGTGGTAGGCGTCGACGACGATGATGCGCTCGAAGCTCCCATCCGGAAATGGCATGCTTTCGGTATGACCCCCAACAGCATCGAAGCCACCCTTGTCGCTCGCTTGCTGCAGCATCTTGAGCGAGCTGTCGGCGATGACGATCTGATCGATCTGATCGCGAAGTCGTTCGGCGATACGGCCTGTTCCACCGCCGGCGTCGAGCAGCCGGCCGCGTGTGGGCAGCCCCATGTGTTCGTTCAAGCGATAATCCGCCGGGGGGCGGATCAAGCGGTCGTAGAGCGGGGCGAGCAGGTCGAAGTGGTCCAAGGTTGAGTGTCTCCTTAATGGCATTGAGTCTACCGCAGAATATTGCCGGTGACGGGCTTATGGAGCATCTGCAAAAAGCCGCCGATGGTTACGTTGCCATGAAAATCTTAATTCGCTTGAGGATGGCGTTCGCGTCCCCCTGATTTCGCGCAGGGGCATGGCACTCCGTTCCCTTGGATGATTGGCTCAGGATCATAGCTTCTTCGGGCCGACACATGGGTCGGCCCCTACGGATTCCCCGATCCGTCAGCCGTTCGTCAGCCAGAAAGAGGCTCCTTTAAGGTCGTTCTTGTTAGGATAGGATCAGGTTCAGGGAAAAATAATAAGAAACAAATGGAGGTAAAGAAAAGATAAATGGCTACGCAAAAGAAAACACATTGGCTGTTATGGCCTTTCGTCGCGCTCTGGCGGCTTGTGACCTGGATTCTCGAGTTGACGGGACGTTTCGTCGCCATCCTGCTCGGGATCGTATTCATGGTCATCGGTGTCATCGTGACCTTGACAGTCATTGGAGCGATTGTCGGCGTGCCGATGTTCCTGTTCGGCGTACTCCTGGTTTTTCGGGGGCTGTTTTAGCGGGCGAGCTTTCCCCCATGTTATTTATTGGGTGGATATGTGCGGGTCATCGATTTTGAATGCAACTTCTCGCACGCATTTACGTAGATAAGTACAAGAATGAAATTTATGGAGGATGTAGAAATGAATGAGGAAGTTAGGCGATTGTATCGGTCGCGTGAAGAACGAATGGTAGCGGGTGTCTGCGGCGGTCTGGCGGAGTACACAAATCTTGACCCCACGATCGTTCGGCTTTTGTTTGTTGCGGTCTCCCTTCTGGGTGCTGCGCCGGGCATGGTGCTGGCTTACCTGGCGATGATGATCGTCGTGCCGGAGGATCCAATTATCGAAGTGTCGTCGGGATCCGAGTAGGAATTGTCCACAAGCACGACACCTTGAGTGTCATGAGTGGAGGCGGATGCCGGCATCTAAGGCACTTCGTTTAGAGGGGCAGGTCATTGACCTGCCCCTCATTTGTTAACAAAAACCAGGAGCCTCGAGATGAGCGCTCCTGGTAGATTTTCAAAAGGACTATGCACTATTCAGGACTTGGTCGCCTCGAGGTAGGCTTGTCCATATAGGTGACCCTGAACGGCGGAGGCGTAAACAGTCGTGAAAATTATCCCGACAAAACAAAGGATGATCCCGAATCCTGATAGGAATCCAGCGACGATTGTACCCAGGAAGGCAAGCAAGTAGGCGCTTGGTGCGGCGCGGACATGAGCGAGGATTTTTACTGGGTTGATCGCTGCGCCCAGGTCATCGTTTGAGGCCAATTCGCCCACTGCTGCTGGGAAGAAGAAAGCCAGGGCCAATCCATAAATCAGGGCGAAACAGCTAAAGCACAACGTGACGACAGTGTATAAGGCGACGGCAGATTCGCTATCGATCAACGAATCGAAGATGGCCATCGGAATGGAGATGAACATCAGCGGCAGCGCGTACACAAAGCCGATCGCGAATGCCTTCAGACCAAGCACGAGTATGCCGCCAAAATCCGCCCAATCGGGCATGGGTTCGGAGTCACCGCGGATGACGCGTCGGGTGAGCTCAACCAGCCATCCAATTAACGCCAACTGGCCGATGAGTGGAATGAGTGAGATGACGGCGGTCAGGACGATCTTCTTAACCCACTCCTCGTCCTGGAAGGGATATGAAAACGATAAACCGAAATCCATGTCTGTCTCCTCCTCTTAACTAGTTGCACATTCTATCATCATTATTACCGTAGCGAACTAAAGCGTGTTCATTTCATATTTTACCCCCTCAGAGGATGCAAAGGGTCCTTGGTCCGGCGATCCTCTTGAGAAAACGTACATCAACAAATATGATATGGGGAATGCCCTCGCGTCCCCGCTATTCTAATTCGCGCCATGACCCTTCAACGATGTCATCATCACCGGTCGCTTTTGGCACAAACAGGCGTGAAAAAATCCAGGAGGCGGTCATCGTCGGCAGGAGTTGCGTTCCCGGGATCAGGCTTTCGATCACCGTCACGCCTCGTAAGGGAGAGAGGCCGAGGTGGCCGAGCAGAGTCCAGGATATGGGGGCGGAGAAGAAGTCCAGGCTCATGTCGAGCAGGTCCAACAGGATGACTACGATCAGCGGTGTTGCGCGCAAGGCGGTGAGGAAACCCGCTCCCTCCGGCAGCTTGATTCTCCGTACACGCAAAAGCACCCAGGCAAGAAGAGCCAGTGCCAGAGCCAGTCCTGCTCCGGCGATCAGCAGGAACGCGAGCAGCCATGTTCGCCAGTCGATTTCAACCATAGGACCTCCAAGACATTTTCAATCCGTAATTTCCTGGCGTTGGAAGATGACTAAAGCCAGGCCGATCAGGCCGCCGATCCAAATGACCAGCACCAGGAGCGAAACCCAGAAGCTGGGCGCGAAAGTGAGCGGTGAGATGCCGGCTATGATGGCGACATTGCCATCGCCGCGCAACAGCCAGGAATACATGTTACTCAGGTTGTAGGTAGGCGTGTACTGGTAGAGGTTGATCAGTGACGGCTGGTTGAAGAGCGTGGCGAGGAGGCTTAACATGCCCAGTGAAACAGCGTCGAGCACCGAGAAACCGAAACTGACCATCAAGCCGCCCAGGATCGAGCGGGTGGTAATTGCAGCGATAGCGGCGTAACCGGCTAGTACTGCTAGCGAAAGCACTACGATGAAGATCGTCTTCGCCGAATCGAGCAGGAAAGATCCCAGGATTTGCAGGTCAAGGTCAGGACCATAGGGCAGGCCGTGGATGCGATACCCGATGGAAGGTCCAAGCGCCGAGATCAGCGCCGTCAGCGCCAGTGAGACCAGCACCAGGCTGACGAGCGCGGCCATCTTGGCCAAGATTAGCTTCCAGCGCTGCGTCCGCGGGGCGATGTTCTTCCAGGTACGCCACTGGTATTCACCGGCGAAAACCACCGCCATGAAGGCTAGCGGGAGCATGCGCCCGAAGAGGTTGGCCGGGAAGGTAATCATCATGTTCCAGGTGTTGAGGCTGTCCGTCGTCCAGAAACCCGAGCCGAAGTATTCCACGCCGGCCGTCATCGTTGGCGAGATCAGACTGAGCAGAATCATCACGGTATGGAAGGCAAACAGTCCGATGGGGAAGATCCACACCAGGAAGGCGGTCAATTTGAAATTGGCGAAGACCTTTTTCCACTCCGCGCGGTAGAGGTTAAGCATCGGCACCCTCCCCGGCATGGTTGGTAACGGCGATGAAAAACTCCTCCAACGATTGTCGCTTTTGAACTACTTGAAAGACCAGTACGCCGGCTTGGACGAGCCCGGCCACGACCAGGGGGGCTTGATCCGGGTTGAGCGAGAGGGTGAGCCAATTACCGTCTTCCCCTTCGGAGGATGTGAGCGCATCACTCCAACGAGCGGTGATAACCTGGCGTGCTTTCTCAATGGGATTCACTTGCAGCCGCATCTGGCCGGCCTCGCTTCCGAGAAGCGTCTCCACGGGTCCTTCCCTCAAGAGAATACCCTTGTCAATAATCGCAACGCGATCACAGACTTGCTCGACCTCGTTCAGCATATGACTCGAGAGGAAGACAGTTTTGCCGTGTGTGTGTGCTTGCTCGCGGATGAAGCCGCGCATCTCCTGGATGCCGGCCGGGTCGAGGCCGTTGGTGGGCTCGTCGAGGATCAACAGTTCGGGGTCATTGAGCAGCGCAGCGGCGAGGCCAAGTCGCTGTTTCATGCCGGTCGAGAAACTGCCGACTCGTTGCCTGGCGCGCTCACTCAGACCGACAGATTCGAGAAGTTCAGAAATTCGATCTGGCTGGTAGGTGCCGACAGTGCGATCGAGTACGGCCAGGTTATCCCAGGCGCTCATGAAGGGGTAGAAGTCGGCGCCCTCGACCAGCGCCCCGACACGTTTTCGAGATTCCAACGAGCCGGTCGGTACTCCGAAGAGAAAAGCCTCGCCAGCGCTGGGACGAATGAGATCCATCAGCAGTCGGATCGTGGTCGTTTTGCCGGCACCGTTGGGACCCAGGAATCCGAAGACCTGCCCGGCCTGCACCTCTAAATCGAGGTCGATGACGGCTTCGACGGCTTTTTTCCCTTTGCCGAAGGTTTTACTCAGGTGTTTGGTTTGGATGGCGAAATTATTCATGCGTGACGCCGATACTTCCTTTCATGAAAGGACATCTGAAGCGATGGATGACCCGGTTACCCAATGAGAATAGGTGCGGTACTTGACGAACGGTGGCTGCACTCGTTCAAGATGGCCAGCCAATCGGATCAACGTCGTTTCATCAGCATACGGGTCGATGTATTGTAAACCAATGGGAAGACCGTCCTTCTGCAAATGAAGAGGGGCGGTCATCACCGGTTAGCCGGTTAATTTAAATAAAATATTAAACTCAAACCTACACTGGCGAGGGCAGATCTCGGTGTAGGTTTCGTATGCAACCTTCTCTACCTGCTTCCTTTCCATGTCAAGTAATGATTGAAGTACCTGGTCCCGTGCATCTGTCTTAGCCTTGCGTTGGAATTTCTTTTATATGCAAGCACTCTAATCAGTCGCAGGTCATCTCCAACAGCAGCATGTGCTCATCGCTGTAGACCTCCTGCGTGCAGGCCGGGATAAAAGTTTCAAAGAGATAGGTGAAGGATGATTCGTGCCGTCCGGTAGGGTCGGATTCAATGATATGGGCTGCATCCCCCGGGCTCACCAGGAGGTGAGTCGCTCCTTGCGCTTGCACACGATTCGCTATCTGTTTGGGATCTGAGATGTCGGAGACCAGTAAGGGCCAACGGGCTTGATCTGCATCGGGGATGCAGCGGGATCCGCAGTAATAGGTCTGCCCATCCCAGAGCATGAGTACGCGGGCTTCTTCAGGTAGATTTTCCTGGATGTATACATGCGCGCGGAAGTCGAACACCGTCCGCGTGAGGAAATTGCGCTTGGTTTCCTGACCAAGCAGGACTGCCGGCGCCTTCACAGTGAGAAGGATTCCCAGCACAGTGAAGATACTGATTACCATGGGGAGCAAGGGCAGAGCTTCAAGGATCGCGGCGAGACGCGAACGAGCTTTTGTCGCTTCAACAAGGTCGCTTAGAACGATGGCCGCCAGGATGCTGAGCGAGGGGAAGATTGGGAGCAGAAAACGAATCTGGACAGAAGTCACCAGCCAGAAAACCGTCAGGAGAGCAGTCGTAAAGGCCAGCAGGTCCAGCACTGCCGATTTGCGTCGACGGAAGTAGAGCAGGGCGAGGGGAAAGAAGAGGCTCAAGCCCTCCCCACCCAACGTGCGATACGCCTGAGGGTGAACGTACAGGTTCCAGGGGAGGAGAAGGTATTCAAGCATATTCCCTGGTCGCCCGATGCTGCGCAGATGGGCGAGGAGCAGGTCCAGCCTCTCCGGCGGCCATCCCGGGCCTATACTTCCGAATGGGAAGACCGGGTTGCCGGTCAAATACAGGTTTTTAAAATACCAGGGAGCGGCGATGAGCGAGGCAGTAAGGAAAAAGCGCGCGGTATAGGCAAGGGTTCGGCGTTGTTTTTGCCGCCAGCCGTTCAAAAGGATCCAGCAAGCAAGCGCCGCAAACCCACCGAGGGCCAGATACTTCGTGCTCAACGCAAAGCCGATGAACACTCCCGCCAGCGTAAGCCAGCCGCTGAGCTCCGTATTTTGACTCCAGCGCGCGAGGGCGTACACAGCGAGGAAGGTGTACAACGCCCAGGCGAGATCGACATAAGCAAATCCAGCGACAATGGGCAACACTGGAACGCCTAGCAGGATCCAGAGGGAGAGCCGGGCGGTGCGCTGGCTGGTGAAGCGGAGCGCGAATGCATAGACCGCAAGGGTCATCCAGAATCCGAAGGTCGCGTGAATCAGGCGGGCGAAAGAGTCACTTCCGAAAGCCAGTCCCGGAAGGAAGAGCATCTCCGTGAGGAGCGGTCCGTTCGCCTGCCAGATCTCTGGCAGGAAGAGCAGGCGGCCCGCCTCGAGGAAGAGCCGCGGAGCTTCGAGATGGTACATCAACGCGTCGTAGGACCAGGGCGGTGTGAGTGCATGCAGGATAGTGAGGGTGAGCAATGCGAGACTCATGAACGCGCCGATACGAAGTTTGAGGGAAGACTTCCGCCATCCGGCAAGATGCGCGCTGATTGCGAGGAGACCATCAACCCACAGCCTCCACCAGGAGCGCACCGAAAGCAGACCGAAGAATAGAATTGTTGCGGCGATGGCGGCGGGTTGGAGCAGAGCGATCGCACCCAGGACGAAGAAGATCAGGCTGAAGATGCCGAGCCCCAAGGGTAGTCCAAAGATGAACTGGTCTAACATGTCGAGGTCCGGTAATGGGAGACGGCGCAGGAACTCGATCCCGAGTCCGGCGGCGATGGATAGGAAGAGGAGCAGCAGGCCGAAAGTCGAGGCGGTGTCGAGGAGAGCGGCGGGTCCGAGGGTATCTAAGGACCGTGCGGGGAGGAATACACGCACCAGCGCCAGCGCGACGGTGAGCAGCACCATGATTCTAACAACCCATAGTGGTTGATATTCTTGCCTCAGGAGGTTCTTGGGTGGACTCACGTGGCGTGCACCTCGGTTCGTGCGGAATGTGCAATCATGCCTCAGAATGGTTGAAATCTCAAATGCCGTGTATGGCACGAACCTGACACGTATAGATTTTAGGAATCCTTCGATGGAAAGAACCCGCCGCGAGGCGGGTTCTGTAAAGCGGATTGATGAAAGGAGAAGCCTGTCTCAGGTTCAGCTAATAAACTTGTACGGACTCATGGCTGCCCCGGCGCAAGCGCGATCAGCGCCGCACCAGCCGTATCCATGTTGAATTGCCCCGGATTACTAGTGATAAAAGCGTAGCCTGCGAATCCACTCCCCAGGTTCTCGAAGGGCACAATGTACACGCCGCTGACGCCCTCGAGGGTTGGCTCGCCCATTTCCCAGCCAACGCTCATCAGGGATATGTTCAGCTCAACCATGGCCATTTCGGCGATGCCTACATAGGTGAAGGCGAGCTCGTACCCTTCTGAACGGAGAGAGTCATTCAATTCGAAGGCGGTAAAGCTTGATGGAATGGGGAAGTCGGAGGGGAAGCTGCTGGTACCCTCACCGAGTGTCCCAGACGTACCGAATTCAGTTGGCAAATCAGGAAGGTCTTCCCCAGCTCCCAGCGGATAGAGATGTACTTCAAAAGCAGTGCCCATTTCGGCAGCGACGAACAATAATTCCCCGGAATATTCATTATTAGTGATAGCCAACTCGATGCCGCGACTCGTGGTCTCCTCTTCAACGACAGTCCAATTGTTGGCAGGGAGCTCAGTGTGGTAGTAAGCGAGGGCTTCCTCTTGAGCGAGCGTGAGCGAGAAGAAGACACGAAAGTCATCTTCACCCCCGATGCCGAGGCTGGAGGCGACGCGTGCCCCGTCTGGGATGGGAAAATCAATAGGGAAATCCTCGGGCAGCTCAGCTTCCTCGAACGTGGCAGCCTCATTTTCCGGCTCTTGTAGGTCAACCTCGCTTTCGAAGCTTTCACTGTCGCCTGGTGGAGGGTTTTCGATCACAGGAGCGTCCGAATCGCTTCCACCACAAGCAGAGAGCGCCAGTCCAAGGGAAAAAAGAAGAGCGAGGATAACAGCTGTGGTTCGGCTAGATTGTGAGGACATGAGGCTCTCCTTAGGTCAACCAGATTCACATTCATGCCAGATATTGAGGACGTTTCATTCCTCAATTGGCAATATTGGATTTACATGGACGATGCTCCAGTTAATATGTGCGAAGATGAACGGGTATTTACCAGTATCAGGATCCGGATTATTTAAATCCTGAGAACCGCGAATTGTATCGTGCTCACCCCAACTCCCCTCAGACAAAATTTCTTGCAGGTTGATCGGGGGTGTGCCATATTCAAAACCGTGAGCGATCACAGAAGAATAGTTTGGTGCTGAATATTGTATGTCGGTGATGACCTGACACTCATCATTCTTGCTAGCTTCAAAATGATGTTTCTGAGCGATACTTACACTTCCGCTCGCGCTAGGGGGCTCATTGATCTGGAACTCGTATCCATCAAATCGCCCAGTGTACTCCAGGTTTACCAGGCCACCCGGGGGTTGGCCAGAGATCTTAATGTCTTTACGACAATCGTCTTCCTTGATATAGGTGATTTCGGGGAATATTAACTGGATGACATCGGTCCCGTGCAAGACATAGGTTTCCACATTTGTCCAAAGCTGGATGTCATGGCGTTCGTACCAACCCGGAGTAGCTAATGCCTTCATGTCGAGACCACCCGGATGGCTGGAACTTGTGATCATCCAGACTGTTATCCTGCCTCGCCATACGTCGCAATCCACAACCATCTCACTGGCCTTATCAATCAATTGCTGTGCGAGCCCTCCATCACCGTTAAACATGTAAATTTGTTCCGCTCGTTTAAGGAGCCTGTTAAATTCACCGCAGTCGGATTCGTTCAGATCTTCCCTGCCAAGTTCGTTGGCGAGCTCTGCGGCTTCGGACATCAACTGGTCGCCAGTGGTCAGGTCGCCACTCTCCATGGCGGCAGTGGCTGCCATGCCCAGGCCGGTTTTGCCGGCTTCACCGCCGGTGGCTTCGGCGTTGCGGCGGGAAGCATCGATCAGGTCATCCACGATCTTGCGGGCCTCCGGGTCATTTGGGTCGACATCGCCGTGTTCATCCATCCATTCCTCATAGGCACGCAAGGCGTTTTTGTAATCACTGGCGGCATCGAGGGAGGGGGAATGAAATATGTCTGATTGAAGGCTATAAGTGAAATGGGTGATGATTGCACCGAAAAGCCCATGTTTGATGGAAGTTACAGGTGCGGTTTCCATTAACGCAACCGAAGATGGGTCATCAAAGATCGCCACAAGCGATGACAGGGTTTCGAGAGTGCAAGATAAGTTCTCAGAAGTTTCGCGTTGGCATTTTGGCGTCTGCGTTATCCAGAGACCCTTTTCAGGATCGTAAGTTGCAAGGACCGCCGACTCGGTGAGGTTGCCTCCATCTATAATGGTAATGGGCAATGCGGTGTCTGCTGCCAACGGCACGAGTTCAAGATCCTTGTCATAGGAAGAAAGGCCGAAAGCACTGACAATCTTGAGATCGGCGCCAGTATCCAAACCCTCGAAGAAAGGACCAATGTCTAGAGGGTCGATCGCAGCCGCTTGAATAGCTCGCGTGGGAACGGCGAAATCATCCTCAACAAGATCGATCCGTACTTCATATCCAGTCGAAAGGACCAAGGAAAGGGTTGTGTCATTGGCATTATCGAAGGCCAAACCGGTTCGTATGGGAGTTAAATATGTTTCATAGAGGTCGACCCCCTTCAATGTACCGCGAGCTCGAGCATAACCGGTTAGGTAGCCAAGCGTTTCAACAGACACCCAACCGCCAGGGTACTCATTCAGAGTGCCGGAGAAGATCCCTTCTGACGTGGTGAACTCTGTCCCCCCGACGAGAGCGACGCTAATAGGGTTTCCAAGAGGATCGAGGACGATACCCATCGCAGCTGGGAGTGCTCTATCGGTTGGAGAAGCTGGTTCAGCAAGGTCATTCTCGGAGAGGGGTGTGAGACTGCTTCCTCCACACGCCGATACGAGAATGCAAATCAAGAGGAGATGGAGAAAACGGTGGAGTGGTGTTATTACGATACGTGTTTGCATGTGATCCCCTCCGGGGTACGAATGTGCCAGAATGCACGGATGCATACACTTTAGGTTTTTTATACCGATTGTGCAACCTTTTTTTTAAAAAAAACCATCTAACCGGAATGCATGCATCCCGGTTAGAGAGCCTACGTCGAGTCTGTCTAGAAAAGTGTATAAATCAGCGGTCCTAGGCCGGAGCTGGAAGCGAAGATCAGCAGCAGGCCGAACACGAGTAGCAATGACACCATGGGGATTAACCACCAGAGCTTGCGCTGCCAGAGGAAGCTCAGCAGTTCACGGGCGACGCCCAGGTTGGTCCACATGCCTCGGAAGAAAGCTTTCATGCTGCCGGCCTCACTTTCTCACCACAAAGTCACCCATATAAAGGGTATCCAGCTCGCTCTTACTGAAGGTATTCAACGCGTTCTCAGGCGTAGTTACGATCGGTTCGCCGCGCAGGTTGAAGCTGGTATTCAGCAGCACGGGCACACCGGTCGCTTCCCCGAAGAGTTCGACCGTCCGGTAGTAGAGGGGGTTCCAATCACGTCGAATCATTTGCAGCCGCCCCGTCCCGCCTTCGTGAGTCACGGCAGGAATGCGCTCGCCCTGGCCCTCAACTGTGGGGTAAACCATGAGCATATAGCGCAGCGGGTAGTGGTCCTTGCCAGGCTTTAGCCCGGTATAAAATTCCGGAGCGCGCTCTTCCAGAATTACAGGCGCGAAGGGGCGGAAAGGTTCGCGGTACTTGATCGTGGCGTTAACCTTTTCCTTCATCTCGGCTGAGCGCGGGTCGGCGAGGATCGAGCGATTGCCCAGGGCGCGCGGCCCCCATTCGAAACGATCTTGAAACAATCCGATCACCTTGCCGGCGAGCAGGTCATCGACGATCATCTCGGCGCGTTTCTCAATACCCTCGATGTGATCATAACCACGGCCAACGTTTTGGATCGCGGATTGAACCTCGCCGGTTGTGTACGATTGCCCCCAGTACGCGTGTTCGAGCACAAAGGAACGAGGGTTTCCAAGAAGAACATGGTGGACGTACAGCGCCGCGCCGAGCGCGCCGCCCGAGTCGCCCGCTGCGGGCTGAATGAAGATCTCATCAAAGGGCGTCTCGCGGGCGATGCGACCGTTGGCGACAGAGTTAAGCGCCACGCCGCCGGCCATGCACAGGTTTTTTAGACCGGTGCGTTCGTAGGCATAATTGGCGATCTTGAGCAGTGTTTCTTCCGTAACACGCTGGATGCTGGCGGCGATGTCTGCGTAATGCTGGTTGCGTTTCGCCGTGCTCTCGTCCCAATGTGGATTGGCGGGGTCAGGGAGCATCTGCGGTGTGTAGAAATCGGCATCGTGGATGCGTGATTCGCCGAATAGGTCGATAAAACGTTGATTGACGGTTTGTGTCGTCGAATGGTGGAAGGAAAAGTAATCCATGTTAAGCCGGAAACCACCGTCGTCATTGACGCGGATCAGTTTATACACATCTTCCATGCGGGTTGGGCTGCCATAGGGCGCCATTCCCATCACCTTGTACTCGCCATTGTTCACGCGGAAACCGAGGAAGGCTGTGAAGGCAGAATAAAGCAGACCGAGTGAGTGAGGGAAGCGCTGTTCACTGAAGAGCTCGATGCGGTTTTCTGTACGATCCTGGCTTGAGCCCTTTCCGTCAACGGCTGGCGAATCGACGCTCCAGTCAGCGGTGCCCCGTCCGACCGTCGTTGTCGTCCATTCCCCGACGCCATCAACCGTGATGATCGCCGCTTCCTTAAATGGAGAGCAAAATAGAGCGCTCGCGGCGTGGCTCATGTGATGATCGACGAAGAGCAGCTTGGCTTCAGGGATGTTGAGCTTGGTGAGGATGCGGCTCTTAACCCAGAGCTTCTCGTTGAACCAGGCGATCATCGATTCGCGAAATACGCGATACGACTGGGGGAAGGTCTGCAGTGTGCTGAGCATGATGCGTTCGAACTTGAGCAGTGGTTTCTCGTAGAAGACAGCGTACTCAAGATCTTCGGCGTTTATGCCCGCCTGGCGCAGGCAGAAATCGATCGCTTTCTCCGGGAAACCAAAATCGTGTTTGCGGCGGGAGAAGCGCTCCTCCTCCGCCGCGGCGATGATATGGCCGTCTTTGAGCAGCACGGCAGCCGAGTCATGGTAGTAGCAGGAGATCCCGAGGATATACATCAGGAGAGCCTCCGCGCTTCGTCAATTGTTGACTCGGATTCGCCCCGGGTGAACCACTCCGGATCCCCATCGTCTTTGATGCGCATGGGATCGTTTAGAAGACGAGTTATCAATCCGAACGGGGCGACGATGGAGAAATAAAGGATCGTGAGGACAAGCCGGCCGATGAAATCACCGATCGCATGCCCTACCTTAACCCAACCGTCCCATACTTTTTTCAGAACGCCCATCGCATTCCTTTCATCCACTCCCTAGTCTGACAATAAACGCTTGTGTGTGCAACCCGTTGTATTCACCCCTACCCTTTGTCAGAGTTCACATTACCATACGCACACGATAAGTCGTTGTCTATAGGTAAGTCGGGGTATCTGGAGAAGAGTGATGATGTCCCAATACAAGTCTCATTTCTGTAAATCACACTTGTTGGATCGAACCTCGCCGACGCGATTTAGGCATCCGGGAGTTCCTGCAGGAAGAGGGCGATACGCTCGGCGATGAACTGGTTGACGGCATCGTTGAAATGAGTCTCCAGTGGGTCTGCCATCGTTACGCCCACGCTTGCTAGCTCCTGCAGCGGTTCGGTGAGATCGAGAAATGGGATGCCATTTTCTTCGGCAAAACCACTCACGATCTCGCGCTGGATGTCGATAGTCCGATCGAAACCCTCGCGGAATGTGCTCAGATCTTCCGATGCCCGGCCGCGCTGGACAAGGAGGCACCCGAGAGAGCTGTTCCATTGATAGATCATGTCCCTGTTGAGTATCTCCAGGATTTCGTCATCCTCGCGTATTATTGGCCAATAAACGTGTGTTCGTTCGGGGAGATACACCAAAACGAAGGTGGCGTCGCGCTGATGAGCCAGATTGCGCATCCGCAGCAGGCTGTTCGAAGCGATGCGCCAATTTTCGGAGGCGAGGAGCCGGTCGGCATCAAGCGTCAGGGTAGCGGAGTAGGCGGGAGAGAAGGTCAGGGTGACTTCACTTCCGGCGATCTCGCGGATGAGTGGAGTGGCGATGTCATAGGTTAGCTCTGATGTAACCACGGGTCCAAGGCTCCATTGGCGGGCAACTTCGACCCAACCGCCGATCACATCCGGCAGTACGAGATGATCACCCCAGCGGGGGCCCTGTGGTTTCGCCGGTTGGTAGCAAGTGAACAAATCGTTGCCCTCGAAATACATCTCGATGACGAGGCGAGGCTCACGCGGAAGTCCATACGCGATGAGCGGACCGATGTGCTTGGGGGGATCGGTACCGCCCATACCCAGGTTTAGTACAGGCTCGTCGAGAAGCTGCGCTAAGCGGTCGGGCCAGGGGATCTCGGAGCCCACGCCGAATGTGGCGCTATCGCCCAGGGCAACGATCCCGGCATGCTCGGGAACCGGGGTGGACCCGCGGAAGCCGATCTCATTGATCTGATAATGGATCCCATCCTGCTCATATTGCAGCGTCGGGATGTCAGCGTGAATGCGGCGCCAGTTGCTTCCGACCATGCGTGAATACCCGGGCCAGATTTGAGGAAAGGGTCGAAGGACAATTTCGATGAGAATCAGCGTCAGAACGATAGATCCCAGGCTCAGGAGTGTGTTCGGGCTGATGATTTTTGTCCTGCCCAGATGGAGTAGCGGCAGTGTGATCCAGCCACCGATGAGGAGGAACCAGTTAGACCGCAGTAGAGTAGTTGCGGCCCAATAGGAGAGGACTAAAACGATAATTAAGAAGGCTATCTGGACGGCAAAGTTCTGGCGATAATCCTTCGTCTGTTCACGGCCGTGCAGGATGAGGGCGACAATGAAGAAGGTAAGCAACCCGAGGATAGGGACAGCGCTGCGCAGGATCAGCAGGCCATAGGGCGTATCCCAGTGGACGCCTTCAGCATAGAATTGAAAGAAGCTGAGGATCAATGCGGCCATCCACCATGCCAGACCGAACCAGAGGAAGGTAATTGAGCGACTATTGTGAGAGCGCGATCGATCGTCCATCGAGAAGACGATAGCCTATCCGGGGACAATCGGCAAGCTGACTCAGGTGGCGTTATTTGCTGCTAAAAGCGGCTCGAGCGCGATCGCGCAAACCTTGTAATCGGGGATCTTGGCTAAGGGGTCCCGGGCGTCCATCGTGAGCTCGTTGGCGGCAGCTTCGGCGAAGTGGAAAGGGATGAAGACCAAACCGCGCGGTGAGCGTTCGGTTACTATTGTTTTGACTTCAATTTGACCTCGGCGAGAGCGCACACGAACCCAATCGCCCGGGGTGATGCCCACCTGCTTGGCGTCGTCTGGATGGATTTCTACGGTCGGTTCGGGGTATATGTCGTCCAATTTTGATCGTCGGGTGAGTGTGCCGCCATGCCAGTGGTAGAGCACCCGCCCTGTGGAAAGAATATAGGGAAATTCCTCGTCCGGCAGCTCGGCGCCCGGATTGTAGCTCAGCGGGGTTAAGCGACCTTTCCCGCTGGGGAAGCTCTCGGCGAACAAAATCGGTGTACCCGGGTGATCCAGTGTTGGACAAGGCCAATGCACACCGCTCTCGCGCTCGATCCGAGCATAATCGATGCCCTGGAATGGTGGCGTAAGACTGGCCATCTCATCCCAAATCTCGCTGGCAGAAGCAAAGCTGAAGCCAGCACTCAGCTCCCGTTCGAGCAGCGCCTCCACCGATCCAGCTAGATCGCATAGGATCTCCCAATCCGGGCGCGCTTCTCCTGGTGGTTGGAGCGCTTTTCGCACCAGCTGAACCCGCCGATCGCTGTTAGTAAAGGTACCAGCCTTCTCGGCGAAGCTGGCGGCTGGCAGGATCACATCTGCGTACTCGCTGGTCTCGTTCATGAAGATGTCCTGCACAAGCACGAATTCGAGGTTTTCCATCACATGTCGGGCATGGCGCAGATCGGGCTCGCTCATCATCGGGTTCTCGCCCATGAATAAGTAGGTATGGATGGCGCCTTGTTCTGCAGCGTCGACCATTTCCATCATCGTCAGGCCGGGTTCGGAGGGGAGCTTGACGTTCCAGGCTGTTTCGAACTTGGTGCGGACGTCGTCGTCACCGACGTTCTGGTAGCCGGGGAAGACGGTGGGCAAGCCGCCAGCGTCGGAGCAGCCTTGGACGTTATTCTGCCCGCGCAGTGGATTGAGGCCGGTCCCTGGACGCCCGAGATTGCCGGTGAGCAGGGCCAGGTTGGCCAGTGACAGGGTGTTATCGGTCCCGTGCACGCTCTGGCTGATACCCATGCCCCAGTAGATCGCCGCATTTGTGGCTCCAGCGTAGAGCCGCGCTGCTTCCCGGATTTGATCTGCAGGTACGCCGCTGATCCCCTCGGCCCATTCGGGTGTGAAGTCCTCGAGTGAACGGGCATAGGCTTCGAAGTTCTCGACGCGTTCGTTGATGAATTCATGATTGACCAGCGATTCACTCACAATGGTGTGGGCCATAGCCTGGAAAACAGCCACATCGCTTCCGGCCTGGATGCGCAGCCAGTAGGAGGCGAATTGAGTCATCTCGATCTGGCGCGGATCAATCACGATGAGCTTTGCGCCGTTCTTGACAACCGCCTCGCGCAGAAAGGTGCTGATGACGGGGTGGGTCTCGGTGGTGTTAGAACCGGTGACGATGAAAACCTCCAGATCTTTCATCTCGGCAATCGAGTTTGACGTCGAGGAAGAGCCGATGGCGATCTGGAGACCGGTTACGGAAGCGGCGTGGCACAAGCGTGCACAATGATCAACATTGTTGGTGCCCAAAACGGCGCGTACGAACTTCTGGAAGATGTAGTTGTCTTCGTTGGTGGCTTTTGCAGAACAAAAGGTACCAATCGCATCGCCGCCATGCTGCTTGACAGTCTCTACTATGCGGTGAGCGCTGAGGTCGAGCGCTTCCTCCCACGAAGCGGTTCGAAAACCATCCAGCCCAATCGCTTGGCGAGGGCGTGTTCCCAGGTCTTTACGGATCAACGGGGTTGTAAGGCGTGAAGGGTGGTGTACGAAGTCCACACCGAAACGGCCCTTGGCGCAAAGTCGACCGTAATTCGGGGCGACGTCGAATGGCGCCTCGACACGGTATATAAGCTCATCTTGGATTTGCAGATCGATCTGGCAGCCGACACCGCAGTAGGGGCAGGTTGTGCGAACGCTGCGTTCAGCCTCAATCATGATCGTGCTCCCTGGCTGCTCGTTTACGCTTGCTCTCGCGCTTCTCAAGCCGGATTTGATCGTAGTTCATACCCTGTTCGAGGAAGAACTCCGTCTTGCTTCTCAGCGCTCCTGTCGGGCAAACCGCAACGCAGTTACCACAGAAGACGCAGGTGGTTTCCGGCATGGGAGCGTCGAAGAAGGTGGCGATATGGGTGTCATGACCACGACCACCTAGGGATAGGGCATAGGTAAACTGCAAATCATCGCCGCAAGCCTGAACGCAGCGCCAACAGAGGATACATTTATAGTAATCGCGCACATAAAAAGGGTTGTCGTCCAGCACTTCGGTGTCCCGCCGCTTGGCTTGCGGAAAGCGCTCCGAATCAGCATTGTACGTTTCCATCTGCTCTAGAAGCTCTGGTGCCTGGGAGAGGTCAGTGCTGGCGTGCAGCATCTCAAGGATTGTGCGCCGTGCGCGCACGACGCGTTCACTTCCCGAATGGATCACCATGCCTTCGCTGACCTGGGTGACGCAGGCCGGTAGGAGTGTGCAGCGTCCCTCCACCTCGACGACACATTGACGGCAGATACCTTCGGGTGTCGTTGCGCTGTGGTAACAGATCACCGGAGTCTTGATCTCGAAATGCTCGAGCGCTTGCAGAATTGTCCAATCCGCAGGCACATTCACGGCTTGCCCGTCCAGGGTGAGCGAGATTTCTCTTCCCGAACCCATTTACGTTTCTCCTCCCTGGAAGATGCCTGGCCAGAGCTCAATGGCGCTCAGCACTGCCGAGGCAGCGGTTTGACCCAGTCCGCAGAGAGAGGCATCGGTCATCGTCCAGCCGACGTCCTGCAAGCTTTCGATATCGCCTGGATATATCTCTTGATTCGCGACACGGTCCAGGATCTCCGACTGGCGCTGAGTGCCGAGTTGGCAGGGATAACACTTCCCACAACTTTCGTGGGCGAAGAAATGCCCGATGTCAGCGATAGTCTTGCGCAGATCGACATGCTCGCTGAGCACGACTACCGCGCCGGATCCTAAACCGAGACCTGCGGCACGAGTATCTTCCTGCGTCATGAGAACATCCAAATCCGCTGGCGAGACGAACTTGCCCGCGGCGCCACCGAGCAACACTGCTTGAAGTGCGGCATTATTCCTCACCCCGCCGGCCCGTTCATAGATGAGAGCGCGCAGGGTTACGGGTTGGGTGATCTCATAAAGACCGGGCTTTTCCACATCTCCAGATAGGCAGAAGAGCCAGGGACCGCTCGAGCCCGGAGATCCATAGGCGCAATAGGCTTCGACGCCGATGTGCATAATCAATCCAACGTTGGCGAAGGTTTCGACGTTGTTGATTACCGTAGGTTTTTGATAAAGCCCGTGGGTGGTGGGAAAAGGCGGTTTTAAGCGAGGGTAACCGCGCTTACCCTCAATTGATTCGAACAGGGCTGTCTCTTCACCACAAATATAAGCGCCGCCGCCGGAGCGGAGTTCGACATCGAAGTTGAAGCCACTACCCTGGATGTTCTTGCCTAAATAGTCGTTCGCGTAGGCGGCTTTGATGACCTGCTGGAAAATCTCCTGGGCCCGGGGATATTCGCCGCGGATGTAGATAAAACCCTTCTCCGCCCCAACGGCGAATCCGCCGATCAGCATCCCCTCAAGGATGGCAAAAGGGTCGTTTTCGAGAAGTGTCCGGTCCTTGAATGTGCCCGGCTCTGATTCGTCGGCGTTGCAGACGATGTACTTCGGTTTTCCGGAGGCGGAAGCAGCACCTTCCCATTTTATATCAGTAGAGAAGGCCGCGCCGCCACGACCTAATAAGCCTGATTCCTTCACCCACGCGCATATTTTTTCAGGTTTGAGATTTATGGCGTTTTGAAAGCCGACGAAACCTTTATTAGTGAGGAAGTCATCGATGCTGGTGGGTTCGACCGATCCAAAGCGCTGGGTGATCACATGCTCATCGGCGAAGATTGCAGTGCGAAACTCCCCCGGCGGATTGATGATGCGTATGCTATCGGCATGGCTTACCGCCGATTTATCCACAAGGGCTGAAGGTGCCTGGTCACAAAGTCCGAGGCACTCAGTCCTTTCAAGGAAATAATTCCCATCTGAGGTCGCCTGACCAGCGGTGATCGCCAGCGATTGGTCAAGCTCTTTGATCAATGCCTGTGCGCCCTGGCTGGAGCAACTTGGGCTTGTGCAGACCCGGATGATGGTTTTGGCCGTGGGTGAGTCGTAGAGCATGCTGTAGAACTCAATCATACCGGTGATATCGGCCAAAGGGACACGTAGGGTAGTGCCGATATCGCGGGCAACGTCAGGGGAGATGTACCCAAAGTGGGCTTGGGCTTCCAGTAGGGCTGGAAGGAGCATCGTGCGACCGCGGCTCGCAATCTGCTTCAGATAGTCTTCGTAGGAATCCCTGCCAACCCCGTTGGCCTGCATGTTCTCCTCCGCTTTTACTTGCCAGAACACGAAAGCCCATTATAACCGACAATATTGGTCTGAAATGCCTGTCCCCTAGCGTGAGCCGAAGCAACATTCCCACGCTATATCCATACGTTTGACAGATACGATTGGGTTGGTGGTCAAAACGCGTTATACTCCGAATTACTCTAGTAAAGATTAGCGGAGCAGGCGATTGACTGGGACATTGAAAACTCGCAAAGAAGCCACTGCATGGCAGAAGAAATTTGACTCATACGCCCCCAAGGTGGGTGATTTAGCCCCGGATTTTGAATTTCGCGATAGCCGCGGCGAAAACCCTTTACGCCTTTCCGATTTGCGTGATCAGCAGCCCGTGGCGCTAATCTTCGGCAGCTTTACCTGACCGCCTTACGTACGAGGGACCGGGCGTCTCTCTGACCTGTACCAAAAGTATCACGAGCAGGTGAAATTCATCTCGATCTACATCCGCGAAGCCCATCCGGTGGACGGCTGGTGGCTGGGGAAATGGCCCTTTGGCGCGCTGATGCGGCTAGGCCGCTTGCAAGCGGCGACGGATGTATATGATCCCAAAACGATCGTGGAGCGCCGTGCTGTTGCGGGGGATTGCGAGGAAGCGTTGAAGTATGGCATCCGCACCTACGTCGATGAGATGGATGACGCGGTTAATAAAGCTTATGCTGCCTGGCCTACACGCTTATATCTCGTGGGCACAGACGGTCGCGTGGTCTACCATGGAGGGTTGGGACCATTTGACTTTCACCCGACGAAATTGGGCGCAGCCATCGAAGAGTATCTGACGCAATTCGACAGCGTAGGGTAACACCTAGACCTGCGCGTTTAGTGATAATGTCAACACGCCGCGGAAGTTGCCCGCGGCGTGTTTATTTGAGGAAACTCCGCTTATCTCATTTGAAGAAACGGAAATAACCAAATCCCAGAGTAAGTAAGAAATAGACAGCAGTAGGCAGCCACCCAAGTGCATTCATCTGACCCGAAAGCGTTGCCTGGATCGATAACACAAATCCAATAATGCTGGATAGGAATAAGCTTATCGTGATGCCGTCTTTCAATGGAGGATGGGCAATATCACGGACGAACCAGGCGATCAATCCCAACCCGATTAAAGCTACCCCGAAGTATCGAGCCATTAACGCTTGAGTTTCCCCCGCAGGTAATCCGTGCAGGCCCATAACCGTGTCCGGAACGATTACAAAACCGATGGCATAAACAAGGGCAACGAGTGCATTGAAACTGAAAACATGACTGAGCTTCATTATTATTCTCCCTAAGATGATTGGGGCTTCAATGAACGGAATGAATGTTTCCCCCATGGCGGACTCGATTTCAAGCTTTCATATGTTTCTCCTCTCCGAAGTCGATTTTTGAGAAATTAAAAAACCGCATTCCGAATGGCTGCGGTTTATGTGATCAGATGAGTGTTTTTGCCGGCATGAAGACGGCAAAACTCCGCCTGCGAAGATAGTCGCGATGGTTTATTTTGAGATCAAGATTAATAGTACATCAAATATTAGTCGAACGGAAATTACGCGGATTTCTCGCGGCATCCACTTAGGCAGGAAAGCTCACATTAATATCGTTGCTCTTCGCGTAATTATTCGGGAGAGGTGTGTTGATCGCTGGGAATTGCCATCCTGGTTTAGAAAAAGAGAAGCACGCCCATCACGACAAGCGAACCGTAGATGATGCGGTTGAAACGACCACCGGAGAATACCTTGTTTGCCCGTCCTCCAAGGAAAATCGCCAGCATGATGATCGGCAGCGCATACGCGTAGAGCTGCAGCACATTGGGCGTCCACAGCCCCGCCAGGCCGTGGCTGATCAGGATCATCCCTCCCGTCGGAAGGAAGTAGGCCTGCAGCGTCGAGCGAAAGCTCGCCGGTGACCAACCGCGCAGCGTGCCGTATACCACCACCGGTGGACCATTCGTGTTGTACGCGCCCCCCAGGATCCCGGCGATCAGACCGAAGACATAGGCCAGTTTTTCATTCCGGAATGTTGGTAGCTTTGGTGCGATCAGATTGTAAAGTCCAAAGGCAATCAGCAAGGCGCCAAGGGCACCTTTTATTATTGGTTCGGGAGCGGTCTTGAGAAAAAATAGCCCAATCGGGATACCCACCAGGGACGAAATAATCAACCGCCAAGCAGCCTTGATATCTACTTTGCGCCAGCCTCCTGTTATAAGGATGGTGATGGCAATCGTCGAGGCGCCAAATGCGGTCAGGGGTGTCGCCACCTGTATCCCAGCGACTATTGCCAGGAGCGGCATTGCGATCAGGGCGTCCCCGAATCCGAGGGCAGAGCGCGTGAACGTCGAAATGAAGAGGATGACTAGGACAAGAATGACGATCGATGTAGGTTCCATTGAAGAATTGTCAACCTTTCATTGTTTCACGCCGCTGCCGCGATTTGTGTGGTGTGCCGGTTGCGTTGGCAGGTCCGCTGTGTATTTCCAAAATAGTCGCTGGATCCATTTCGGTGAGTCCGGGATGTGCTCGAGATTATCGCTTCCATCTGCCAGTTTCTCAACTAATTCACGAGTTTATTAAGGTTTTCCAGTGTTTCCTCGATCTCCTGCCGGGTAATATTCCCTTGCTCGAGAGCTTCATCCGATTTGCCGAGTAACTCTGATAAAAAAGCAGTCCCCTCGTTGATCCCTTCGCTCTTTCCATAATCTGTTTCGCTAAAGGCAACAATCAGGTCCTTCGCCAGGCCATAATTACCGGCATGGCGATAGAGTCCGTATAAAGCGGCGAGGAGTTCTAGGGAGGTCTGGTTCTGAATGCTGAAGCGGACGACGGGCTCGAATGCATCCAGCGTCTTATGCGAGCCCACACGGTTTGAAGCTTCAATGCTGGCGATGAGGAGTTCGAGCGAGAGAGCGAATCTCCATTGAGCTTCCCCCACATCGCCTTCTTTTTGATAGAGTTCACCGTCCATTTTCAGCATTTCCGCCAGGGAGAGTATTCTTTCTGCATCTTCGCCCTCGCTCGTGGAAAGCAAATCCACGATGTCGTTAGCCGGGCTTAAGCTCAGCAGTGAAAGCGGGATTCCAAATACTCGGGAATAGGCATCGGTGATCTCTTCCCTGGCTATGTCGGCATCGCCCGTTTCGACAACACCGCGCAGCCTTGCCAGCGTAGCCTGGATGAAACTGAAAGAGCGTTTAATGTAATCTTTTTGAAACATGAGATGCCTATTATAAAGTTAGTGGTTGAAAGTGGTATGAAGTTTGGGGTGTTGACAAATGAAAATTCATTTTGCCATCCTGCTAAGTCTAATGGTCAGGCTGATCTGCCGGGGGGACCCTGGTTGAATATCCGCCCGTCAGCTTCAATCGGCGATTAGCTACCGCCGATCCTCATTGGGGAATCTCTAATAGCGTATTCTCAACAGCTTTATGTTGAGAGGGGGTTGAGAAGCAGCTCCACGCTAGAAAAGCCCAGATTAAAAATACGACCACTGTCCAGTAATAAGCCTGAAAATTGTAAAGCATGTCCGTTGACCATAAAAATGGAAGATTGACCAAGGCAATAAAGATCCCGCCCAAGAGTCGGTTTGCTTGAAAAAGAGGGATCACCCCAATGGCTAGCACGCTCAACACGCTGTTCCCAGCCGCATATGGGGCTATCAGAAGGGAAGCGGCAATGAGCATTCCCGCCTTCTCGCGAGACAGAGTCGGCCGGCTCTTCCAGGCCACAAAAAGAGTGATCCCTAAAATCGCTATCCAGATTAAGGTTATGACGAAAGAGGGTATAAAGCCGAGACGCCTTAAAGCGGCGGAAACACTCATATCAATAATGCTATCGGTGTACTTAAGATAATTAAGTCCAAAAAGAGCGACTAGCCAGCTTTGCCCACGCCATATTAGAGATAATCCAATCGCTCCAGCTAAACACAAACCCATTTTCAACCATTTGCGGGGCGCCCACGTCAAAAGCACGTATAGTGCTACGACCACCAGAAGTAAGGATACTTCCTGTAACTTAATGGTCGCGATGAGTATCCCGATCACTACAGCATATAGATTATTTTTGGAGTATCCATAGAGAATTAATAAGACTCCTCCAACCACAAGATTTTCCATGTTGCCGTCTACGATATTTCTGATCGTTGGAAAGGAGATCACCAGTAAAAGAATACTCAGCCAGTAAAATGCTTTTGATTTAATTCGAGGAACACTAGCAACAAGAATAAAAACGCCAACACCTGCCAGAATTCCCCACGATGTTTGCATCGGTAAAAAGCCCAGAGGTAACAGTGGCACGAGAGACCAGGGTGGAAAACGTAAACCGTCTATGGGCCAGTATTGAAGATCGCCACCACGGATTGAGAGCCAGAAGGTTTTCCAGTCCATAGCCAACGAATTATTTTGGGTCGGAATCTGTTCAAAGAAGACTGCAAAAAGAACTAAGACTGTCAACAAACTGACAGCTAATATCGCCAAATCCGAGAATTTATATCTCATATTTTTATACTCGACTTCTGACCATTGCGTATATCATTAGTGGCGCCTGCAGAGCTAGGCGACTATAAAACATATTGAAGAATTGCCGCTGGATTATTTCGTGTATTATTCAGAAAAAGGCGAAAAAAGGAAATACCAGGTATTCTTTCAGGAAGAAGTTGTATTAAAATATACACCCCGCGAATGTGCTAGTGTAGGTTTTCACCCTTAAAATTCATTAAGCATTAAGGAGTAAGCATGATCTGGTTTGTACTAATCCTGGCGCTTGTTATTGGGGCAGTCGTTGGTCTCCTCACTCGAAATCTAAAAATAGCTCTTGGCGTTGGTTTAACCCTACTCATTGCCGGTATTGTATTAAGTTTCATCATCATATATAGCGGAATAATGGGCGGATAGTTCGAGACCGGTTTTGGGGAGTGGCATAATCAAACGAGGGATTTTCCATCGCAAAGGAATAGGCATCATTTAGTGGATGTGCCGCTGAGATCAAAAACAAAATCCCGCAGTTCACGCGGGATTTTGGTGTAGTTGAGGTGAGCGCCGTACAGGGAGTGAACCTGTGAACTTGAGAGTAAAAGATCATGTGCATTAGAGTAGATCGCCCTGATACGAACCTCACAGGATAATCGCGAGAGAAGTGAAGACATAGATGTATTGGTCAAGTACAGGAATTCTTTCTATCATGTGCCCCGTGCCCCCCCTCAGTCAAGTATCTTAAATAGAAGGTTTTGTCTTTACTAAGAATCGGCAATCCATTTGTGATTTGTCAAGTTGTCAATGACAATATTGTCGCCGTATTGCGGTGTCGTTGTTCACTCCAGCTATGATCAGAGTAGTACCTATTAGCCGATAGGTGATTTGTTTGAGTAATTTGTTTCATAGCCACTTGGACCATAATTTTAATGTCTCATTACGTGTTGAACAAGCAAGTTGAAACAGTAGTCATCATGCGCATCCTTAAGCGATCTCGCAAATCATAAGAGGGACATAACGATGACCAAATCAACGATCCCGAAGGACACCGGAACGGTGTGCGTAACGTCCCTGCGAGGTGTCCTCGCTGGCCAAAGGAAGCTAAAATGGTGACCGTAGCAGAAGATGACCCGCTTATTGGGGATCCCCGCTTGAGCATTGGACGCGGATCTAGAGCCGCTGTGATAGGCTCCTGTTCAGTACATAGGAATATAGCGATTCAAAACAGCTGAGGAAGCCCACTGAATTTACACTACTTGATAGTACGCTCAAACCAGAATTAAGGATCCGGATGAGAATTCGTTCCTCAAAAAGCATTAGACTGATGATTTTATCCCCATTTCTGTTAGCCATCATAGCTTGGTGGCTATACACTCAAGTATTCCAGCCTCAGCCTATTTATGTGAATGCAGACCCTGAGATTCCCTACTTAATGAGTTCTTTGGCGGTATTTAAAGGGGAACCGTACACTTTTATTGACCACCCTGGAACACCTGTTGAAATTATAGGCACCCTTATTTTTAGCGCCACTTATCCATTCGTTGGAAATTCTGTAAATTCATTCACGTTATCGCACATCCTCCACCCTGAAATCTTCCTATTCATCGCCCGAGCTTTGCTCACGCTGGCAAGTATGGGCACGATGGTTCTGCTTGGATGGTACATGGTTCCAGGTAACCATTGGACGGACCATCTTTCTGCTGTGGCTATTGCTGTTTTGTTCTTTGGGATCCATCCAGGGGCATTCGATTCCATCGTACATTGGTCGCATAACTCGTTTAGCTTTCCTGTTGGTTCTCTGCTTGGCCTGGGTATGGTTTTGCTCGTGGTCGAAAAGAACGTAGGAACCAAGCAGCAGAAAGCTATCCTTGGATTTTCTTTTGGAATACTTATGGCTATACAGCTCTACTTTGTCACATGGATTGTCGGTGCCGTCGTCGCATTCTATGCATATTCTGTATTAAGCATGCGAGGGTGGAAGAAGGCGTTAGTATCAAGCCTCAGCATCACCCTGGCCGCGATAGCGGGTTTTATAGTCGCAACATTTCCGATACTAAATAAGTACCCTGATTTTATTTCATGGATTGTTAGAGTGGCCAGCCATCAAGGTAGGCACGGGAGTGGTCCGCCTGGATTCTTGTCGCTGCAGTCCGCTGCAATCAACTTTCATTCCCTATGGAGCGATCTGCGCTTGTTATTCGTCTCGGTCGGGGTTGTTGTTGTGCTGATCGCCGTAATGGCCCTTCTTCAGCGGCACTCTCTCAAATCAAACACCGGACTATGGGCTATAGCTTTGGGTCTCATCGCTCAGATTAGCGTCATGAGCGCATTAGTGATTAAGCATCCAAGCATCATCTATATGCAGGCCGTTGCAGCTACTTTCCCATTGTTGCTCGCAGTCGCTATTTATTTGATGGGCATCTCAATCCCGAAGATGACATCTACCCAGAGACTCATCAAATTTGGTTTAAGCCTTGGGATTTTTATCTTGTTCTCGATCGCTGTATTCCGCGCATTTTTCATCCACAGTATAGAGATCAAGCAAGTACAGTATGCTGTAGAGGAAACCAATGATTTCTTGGACGAACTCGCTCTGGATCAGGGACGCGAGCAACAATCATTAAACAAATTATGGGTTTATGGAATGCCGTCCGAGTGCCAAGCACTTTGGTATGGAAATCATTATGCCGGCTATACGCTTAGTGTAGAGGTTGGATTGATTTGTCCTCGAGATTTGGTTTTTGACCTTTGGGAGAACCGAGTGGTTCTATCCGATGGCTCTTCTGTGCAATTAGACCGATTTGATTGGGACATTATCGTGGCGGCCGAGGCCGCGCTAATAGATTTTCCGGACCTTGCCGAAGTCGGCAGGCTCGTTTATTCAGATGCAAGGTTAGGTACATTCGGTAAAGTTGTTTATATTCTCCCCTCGCATGATTAAATAGTCGATGTTCAACAGGGATAATTCGTCCAAAAACCCCGGAAGAGGTAGGCGTGATCCTGGTATTTACGAGAGGTGAGCCGTACAGGGAGTGAACCTGCTGCCTTGGGTTTAGAAGCCCATGAGCAGGTCTGCAAAAGCCATTCGACGACTGTGAAATGTTCGGTGTATGTCTCTCGCTGAGTGGTTATTATCCGATCAAACCCAAGGCTCCTAGAATCCCAAACACAAGCAATCCGAGAAGGAGGACCGCCCCTACATAGGAGAACCAGTGAACCCCGGTTTCAAGGACGCTGAGAGAGGGTTTATCTGGATGATGGTAAACCGTGACCGAGCTGCGCTGGGGATAACGGGCCAGGATTTGCTCCGCGCGTCGTCTTGAATTGGTGCGCACATCTGAGAACGATCTTCGCGTCCCCTGGATTTCCTGTCCGGATACGTTGTACGTGTATTGTATCGAAGCTCCATACGTCGTCCTCACGTCCCCGTCGTCATCCATGCTTTGGTGAGCTTCTATACTTGAGCCCGTGATCTCTCCCTCCGTTGTCAGCCAATTGCGGCTGCTTAACCCGTTCACAATGCTACGACCTAGTATGATCAATCCAACACTGCCGAGGATGATGGCGATGATATATCCAGTCATGTGGTTTAACCCTCCCTAAATAGTGTAATGGGTACTTGGAACTTCTGCTGAGTCAAAAAACATGTACTAAGCCAAAAGTTAAGGTACTCGCTTAAAATCCTGGTGACACTGTGCTTACCTAACAATGTTTCCTTTTTTCATATGTTCCACTTTTCTAATGACAAGTTTCTCCCCTTGATTCTGCAGCTCGACTTCCGCATATGTAGAAGCGTTGCTTCTGTAGTATGACGATAAAGGGGAAAAGAGGAAATGCAAGGCACTCTTACTTTGAGAGGCTGAATCAAAACGATAATCCCGCATGAAATGCGGGATCCTGGTATTTATGAGAGGTGCGCCGTACAGGGATCGAACCTGTGACCTTGGGCTTATAAGCTCTTGTGTCAATGGCAAGGATAAAATCGCTTGGCTGGAATCCGGTTCACGACCGAATTAAATCAAGGATGGTCCCTTTGAACTTTTCGACAAGGCTTGCCTGCTCTGTTAAACCGGCATATGAAGAGGAACGCCCAAGCGGGAGACCTCTCTTCATGAACAAATGGCTTTACATTGACCTTACTTCGTATACTCTTATGCCTGTGATAAATGGGCATGTTTGAGCGATTTTTTCTGCCTCATCAATGTCCTCTGCATTAATGATTGAATAACCGGTTATTGAATCCAATCCTAGCGGCAGTTCTTTTGATCCGTCACGAGTGATTTCTCTGGCAGCACCTAAGCCAACATTATCAACTGTCTTATCCCCGATCGATTCAAACCATTTTCCCCAGGCCTCCATGATTTCGGGGGTAGGAGTCTTAAATCCTACATGTAATAATACAAACTTCTTCACTTTTATTTCTCCTTCCAAGAATTTGGATATTTTCTTCGTAAACAGACTAATAGTATCATAATGGTGGCCTATAAAAGAAATTTCAAAAATATTCCAGCTTGGATTCGCAAAATGGCAATATATGGATTAAGCCACGGCTCTTAATAAGCTGATATCAAAAGCAAAAATCCCGCAGTTCATGCGGGAAATTGGTGTTTATAAGAAGTGCGCCGTACAGGGATCGAACCTGCGGCCTCGCGGATAACGGATTAATACCTAATCGGATATATTTATGATCACCAATTTGGTTTATCACCAAATCCTGATATTTTTTTACCTTTGATTTTTATCCCCAGGAATGTATAGTGTTAATTTTCATGAATTTTTTGATCCAGAAGCTAAGGAATTGCTTTCATAATTTTGTTTACTGGAAATGGATTACCATGACCAGGATAGATCATTTTCGCTCCCAGATCGATTAGAAGTTTCCAGCTTTCCCATAGCTTATTGAGATCTTCTGCGAATATGGGATGATTTGGATTTAAGCGAAATGGAGGAGCATTATGGGTCAGACACCCCACAAAGGCATCACCAGTCTCTAATAGAACGCTGATTGACCCAGGGGTATGGCCAGGAGTATGAATAATTCTGCCTGGAATGCCATATTCATCGAGGGATAATCCAGTGTCTTTAATGATGACATCAACAGGGCACCCATCAAAATTAAAAATGGACATCGCTGGTTTCATCATTTTTCTAGTTACCCTACCCCAGGATGTCACTGCAGTGGGTAAGACAGCTTCCCCGGTCTCAAACATCTCCTGGTCAGCTATATGAGCGGCTATCTTTGCTCCCGTCAACTCCTTTAAACTGGCAGCAGCCCCGGCATGATCAAAGTGACCATGGGAGAGGATAATCAGCTGGAGCTCTTCTGGTTCTATAGGTATAGACTTGAACCATTTTGTAAGAGCAGAGACGCTGAATGCTGGTCCGGTATCAAACATAATCCAACCCTCTGCTTTAATGAGATAGCAGAAATTGATTCCCAATCGATTTGAGTATACGGTGACAGACATTGTTTTTTCCTCCGAAGTCAGCATTGATATATGATCAATAGCGGGTTTTTTTCCTGGATAGATTGGATACTCTCAGGTAATTATCGAGTCATCCTGACACATTCCAGGTGACCAATTGTTGATATCTTTCCATGTATTTAGCCCCTACTAAGCTAACCGGATTTTAAATTGAATACTTTTCCAAATCAAAATACTGTTCCTTGTGTAAAATTCCAAGTTGAACGCCATGTAATATTTTACTTCCACGTGAGCCAGAATAAACCACCAGTGCAATGTAGCGCTTTGATGAAGACAAATTCATTCTCTTAAGATTGTGAGGAATTGCGACCTCCTGATCTTCTTATCAAAACCAGGCTTCCAATTACGCCAACCCAAAAAAACAAAGTTAACCAATAGAGGAGGGCTTCAATAGAAGCTTCAAGATCGTGATAACCCTTAAGCCTGAACCATTCATAACCGATGTAGAATATGAGCAGCAGAGTTGTGGAGATTCCCGTCAGAAACAAGAATCCCCTTGTCGTTCCAGTTTGCTTTGATTTGACAGTCCCACTCATCAAACCAATCCCTCCTATGAATAGAAGGGAAAAGAAAATGTAATTGAAAAAATTGCATTGTGTGTCCTGCAAAAAGCCACTCAAGAAAGTCATTACGTAAATCACCGCCAAGACAGAAACAATTATTCTCAACCTTTTTGAATTGTCCTCACTCATTTTCTGCTGAGTTTCGTCAGCCATTGGATTCTCCTCATTGTTAAAGATTTAGCACTCAAACTTCGTGAAAGTGCTCATTCGCCAACCTAACGAATTAAGAGATTCATGTGGCGCGGAGCCGCCACATAATCTCAAGTTGTCGAAGATCCTGACCAGGGAACTGAGCCGAGCGCCTCTGGATGGATGTGATCTGGAATTTAAGGGTTGTGAAG
>Ga0255055_10000406_pt1 | contig 33613 bp, 16 predicted proteins | sample JV7_2_27_MG_FD_188633 | JGI IMG/M metagenome (GOLD analysis project Ga0255055, IMG submission 188633) | Seawater microbial communities from Jervis Inlet, British Columbia, Canada - JV7_2_27 | ecosystem: Environmental > Aquatic > Marine > Inlet | place: Canada: British Columbia | collected...
TCCGTTCCTGCACCCGGGCGAACAACCCGTCGTCGACGATGCGCGGCACCGGCACCTCGATCCACTCTGATCGCGGCTTCTCCTTGCGGATCGTCATCGGTCCCGGTTGCTCCGCACCATCGCGAGACCGCTCCCGCGTGCGATGCGTACGGCGGCCGTAGTAGGCCCTCCCGATGTACCACTCACGGTGCAGCATGCCGAGCACGGTCGGGTGGGACCACGACTTGCCGGTGCGGGGCCTCCAGCTTGACGCGTTGAGCTTCTGTACAACTTGGTACACCGTCGTACCTTCCGCGGCAAACCACGCGAAAACTTGACGCACCATCGCGGCTTCTTCTTCGTGGATCCGGATCTGGCCGTCGCCGCCGAACTTGCGTGCGGCGTAGACGTAACCGTAGGGCGTCCGCGGTGGCGCCAGCACACCCTGGCGCGCAAGGTGCAGTCGTCCTCGGCGACATCGCTCCAGCATCTTCGCCCGTTCGTACTCGGCGATCGCGCCCTGGACCTGCAGCAGCAACTGATCGTCGGGCGAGTCGTTGATCGGTCGTTCGCAGAAGAGCACCTCGATGCCCGTGCGTTTGAACTCCTCGAGCAGCACTACCTGGTAGGCGTAACGCCGGGCCAAGCGGTCGGGACACAGCACGACCACAACATCGAAACGGCCCTCACGGGCGTGGTCTCGCAGCTCATCGAGCGCCGGACGATCGAGCCACGTCCCACTGTAGCCGTCGTCCGTGTAGGTCAAGGCCGGCGAGTGTCGCAGGCCGTCCCGCTCAGCGTAGCGCGTGATCGCGGCAAGCTGGCTCTGGATCGTCCGCTCCTTCTCCTGCAGGTCCGTCGACACCCGCGCATACAGAGCAGCTCGTCGCATCCTCTCCTCCCTCTCCCTCGGGCTGCATCACCAGCCCGGCGAGTAGCTCGCTCAAACGAGCCCAGCGATCCATCGCGTCGTCGGTCCCGAGTGGAACGACGTGGACCTCGAAGCGATCATTAGCCTGCCGGATCGGCTGCCCGTCGACCAGGCCGAGCAAACCGAAGCGCCGGAGGCGCTGCAGGTCGAATCGTTCCGGGCTGACCTGCGGACGCCGAGCGGGATCGAGCAACGCGTAGGCGCGCAATCGCTCGTAGCGGTTCTGAGACGTACCACCCTTGGCGAGAAACCCGGGTAACTCTTTGGAGCGCTCTTCGGCGGATGGAGGGTCGCCTGTATCAGCCGTTTTTTTTTCCGACTGACGCCAGCACGCGCTCGATCGTGCGCCGGTGAACCTCGATATCCAACTCCTGGGCCAGCCGCTCGGCGATCTTCCGCCCGCTCAGCTCCGGCTGGTGTCGATGCAGATTCCGTACCCACTGCACGGCCTCCTCGGTCAGCTTCAGCGGACCCAGCCGTCCCGGTTTGCCATCGGCCAGGCCGAGCACTCCGCGCTCCTCGAACGCGGCCAGCGCCGCGTAGTACGTTTCGCGAGAGAAACCGAACTCGTCGGCCAGTCGGACCACGCTTCGCCCGTCCAGCGCGTGAGCACGCAGCATCTCGTATTTGACTTGGACCTTGTCCACCGGATCGAAAAACCGATGCCGCTCGAAGAGCTGGGCGCGGACCCGCTCCGGGTGAAGGTGTAGGGCACCGGATTGCTCGAGAAACGACCGCTTCGGGTGACGTCTCGCCATCGGGCTCCTCCGAAGAGAATGGCGAGTATGCAGAGTTTTCGAGTGTGTGTCAACTAGTATCTGTCGCTTTCATTATTTTTGTCGACACGCCCATTATTCCAGTCAATCCGCAATTCAAAGCACAACTCTCATTCCGCAGGCCATCGAACGGATTCCATGAAGCGACAACAACCACTACACACTTTCCGAAGGAACCAAACCTCGACGAAGCATCGCTAAACGCTTGCGTCCCCGAGGCCTACGGTGCTTCTTCCACCACGGTCCGTAGGCCTCGGTGGCAACTATGAAGCGAATCCGCTCACTTGAGATTGTGGGAGATCCCCAGGCTTGCGGAGGAACAAAACGCTGGTTAACAGGCGGAGAGCACGTTCAAACGACTGAGATCAATCCACTTCGCCGAGCGACGCGTCGAGTTGACATAAGTCTGAGCGGAGTGTCAGCGAACCGACTGAAGCTAGTCGTCGTTGGGTTCGTGTCCGTCATGGCCGTTCACTTTCGGCGGTCGCCTTCACCGTCTTCGACTCCTCAACGCGTCAAATGTCGATTCGCATCGAGCGTATAATCTCGTTGAACCAGCACACCCTGACTCACTTGGCGCAGGACTGATGCCATCCGGTGTCCGCGAGCACCTGCTCCGCATTCCAACTTCCGCAGACGTCCGCATGCGCCGATGTCTCTCGGAGTCCGTAAAGATCGTCGTGGTCAACCTTACCGTTCTTTCCCAGACTCACCAACAGATAGCCGGCGTCAACGGCTTCGTAGTGAATGCGGTGTCCCCAAGAATCGATGTAGTCGTCAACGAAACGACTTTCTTCGTCGGTCAGGCTCCCGGCCAGATACCCGAGGGACTGCGGAAAGTAGCCATGCGCCGTGCGGTATCTGTCGAGTCCCGTCTGCAAGACCTTCAAACGTTGAAAATCTCTGATTTGGCGTTGGACGTAGATCTGCGGACGCACGATGGTTAAGTAGAGGCTCCCGGAAATCGCCACAACCAGGACAAATAGACCCAACAACACCTTGGCTATTCGGCTCATATCGTCTTCCCTAGAGTGTCCTCAGGACAACTTGCATCGCAGCAACACCATGGCTCGCACGGGTGCCGGCTACATGGGGGCTGGCGTTGACTCCATCTCTTTTTTCTTTTCTCCATGAACGACCTTTTTCTCGACGATGCCAGCGTGATCGCCGCCCTCATCGAGGTCGGCGGCGAGTTGGCCGGGGCTGTCAAACAGGGCGCCGCTGCCCGGGTCAGATCCCTCGGGCACAGCGCCGCTTGCTTCCAGAGCGTTTCCACACGCCGTCGCACAGGTCCCTCTTAGAACTGATGCATCGGAATCGACACCGCCTGTGTCTTTATTGGCTGCTACGAACTCAGCCAATTTGCCCTCCTGCTCGGGAGTGAGTATCAACTTGAACTCGGTGACCAAGCGGCCCTGATCCGTGTAATTCTTAATGAAGCCTTCTTTCCCAGATTCATCGAACTGAATGTGAGTCCCATAGCTGATCCCATCTCCGTAGCTCGACGTGTTCTGCGTTTTCACCCAAATCGCAGCGTGGCCCTTCTTCTCAGCGAGGCTGTCGCCAGGACCAACAACGAATACCGACGCATCCTTGCCATCGGGATCCAAAAAGGTGACCGGGTTGTTCAGGCTGTAAACATAGCGGTTCCATCGTCCTGGGAATCGCTTGTTCTTGCGAGGTGTGACGACCGGATCGGTGCTCAGGAATCGGCCGAGATTGCTCCCACAATACCTCGCCAACATATAGTCCAGCCCAATCCCTTCATCCCTCTCATGCCCGGTGAACTTCATCCGAACGTCGCTGCCGGAAGAAGTGTCGGCGTAGTGGCCGAACGGGTAGTACTTGTACTCGGAGACGACGGCACCGGCCTCGTCCGTGATGAGGCGTGTGCTGCCCAGGTGGTCCGAATGCACGTATTCAGTCTTCTTCCACGCCCGCGTCCCGGCTCGCTCCCCCCAATCTCCTGAGGAGTTGCGGTCGTCGTTCAAGACCATCGGCTCGGGACTCGGCCCGGTTCCATCACCCGGATCATAGTGAACGAAGGCATAGTGCCCGTGCCCCGCGCCGAGTGGCGTGTTGGGCAACTCCAGCGAAGGCGAAAGCAGATCCTCAGCCATCAGTATCGGATCGCCACCGCCCTCTGGATAGTAAAACGCCTTGAAATGGAATTCGGCATCGCACTCTCCGTCTCCGCGCAACTCGAGCGTGGCCGTGTACCTGTCGACGTCCGAATTGCCCAAGGCTATCCGCTTCACGCAACTCGCTGTGGACTTCGAAATGAAGGAGACTGCGTTTCCATATCCCGTCGAGCCGCACTCAGTCTGCGCCTCGATCCGTATCCAGTAGTTCTCCCCTTGTGTGAACACTGTTAGAGGGATAGTGAAGATATCCGGGTCGTCCTTCGGCAGGGTGTCGAAGTCGTCGCCTCCGCTCCCCGACTCAACCCAGATCGAGTAGTCTCCCGTCGGCTGAGTGTAGTCGAGTTTCTGCAGAGTGATCTCCGTGGAGGACACTCCGATTATACTCAGAGCAGGGGCTGGGCCGCACGCCGAGGTCACCGCGAGCAGCTTCCCATTGCCTCGAATGTAGTTCTTCGAGGGCTGCAATCCGGAAGTGGCGGAGTACTCCTCGTATTCGGCAGCTACCTGCCCCGATGCATCGCGCAACGTAATCAGTGCTCTTCCCCCATCCGAGGAGACCGTTCGCACCCATCGATTCCCGCCGGAATCGTACTGCGACTCTTGGAAGATTTCGCCACCGGTCAATCCCCGAACGTGCCTCAGCTGGTTCTCAGGCGAGAAGCTATAGGTAAACCCGCCGACCCCATCATGGACGGGTTCTTCGGTCAGATTCCCATTCTCGTCATACGCAAAATCCGCGTCGGTGATCCTGTTGTTGTCATGGGTTCGTGCTGCGAAATCGAGTCCCTCGGGGGTCCCGCTCAGATTCGCTTCGCGTTCAACCATGTTTCCGTAGATGTCGTATGTGTAGTCCAGGATCACTCCGGAACCGAAACCAGGAGAGACGACCTTTGCTCGCGTCAACCTACCCGCGTGATCGTAGCGGAAAATGTCTGACCCAATGGTTTTGATGTTTCGAGCACCGTCGTAGCTGTAGCCCCCGGTATCGAACAGACGAGTACCGCCCTGGCCGTCGTCCACATAGATGCGCTCGGGTAAGTACGCGGAGTTCGTTTCGATGTGGGCCTGGAGTCCGTTTCCATATCGAACGAGATTCACGCCGCCAGCCAAGTTGTAGACGATGCCCGGGGCAGTCGGAGAGTCCTGGACGAACTCTTGCGTGATTCCACGGTATAGGCTGGTCGCACCGACGAGTGCACCGTGGCGGTAGGCGTAATCGTACTCGCGGATATAATCTTCGCCCTCCCATTCGAGATAGGGCATTGTCTGTTTTGCGAGTTGCCCCATTGAATCGTATTCGTAGTGCGAGAGGAAGCGGTGAGAGCGGCCGTCGCGATCCCAGTCGAGGTCCATTTCCTCGGAGGACAAGAACCCCTCGGGCTGGACGTACAGCAGCGTCTTGATAAACGCCGTTGCTTGGACGGATTCATCATGGACCTTGACTTGCGTGACTTTGCCGTTGGGTTTGTTGCCCGTGACCCCGTGAGCGTTATCGTACTCAATTTCTTCGAGCACCAGTCTGCTTGGCTTCCGGACGAGCACATTGCCCAAAGCGAAACCTCTCGCCGGCGTGTTGTTCGTGTCATCCACGCTGTCGAATTCGAACCGAAGGAGAATATCCTTCCCCGCATACTTATCCAGCGGAATTGACGGCGACCATTTCCACCGCGACCAAGAGATCTGGCTGGAATCGAGTCGGAAAACTTCCTCCGCCGTCGCCCAGTCTGCGGGATACTCGGAGACGAGCACTCGGAGGGCATCGCGGTTAGCGCTCGTTCCGACGTCGTCTCGCACTTCGCCGAAATAGCGGAAGGCCAGCGTTGCGCCCGGCGGGACGTTTTGGATCTTCTCGCTGTCCTGGAGCGTTAGCGTCGCGGTTTGATGCGTGCCTTCGGCGTAGCGACACGTGACGCTGTTTCCGTGCCACAGGGCGTTTTCCCCAAGGGCACAAGTATACGCGAACGCAATCGACCACCCGTTCGCGATCCAACTTCCACCAAATGGGGTGAAGAAGCTTTGGAAGCTGCCCGTGGTGGACACCCGCTCGCGCCTGGTCGGACGACCGGCGGCGTCGAACGTGGTCTCGTGATAGTGGCCTCTCGCAACTCCCAGCGCATCTTGGACTTTGCTAGGTGCTCCCAATGCGTTCCACCCCAGGGTCTCGACTGAACCGTTTTCGGGATGGGTGGTACGCCACTGACGCCCAATGGCGTCATAGTCGAAGGTCCGGATTTGCGGCGTACCATCAAGGGTGATCTGGTAACGATCGTTTGGATCCTCCGAGAACCCGGAATCTCCGGCGATGTTGAAGTCGGACACTAGATTCACTTGAGTCAGTCGACCCGCTATGTCGTACTCATAGACTGCGTCCGCATCAGGCGATCGGACCGGGTGACTTCCTCTCCCCTTCACGGACGAAGTGCGCACTGCACGCAACCGGCCAAATCCATCAGAATAGTAGGTCGTCACGGAATCGATCGATTCCTCGCTCGTACCACCACCACCCCTGCCGTCCGCTGCGGCGATGTCGTGGATGGTCACCGTTCGGTTCGTGCCAAAGTAAGAGTATTCCGCGAGCTCTCCGTCGAGCGGTCCCGTGACCGTGTGCGGTCTTCCGAACGGATCCTGATCCCCGTTCGGAGTCGTGTAATCGGTGATCGTACCCGGAACGTCGGGGTCCGCTTCGCATCCGCCGGGAGGACAATCTTCGAGACTGGTCCATTCCGACACGAACCTGACCCGACCAGATGAGTGATACTCCGTATGCTGGTACGCTCTCGACCCATCAGGATTCAGCTTTTCCGTCTTGAAGATTCGTCCTCGATAGTCGTAGTGCTCCACGACTTCCGTCTGGTCGAGTCCTTGTCCACGGGTGGACCAAATCCTGGCCAAGCGAACACCGCCGCTGGGCAGCGACTCGTTCTCGTAGGTGATCGTGAGCGGTTCGATCTGTCCCACCTCGATCCGGGTCGTTCGCCCCAGTACGTCATAATCGTAGGTCGTGAGGATGGCGTTGGGATCCCCGTCCGATAATGGTGTCATCTGTTCTTGAAGGACCACGCCGCTGTCAATATCGATCGTGCGAATGAAGTCGTAGAAGAGCAGACCGTAGTTCTTCTGGGACTTCAGAACCCCCCAGTCGTAGTCGTACTGCCAGCCAAACGTTGTGGGATCGCCTTCTTTTCGAACCTCCTTGACGTTGAGATCCCCCTCGTCTGTGTAGAACAGACTGGTGATGATGTCGCCGGTCGCCGCCGGGCCAGGATCGTTAGCCTCGGCCACTGAGCACGTGCTGATCTCTGTTTCAGGACTTAGCTGTTCGATCGCCCTGGTTCTCAACCCCCTGCCCGGATCGAAGCCATAGACCGTTTGTGACAAGGTCGACGGCGTGCCGTCGTCGGCGATCAAGGTCTCACTAGCAATGACATTGCCCAGCCAGTTATCCAACAAGGCTTGGGCTGAGTCACAGAGCGGCCCGCCGGGCTCTCCCGTTGTCGTGTTATCTGAGGCGTAGTCCGTCTTAACGACTTTCTTGACCGGACCGACGGCGTTGCCGGAAAAGACGAATTCCTGGGGATGCCCGAAACTGTCGAACTCGTCCCGTTCTTCGATCAGGGTGGTAACGATCGATCCAGGCACATCGTCGAGAAAGTATGCGTCGATGCGATCCTCAGCCCAGTCATAGACATGGGTGGGGGGATCGGAGGCAAGAAGCCTGTAAGAGTAAGTCTCGCTCTTCGCACCGGAGTAGTTCATGGTCTTGAGCTGCCCGTATCGCGACCGATCTCCAACGATGTCCAGGAGCGATTTTGCATACGGGGTGCGAAAGTACATGTCCGTTTCGTTTCCGGCGGGATCGACCATCGTGTGACGTTGGTCATGCAATTGATACACACCATCATCGCACAACAGACCGCCCGACAGCACCGGCGGTACGGTTCCACTCTGAACGATTACCGCTGTTTGGGAAAAGCTCCATGTCTGCAGATTGTCTTCGCTCGTGTTGGCCGGATTCCCATCGAGGAACATCTCCTTGGTCGTCACGCCCCAACCTGGATTAGAGCTGGGTTTAACATAAGCCTGACCGCAGTCATCACCGCTAGTTACGAAATATGGATAATCTTGGTAGCTGAACCTCACCAAGTGGCCGGAAGGGTAGGTGATCGTCTTCAGCGGCCCACCAACGGTGGGTACCTCCGAACCTGCCGAGACGTAAGTAAAGTGATGGGTATAGCGCCCACTACCCGTGTCGGGTTTTTCCAGCTTCTTGAGCACCCAACCGTTGTGGAGGTACGTTTGATCGAACGCCTCTATCTCCAGCGTCTGCTGCTCGTATGTCAGATCGAAGACGGCCGTACGATACGCGCCGCCATCTGGTGGAGCAGGTGTCTCAATTTGGGTGATCAATCCAGTACCTGAGTCGACGGTCGTGCTGATCGTCCTCCCGAATTGATCCACGATTTGCATCGGGATGTATTCGAACGGCGCCGGATGATAGCTGACGTTGTAGCTTGATGGTGGATTCGTGAGATCGGCCTGGGAGTAGACGCGCGTCACGTGCCAGCCGACCCAGTCGCGGTCGTGATCCGTGACCGCGGGATCGTCGGGGATGAAGTAACGGCGCGTGGCTCCGCACGGAGGTTCAGAGCAACACCCCGGCGGTTGCTGATAGTCGTCAAACGGCGGGCCTGCGACCTCGTGGCGCAGTTCATGCCTCTCGCCATTCGGAAAGTACACCAACCAGCCAGTGGCCCCCTCGTCAACAACCTTCAGGTGTGTGCCATCCGTCGTGTAGTACGTGTCTGCAACCGCAGACTCGTGCAGGATATGGCTCGCTCCGTCCGGTCCGACGTAGGCCCAGTAGTATGCGTCCGCCTGCCCGTTTCCGTCCCCGCTACTTCCAAATATGAGATGTTTCCGAATGATTCGCCCCAAAGACAGGTCAAATCCTAACCCCACGGGATTCTCGCGGCGGACGCGAAAGAACTCTCGGCCGAAGCAATCGAACCCCTCCCAGCTCCAAGCCCGAGAGTTGTAGGTAAGGGTCAGATTGAGACCCACGCCGGCATTCTCTGGGTAGGCCCGGCCGATCGGAAGAGTGAACTGAATAAGGAAATTAAAATTGAAAGCGTTAATGTCTTCCCCATTGAGATCGATGAAGACCTGCTGGGGGTCGTAGCCCGTTTTTTGAATGCCTGTCTTCGCGCTGTAGACCCCCTCGTCGTAGGTCGCGGCGTCGATGATTGAAGGAAGTAGAATCAGAAGGGTGAGCAAAGCGCCGCACAGGAGTCGACGAACGCCCGGATCTCCACGAAACTGCGCACACAGCTGAGGAGAGGTGTGTCGACGTCCCCATCCACGAACTGGTTTCACGTGACGAAATGCTTTGGTATCCCGTGGCTGAGCCAGCGCTTCGGTAGTCATCTTGCCTCCCATTGCCTCTCGTGCAGAAGTGTGTAGCCAGATTCCGTCTCCACGCGTCATCGCGGAGAGCGGTCCAGGTGAATCGTGCCTAATGCTCGCGATGGCCTTCTTGCGCATGCTCACTAACTCCCCTCCTTCGCGTTTCGCGTCCAATCCCCGTATTGGCGATTCGAACGACGGCCATCCAATCCTGTCTGTTCGTGATGAGAAGTGAACTTGCGGTCGCCGCGGATTCCACATCGCTCGTCACCGTCGCCCGCACTCTCGCGAGCAACCCCCGATGGTTTGGCGACCCTGTTTTGGAACCACCCGCTTTGCGGCGTCTTCTTGCGGACGGGGTGGTTGGCGTATCTATACCGCGGTGAGCGGTGCAGAGACCATCGTTTTAGTGCACCCAAACGGTCCTGTTTGTGGCGGATTTTCGACTGCCGGCTGCTGAATAGCCCGCCTCTCCGCGCTAATCGCTCAACGGTCTCAGCGGATGGACTCGGTCATGCTTTCCCGGGTATTGGACGACGAAGTCCCACAGGTGGACGGAGCCACCAGCGCATCCCGTGGGTCAGGCACGAGTGACGAATCTCCAAAGCCGATATCAGACGCGCACGTTCCGTTGACCAGGTAGTAGTAGCCGTCTCCTTGGGACGGATCCGGTCGCTGGTCCACCGCTTGAGTGGTGTCGATGAAAGATCCCAGATCACAAGCCCTCGAGAAACCCCGATCGGCACGCAAATCAGAGATCAGTCCGCTCACGACATCCAGGTTGCTCTGGAATCCGATGACATCGACATCGTGCGAGACCCAGTTGATCGATGCCGCGCCGAGATAGATGCCGCAGTCGCGCACAAGATAGACCGCCGTATGGCCGTAGATTTCGCGTTGGGTATCCACGAACTCGAACAAGAGCGGGCTGGGACCGAGCGGGATTAGGCTGGTGATGTCGTACGCGGGCAGTGGTGCGAGATTGTTCTCGATGGGCGTGTCATGGACGAATGGCGGCACTCCCGGCTGGTAGTCGTAGGGACCCAGACCCGAGTCGACGCCAATTACGTGTACTACCTCGTCCACCACGAGTGGACGGAATCTCGTGCCGTGGGACGAGAGGTAGAAGGTGTCACTGACGCCCCGCTGCACTCCCGTCGTTGTGCTGTTGTAGACGCATGGCTCACCGGGTCCGCAGGGCAGATCGCTCGCGTCTCGTGTACAAAGCGGGGGAAAGAGGAGACGCCCATAGACACTTCCGTCGAAGAAGTAGCCACAGGCACTGAGCTTCAGCACGAAACCGTCCCTCACCCCTGCAGGCGTCAGCTCGTAGACGCCGGGGCTGGGATCGAAGTCGGCGGTGCCCTCGAAGTATCCCACCGTTTGGATGTTGCCGCTGGCTCCCACGGCCACGGCCCAGGCCGTCTCGTCCGCCTCTCCGCCCATGCGCCCGGCCCAAACGAAGTTACCCGCGCTATCGAGCAGGGAAACGTAAGCATCGGTGACGCCTGCCGAGGTCAGCTCGTAGGTACCGGTGCCGGGATCGAAGTCCGCGGTATCCTCAAACCACCCCACTGTGTGAACGTCGCCGCCAGCATCCACCGCCACGCCGTATGCCCGGTCGTCCCCGGCTCCGCCCTGACGCTTCGCCCACACGAAGTTACCCTCGCTGTCGAGCTTGGAGACGAACGCGTCCAATGATCCCGCGGAGGTCAGGTAGTAGGTACCAGGGCCGGGATCGAAGTCGGCGGTGGTGAGGAAATAACCTACCGTGTAAACGTCGCCGCTGGCGTCCACGGTCACGCCTTGGGCACTATCGAGCGACGTTCCGCCCATCCGCCCAGCCCAAACGAAGTTACCCGCGCCGTCGAGCTTCGAGATGAAGACGTCTCTGATTCCAACGGACGTCAATTCGTAGGTGCCAGGACCGGGATCGAAGTCAGCGGTGCCTTCGAAGTATCCGACTGTGTATACGTTGCCGCTGGCGTCAATGGCTAATTCCAGGGGTAGGTCGAACGACGTTCCACCCATCTGCCCGGCCCAAACGAACTTGCCTGCGCTGTCAAGCTTGGAGACGAAGGCGTCGAGGAGGCCCGCCGACGTTAGTTCGAAGGTAGCAGGACCGGGGTCGAAGTCAGCGGTGCCTTCGAAGTGTCCCACTGTGTATACGTTGCCGCTGGCGTCAATGGCCACGTCGGTGGCTGCGTCGTACCCCGTTCCGCCTAGCTGTCTGGCCCAAACGAAGTTACCCGCGCTGTCTAGCTTGGAGAGGTAGGCGTCTCGGTCTCCTGCAGAAGTCAGGTTATGAGTACCGGTGCCCGGGTCGAAGTCCGCGGTGCCGCTGAACATCCCCACTGTGTAAACGTCACCGTCGGCGTCCACGGTAACGTTGCCAGCGTCGTCGTACTCGGTTCCTCCCAGCCTTCCGGCCCAGACGAAGTCGCCCTGGCTGTCTAGTTTGACGACGAAGGCATCAAAGTCGCCTGCCGGACTCAGGTTGTAGGTGCCGGGGCCGGGATCAAAGTCAGCGGTGGCCGAGAATATCCCGACCGTGTACGCATTGCCGCCATCATCGACCGCCACGCCGTATGCCCGGTCGTCCCCGCCTCCACCGAGCCCCGCGGCCCAAGCGAATCCTTGGGCCTCTGCATCGGGCGTAGGGAGAACCAGCAAGAGGAGACACAGCATTACCACGATGCGAAACATGACCGTCTCCGTGTTTAGTGTTCTACCGCCAATCCGAGTCCGGTTCAACCCCCCGTAACCCGAAAGTGTCCCACTGAGCGACTGGGACATCGATAATTTGTCCACGGAATTGTCCCAGATCTGGGCACAACAGGCGGTCTAGATTTCGAATCGGATGAGACTTCGAATACCTTGGACCTGAACGCGCAAGGATCGCGGGAACCGCCCGCCGTGAAATCATTCGGCTGTCGTTCCCACGAACCTCGTCCGCGCTGATTGATTGGGACCTTAGGTCAGCCGTCTCTCATTCGAGCAGAGCCGCGACGCCTTCTGGATGATCGACGGGTTCGAGCGGTGGGACATAGGCTGCCGAGTAACGGTGCAGGATTCGCGCTCTGACCTACGGCACACTCCGCACGAACAGCTCGTCGATGGAGACCGTGTCCAGAGCCCGGTTGCCCAACGTCCGGTCCGTATCGACGACCCGGAACATCACCGAACCCGAGAGCGCTGAGGGCAACGGGGCAACGAGGTCTGTGTCGTCATCGGACAGCGGCAGGCTTTGCAAGGAGATGGGCAACCAGTTCACACCGTCCGTCGAGTAATCGAAGACGAAGTCATCGCCGTCCGGGCTGGTGGTTCGGAATCCTTCCACATGAAACTCGATCCGGCTGCCCTCCGGCACTTGGATCGTCCAGTGGTGCTCGAGGCGACTGAACCGATTCGTCGGCGGGGTGTCGCTGCTCTGCTTCTCGGTGATCGCCTCGACCACATCGTCGGACGCCGTCGTGTCCGCGAAGCTCCCGCTCACCGAGCCGAAGACCGACGCTTCGGCGTTGGCATGGAGGTCCGCGTGCGGCCCGCCCTGGCACACCCCGGGGTCCGTGTTGGACCGCTCCTCCTCGGAGCCCGTGAAGCCCAAGCTACCCAGGCCGCACTCGTAGTTCTGGCCCTGCAACAGGTAGAAAAAGCCCTCTCCGGGAAGCGGCAGCTCCGGGTCGATGTAGCTCGTGCTGTCAACCCCTTCGGCCAGGCAACTCCCGTAGCTGCCGAGAGCCAAAAGCGATAGATCGCCACGACTCACCGAGTAGACGTCTGCGCCCGGCGCGGCCACCCAGCCGAGCACCGTCGCCCCCTCCTCCGAACGGTCTGCCGTAAGCTGGGTAACGGCCGCAGGCCGCAGGTCGTTGGGATCAACCGGCTGGCAATCGCAGGCGTCCCCGACACCGTCCCCATCCGCGTCGGCCTGACCCGGATCGCTGATCTGCGGGCAGACGTCGCACAGGTTTCCGACCCCATCTGCGTCGGTGTCGGTTTGCAGCGGATTGAAATCGACGGGGCAGTTGTCGACGTCGGGGCAGAGCCCGTCGCCATCGATGTCGTTGTTCAACGCGTCCAGCGGGCACGGGTCACACGGATCGCCAAGCCCGTCCCCGTCCGTGTCGCTCTGGCTCGGGTTCACATCGAGGGGACAGTTATCCTCGGGGACACACAAGCCATCCCCGTCGGCGTCGTTGTCCGGATCCTCGGGGCAGGCATCGCACACGTCACCGATCCCGTCGACGTCCAGATCATCCTGGAACGGATTGGGGTCCACCGGGCAGTTGTCGCAGACGTCGGGCACGCCGTCAGTGTCCCCGTCTCCGCCCGGCACCCCGGGCAGACCGCTGTTGTCCTTGGTGTCGACGATCGCCAGCGCGGGTGTTACCACCGTGTCGGTGACCGTGACGTCATCGATCCACCAACCGTCGTCGCCGGAGTGCGGGCCGAGGGTAGACCCGTCCTCCCAACTCTCGTAGGTCCCGGCCTTGAGCGAGGTGTTCAGGAACCGCAGACGGATGCTGCGGCCCCGGAATCGGGACAGGTCGAACGAGGACTCGACCCAGGTTCCCGGTCCGAGCGAGCCCGGAAGGCCGGGCCCGTCGCTGGCGTGACCGGTGTGGAGTGCGTTGAAGGGGCCGACCGTGTCGCCGATGGAGGCAAAGGAGAACGCCGGGAAGCAAGTCGAAGATGGCCCCAGCCGACGATTCGGATCCGTAGGATCGAAAAGGTCGTCCTCCGTACTGCCGTCGTCAATCGGATCGAAGGTGCAGTTGTAGTAGTTGTCCTCGCCCTGTACGTCGTACACGTTGAGGTAGGGCTGCAGCTTGATCCAGTCTCCGACACCGGCTCCGTCGGCGACTTGCGCCTGGACGACTCCTCGATCGGCGGCCCGCCCGGGACGAGCGTTGACTGTTCTGTGGTCCATCAGACTGATCTGGTGCTTGATCGACAGTTTGGGCATGACCGGTACGCAGGCCTCTCCCTGTAGGCAGTCCGAATCGTTCTGACACGTCGTGGCCCGATCACCCGAACAGACGTCCTGCAGTCCGATGTGGATCGGGTCGGTCATGCTTGCCGCTTCGAGCACGGCCAGCGGCGTCGTATGGCCGAGGTCGTCGGGCAGGAAGATCCCCATGTAAAGCGAGTGTGAACCGGTGTAGGCCCTGCCCCCGTCGACCGACGTCGGGCCGTCGACCTGCCAGTGGTAAGCGTCGGCCTGAGTCGATGTGGCTCCGAGGAAGCAGTCCAGAGGACACCAGGGGCAAATAACCCAATCAGGGTCGTGGTACTGACAGCGGTAACCGTCGGAAGCCACGAGGTCGTACTTGCCGCTGTCGAGGTTCGCCTGTGTAAAGGTACCGAGATCACCGGACTCGAAGCTTTCCAGAAAAACACTCGGGTCTTCGCCGCCGGTGGCGTCGAGGTCGACAGCGATCGTGGCTTCCTGCCGCAAGGCCAGGTCTGCCAGCTGATCCGAGGAAACCTTCACGACGAAGCTCAGCGACAGATTCTCGAGGACCGAGACTCGTTCGACGTCGTCGGCCACCCGGAACGTGAACGCCTCGCTCGTGGTCAATCTCTCGCCGGCACCGATGTCGCCGATGCTGATCAGGGAACCGATGATGCAGGCCAACGGCCACTGCTCGGTCCGGATCTGCGCCACAACGCCGGTCAGGTCGATATCCGTGGTGTTCTGAACGATGAGTCGCAAGCTGACCGTTTCGCTGGTGTCGGCAAACCCGTCGTCGTCACCGTTGTCCGACAGCTCCGTGCCGACGATGGCGACCCCGCCGGCGAACACTGAAATGCCGGACAGGGTGAGCGCGGCGCTTATGCAGAAGACGGCCGGGCCGCGCAAGCAACGTGGGCCATGTGAGTCCATCCCTGCCCCTCCTGGGGACAGCTATCGTGTTATGCACATTCCCGGCCCGCGTCAACCCCGGCTGTGGACTGAATCGGTGGGGTCTGTGCAAAAGGTCCGAGAATCCGTGCTCCGGCTCAATGGCCGTGTGAAGAAAGTGTCCCAAGGGTCGACTGGGACACTATTGCCCTCTGGATGATGCGCGGTTCGAGCGGTGGGACATCGGCAGCCGAGTGGCCGCGGATCACTCACGCAAGACAGGCGGGCTGGACTCTGTGGACAAGAGTCTGAATAACCATTGAGATACCGCGGCTTCTGCAACGGAGATTCAGCGGAGTCGATTGGGTCACAATTCGGGTTGCTCGTGCGCCTGCGTGGGTGCACTCTGGGGTTACCGAACGCAGGAGGAGGGGGCGTGAAGGGCAAACCGCTTGTCCACGTCGCGGCACGAGCGATCTTCGTCGTTGCCGCACTGCTGCTGATCGGAGTTCCGGACCTCTCGGCCCAGGTCGTGCGGCAGCTCACCAACGTGAAGACCGGCTACACCAGCGTCGGAGAGTTGGACGATGCCGGCTCCTCTGTCTTCGCTGTTAGCTCGGCAGATCCCCACGGCACGAATCCGCGACACACGTTTCAGATCTTCAGATGGGACCCAGTGACCGGTCTAGGGACGCAAATGACCTCGTTCGAGGACGGCGTCGAATCTACCGATTTTTTCGAGCCCTCCGTGAGTGACGACGGACAGCGATTGGTGTTCGTATCGCGAGGTGACCTCACCGGTGCTAATCCCGATCGAAGCCAAGAGTTGTTCGCGATGAACGGTGACGGCAGCGATTTGGTGCAGCTCACTGAAGCGACCGCGCTTCAAGAAGGCCGTTTGGGACACTACGCCGTGGCCGGAGTCGGGAATCGAGTTGTCTTCGTTTCGAGCGTCGACTATCTGGGGGCCAACCGGGACCACGATTACCAGGTGTTTCTGGTTAACACCGACGGAACCGGCCTCCGCCAACTCACCGACCGCAAGCTTGGAGGTTCGTGGGCGGACATCAGCGACGATGGGGAGCGTATCGTCTTTTCCTCAACGCAAATCTACGCCGTGAATGCCGACGGTTCGGACCTGCGTCAGCTGTTCGGTGCTGGGGCTTCAGGCTCCTCCCAGATCTCAGGCGATGGATCGGCCGTCGTGTTCACAACCAACGAACCTCCGCCGCCGGACAATCCCGGTTGGTGTGGTGCGCATTCTCAAGTCGTTGCGATCGACTGGGACGGCTCGAACATCGAGACCCTGACCGGGCATTGCTTGGGAGCCACGGTGGGTGCGGCCGCCTATGACCCCGATGTCACCGACGACGGCCAAGTCATTCTCTACCGGGTCCAAGGCGGCGACATCTGGAAGGTCAACCGTGACGCCACAGGCACGACCCAACTGACGGATACTGTCCCCACCGCGTTGTGCGGTTTGCCTCGTGTTTCCGGAGACGGAAGCCGTGTCGCATTCTACTGCTGGGGCGGCGAGGTGTATGGTGGTTACAATCCGGACGGCCGACCAGAGCTGTATGCCATGAACTCTGATGGCACTGGTCATCGCCAGCTCTCTGAAGTCTTCAGCGGGTTCAGCGCCTATCCCGCAATTTCAGCGGACGGTAGCTGGGTAACATTCGTGTCGAGCGCTGATCCGCTGCGGGAGGGCCCGGGTACAGGGCGGCAGGTCTACCGCGTCGCGTCGGACGGCTCTGAGTTGTCGCGCCTCACCAACCTCGCGGACGCGACCCCCGAGGAACCGCTTATTAGCAACGACGGCGAAATTATCGCGTTTCGAGACGGTTTCAGCATCTATTCAGTCCACGCGGATGGCAGCGGTCTAACTGAGTTGACTGATTCAGCGACCAACTACCACCCGTACGATCTTTCCGGGGACGGACGCGTTGTTGTGTTCAGTGACGGCTCAAGTCTGTATCTGGCAAACACCGACGGAAGCGGGCTTGCCTTCCTCGCTGACGGATCCCAGCCCGGAATTGACGCGAACGGTACGTGGGTCGCATTCAACCATTCCGGTTACGTACATCGAATACGGAGCGACGGGCAGATGATGCAGCAGCTGACCGACTTCGCGGGGAGTCAACCGGACATATCGGCGGATGGTGCGTTGATCGTCTTCGACTCCAAGGCGGACCCGCTTCACCGTAACCGCGATGGAAACAGCGAGATCTTTCTTTATGATACCTCGCCGCCCGGACGGACTTTGCAGCTTACTTCCACGACCTCGGGTGACAACGAGATACCTCGTATCACTCCGGACGGTTCGTACATCTACTTTCACAGCTCCACGCCACACTTTGAAACCGACTACTTCGATGGCTCCCACGTCTACCGGGTCAATGTTGGGACCGGTGTGATTGAAAGGGTTGACGCACTGAAACCATGTTGGAGTTCTGCACCTGTCGTCCCGAGCCATGATGGATCGATGGCCGCTTTCAGCGCACGCGGCGATTGCGCCGGAGAGAACCCGGACAACGACGCCGAGGTATACCTCATCGATCGGACTACGATCCCCCGGTTGTCGGTGAGCCCGGGCGCTGAGCCAACTGTCATCTCATGGGACGCCGTCTCCGGTCCGGTCCGCTACGACGTCATTCGCGGTGACGTGGCGAACCTGAGCTTCGCCGGTGACGGAACCGTGGATCTTGGTCCTGTGGTCTGCATCGAAAACGACTCTCCGGATATGGACACTCGCGGGTTCGAGGACGCAGAATTGCCGTTCCCCGGCGAGGTGTTCTTCTATCTGTTCCGCGGCTCCCAAGGTGTGAACGACGGCCCCGGTTCCTTCGGTCAAGCCTCAACCGGCGAGGAACGCGTTCAGGGCGCGGGGGGATGCGCCGGGTGACTCGGAAACCCGAGGAGATCCGCGCCGCTTTCTGGATGATCGGCGTGTTCGAGCGGTGGGACGTGTCGCCCGAGGCTACCGACAGTCGCCAGAGGCGGTCATCCTCGGCTTGATCGCGCCTTCCGTCCCGTAGGAGCTCGCCTGTACGTCGCCGTACTTGACCAGGTAGAAGAAGACCTCGCCCGCCGCCGGCACGACCGCGTCCTCCGAACCGGCGATGTCTTCGTCGAAAGATCCCGCCTCGATACACGTAACCGCGCCGAGGTTGACCACCGACGTCTGCTCCCGAACATCGGTCAAGGTGCCCCGGATCACGTCGTAGAACGGCGCTGCCTGAACGGGCTCCCAAGAAACCATTGTCCCGAATCCGTTCTCTGTCAGGCGAAGCACCATCGGCTCCGTCACTCCGCCGCGGTCGTGGGGCACCGTCACGAAACCGGTTGCGGTTATCCGACTGCCCGTAGCATCAATCACCGAATAGACGACCGTATAAAGCCGTCCGTCGCCCGAGCCGGCGCGCTCTGCTCGCAGACGGAAGTCAACATCCGTCGTGTCGAACGCAGCGTTCTGAATGTCGTCGACGGTGCGGCCGTCGCCTCCACCCACTGAGTCGTCGGGTTCATTGCTCGTGATCGATTCGAGAACGAGAGTTGACACGTCGCAGCTATCGCTCGTCGAAACCACCGCATGAACGTCCACCATCCGGTGGTCCGGAGGCCAAATCTCGGCTGGATCGAGCGTCACAACGATCCCACAATCGGCTGCGCAGGGCAGGACGCCGTCGACGGGAGTCTCGTCCAGCGGTGGCGTGGGCCAGCCCGGATCGTCGCAATCATTGTTCACACCGTCGCAGATCTGCGGAGCTCCTGGATACGTGTTGGGGTCGTTGTCATCGCAGTCAGCATCGGGACCAAAACCATCCCGGTCGGCATCGCGCAGATCATCCGTGTTCATGAGAACTTCCCAGTGGAAGAAAGATCTCCGCTCGGCGATCCAGGGAAAGAAAGCGACCCCTGGAAGCGAGGTCGTCTCAGTATTGACTGACAGTAAGTTAAAGAAAGCGCTTTGCGGTGACTCCCGGTTGACCCTCCTCGCAGGACCGAAGGTCATCCCACCGTCGGTCGACCGACGTACTAGAAGAGACGGCATCGATCCCGAGTTTCGATCCACCCAGCTGATCCACACGTTGCCCAGTCCGTCGGCGGCAATGTTCGTCGCACCCGTTCCCCCGTAGGGGCCTGGTTCCGCCTGGTCGAGACGTTGTCCGGGCAAGAAGGTCGCCCCGCCGTCGATCGAGACGTTCGCATAAACGCCCGGTGTGCCGGAGCTCGTTGAAGAATGCGAGACCATCGCGATCGTGCTGCCGTCGTCAGTCGAATATGCAAGGCTCGGAAAAATCAGGACAGAGACCGCCTCGGGCAAGTCCGCCGTGATAGTTACGCCCCAGCTTGTTCCGTCAAAGCGACTAGCACGCACAACCATCGTCCCGGCCCCGTAACTGGTCCACCCCACAACGGCCTCTCCGGAGTCGGTGCAGGTCAGTCCCGGTGGAAACAGAGTCTGAGACGCGATCGCGTACCACAGTCTCGTGGGTGTCCAAGTGACTCCTTCATCATTACTCGTCGTCGCCACCACGCCGTCGTCCGGGAAGAAGACATCAGTTGCCAGCCAACTCGCCACGACATGATTCCCTCGTGCGCAAAGATTGACCGGACCGCCCGACGCCTGTCCTTGATCGATGCGATCGACCTGGAACGTCGAGCCTGCGTCGGTCGAGCGGGCGAGATTGACTTCTCTGAACAGGGTCCAGCCCACGTAAACGCGACCACCCGGTGTCGAGACAAGGTCGACCGAACGGATGGTGGAACCCGACACTCCAACGACCGTATTCTCCTCCTGCCAGGTCGCGCCGAAGTCGTGCGAGACGTTGTAGAGGACCTTCGAGCGGATCGTCCCCGAGCGGGCGCGGAACGTATACGCAAGGTACACGTATCCGTCGGCGGTCGCGCTCACCCGCAGATCGATGATGTAGCCAGCCACTGTGTTCTGCGGACCGATCCTGACCGGGTCCGAAAAGGTCAAACCACGATCACCGCTTCGAGCGAGATACACGTTCTCCAGCTCCCGCTCGTCCCGAACGACCCAGGCCGCATAGAGCTGCTCCCCTCCGTCGGTGGCCACGGCTATCGCCTCCTCAAGCAACTCGACCTCACTGGAGTCCGCGTCGATGCGCAGGGGTGCGGAGGCGGGAACGGCCGGATCCGATGTGTTCGACGAGTACACCCTGAAGAAACCGGTCTCGTTCCCATCCTGTAGGAAGGTGAGTACCAGACCATCGTCGCCGACGGCCGCGAAGTCCATACCGGGCGGGAACCAGCGGTCGAGAAAAGTGATGGCCCAAGGGACCTGATACTCGGGGTCCCATGTTGCTCCGTCGTCGGCCGACGTTCGATAGAAAAGATTTCCTCCACCGAACAATCGACTGAGGTCGTTCCACGCGATGGCCCACGTGCCGGCCGCGGTCTGCACGACATTGATATCTTCACGCCCCGTGCCGGCCGCGGTCCCCTGTGCGATGGTCTGAGCCGGTTCGAAGGAAGAGCCGTTGTCCGGGGAACGGTGCACGATCAGATCGTCGTTCCCGGTGTTGTAGGCCAACAACACTGTGGAAGAGGAATTTGCAGGAGTCAACCTGGGCAACGGAGAGCCGAAGAACCTCGGCTGGACGTGGGTGTCCACTACTTTCGAATAGCTTAGGCCGCCGTCGGAGGACCGTACGGAGAAGATCCGGTTGGGCTGGTGTGAATGGACTCGTCCCGCAAAGGTGATCAGGATGGCACCGTCGGAGCCGATCGCAACGTCTGGATTCAACGAGTCATCCGACTCCGGAACCAGGGGCATCAGACTGGATTCCGCGCCAAAATTCGCACCGAAATCGAGGGAGCGTGTCGTCCAGATCTGGAATCCTGTCGGAAGGCTCGATCTGCGGCGTTGAGAGAAGGCCACGTGGATGGCACCGGTTGTCGGTTGCACGGCCACGTCCAGACCCGATGTCGCATAGCGCTCGTCGGGCGAGGGGCGGTCGACTCGAAGCGGCTCACCCCAATTCTCGCCCGCGTCGGCGCTGGCAACGACCCACACACCCCAGTCGTCGCGGACGACGAAAGTGATGGCCACCACGCCCGAGGGGCTGGCATCGATGGCCAGTGTTCGCCAAATATTACCGAAGCCTAGGTGCGAATCCTCGGAGATCAACAGGTTGTTTGCTGGGTCGCCGTAGCCTACGAGAGACACCGGTCCGCTCCACGATCGGCCCATATCCGCGCTCTTAACGAACTGCAGCCCGAGGCCGCCGCCCGGATCGGCGACGATCATGGCGACGTAGAGCACGCCGTCGCTCGAGAGAACCGCGTCGTAGTAGCGAACGTCCGGCGTCGATGGCGAACCAGAGACATCAACTTCCGGATCGAAAGTCTGACCACGGTCCGCGGAGTAAAGAGCCCGGAGATGGAAGCCCTCCAGATAAAGAACGCACAGTTGTCCGTCGGGTTGTCCGAAGGCCGTCGGGAATGAGTCGGGGGTCGCGAAACGGGCCAGACCTGCGTCGAACTCGATCTCGCGAGCCGGAAGGTCATTGAAAAGCTGCAGAGCTTTCGACGCCCCCGCCGTCGCCGGGACGCTGAGCTCAGCCAGCTGCTCGTTGTCGTCCAGTAGCTCACAGACCGGACCGGGCAACCCCTCGAGCAACGAGAGTGGGTCCAACGCGTCGAAGCACTCTTCGGGGGTCATTACCTGAGCTTGTACTCCGCCAAGACCGGCGATGCCGGTCGACGCTACGGAAACCAAGAGGAAGTACCGAAGAAGGTTGGCATTCGATCTTTTACTCACGATCATCCCCCGATCGACTAAATGATTCGCCGATCCGCCCAAACCCGAGGGCTTGAATATACCGGCACTCCCGACGAGACTATGGACAATCCCCGTCCACAGGCGTGTCATCGCCAGCCATCAAATGAATCGGACTTGGCGCCCGGGAAGGATCTGCGCATGAGAGGACTTCAGTCCGCAACAGACACAAGTTCGAGCCGAATCTTAACCGCATATCGTCTTTGGATGGAATGAACGAAACCGCTTCGCGGTAGCCGACGCTGCCTATTTCCCACTAAGTAGCTCGCCCCCAACGAGATACTTGCACCGCGCCCCACGACCGAAACGGTCCTCTTAGGCTTGGCTCAGCCGGGCTGGTCCGGCCTCCATCCAAGCACGGGAGGATTCTCATGAGACATTTGCGTCGCAGGATGATCGAGGACATGCGCGTCCGGGGCTACTCGCCTAAGACCATCAAGGACTACGTTCGCTGCGTCGCTCGGTTCGCCGAGCACTTCCGACGCTCGCCCGCCCGTCTCGGGGCCGAGGAGATTCGAGAATTCCAGGTCTACCTCGTGATGCACGAGAAGGTCTCCTACGGCGTGCACTCTCGGTTCGTCGCCGCGCTTCGGTTCTTCTACAACGTCACCCTGGACACGCCAGTGCTCGTTCACAAGATCCCCCACCCCAAGGTCGAAAAGAAACTGCCCGTGGTCCCCGGTCGCGAGGAGGTACTACGCTTCCTGGCCGCTGTTCCCAATATCAAACATCGTACGATCCTCACGACCTGCTATGCGGTCGGCCTCCGCGTCTCCGAAGTGACCCGGCTCAAGGTTGAGGACATCAACAGCACGCGGAAAATCATCCACGTCCATCGAGGCAAGGGCCGTCGTGACCGGATCGTGCCGCTCTCCGATTCGTTGCTCGAGGTCCTGCGCGAGTACTGGCGTGCCGTGCGCCCGAGAACCTGGCTGTTCCCGGGGCGCGACCCTGACCAGCCGCTGTCGTCGCGCACTGTGGAATACGTCTGCCAGCGTGCTCGAAAGCGAGCGGGGCTTCATCCAAAGCTCAATGTCCACTCGCTCCGACACGCGTTCGCCACGCACCTGCTCGATGCCGGTACGGATGTACGTAAGATCCAAGTCTTGCTGGGTCACCAGAGTCTACGGACCACCCAGACCTACACTCATGTCTCGATGCGGGATCTCTTGGGGACCACAAGTCCGCTCGATTTGCCCGCCCCATCGCGAGACTGATTCGAGACACTCGCGGTGGGACGTCGCCACCTGGAGGTGGCCGACATCGTGCGTGCGCACGGCGACGCATTTGTCGAAAGCCGCGGCGGTCGCGTCTCCGGGCCGGAACGGCAGGTCCTGTCGGCCATTACGTCTTGTCGAACCGCTGCCTGCGGCGGTCACGTCGAGCAGTGTGACCAGTGCGGGCACCAGCCGTTCTCAACCTACTAAAGTAGCCGAATCTTCGCTGCCTCGGCCGCCGATCGCTGCTGTTTGTCTAGGGACGCCATTGGCAGGTCACGATCAACCCGACATTTCTACTTTGGGTTGATAAATCCCCGTTTGTTCTTCTTATGCGCCGTGAGGTCATCAGTTGCCTGCTCAAGGATTTCGAGCGACGTGGGATCCTCCGGCTGGGACGCGGACGGTTGACCCTGGGCGATGAGGCGATTCTGCTCGAGGTGCTGGAACACTGATCCCCCCGCGTAACTTTTAATGGCCCCCAAGGTCGGATAGAGTGAGGCCCGAGGGCGGCACCTAGCCGACCCAGATCGGCTCAGATTCCAAGGAGGAGGAGTCCACCATGAAATACGCACCCGTCGCAGTTACGTTGGTCGTCGCGATGATCGTCGTCATCCCCGGTTGTGGCGATTCGTCGAAGGAATCGGAATCCGCCCTCGAAGATGTGTCCAAGCAGGTCGAGGAACTTGCAGAGGACGCCGGCGAGATGCTCGACGACGTCAAGGAAAGTGTCCCCGCGGATCTCCAAGGGAAGATCGACGAGCTCAAGAACGAAATCGCCGAGAAAGAGGCCGAGGCGGAGAAGATCGCCGCGAAGCTCAAGGATCTCTCCCCGAGCGATCTCACCGGCGACACCGCCAAGAAGCTCGAAGGCGAAAGCCAAGAGCTAAAGAAGCAGATCGAGGATCTCAAGGCGAAGCTCGACGGCTACCTCGAGGAGCTAGGCGAGTAGGCTCGCTCACCCGAGCTCGAATCAAAGAACCCGATCGTCGGCGGTCGGGACGTCGAAGATTTGCTCACGCGAATCAGACGGATCGCAGCGGCCCTGACTTGCGGGTAGAATCGCACAACCGTGCGGGACGACCGCCGCGGGAGGGCCACGTGAATCGAGAGCCCGCTGTTGCCGCGCCAAAGCCTCCCGAGTCCATCGAGGACCGCGCGAGCTTCGACATTATCCGCTACGCCAACTGCTGGGAAGACGCGGACGTCCTCTGCGAAGCCCTGCGGCCGGCGGAAGGCCGCCGGTTTCTCTCCGTCGCGTCCGGGGGAGACAACAGCTTCGCGCTGGTGGCCGAGGGAGCCGAGGTCGTCGCGGCGGACCTGAGTCCGGCCCAGCTTCACCTGGTCGAGCTGAAGGCCGCGACCATTCGACGCCTGGACTACGAGCCGGCACTGGCCTTCCTCGGTGTTCTGAGCAGCTCGGATCGGCTCGCGACCTACCGGCGACTGCGGCGAGATCTCACGCCCGACGGCCGTGCATTCTGGGACCGAAGTCCCGAGGTTATCGAGAGCGGTGTCATTCATCACGGCAAGTTCGAAGGTTTCTTCAGGCTGTTCCGCAAGCGGGCTCTCCCTCTGGTTCACCGGCGCCGAACCGTTCTGCAACTTCTTCGGGAACGGGACGAAGCGGGCCGCGTGCGGTTCTATGAGGAGCGCTGGAACAACCCTCGCTGGAGACTGCTGTTCCGGATCTTCTTCGGACGGTTCGTCATGGGACGGCTCGGCCGGGATCCGGAGTTCTTTCGTTACGTCGAAGGATCGGTGTCGGAGCGCATCCTCGGCCGTACCCGCTACGCGCTGACCGTGCTCCCGACCGACCGGAACCCGTACCTCGAGTACATCCTCACCGGCAACTTCGAAAAGGAAAGACCGCGGTTCCTGCGTCCCGCGCCCTTCGAGTCTCTGAAGCAGCGGCTCGACCGCTTGATCCTGTTCAGAGGCGCGGTGCAGGACGCCGCCCGGGAGCACGGCGCCGGCGGTTTCGACGGCTTCAACCTGTCGGACATCTTCGAGTACCTCGATCCGCCCACCTGCGCTTCCGTCTACGGTCCACTCCTCGACACGGCCCGGCCCGCTGCCCGCTTCGCCTACTGGAACATGCTGGTCCCGAGGTCGTGCCCCCGCGAGTTGGAACATCGGGTCCGCCCCTTGACCGACGAGGCGGACCGCCTGTTCCGCCGTGACCTGGCGTTCTTCTACAGTGCCTTCGTCCTCGAAGAAGCGGCCTGATGATCACGCGAGGCGATCTGCTCGGCGCCGGGGTCGTCAGCGGGGCCTTCCTGCTCTTGCTGGTGGCGGCGGAAGCTTGGAAACGATTCGGCAGTCCCAAGCCGGAATGGACGCGAAAGCTGGTTCATGTTGCCGGAGGCCTGGTCTGCCTCGTCCTGCCGTTCGTGGTCAGCTCTCCCTGGATCGTGCTCTGCATGGCACTGGGGTTGACGGGCTTGTTCACCCTGGCCGCGCGAACGGGCGTCCTCAGAAGCCTTCACGGCGTCGCGCGAAGCAGCCGGGGCGTCGAGTACTATCCCATCGCCATCTTCCTGACCTTCCTGCTCGCGGGCGATCAGAAGTGGCTGTTCGTTGCCGCGGTTCTCGCCCTCGCGGTGGGTGACGGCTTCGCGGCGCTGATTGGCGGCCGCTACGGCGTGATCCGCTACGAGGTCGAGGAATCCGACAAGAGTCTCGAGGGATCACTCGTCTTCTTGGTTATCGTCTTCCTGGCCGTTCACCTCCCGACGTTGCTCATGACCGATCTTCCCCGCGTAACGAGCGTTCTCGGCGCGGTCCTGGTAGCCGCGCTGGTCACCGGGGTCGAGGCCATCTCCCGCCGCGGCACGGACAATCTGTTCGTCCCCCTGGCGGTCGTGATCATCCTCTCCAAGATCACGCGGCAGCCCGTCGCCGAGATCGCGTTCCAGAATCTGAGCTTGCTGGGCATCTGCCTCGTCACGGGGCTGCTGGTCTGGCGATTCAGGTTCTTCAACGTCGGAGGCACGATCGTCTTCGTTCTCTATGCCTACGCGGCGTGGTCACTCGGGTCCTGGCAGTGGTCGTTGCCCGGCTTCGTGGGCTTGATCTGCTACGTCGTCGTGTGGCTTCGAATGGTCCCTCGCAGGCGGTTGCGCCAGGTCAGGGCGAGGGCGGTGAGTCGCGCCCTCCTGCCACCCTTCGCCATCCTGATCCTGGCCAATTCCACAGGGCTCTACGACGTGTTCTTCGCGGCCTACCTGGCGGCAAGCGCGGCGGTCCTGGCTTTCGCCCTTTCCGGCCCGCTGCTCCACATGAAGACGCGAGACAGTCGGCGGCGCCTCGTGGGTGTGGTGGGAGCGGCCGTGCTCGCCTGCGCGGTAACGCTCTTCCCTCCGTGGAGCGCCCAGGCCGGCGCGCCGGCCATCGTTCCGCTGGCCATCGCGGCCGTGGTTCTTCCCGTGGCCGTCCTCAACGCCGTCCGGGAAAGCCGTGACCCCGAAGCCTCGATGAGATCGCAGTGGTCGGCGGCGCGCTTCGTTCTCAGCTTTGCCGCCGCCGGGGCCGTTCTCCTGCTCCAGCTCGCCGGGGTCCTCCCCGGGTGGGCCCCGCTCTAGCCGCTGCTCTCGTCGTCCACGAGTCGAACCGTTCCCGCCGAACCGTCCATGGTGACGCGTTGGCCGCTCTGCAGGGCCGCCGTCAGACCGGGAATGCCCACGATGGTCGGGATGCCCATCTCGCGAGCGACAATGGCCGAATGGGAGAGGATGCTTCCGCGCTCGATGAGAATACCGGACACCGATGGATATAGCGGTACCCACCCGGGATCGGTGCGCTCCGCGACCAGGATCTCACCCGAGAGCTTCGCGTCGTCCGACGGCGAGCGAAGGACCTTGACGGTCTCCGTCACGACTCCGGCACAGCACCCGATCCCCTGGAGCGAGCCGTCGGCCGACTCGACCGACATCTTGGATCGACCCTTGAACCGATTGCGGTGGCACGCCATACCGAAGGTCTCGAAGCGATCGTCGGGCATGCGGTCCGCCTCGGTCCGGTAGGCGTCGAACTCTCCGCGTCGAATCTCGACCAGGGCGCGAAGGTTGGTCGTGACCGCGGTGCCCTTGATGAAATCCCAGACCTCGTCCAGGGTCAGATAGAAAACGTCATCGGGCTCGTCCAGGATCTCCTGCGCGGCGAGCTGCGTTCCGGTGGCGCGAAGCAGCTCTCGCAGCAGACCGTAGATCCGGGTGCGGGCGAATCGCATGTTTTCCCGGTTCTTGACGCCCAGCCGCGCGTTGCCCAATACCCAACGAAAGACGAGACCGCGCGGAGCGAGGCCGCCACGCCGGCCGAGGGCGTCGAACGCTTTTCGCTCGGCCTGCCGACGTATGTGACGCTCGCGTTCTTCGGCCGTCTCGACGTCCAGAGCGTCCTGATTGTCCATCGCCAGGTAGTTGTGGATCACCTGGTAGACGAAGGCCGGACGGTCCTTCAGGGAGTACTCTTCAAGCTTGAGCTCGTTCACACAGCGGAAGCCGTACAGATCGAGGTATTGCCGGATGGCGTCCGAAAACTCCTTGAAGCGCGGATCGCGAGGGAGGCTGTCGGCCAGCGCGTCGGGACGCTCCCGCAGGATTAGCTCGCGCAACTCCTGGCTTTCACTCGCCTGCCGCGCCAGGCGAAGCAGCATCTTCGTCGGGACGATGCTCTCGATGCCGCCCTCGCCGCAGATGAGGTCGTTCTGTAGAGATCCCGAATCGTCGCCACACCACTTCGCGCACAGTTTCTTGAGTGTCCCGTAAAAAATCATGACGAAGAAGTCGTTGATGATCGGTGCTTTCCAGTTCCAGAGGAGCTTGTCCTCCATCTCCCGATACAGCGCCATGTGCTCGTGAGGAGGCATGGCGGAGAGATCCAGGGCCGACCACCGAGAGTAGTTCTCCTTGAAGTGGACCTCGAAATCGCCGACCACCTTCCGGATCCGAACGAAGTTCCAGGCCGAACGGAGGACCAGTCGCACGAGGGCGGGAAGCTCGACCAGGTACCTGCGGGCCCACCCGGGAGGCGGCGCCTCGTCGTCCTCGAAACGAACGCTCTCCCGCACGCCCATCATCGATTCCATGAACGCCTTGTTGTAGTTGAATCCGGGGAACAGCCGGATCAGGCGATACCAGTTCCGCAGGTTGTAATAGACCTGCCCGCGGAACAACCCCAACATGTTCTCGAAGGTGCGACGGTTCTCCCGAACGACCTCGGCCTTGATGCCCATGACCTCCGCGAAGCAGTGATAGACGATGGTGTAGGCGTGACGAATGAAGCTGAAGGTCATCGGCGAGGTCACGCCGGAGTAGCTCTCGATGATGTTGGAGTTGTCCCAGACGAGGCGGTTGCCGGCGGCCGGCCCGTACTCATCCACCGTGGTGACCGGGCGGGCCTGGAGAATGAAGAGGTTTCCCGGGCCGTCGAAGCAGAATTCGACATCCTGCGGCCGACCGAAGGCACGCTCGATAGCGAGCCCGGCGCGGGCCACCCGGTGAACGCGCTTCTCGGACAACGACCGCTCAGTCTTGCGATCGTCCGGCACTCCTGTCCGACTCAAGCCACCACCGGCCGAGGTGTCCAGGATCATCCGCTCCTGTTTGGGCACGATGTCGGAGGTGATCTCCAGAGTCTCCTTGTCGACGACGAAGGTGTCGGCATCCAACCCGACGCTGACGAGCCCCTCGCCGGCGCCGTACAACGCGCTGATCACCACCTCGTAGACGTCACCGCTGTTGGGGTTGACCGTGAACATCACGCCGCTGGTGTCGGCGTCGATCATCTGCTGGACGACGACACCGATGGCGATGCCTTGCAGGGGCAGCCCCCGATTCCTGCGATAGGCGAGTGCCCGGAGGTTGTACGCCGAGGCCCAGACCCTCTTGACCGTCGACAGGAGGTTGTCGCGGCCTCGGACGAAAAGAAAGCTGTCGTGCAGTCCCGCGAAGGAGTCGGCCTCGGTGTCCTCGCCCGTGGCGGACGAGCGTACCGCCACGAAGGCGCCGGATGGAACGTGCCTGCCGTGGGCGTCGGCGATGGCGCGGCCGAGCTCTTCGGGGAGCTCCTGGTCCAGAATCCACCGCTGGATCTGCCGTGCGACGGGCGCCTGCGTCTCCTGGTCCGGGCCCGGATTCTCCCGCAGGAGGGAGTCGATTCTCTCGACGAGTCCTCCTCGTTCCAGGACGGCGCGAAACGCCTCGGTGGTGACCGCGTACCACGGGGGGACGGGCTGGCCGAAGCCCTGGAGCCGGGCAAGATTGACGCCCTTGCCCCCGACGAGCCCGATATCGCTCAGGCCGATCTCCGTCCCCGCCAACGTCAACGGTCGTGCGCCGCGGTCGCTCATGAGCCCAGAACCACGCCGTAGCGACGCACGATCTCCACGGCCAAGATCAGATCGAACGCGATGATGTACATACCGGCGTAGGCCTCCATGCGTTTGGCGGTCTTGGGGTTCGTGTTGAACCGGAACTGGAGGAACCCGACCAGACAGACCGCGAACAGAACCACCAGCGCCACGTAGAACCATAGGCTCAGACCCAGGTGATGCCCCACCAGAGCCACCAGGGCGGTGTCGATCACGCGGATCAGCAGCACGACCCACGCGGCTCCGTAGGTGCCGAAGATCTTCGTGTACGAATCGACACCCTCGATCTCCTGTTCCGGCGCGCGGATCTTGCGCGAGACCTCCCAGTTGAAGGTCACGAAGAATCCCACGAAGGCGTAGACCCAGAACCACGCCGGGGCTTCCCACGGATAGCGACTGGTGGTGAAACTGTAAACCACCAGCGCCAGGAGGGGCATGATCAGCATGTGAAGCGTCGCGTACCACAGGAAGTGTTTTCGGAGCCACGGTCCGATGAAGAACTCCTTCAGCATCAGAACCGAAAATCCGAGCGCGATCAGCACCGCCACGAGGGCCTGCTTGCCCCGCAGCGCTCCCAGCACGATCTCGAGCGCAATGGCGATGCCTCCCAGGATCCGCAGCTCGCGAAGCGTGATGATCCCGCGCTGGAGGACGCGCTCGGGGTGGTGTCGGCTGTCATCCTCGAAGTCCTTGTGCTCGTCGAACACTCGCAGGTGGAAGAAGAAGCACAGGACCGTCACGGCGCCCATCAGGGAGTGCACGCTATAGTGCATGGGCTCGCCCGGGTCGGTCAGGACACGGGCCAGAAACTGGTTCGACGAGTAGTAGCTGACGATCAGGAGGCCGTGTCCCAGCAGCGGGAAGCGCTCGGCCAGGAAAGCCCAGAGCCTCAGGACGAAGGGCGATTCTCGAGTCAGGGCCACGCTCATCAGGAGTTCGCCGCGTCGAGCGAGCTTGAGCGGAGGCGCTTGTGCAGCAGGAGCCGCAGGCGGTCGTAGTCGATTTTGCTGTTGTGGCGAGGATCGACCGGAAGCTTCTCCTCGAGGAAGACGATCTCGTCCACCGGCTGGCCGGCCTCTGCCAGCCGTGCTTCGACCTCGGCCCGTAGCGCGGCGTCGGGTGATGCCTCGAGCGCCAGGACGACTCGCTCGCCGAGCGCCGGGCTCGGGAATCCCACCGCGGCCGCCCGCTGCACGCGCCCGTCGCCGCCGGTCGCCGACTGCTCCACGAGCTGCGGGTGGACCGCCCGACCGTCGCGGAAGATCGTGGAGTGCACACGACCCACCAGCCAGAATCGGTCCCGATCGTCGAAGTACCCGGTGTCGCCCATGCGGTGCCACACTTCACCGTCGGGGTCGACGATCTTGTTCTCCAGAACGGCGGACGGGTTTCGGTAGTAGTCCTTGCAGACGTGGTCTCCGGTCACCACGAGCTCGCCGATCTCCCCAGCCGGCACTTCCCACGCCGGCCATCCTTCTCGATCGAGGGTCACCGGACCCGAATCGATGCGGATGAGCCGCGCCCTGACTCGATCCGTCAGTCGGCCGACGCAGTACCCGGGTGGCGAGGACCGGGTGGCGCCGACCGCCTCCAGGCGCTCGGCTGCCCGAACATGGGCCACGGGCTCGGCTTCCGTGGATCCGTAGACCACGACGACCTCCGTGTCGGGGAAGGCCTTCTCCCACTCGCGAAGCTCGCGATCGGAGACCGGCGCCCCTCCGGTGAGGATCCGCCGAAGTTTCGGTCGATCGGAAGACTCTCCGAGGTGCCGGGCCAGACGGTCGAAGAACGGAGGCGAGGCGGTACAGGTCGTCACCCCGTGGCGTCTCATCTGTCGGAGGATTCGTGAGGGATCGACGGCGTCGACGCGCCTGAAATCCATCTCCGGAACGACGGACGGGATCCCCATCGCCAGGTTGTTGAGGGCGAGGATCGGGAACATCGGCATGTCCACGTCCTCGTCACGATAGTGAAACTCGCCGCGCAGGGCTCGATGCTGCGCGGCGAGGTACCCGTGGGTCCGGTTGGCGCCTTTCGGGACGCCGCTGGAACCGGAGGTGAAGGTAATCAGGGCCGAGTCGGTGGAAGTGACGGCGTGGATGCGGCCATCCCCGGGGCGTCGCTCGACCTCCGCGAGGGTCCGGTGAGCGGGGTACCGCCAGACTCGCTTGCCGGTGGTGACCGTGACGGGAACTCGACGGAGTCGCCCGTCCATCCAGCGTAGCAAGTGGCTCTTCCCGATGCCCACGTAGGCGCGTGGATCCGCGAAGCCGGCGAAGCCGGCGATCTGTCGCCAGCCCATCCAGGGATCGACGAAAACGGCGATCACCCCCAGCTTCAGTAGCCCCAGCAGGGCGGCGTAGAGATCGGGAGACATGGGAACCATGACGATGGCGCGATCGCCGGGTCGCAGGCCCTCCTCGGCGAAGCCGTTCGAGATGCGATCGACCCGTTCCCACAGCTCCGAGAAGGTGACGTAGAGACCGAGTGAGTCACCGCCCCCGAAGACGAGGGCCGAACGATCGGGCAGACGCTCCGCCATGCGGCGCAGCAGGCTGACCACGTTCTGCTCGACAGCGGCCGTCATGAGCCGGTGTTCTCCGCCCACTGGTAGAGGTGGTAACGCCTGAACGTGGTCCCGAGGCCCCCGTCGAGATCGCCCGAGGGGTTGCCGTCGAGGATCAGACAGAGATTGACCCTCTTGTACCCTTGGTCATGGGCAGTCTTGTAACCGAGGTGCATCAAGGCGGAAGCGAGTCCCGAACGCCGATGGGCGCGCACCACCCCGAGGCTCTTGATATTCACCGCCCGGATGCGATCGGGGAACGCGAATAGAAACCCGGCGTCGGTTCCATCGGGGGCCACCGCGATGCGGACGAGTTGCGGATCGACCAGCGACCGAACGCCTGAGTACAGCCCCAGGAAACGCTTCGGCGAGATGTCGCTGTAGAGGAAGTTGTTTCGAAAGACCTCGACGGACAGGGCGTAGATGCGCTCGAGCTCCCTCTCGAAGCGATCCATCCGGATCGCCTCCAGTCGATACCCCGCGGCGAGAGCCCCGCGGTACTTCTCCTCGAGCCGGGGAAGCACCCCGGCAACGTCGTCCACGCGTTTGGAGTAGTAGCGTTCGAGCACCCGAAACCCGTTCCGCTCCCAGTGGCCGGGATAGTGCGGGGGGTTGTACGGCTCCATGAGGAAGGGCCGCTCGGAATGGGGGCCGACGTTCAGCCGGTAGCGGTGCCAGGTATCCCCGTCCATGGGTCCCACGATGGATCCCGCCCCGACACCCTTCAGCCAATCCACGGCTGTCGCAAAGAGCCGATCCACCGCCGCGCGTTCGTCAAGGGCCTCGAAGAAGCCCAGGATTCCGACGGGTCGACCCTCGCCGTCCTTCAACGCCCCCGACCTTCGGGCAACCACGCGGGCGACGGGCCTACTCCCGTCCACCGCCACGAGAATCCGTTGATCCCCCGAGAACCCGTCGGGGTCGAGCGCGGACAGGACGGATCGTCTTTGCGGAGCGCAGTAGTCCCCGTCACCCCGATAGGCGCCCTCCGGCACGGCCAGAAAGGCTGCCAGAGTCCTGGGGTTCGAGGTAACGTCCAGGATCGAGATCGCCACGGTTCCGCCATGGGCGACCGTTCCCGGGAATCGCCCCGGTTCGACACCGCCCGCACGCCCGGATTCTCACACATCCGTGCTCGCTGAAGTTGACAGTTCTCAGTCGTTCCGCAAAGCTGGCTTGACTTGCCAGATTCCTCCCCCCTTTATAGGTTTGCTATGCACATGGCGACCAGGAGGAGGAGAGTGCGCCGTCCTGTCAGAGGCAACTGCGGGCCAGCCGCGCTGGTCGTCGCGTTCTTGTTGCTTCCCGCACCGTTGCTGGCCCAGGTCACCAACGGCAGCTTCGAGGACTCCCCGAATCACCTGAACGGTTGGACTGTCGGGCCGAGTGCCCGTGTCGAGGCGCTGCAGGCGAGCAACTTCGGACCCAACGCGCTGACGGTGCCCGACGGTGGCTGGTACGCCCTGCTGTCCACCGGCCCAGGCGACGTTGCAGGGGCCCCGGGAGGCGACTTCGACGCGAACGGTACCGGGGACTTCGACAGCGCGACCCTCAGCACGACTTTC
>Ga0255055_10000407_pt1 | contig 33585 bp, 44 predicted proteins | sample JV7_2_27_MG_FD_188633 | JGI IMG/M metagenome (GOLD analysis project Ga0255055, IMG submission 188633) | Seawater microbial communities from Jervis Inlet, British Columbia, Canada - JV7_2_27 | ecosystem: Environmental > Aquatic > Marine > Inlet | place: Canada: British Columbia | collected...
CCGTCCCTGCGGTGCCAACCGGCAAGGCTCGGATCAAGGTCTCGTGCTCGAGCAACATCTTCTTCGCCATCTCCGGGGGAAACTTCAGGATCCGACAGTAGACCGGCACTGTAGGCGGCCGAGGAGTTCGAGGCTCGGGCTGAGGTGGCGGCCGAACCGAACAGGTGCCAGACACTTATTCGGTTCAACCACGCACCTCTCTCCGCCCTCCCACTCAGGGTGCTAGGTCTCGCCCCAATCAAGCTAATCGCTCAACTTGGGAGCCTCCAGAGGTATCTGAAAACCTAGCGCCGAGCGGGAACCTTGAAAAGGAATTTCGCGTCCAGTTCAGATCTGTCCCTTGCCGGGTTTCCCGTTGTCAGTGATGAACAGACAGGTGAAGCGAATCTGAAAGGGATTGATTATGCTGAAGAACTGGCTCAGATCGACGGCTCCTGACAGCCTGACCTTTGCGTTGCCAGGGAACTTCGAGAACTTCCCTGTGCCAGCGACTACGTAATCGGTCGCTCCCGGAACTGATCCGGTGATGTGGGTAAATCCATCACCGTTTCCAACACCTCGGAAGAAGGGCCGGACAGTCGTATTCCCATCGGCAACGTAGTAACCACCCGGATAGAAGAAGAACGTCACGGCATCGATCGCCGGGCTCAGGTCGACAGTATTCTGAATCGCTCCGAAAGGTGGCTGTCCTGCTACAGTATTGCCGCTCGTGGTGTCGTCAATGGGGGCAATCCAGAGGCAATCGACTCCGACACCGACGACCTTCTCCGTCTTGAGATCCCGCAAGTCGCCCTCATAGCACAGAAAGTCCCCTAGGTTTCTGCTTTCAAGGGGTGCACTGAAGAAGGCTCTGACCACTGACATCGTCGCCGTATCGCTCCCTGCGCCTCCACTGAAATCCAACGGATTGATCGTGCCGGCGAACTCTACCGCGATGTTTGCCTGCGCCGGAACGGCCAAAGCCAATACCACTGCTACCACAAGGAATCCTGAAACCTTTCCCATCAGCATTTCTCCCTTTAAGTTGTGGCTCACCTGTAAACTTCTCTCGGAGCCTGTGAGTTCTACGAGACTACGGCCTTGCCGATTGGTTGGATTTACGCGACAGCAAACGCAGTTTCCTCTTCGAACGAAAACACCACACAGGTTGCCTGCACGGCCTGACAGACCCTCCATTCGGGGCCCCGGCCCACCACCCACCTCTGAGATGTGCTGGAGAAGTACGGGCAGGAGGTGGGGTAGCCCACCCCCATCTGTGGAGCTCCAGCCCCTTTACGCGTGGCGTGGGACTCATTCCCTCTCCCTTCGCGTCTTGCTGCGCCTGTGGAACGATGCCGAGTGGCAATGCGCCGAGCGTGAGCGCGAAGAGCGAGAGTTACTCAAACTGGCGCGGCGGTTGCTGGAGTGGGATGGGCGGGCGGAAGAGTTACCGACCGTCAGATAAGAAAAGCCGGGGCGAGCGAGGGCTGCCCCGGCGTGGTGTTCTATCAGTCTCGACCGCTGCGAGGAACTGACGCGCCTCTGCCAGCCTTACGCCGCCCTCTTGCTCGAACACCTTTTCGAGATGACCGCGTGCTCGTAGCAAAGGTGCTATGGAATCGTCGAATCGTAAGTTGGGCCGTCGTCAACAGGCTCGTCCTTCTTGTCATGCGGCACCCCCACGATTACCTCACCGGTGCAGGTGCCATTTTGTCCATCGTCGCCGGTGAATTCGATGTGGTAGACACGTCCATTGCCTGTGCCCGAACGCTCGGCTCGGACCTCGGCGGTATTCGTGCCAACTCCTTGACCGTCTGGTGAGGTGTCGCCGTCTCCGAGCCCGTTCGTGGGCTCGTCCTGCATGATGCTGGTAATCGTGACAGCGAGTGGTAAACCGCACGGATGCCCGATGTCGATCGACACGAATTTGTGGTTAGGTGGCCACAAGATCTCGGTGCTGGGGACCGCTCCCGAGCACACATTCTCACCGAAGTAGTGGCTCAGGTCGACATCCGATACCAGGGTGCCCAAGGGGTCGGTACCTGTCACCTCCCCTTGATTCTCGTATGGGCCGAGAACGACCGTGCCGGGCGCGGTGCAGGTGATCGAGTCCCCTGGCGCTACAGAGGTGGCCGGGCAAGTTACCACTGCACCCTGATTGTCGGTCACGGTGACGTCAAGCTCGATATTGCCTGTATTGGTGACCTCATAGCTCCACCCAACCGGACAACCCTCGAAAAGAGTCGGTCCAGGGGCCACGTCGGCATCCTTGCCATCGGTTGCCTTTTCGATGACGACAGCGGGGTTGACACCAAAGTAGTGGCTGGTGTCGCTGTCGGAAACTTGCTGGTTTTCAGGATCGTCGGCTGTCACTGTGGCGGTATTCTCGTACTGGTTGGCAACCGCGGTATCCGTCGCCGTACACATCATCGAAGCACCAGCCAGAAGAGTTGTCTCCGGGCAGCTGATGGTGACCGGCGGGCTGTCCGCCACGGTGACGTTGGTGAGGTCGACATCGCCGATATTGGTCACGGTGTAGGTCCAATCCACAGTATCTCCGGGCTTGAGAAACGGACCCCTGGGAAAGTCAGCATCCACCCCGTTCGTCGATTTCTCGAGGTCGATCGCGGCGAAGGCCGACCCGCCGCCAAAGTAGTGACTCATGTCGCTGTCGGAGACTTGCTGGGTGTCAGGATCGTCGGCTGTCACTGTGGCGGTATTCTCGTACTGGCCGGCAACCGCGGTACCCGGCGCCGTACACGTCATCGAAGCGCCAGCCTGAAGAGTCGTCGCCGGACAGCTGATGGTGACCGGCGGGCTGTCGGCCACGACGACGTTGGTGAGGCCGACATCGCCGATATTGGTCACGAGATAGGACCATTCCACCGGATCCCCGACAGGAATCGAGGGGCCGGGAGCAGAGTCTGCATCAACTCCGTTGGTGGCTTTCTCGATGTCGATACCGGGTCCCTGCACCTGCTCGGCCGTCCTAGTGGGAGAGCCTCCCGTCGAAGGTGCGGGTGCTGCAGGCTCGGTCGGGCTGCTGCCGCTGCTACATGCCCAGAACAAAGCAGCCGGCGAGACAAAAGCTGCGACTATGAGAATCCACTTGGTGCGATTACGTTTCATGGGTCGTCTCCCCGTAGAAATTCGATCTAGCTGCGGAAACCACATGACGCTTGATCGCTCGACCAATTGCGTCGAAAGATCTACAAATTTCGATTCAGACTCTCAGGTCCAATCCCCTGTGACAGTGGAAAAGGTCACACCGGATAGCGAAACCATTCGCTCGGACACCGGGTCGCGCATGCGGTAACGCTTGGCTTTGGCGAGCAGGAACGCCCCTTCCCGAGACTAACCAGACCTGTCCCACCCCATCGCCAGGCTCGAGGCTTTCCTCAAGCGCCTCCTCGCCGACCCAGAGTGGCAGCGGGCCGAAGATGAAAAAGAGAAGTGCTGAATAGGTGCCACACACTTATTCGGTGCCAGACACCTATTCGACCATGGTCTCTAATCACTAGTCGAACAGCTATTCCCAATAGCTGCTCTACTAGCTATAATGATCTCATGAAGACGGTTCAACTCACGTTGGACGAGCCACTCGTGGAGGAGGTCGACAAAGCAGCGCGGGAACTGGGTACGTCGCGCTCGGCGTTCACTCGCGAAGCGCTCCGAGCCGCCCTGACACGCCGTCGAATCCAGGCTCTCGAGGAGCAACATCGCAAGGGCTACGAGCTTCGGCCCGTGGAACCCTCGGAAGTGCACGAATGGGAGGAGGAGCAGGTCTGGCCCGACTGACGGCGCGTGGGGAGATCCGGTGGTATCGGTTCGCCCGCCCTGACAAGAAGCGTCCGGTGTTGATCCTGACTCGTGACTCCGCTCTCGAGTTCCTGGGCGAGGTCACGGTCGCGCCGATTACCACGACGATTCGCCAGATCCCCACCGAGGTCATCCTGACGACAGCGGATGGTATGCCCCGGGAATGCGCGATCAACCTGGATCACGTGCAAACGGTCTCGAGTGCAAGGATTGGCCCGGTGCTGACGACTCTCGACGTCAGACGAATGGCCGAGGTGCGCGAGGCGCTCCTTTTTGCTCTTGGATTCGACGGATCGTAGGCAACCGCATTCTGCTCCACCTGGCTCCAAGCCGTTGAGTCCTCGAGCGAATGTATTCTGAGGAGGGACAGGCCACAATCGTTAACCCGGTTTATGTACTTCTGGTCGAACCAGGCGTAGCGTTTGACCACCACGAAAAGGTAAGCCAGCCGAAAGGGGCTAGGTCTGACGAACGACCTTAGGTCGGCACATTTCTCGTGGAAAGGAGGCAATCGAATGAGACAGGCCCTAGTGATGTTCGTGTGCGGAGTTCTATTGACCTGTGGAGTGAGCTATGCCGAATCGGACACTGCACAGGAGGTGAAAGAGACGATTCTCGAAGGGTTTGAGTACACTGCCGAGAACCTGAAGGGTCAGCCAGACAGCTACTCCAAAGACGGAGCCATAGAGTTCTGGTCGAGCGGTGGTCTGATGCAAGAGATCTCACCCGAGGGTGGGTTCGGGGAATTCGAGGTCTTCGCTATTCAACCCAAGCACATCAAGGTTCTCACGCTGGTCGAAGGTCAAGCGGCGGTGGCCCACTACTACATGGAAGGGTTCCTCAAGCCGAAGGGATTCGAGGCTGTGCCACACTATCTAACCCGAGTCACTCAGGTCTATGTGAAGGAGGATGGCCGCTGGAAGATCCGTTCCTCCCACTGGTCTCCTCTCGCCGGAGGTTCTGGTACGTCCCAGACAGCGCCGCGAGAATAGACTCGCGCGGGACCCTAGGGGGCTTTACCCTAGCGAGTGGACGTAAGCTCTCCTCCGTCGCTCCAAGCGCCGAGCGTGAGCGGCACGAGCGCGAGATGCTCGAGTTGCCGTAGAACAGAACCAGTTGCGAGTCTGTCCAGGTATTCCACGCGAGTGCGTTGGGGTGCTGCCACCGGTTCGGGTAAGGTGAGGGAGGGATGAGCACCTACGTCCTGATGAGGATCCTGGAGTCGTCGCCGCGACGGTACGATTTGGGCATCCGGATCCTCACCCTTGGCCGGATCGACAAGGTGTATGACCGCCTCCTGACGCACGTCCGAGAACATCAGCAGGTATTGGATCTGGGATGCGGGACCGGTGCGCTGACGCTGCGGGCAGCCCAGCGGGGCGCCACCGTGAAGGGGATCGATGTGAGCCCCCAGATGCTGGAGATCGCTGCCGAGCGAGTTCAGCGGGCCGGATTCGAGGACCGGGTCACGCTCGAAGAGATGGGCGTCGCCGAGCTGGATCGAGAAAGGACGGAGAACTACGACGTGGTGACCAGCGGTCTTTGCTTCTCCGAGCTGAGCGACGACGAGCTGAGATACACACTGGAGCAGATTGCGCGGATCCTCAAGCCCAACGGTCTGCTTCTGGTGGCTGACGAGACTCGTCCCGACTCGCGGATAGCCCGTGCAATACGGCGGCTGCTGCGGGCCCCTCTGGTCGCGGTCACCTATCTCCTGACTCAGCAGACCACTCACGCTATCGCCGACCTGCCCGGTAGCCTTTCACGAGCCGGTCTGAGCGTTTTATCGCTGAGCAAGGGCCGCCAGATCGCCGGCCTGGTTGAGTGCGTGGCACAGAAGCCACCCAGGGCTCCGCAATGAGCGTGCTGCGCCGGATCTGGATCGAGCTCTCCGAGACCCTGCTCAGGGTTCTCCCTTTTCCCTGCAAGACGGGACTGGTGCGGATCGGCAGCCCAACAAAGGATTCCCCAGTCTTGTTGACCGGCAACTTTCGCCTCACGGTCGAGCGGGTCAGGCGACAGCTGCGGGGAATGGATGTCTACCTCTTGGTGGCCAACAGCCGCGGTGTCAACGTGTGGTGCGCTGCGACAGGCGGACTCCTGAGCGACCACGACGCCATCGCCGTTCTCAAGACCAGCGGCATCGAGCAGTTGGTGGATCACCGCCAGGTGATCCTGCCGCAGCTGGCGGCGACCGGCATCGACGCCTCGGCGGTGCAGAAGAAGACCGGGTGGAATGTCGTTTGGGGACCGGTCCAAGCAGCGGCCATCCCGGCCTTTCTTCGTGGCGGGCTCGCAAAGACAACCGAGATGCGACAGGTCCGCTTCCCTTGGGCACAACGGCTCGAGATCGCAATCGCCTGGGCGTTTCCCATCTCCCTGGTCGCTTCGCTACTGGTCGCGCCTTTTTGGTGGGAGGGAGTGCTGCCGCTAGTGGGTGTGGTCTGGGGGCTCTCCTTGGCACTCTTCCTCAGCTTACCGCTGTGCGATCCGCTCCTCCGTCCTACCGGCAAGGACATCGGCTTGGTGTTCTTCAACTTTGGGGATCGGGGTGTGGCTGTTCTGCTCTGGATCGTCTTCGTGCTGGCCTTCGCGGCTTTCGGACTGCTCGCCGGTCGGTTCGCCTGGGATCAGCTGCTTCGCTGGAGTGCGGTCTCCCTCGTCGTGATCCTGGTCTTGAGCATCGATCTGGCCGGCAGCACCCCGATCTACAAGAGCGGACTCCATCGGGACCGGTGGTTCCGGATCACCCTCGACGAGGATCTCTGCGAAGGCGCCGGCACCTGCATCGATGTGTGTCCCACCGATGTCCTCGAGCTGGACCACGAGCAGCGCCTGGCAAGAGTCGTGAGGGGCGACCAGTGTGTGCGGTGCGGTGCCTGCATCGTTCAATGTCCCGTCGACGCGCTCTACTTAGAGCATCCCAGCGGAGAGGTCGTGACGCCGGCAACGGTGCGCCGGTTCAAGCTGAACCTACTGGGCACCCGTTCGGTCGACCTGGGCAGATCCAAGCGCGAGTCGCTGCCAGAGTAAGACCGGTAAGTGACCTGCCGAACAGGTGCCAGACACTTATTCGGGTTGAGGGGGTGCGCCGGGTCCAATAGAGCTGACAAAGAGCACTGATCGATCCAGCGGTTCTCTCGCTGCGTACCCACAGACAGCGACTGATGTACCTCATAATCCTCTCCATAGGGCAGGAGAGGGTATGCGCAGGAGAAGAATCATGAAGCGGCGAGCCCATCTGCTCCATTTCCTTGCCTTGATTGCGTCCCTCTTTCTCGGTGGCTGCATCTTCCTCACCAACCAGCAGCTCCAGAGCTTGAGGTTATTCCTCAAGACGTCCACAACTCTAGCGGCAGGAGAGATGACCGAGGTCTACTCTTCGATCTATCCCACCCAACTCAAGTTGAAGGGCAGCTTCGTGAAGGTCTTCGGACACCTGGACTCACCTGGCGGCGCCAGCCTTCCCGACAAAGTCACGCTACAGGTCGTCTCGCTCGATGCTGACACCGAGAGGGTCTACCACCGATTCAAACTGCCCCTCAAGGTCAAGAACGACGGTGGGTACTCAGGCATCAGGAAATGGAGCCAAAACATCATACCCAACACGATGCAGATGTTCATGGTGGAGCCTCAGGGAGCTGCCATTCCATCAGGAACCAAAGTGTCTCTGTGCATCGAGGTGGTGAAGAAGAAAAATCAGGCCTCTGGCGACGCTTCCTGCACCCCCGGCGGCAGTACCGGTGGCGGTAATGTGGTTACGGTCCAAGTCCTCGACAATCAGTTCGAGCCAAAATCCGTCAGAATCCAACCGGGTGACACGGTTCGCTGGATTCTACAAGGCACTGCTGTCAACCACACCACGACGGCGATGGACAGCCAATGGGACAGTGGCTTCATCTTCACGATGCAGGGAGCCACCTTCGAGCGTACCTTCAGCGCGGCGGACAACAACAAGACCTTCGAATACTTCTGTGAGACTCATCAGTCATGCTGCCAGATGCAAGGATCCGTCAGGGTAGGTGAAGACGCCCCTGCGCCACGGCCCGGCTACTGAGTTGGCTCTTGAGCACCTGGGTCCGCTCGAGCTGCGACCGAGACGGCCGAGGTTCATGAAGTGCTGTCCGCCGAGATGAGAATCCTCGCCTTCGGGAGGATGCTAGTCTGTGCAAACGGATTCTGGGCATAACGTGCGTCCAGCGCGCGGAGACTTTGAATGAAACGCAACGTCCAGCGACGCTGCCGGAGCGGCTAAACGCCCTTGACGCCCACCACCGGGAGCGCCGTGCGACCCTCGCCGATCGAGCTCGCCCGCCTGGTCATCGCCTCCTGCGTGTGGGCAGGACGCTCACCGGCGCTGTGGGGCGCCGGCGAAACGGGTACTCTCGACGATGCCGTCGCCGAGCTCCGCGAGTCGGTCGCCTCGTTTCCGTCTCTGGAGGAGGCCAGCATCGCGAGCGACACCGCGGCCAGGTGGAGCCAACGGCGTCGTGAGGTCAGGCGCCTTCTCCTCTCGCGCGACCCATCGACCTTTCTGACCTGGACTCCCATCGTCCGATCGATGACCTTCGGTCTGCTGCCCTGGATCCGCACGGAGTTCCGGGCGCTTCGGCACTCGGGCGAGTGGGAGGCCCGCTGGAGAGATGCGCTTCCGGAAAATCGGGCGGGGCTTCCGATGCCCAGTCACGTATACCCCCTCTCGAGCGGCACCCTAATCCACCACGCACACCACGTGCATCGATTTGAATGTGCGACGGGACGGGCTATTGGTGATTTCCCGGCGATCGTGGAGTTCGGCGGCGGGTATGGGAGCATGGCGCGTCTGGTGGCGCGCGTCGGGTTTCGCGGGCCGTACCACATCCACGACCTTCCCGAATTCTCCGCCCTGCAGCGGTTCTACCTGCGATCGGTCCGCGCGGAGCTCGGCGGCGGCGAAGCCGCGGAAACTCTATCTCGGGTCACACTCTCGTCGCGCCGGGAAGACGAATTGCCGAGGGAAGACGAGACAAGCGGGGCGCTCTTCCTCGCCACGTGGTCGCTGGGCGAAACTCCGATCTGGCTGCGGGAGGAGTGGCGGCCCACGCTCGCGGGCTTCCGTTTCTTCCTGATCGGATTTCACGACCGCTTCGAGGGCATCGACAATCTGACCTGGTTCAAGGACCTGGCGGCGAGTCGGAAGGACGTGGAGTGGCGACTCGAGCGGATCCGCCACCGCAGGGAGAGCCTACACTACCTCTTCGGCTCTCCGTCCTCTTGACGACACAGCCGCGGGCCTAGTCACTTATACGGGCAGGAGGCGGGGTAAGCAGCCGACGCTACCGAGTGACCCCTCGGGTGTCGGTCACGTCAGCCACCGGCAGGGGCGACCGCCTCGATCCTGGCCGTGAAGGCGTTGGTCCCCGAGTACTCGAACTGCTTGTCCTCGGCCTCGTGCTTCAGAATGACGGACCGGTACTGTGTGTGATCGAGCATGGGAGGAGCCGGGAAGCCAGGCGAGGGGAGATTCTCGATCTTGATCGGCTTGCCGTTCTTGCCCTTCATGATCTCGATTTCAGCTGTGGTGTTGGGAGTGGAGATCTTCATCCTCTCCGCACTCCGCTCCACGGAGATGGGGACATTCTTGACTTCCAGCACGTTCTCGCTGGCGAAGAACTCCTCGAAGGTGGGAAGCAGCTTCACGGCCGCCTCGGTCTGCGCCTTGTCTGCCTCGTCGGTGACGTAGAACTTGATCCAGTCCCCGCCGCGGTACACGGCGAGTACCTTGACCCCATCGAGCCGAACGTCCCCGTAGTGGCCGCTCTCGATCTCGACGAGGGTGACGCCCTCGCAGTGTCCGAGTGTCGGAGCCGACCCGAAGAAACAGGGGCATGTCGGCTGACAGCTGCAGCTATCGGTGTAGTCGGCCTTGACCGACCACGCCGTGCTCTGGGAAAGCCCCTCGTCGGCGGGAGACTGGGTGGTACAGGCTGCAGTAAGAGTCAGTGACAGAACGGCCAATACTGCGAACAGGCGACTCATCGTGATCCCCTCCACGTCGTTCAGAGTTTGTCTCTCTCCTTCGGCCACGGACCGCAGGCAAGGCTGTGGAAACCCGCCCCATGATAGCGAGTGCGAGCGGCGAACACATCCTGCGCCGAGCGTGAACGGCACGAGCGCGAGATGATCGAACTTGCACGGCCAGAGGGCCGACGACGGCGCGGGTGCCTTGCAGAGGAGAAGCAGCCGGGGTCGAGCGGGAATGAGACATCTTCCTGCCGAAGAGACTCCGAATCCCCAGGTGTTGTCAAACCTTCTGCAGCCGGGAGTATGCTTGGTGCAGGCCGGTGGTCTATATAGAACGAAAATGAACCTTCGTGAGGAGATGGACGCGATCTATCGCGGCCTTCAGCTTGACAAAATCCCCTGGAATCTAGAGGAGCCACCCGAGCTACTGGTGGATTTGGTGAGGACGGGGAGGATTGCCCCGTGCGAAGCCGTCGATGTCGGATGCGGTGCCGGCAACTATGCTGTATGGCTCGCTGAGCAGGGGTTTCGGGTGACCGGCATCGACATTTCTCCGATGGCGATTGAACTGGCCGCCAAGCTGGCGCGGGAGAGAGGCGTTAACTGTCGCTTCCTGGAAGGGGATCTAACCAGCGATCAGCCCGGCCTTGAGGATTCGTTCGACTTCGGCTACGACTGGGAGGTGCTTCACCACGTGTTTCCCGCGAAGCGGGCAGCGTTCGTGGACAACGTCCACCGTATTCTTCGCCCTGGGGCAAGACATCTGTCGGTCTGTTTCAGCGAGGATGATCCGAGTTTTGGAGGCCGGGGAAAGTATCGGCGAACTCCGTTGGGCACGACGCTCTACTTCTCATCGCATGACGAAATCGAGCACCTCTTCTCGCCGAGATTCCGGGCCCTCGACCTGGGTACAAAGAGAATCGTGGGCAAGCACGGAGCCCACCTGGCGGTTGTCGCTCTTCTGGAGCGAGAATGAGTAAGCCGCGAGACACAAGGGAAGTCCGATGAATATCTCAAAGCGATTTGATTCTCTGGACGGCCGCATTACTGCGTGGATGGCGCGGCATGGGGTGACACTGACGCGCCTGGCCCTCGGCCTAGTCTTTTTGTGGTTCGGTGCCATCAAGCTCGTGCCAGGGTGGAGTCCGGCGGCGGATCTCGCGGTTCGCACTATCGACCGCCTGACGTTCGGTATGGTAGGTCCCGAGACAGCCCTCCCCGTGCTGGCTGTCTGGGAGTCGGCGATCGGCCTCGGGCTCCTGACGGGCAAATTTCTTCGTGCCACGCTGCTCCTGCTTTTTGTGCAGATGCTGGGTACGCTGACCCCGCTGGTGATCTTCCCGTCCGAGACGTTCGTGGCCTTCCCATATGCTCCGACCCTGGAGGGGCAGTACATCGTCAAGAACCTCGTGCTGGTGACGGCAGGGATCGTGGTGGGCGCGACGGTTCGCGGCGGGAAGCTGCGAGCCTAGCCGTGGAGGGGGGCGCCTGAGGTGCGCTGTCCTCAGTGCCGCTGTGACGCCCGATCTTCGATACCCACTCCTCCCGGTGGTGTGCTCCGCCGGCTCTTGACCCTGAAAGTTGATCCACCGCGACTCTCGTTTTCGCGGTAGCGTTTCGGTCCGGTTTAGACTCTGGTGTGGCCAGAGGGGAGAATGGATCGGATGCGAAGAGGTAAGTTCAGTGAGGAGCAGATCGCGATGGCCTTGCGCCAGGGCGAGGCAGCCACGAGCTCGTTCTCCTGGCGCGCGGCCCCGAGATGGCGGGCCATCGGGGATTGCAGCAGAACGATTCATCAATAGTCCGGGCTAGCCGTGAAGCTCGGAAGAAGAACGCCATCTATCCTACTTCCGCTGGAAATACGAGGAAAACCCGTACGCCGAATCTACCTTGGGGATGGTTTCACTTTACAAAGGGGAAGTGGCGGGGTTCAGGGGGTATTTTGCAGCTCGATTCGAGATATCCGAGAAAGACAATAACCATGTCGTCCTATTTCCCGGGGATACCTGTGTCCATCCGGCTCATCGAAGGAAGGGTTTGTCCGTGGCCATGGGGAACATGGCGATGAAGGAATACGCCCAAAGGTATCGGTTGTTCTTCAACACGACCTGCACAAGGAACTCACTGCCCGGATATCGGAGAATGGGGTTTCTCTCCCTTGCCCCAAAAAGGTATGTCGTAATGGGTGTTTCTCCCAACAATCAGCGCGCATATATTCTCGATTATTCGGGGAAGACGGGTTCAGAATACAAAGAAATCCTCCGATACGTCACAAAGGCAAAGCACTTTAATATCATTTCCATATACGATTTCTGTTTGAACGATGCCTTGAGGCGCGCGCTGAAGAGTCTGGGATTCCAGACCCACAGCCTGGTACGAAGCATTGAGAAAAGACGCCACGGCGAATTGCCTCTTCTGATTTGGCCGGTGCAAGAGGCGTACGATGAGGAAGACTTCCTCACCGAAGGGGTTGACGTGAGAAGAATCGAGAACTGGTCGCTCAAGCCAATTTGCTCCGACGCTGCTTGAGACGGAGACAGCCCGTGAGCTCGCGTGACCCCACTGATCGTGATTCCGCCCCGACGCGGTCAGAGGACGATTTTCTGGTGTTCGGCGCGCCTTCGATCGAGGAAGCGGAAATCCGCGAAGTTGTTGCTTCGTTGAGGAGCGGCTGGCTCGGCGCCGGCCCCAAAGTGACCCGCTTCGAAAGCGATTTTCGCTCCTACAAGAACGCCGGCCACGCCGTGGCCGTCAGTTCCTGCACGGCTGGGCTCTATCTCAGCTTACTCGCATCCGACCTGACGCCCGGAGACGAAGTCATCACAACCCCCCTGACCTTCTGCGGAACCGTCAACGCGATTATCCAAGCAGGAGCGATCCCGGTGCTTGCCGACGTCGAGCCCACGTCCATGAACATCGACCCGCTGGCCGTCGAAGCGAAGATCACGTCCCGGACGCGGGCCGTCGTTCCCGTCCATTTTGCCGGCCGCCCCTGCAACATGGATGCACTGTGCAGTGCCGCGGCAACCCACGGTCTGCAACTCATCGAGGATTGTGCGCATGCGATCGAAGCGGAGTACAAGGATCAGAAAACAGGCTCGTTCGGCGACTTCGGCTGTTTCTCGTTTTACGTGACCAAGAACATCACCACCGGAGAAGGCGGGATGGTATTGACCCGGCGCGAAGAGGATGCCACTCGCATCAAGACCCTTGCCCAACAAGGGATGAGCAAAGACGCGTGGAAAAGATTCACCGGTGAGGGATACAAACACTACCAGGTCGTCGAGTGCGGCTATAAGCACAACATGACCGACATGCAGGCCGCGATCGGCATTCACCAGCTCGGGCGGATCGAAAGGTACTGGCAACGGCGCCAAGTGGTCTGGCGCCGTTACCATGACGCTTTTGCCGACCTGCCGCTCACCCTCCCCGCAGACCCGGAGCCGAACACACGTCACGCCCTCCACCTGTACACGATCTTGGTCGACAGAGAAGAATCGGGAATCAGTCGAGACGATTTCCTCAGTGCGATGGCCGCCGAGAACATCGGCGTCGGCGTCCACTATCTGAGCATCCCCGAGCACCCGTATTACCAAGAGACCTTCGGCTGGCAACTCGAGGATTACCCCGATGCGATGCGCATTGGGCGCCAAACCGTCAGCTTGCCGCTCTCGGCGAAACTATCCGATCGGGACGTCGACGATGTGATCTCCGCCGTACGCAAGGTGCTGGGCGAGACCTCGTAATGAGCGGCGCCGAGAAAGACTCGAAGTCGGCACCGCATTTCCATTCCACGTTGAACATGGAAGAGCCCGACACGGAGCATGAGACGTGGTTCCCGCCGCTCTCCCAATCGCTTTCGATCACGCTTTGCAGGCGCATGACTACCGGAGAACGCGAAATCATCACGGCGCCGCTGCTGGAAGAAGCGGGACATCAAGTCATACAGGTGGGGGACGAAGTATTGACACCGAGTGCCGATGGAGTCCTTTGGATTCTTGGGAACGCCAACTGGTTTCCCAAGACCTGTCGGCGTCTCTCGGCCGTGCCAAAGCCTGAGCGTCCCCTCGTGGTCCTCTGGCACTACGAGCCGCTACCGCCACCCAGCGCGTCAGGGTTGCCGTGGCCCCGTCTCAACAAGCTGGAGATCGCCAAGATCCTCTTGCGCGATCGTCGTGCCAGCGATGTCTACAGCAATTACTGGCGATTGCGCCGCCTGGTCCAGAAGGGGCTTCCGAACGTGCTGACGGTCTCGACACCGGGGCGCCAGGAGTTCCTGTCCGAGCGCGGGATCACCTCCCACCACGTCCCCCTCGGCCACGACCCTTTTTATGGTCACGATATGGGGCTAATCCGCGACATCGATGTCTTGTTTCTGGGAGACCTGCGCATCCCACGCCGCAAGCGACTCATCAAACGTCTGCGCCGGAACGGTGTCACCTTGGAAGCGGTGGGCAGTTGGTTCGACCCCACCTTCTGGGGGGAGAATCGGACACGGCTTCTGAACCGCACACGGGTCCTTCTAAACATCCAACGCTATCCCGGCGAACTGTCGGGTAGCCGTCTGATTCTGGCGCTGGCGAACAAAGCCCTGCCGATTTCCGAGCCGATGTACAGCCCTGCACCCTATGTGCCCGGGAAACACTTCGTCAGCGCCACGATAGAAGAGATGCCCGAGGCCATCGAGTACTACCTCACCCATAACGAGGAGAGGAAACGCATCGTAGATGAAGGGCACCGACTCGTGACACAGAAGGTAACCATGAAGCGCTCGATATCCCGTATTCTGGAGTTGATTGGGGAGCACATCGGGTGAACGAGGCTGTGCAACCACTGCTGATCTTGGGCACCGGAATGTTTGCCTTGGAAGTTGCCGACCTGGTCTCTGACATGCCGCGATTCCGCGTGGCGGGCTTCGTGGAAAACCTGGATCCGGAACGGTGCCGAGAGAAACGGGAAGGGCTGCCGGTTTTCTGGGTCGATGACATTGCCCACCTCGCGGAGGATCACTGCGCCGTGTGTTCGCTCGCCACGACGCACCGTCGACAGTTCATCGAACAGGTCGCCCGGCACGGCGTGCCGTTCGCCACCCTGGTCCACCCGACCGCAAGGGTTTCCGCAAAGAGCACCCTAGGTGAAGGAACGACTCTCAGCGTGAACGCGATCATCGCGTCCCACACCCGACTGGGCCGGCACGTTCGGGTGAATCGCGGCGCCTTGATCGGGCACCACACAGAGATTGGCGACTACGTCACCATCCAACCGGGTGGAAACATCTCCGGGGCCTGCCAGATCGGTGAAGCTGTGTACATCGGGTCAGGGGCGATTGTCCTGGACCGGATTACGATCGGGTCTCACGCTGTCGTCGGCGCCGGCGCAGTGGTCACTCAAGATGTCCCCGAAAACGTTCAGGTCGTCGGCGTACCGGCACGGATCGTCAAGGAAAACATCGCTGGAAAATAGTCGATCACGCTTACTGAGCACGAGTGGGAAAGCCCTTAGAATGGCCGGGCAGTACCCGACCTCTCTTTATGCGGGACTCAGAAATAGAAAGGCTTTCGAGGACCTGGAAAGCTTCTGCCTGTTCGTGGGGTTTTCACGGAGCGGCCACAGTTTGATTGGGGCCCTGCTTGATGCTCATCCCAATGTAGTCATCTCTCACGAACTGGACCCACTCCGATACACCTTCGCTCGCTTCAGCAAGTGGCAGATCTACTCTCTCATTCTCGAGGGGTCACAACGATATGCCAAGAACTTGCGGCAGCGAGGCGGGTACACATATCACGTGCCCGGCCAGTGGCAGGGTAAGTTTTCAGATCTGCGAGTGATCGGTGATAAAGAAGGTGAAGGCACCACGACAAAACTGCGCCTCTACCCGAAACTTCTAGAACGCTTCTGTCGCACGATTGGCATATCTGTTAACTAAATCATCGTCGTCCGAAACCCGTACGACAACATCTCTACACTCTATAAACGAACAAATCGCACCTTAAGAGAGAGCATCGAACACTATTTTTCACAGTGCGAGACTGTTCATGCGTTCAAAGATCGAGCACAAAGCGACCACGTATTTGCTTCAAGACATGAATCCTTTATCGACAATCCCAAGATTCACCTGAGAAAACTCTGCCACTTTCTTGGCGTCGACGCTGCAGATGACTATCTAGACGATTGTGCTCGCATTGTCTTCAAGTCCCCGAACAAGAGCCGCTACGAAACGCAGTGGAATCGAGAGCTAATCGATCTTGTACAAAGACGAATAGATGGCCTCCCCCTATTGCATGGGTATTCCTACGAGGATTGATGCGTCGGAAGGAACGGCACGAAGCAGCACCCTGAAAAATCCCCTGTCGGACCCATCCACGCGCCCCCAAAGGGGAACGGGCCGCTGGAAAACAGGTATTGATAACTGGTTTCCGGTGGACGGAACGCGTCGTGCGGCCTGATCCGGCTACCACCTCCCAACCGACATAGCCCAACTGGCATGACCGCTGATTCGTAATCAGCAGGTCAGCGGTTCGAGTCCGCTCGTCGGCGCCGCTCTTTCCAATCCGCTCTTGCAGCCGCCCGGCTATGAGCTGGTTCTAGTCTTCCAGAGTATCGTCTACTCCTACCTGGATCTTTCCAGCAAGATCGATCTTGGTGAGCAAATCTCCCGGACCTGCGAATCCTGTGTCGTCGTAGGTATACAGCTCTCCTGCCAGATAGAAATCAGCCTTGGACTCGATCCTAAGAGTAGTGTTGCTAGTCCACTTGGTAGCCACTTCTAGGGCAACTTCCCCGGTGCCAAGCTCGGCAATTGGTCCTTTATATTTTGGGTTGAGCTCAGCAGCAACGTCACTGGAGAATTCGAGCTCTGCTACCATACCTGAGACCCTCAGGGCCTTTCCTATCACAAATCTATCGGACCGAGAGATGTCTTGCTTATACAGGTTCGACTCATCTAGGTCTTTTACTGCCCGTTCAAAAGGTCCTTCATACAATCCATCCCATGCCCAACCTCCAACAGTGACTGAGACCTCCTTCGCTTTCTTGTAGTCAGCTCCCAGTCCGCCGCAACCGCTGATAGTGCTTGCCACAGAGGCCCTTCGCTTTGGGCTGTCCGTGTCGTAGACCCCGTCTGGCAGATTGCGGCCGGGATTGGGCTCCGATTCTTCAATGGGCGCACGCCAGCCTGGCGGGGGCCAGGGTCGGAGCGCCGACTTCTGCGGGTCAGGTAACGGGGTTCGGGCGCAGCGGTCCGGCCCTGGGGCGAGCTTGAGGGTAACGGGCTCGGGAAGAGTGTTTGGCGGTTAGGCCGCCCGTGCCCAGGTGCTCGTCGATCCAGGCGAGAGTGACCGGGCGACCGTGGTGAGGGAGAAGCTCCACCGCATGGATGAGCACGAACAGACCGATCGATGTCCAACCCAAAACGGTCCAGAGGCTCCAGCTCCTCCTTCCCGCGCGCTCTTCACTCATACAGCTAGCCTAGCCGAGGAAGGTAGTGGGCCAGACGCTGGTATAAGATTCGACGAAGCACCAATCACCTCGTCAGACGCTCAAAGGAGGAAAGCGCATGATGGACAGAAGAATCGTGACCTGTCTTGTCGCCTGCAGCCTGATTCTTGTCGCCGGGGCTGGCCAAGTCCCGGCGCAAGAGGACATGCCCGAGATGACCCCGGAGGTGCAGGCCGAGATGCAGGCCTGGATGAAGCTGGCACAGCCCGGTGAGCATCACGAGCACCTGGCGCCGTTCGTAGGCAAATGGAAGGGCGCGGTGGAGATGTGGATGGAGCCCGCCGGCGAGCCGATAAAGAACGAGAATATGGCCGAGGCCTCCTGGATCATGAGCGGTCGCTTCCTCGTCTGGGAGCAAACCGGTGACTTCGGCGGTATGCCGTGGGAAGGAATGGCAATCGAAGGCTACAACAACGGCGACCAGCGCTACGAGTCGACCTGGATCGACAATTTCGGCACCTTGATGCTCCCGTTCCAAGGCACGTGCTCCAACAATGGCAAGAGCCGTGTGATGACCTCCGAGTTCAACGATGTCGTCGCCGGTGGCACGATCCAATATAAAGGTGTCTACACTTGGATCGACGAGGACCACTTCACCTACGAGGCGTTCATGGACAAGGGGGAGGGTGAATTCAGGAACCTGATAATTACCTACGAACGACAGTAGGTCGATGGGTGATCCGCTCGTGCGATTTCTGCCGGAAGCAGAGGTCGTCGAGAGTACAACGGTCGAAGGCGGAATCACGGACCTGCCCGTCCGTGTGCGAATCCCGTCTCCGGCCCGAACCTCGCGAGTCGATCTGGGACGCCTTTAGGTGCCGGGATGTCTACGCGACGACCGGGACCCGAATGACCGAGCATTTGTTTGACCCGCCCCCAGTGTATCTACCACCCATTGTGTTAGGAATCCGTTCATAACGGGCGGTTCTTGTCGAGTGGTCCTTGTGTACCACTTGATCGCTTCTGGTTCCTCCGGCCGCCGCAGCCGTGATCGAGACCCTTCTTGAAAAGACCCTCACTCCCGAAGGGCTGGCCAAAGTGGGTGAGCGGTCCGTAGAGATCATCAAAGCTGAGAGGGCGGCCCTTATTACCTCGGGGACCAGCTCACAGGACACCTCAAGGACACCCATCCCTCTCTGAACCGATTTGCATTCCTGGCGGGCGGTGATGGTGTCCCCAACGGGACTTGACGCCCTGCAAGTCCCGATTGACCGCTGGTTCGCAGCAGCCTGATTGCAAGGCCCTTCTCCGTCTTCTCCTTTGAACTCGGAGGTAGGGCACTTCACCCCTTTTCTGATCCACCAGATTTGCGAGTTTCGCCTCGATCAGCAGCAGCAGGTTCTCATCCAGCCGAGACGGCGCGTCAGGGGCGCGCCCGGCCAAGCAACCTGCTGCGTCAAACTCCGAAAGAAGGACAGTTAGCGGGCACTGACGATGCTCGAAACCGCACCTCTCACACCATCTCCGGCGGTAGATGGTGACAGAGGAGGCGTGCCCATGGGCCTTGACATCTGTCGTGAAGGTTTGTAGACTGACTGAGTAGTCATTATCTAGAACTCGAGGTCACGCTCATGACCGTAGAGTCAAACAGGAATGCAAGTCGTCCGGAAGTTCCGGACTTCAACCTAGGCGACGGGCGACGTGGGAACGACCTGCGCCGTGGGTCGCCCTTGCTCGAGGAGGCAAGAAAGATGCGAACAAGAGTGTCCCTGAGGGTTCTTCCAGTCGCGTTTCTCGCGCTCGCCATTCTGACCGCCGGGCCCGGTGCCGGCGAGGCGACGATGGATGACAGCGCGCGCGGTTGGGTGTTGCGGGTCAGCCCCACGTGGATCGACTCGAGCTACAGCGGCGGTTTCGTGGTCGGTTACGACGATGGGGCGACGGTAAGCGGGGTCGACGTGCCAGATGTCGGTCTCAGCGTCGCTGGCGAGTGCCGGTTATCGCCCCGTTTCGGTCTAGAGGTCGGCGTCCTGGCGACCTCTAGCCTGGTGGGCGTCCGCACTCGGGATGGCGCCGTGGTCGACGCCGGCACCTCGACCTACTACACCCTCATCGTGGGTCCGGACATCCACCTGACGCCGGACCAGCCGGCCGACTTCTTCTTCGGACCGTTCCTGGCCTATACGGATCGCACCGATGTCGGTTTTCACCACGACACGATCGGTGGTGGGATCGGCTGGGGTGCGATTCTCGGGATCGACATTCCGGTTGGCGAGCGTGGTTGGCGAGTGTGCCCCAGCGTCCGATACGTCGAGACGAATCTCGACGGCACGGACGGAAACGGCGACCGCTTCGACCTCGACTTCACCGCGGTCGGAGTCGGCTTCGGCTACCGCTGGTGACCGACGACGCGTCTGCCCACGTCACCCAGCCGTTTTCCGGATAGCCTCGGATTGGCCCGGTGGATCGTCCGAGTTGCGCTGGACGCGTGAGGATTTCTGTGGCGGGTGGGCCGCCTCATGGCTCGCCCTACTTCCATCGTCGTTGACACAGGGCGCGCCGTCTCAATAGACTGACTGGGCAGTCAAACTGGCGAACGCTCGATCAAGACATGCCCGTTGGCAAGACGAAAGAACAAGTCGTCCAGGAGTACCGGACTCGGGCGATCGAGGCGGCGGCGGTCCGGGTGATCGCCGAGAAGGGTTTGGCCGGAGCGACGATGCAGGCGATCGCCGAGGAGGCAGGGGTCGCCAAGGGCACCCTCTACCTGTATTTCGAGAGCCGAGCCGACCTCTTGCAGAAGGCTGCGGAAGCGACGTTTTCGGAGATCCTGGAACGGCTGGAGGCAGTGTTTGCCCAGGAGCTCGAGTTCGCCGACAAGATCCGGGCCCTCGTCCTGGCACAGCTCGAGTTCGTCGACTCTCACCGGGATTTCTTCCGCCTATACGTCGCGGTCCGCTATGCGGGGAGCAATATCGCTGAGGGTTCCCGCCAGGAGCGGCCGACGATGAGCCAGTTTCAGACCTACGTACGACAGCTGACCGAGCTTGTCGCTGGAGCCGTCAAGGCCGGTCACCTGGGGAATGTCGATCCGGCAAAGCTGGCGCTCTTCATGACCGAGGGAATCAACGCAATCCTTCTCCATCGGTTGGAGGAGGCTGAGCCGCCCGAGGCGGAAGCCGAGGCTGCCTGGATCACGGATCTCCTCGTAGGGCGAGAATAATCATCTAAATGCTCATGCGGCCTCGCTGTGGTAGGTGTCCCTGTCGTTTTCTCATCCGTCCAGTAGATAGCAGTCGGCGATCAAGAAAACTGATCTCATCGTGCTGAAAGTAGGCCGCGCTTCTCAACGGCCGCGAGCACGGTGAAATCATGTTCAGCCCTAAAGTCGATCAGCAGGGCTGCGGACGCCCCGCGCTCGACGGCCAGGTAGGTCAGGAAGGCGCAGAATCCCAAATGGTGTCCCCAAGGGGAACCGGTCGCTGGAAAACTAGAATCGACCGGTGGTTTCCGGTGGACGGGCCGCGGCGGGCTACAGCTATCGCCTGTGACGAGACCTGAAACACCGGCCTGCTAGGCATCGCGCCGGTCTTGGCAGTCGGTAGGAGGCTTGCCCGACAAGGATAATCGCTCCGTGAGACCTGGCGGCTAATCTATAGGGGCGTCGTCTTCGCCCATCTGGCATCGAAGGTGCGGCGGGTGTCGCGGATGAGCTCTCGCCCAAGGTGCTTGTCGATTCGTACCAGAAAGGACTCCTTCCCACCGATGTCTTTCAGGCCGTGACCTATGAGAAAGAGCTTGTCGGAGGTAAGGACATACCGATCATGCAGCTCAGATGGCTTGTTTGCAATCCGCAGCTCGATGTCGGGGCGCTCTCGCTTGAAATCCGAAAGAGCGCCTGCGAGCTTTCTCCCAGTCTCATTCGTCCTCCCCGTCAAAAACCGGACCCGGCAGGATGATGAAAAGTGATCCAGGCTGTCCAGCGTTCGAACGCCATAGTATGGATCGCATATCCTGACAAGCCCACTTAGCGACGATAAGAATTCCCCGAGCCTGATCCGGGCGGTGCGTGGGCGTGTTCCGTCGAACCGAACGATCTCGACGCCACCTCCGCCGATAAGAGGTGCGATCTCCCGCTCGCCCTTGGTCATAAGCCGATAGAGGGTCTCGCCGTCGAGTGAGAGCGACCTGGAGACTCGATCACCTGCGCGTGCGAGCGCTCGTGACACCGAGGTTCGGGAGACTGCTACACCGGCTGCCTCCAGGCAGGCGAGTATGTGCTCAGCCGAGAGCCTCTGGTACTCCGCCTTCTCGTGAGCGATCGAGAGTGCCGCGAACGCGAGCCTGAGTGGAGAATCTAGGTCAGCAAGGACTTCTTTGGTCCCCGCATCGAGCTCTCGGAACGTCTTCAGCAGACTTACAACCACAGGCCACGCCCCCGCACTTGTCAGGGTTTAACGTAAACCCAAACACTGTTCTCCTTCAGCCGCCTGAGTTCTCGTTTCCGCGCTAGACGAATGAGTGGTGTGCTGAGACTCGTTTGGGCGTAGATGTGGCCCATCTCTTCAAGCTTGCCCTGAATGTCCCCAAGCTTTCTGCGTTCGTCGAAGAAACCCTCTTCCCGGAGGCCCAGGATTAGGTCCGTCTGCCCGACCTTCGTTTTCTTGGCAGTCTTCTTTGCAGTCTTCTTTGCAGTTTTCTTTGCAGCCTTCATGGCAGTCTTCTTCCTCTGAGCCCTCGCGGGGCTCTCCTCGGCGCCCTGCGAGAAGCGCTGCAAGAGCGTGGAGACCTCGTCCGCGTCGCCTTCTATCGCAACTTTAGTGCCGTTCGGTAGTACGAGATTTGCCTTCGCCATAAACTCTTACCTCCCACCGCCAACGCCGAAATCGTAATGGGAGTATATCCTCTTCCGAGTATCGACCACGTAGCAGGCTTCGCCTACTCTCCCGCCACCCGAAACTGCGCCGCCGGCCGGAGACCTCTCACCGATAGCGACAGCTCGCACTGGAGACACGACACCGAGCCGCGTTCGATCACTATGTGGTAGCGATCACCCTGGCGCACTTCGAGAGATCCATCGGGCAGACGCCGGCCGAGAAGCCGCCGGCATGATGGGCACCTGAGATCGCGTTTGCTCATCAGGTTAGGAAGTGGGCGGTTGCGTCACGCCTTCGCTTACCGGTGCCGCCCGCACCGTGAGCCTTCCTTGAGCGCCCAAAGGAGGGGGGCGACGTAGCCGCCCCGGCAGAGGAAAGCGCTCAAGGTTTGGCCGCCGGCTCACCGGCCTTACCGGCCTCTGCCTGAAGAATCAACGGGGCGTCCTCGTAGTCGCCACAATATGAACGGGCGGGGAGCAGATACGAGGTTGAAGGCACCGCCCCTGGCGCCCGAAGGGGGTTCCCCACCCGCCGACTCTTTAGGCCGCCTTTTGCTCTGCCTCCAGCTTCCGCGACACCTTCTCGCGCTCCGGCTCCAGCTCCTCGATCAGCTCGACAACGTGCTGGCGCGACTGGAGGGCGCGCAGGTTGATCGAGAGCGAATCGGCCACATCCCAAAGCAGCGAGCTTTGCAGCGCGCCTTGCCAGCCGGCGGTGTCGAGGGCGGCCAGGGCGTCGTCGCAGTGCCCCACGACCCTCTCGGCAGCCCGCAGGTCTTGCCCGGCGCGCTCGTCCGGCGTTCGAAGATTCAGGAGCGCCTTCGCCTGGTCGCGCTTTTCCTCCAGCGCAGTGGTCAGCCTGACAAAACACCCGGCCTGGTCCTGGAGCTCGGCCAGCCGCGCTTCCAACCTACCCAGCCGAGCCTGGTACTGGCCGACCAGCGAGGCCCGTGCCAGCTCGATGTGCTCGCGCTCTGCCTCGCCCAGCTCGGCTGCCTTGAGCATCTGCGAGAACTCCGCCAGCTCGCTCTGCGAGAGTCCCTTGAGATCGTCGAGCTTCATCGGGCACCTCCTTCCCGGCGCTTCTTGGCCAGGGCAATCGCGTAGGGGTCGGGCGCCTCGCCCGGCTGCGTCTTGACGGGCTTGGGCGTACCACCGTCCCGGCGCTTCTTTAGCGCGATGGCGTATCCGTCGGGAGGCTCGGCCAGGGCCCTGACAGGCTTGGACTGCACGCCCGCCCTTAGTACCCGCTGGGCTCCGAGGTCGCGAGCGACTTCGCGCTGCGTGATCGTGAGCCACGCGCTGTAATCTTGTGGGCTCATCGTCATGAGAGCCCGCATCTCCGAATCGCAATTCGGGCAGTGGCATCCTGGTTTGCAGTTCATAGTTCTTCTCCTTTCGGTTTCGGTTGATGGTCTTCAATAACGCATTTGCGAGGACGGTTGGTCGCTGAGATAGAGCGGTGTCTTCTCCCCGGTCCGCAGGTTGATCGACTCGCCGACGATCTCCTTCGAAGTCGGCAAGTCGCGACCCCATGTGAGCTCGACCTTCATCGGGCGCTGGAGCGCGAGGCCCACCGCCAGGCCCGCGATGCAGTTGGCCAAGTCGTCGTGTCCGCCGGGACCGTGATCGACAGAATCCTTCCCGGCACGGGATGTCCTGCGCTCCAAGCCGACCAACTGATTCACGAGCCGATCATCGTCAAGCAGCTCGACCCGGCCCGCATTCAGGATGGCCAGCAAATTGACGTACATCTCGGACTTTGGCTTCGGCGCGGGCACATAGACAATGCCCCGTCGCTTGAAAGACTCGCTCACCCATTCAGCAGAATAACGATCACCTGTGACCTTCGAGATGCCATACGCCTTGAGCAGCTTGGCGTACTCCTCAGTCACGCTCTCGGGTGAAAACGGTGGCTTACGTTCCCTGATGCAATCGACCACGGCTATGGGATGATCCTTCTCCTCGATGGTGTGGCCGATCGCTATGGTGAAACTGTCACCCCGGCCACCAGACGGGTCACAGAAAGCCGAGTAGCGTGTCTGGGCCATACGCGGCAGCTCTCGACGGCCAGCGATGACGCATGCCTCGACCGCCTCACGGTTGACGTAGGACTCGATGTCTCGCCTGAACTCGGCCAGGTACTCGGCACGCGCCCCCGCTGGGTCCTCCTCCAGAGCCGTGGCCACCGCCGCCCGGTCGAAGGTTGGATTCAGCTCCAAGGTGGGTGCCTGTACCAGCACAACGTCACCATCAGGCTGGTCGTGGTGCTTCTTCCATGCCGTCCAGAGCACACCTCGTCTCGCATAGGGACTCGATACCACACACAACAGTGACCCCGGCACTCGGGCCAAGGCCGGGCGAACGGCACGTAACAGCTCCACGTCCGGGTTCACGCTCTGATCCTGCGGCAAGAACGCAGCCTCCTCGACTATCGCCACCGCGTAGGCCCGGCCACGAGGGGCGGCAATCCCGGCCGTGATGACCTCGACCACAACGTTGTTCGACAGCTCCAGGGAATGGGCTCGCTCGGCAACGATCAGGCGCTCCAACTCGGGCACGCACTTGAACAGCGCCCGGATGTACCGCCACGTGATTGCGGCCTGGGCTCGCGTGGGGCCGAACACGCCGACGTAAATGTTCTCGCCGGGCGCTCGGCCCTTGTACTCACGGGATGCGAAGGCGCACGCCACCAGAGCCACTACCCTCGACTTGCCAGCACCCCTGCCCACAATGGCGTAGAATTCTCTTGTGTCCTCTGTGATCCGCTCCAGAACATCCCTCCAACCGTCCCAGCTTTCGGCCTGGAACTCTTGAAAGAGATTCATGAACGCCGTGAGCTTCACCTGTTGGCCTCCTCCACCGCTCGGGCTACGGCCCGGAGCGGATCCACCGGCTTCGACCGCCGCTCCAGCCCCAGCAGACTCGCGCCTCGGAACACGGTTGAAGAGTGCTGGAAGAGCGTTGAGAGCGCTTTCTGGGTGCGATCGGCTGTAAGTGAGGTCCGGGTGCGGCGCAGGTAGTCGAAGGCGGTCTTGCAGACCTCGTCAGCCTCTGCGGTACGGCTCAGTACCACCCGCTGCCCCGCCGTCAGATTCTCCACCCCACCGAGGTCGGCGGCCCAGGCTTGGAACAGCTCGCTGCCCTCAACGTTTGCCAGCGGCTGGGCGCGGCGGCCTCCATGGATGAGCGCGCCGGAGTTCCTCGCGACCCACTTCTTGCACTTCGGGTTCGAGCAGTGTCCCCTGCCCGTCGGCACCCCGGTGTGACCGCACGAGGAGCACGTGACAGGGGCCGTGAGGGCACCGTTGTTTGCGGACGTGGCGAGCTTCACGGTCGGTTCCCCTCCCGGACACAGCCGTAACCGGGGCTCTCGTCGGTGACATCGGCAACCACGGCGCGGGCCAGAATCTCCACCACCTCGGCAATCACAGAGATCTGGGTGGGGCCGTGCGGGAGGTTCTCTTCTTTCTTCTTTTCCGGGTTTCCGGGCGTCGCTGGCGTTGCCCTCCCTAAAGGGAGGGGGTGCAACGCAACGCTAAACGCCGAAGTGCAACGTTTTTGCGTTGCAGGGTGCAACGCCTGAGAAGGCTCTGAACTGGAGGGTTTTTCGGCTGATTCGGCCCGGAGCGTTGCAGGGGCGTTGCAGAGTGCAACGTTGGGGGCGTTGCAACTTTGGGGGAGGTGCAACGCTTCAACGCTGGGGGCCAATGTTTTGGTGTTGGCGGGGCCAACGCTGAAAAAGCCTTGCCGCCAGAGGGTTTTCCGCCCGTTTCGGTTTCGACCGTTGGCGCTCTGTTGGTGGGGCCAACGTTTCGAGCGTTGCAACCTTGGGGGGGTGCAACGCTTCACGAGCGCCACCTTTCAGGCAGGGAGAATCGTTCTTCGGTGCCATCGGGAAAGCGTAGGATGCGGCCCTTCCCTTCGGCTCTGTGCAGGGCGGAACGCAACGTCGAGGGCTTCACGTCTTCCAGGGCGGCCCTGATCTGTTCCCGAGTCCGCGGCCCTTGGCGCAGGGTGAAAGCGATGCGCTCACCCACGCTCATGCTGGCCGCCAAGTCCGGCACGTCTCCGGGGTTCACGCGGCGCACGAGGGTGCGGTCCTGATCGAAGCCGAATTCGAAGCCCACGGCCCGACTCAGCGGCCCGAGGTTGCTTTTCCGGTTGTAGAGCGCGATGGTGACGACGGTATCGTCTGGGACCGCGTCGGCGAGTTTCACGTTCCAGGTGGCCCGAGCCAGGTTGTGCCAGAAGGTGCTACCAAAAGGTCTCCGGTCGGCACCTTCCTGAGCCTTCGTGATGTGGGCGGTGTGGAGCGAGCCGACCTCGCCGAGCTGGCGCAGTGCTTGGAAATAGCGCCCAGCGGTTTCTGCTGATTCCGGTGGGCCGTCGCAGGCAGGTGCTATGGAATCAAAGATTGCGAAATCGAGATTCTTATCTCTCACGATACGGCGAAGCCTGTCGAGCTCGTGAAAGAGTGGTCGTGTGCAGCGGGCGTAGGATACGGGCGGCATCTCCCCGCCGAAGAGCCGTTCAAGGCGGTCGCGATGATCCTCGCCGGCCAGCTCCCAATCGAAGAAGCCAACCCGCTTCCCCCGTTGAGCCAGCTTCCCGGCGATGTACAAGGCTATGTAGCTCTTGGTGGTGCCGCCGTCGCCAAAAATAATCAGGGGATGCCGGGCCAGCAAGGGCAGGCCATCAACCTCGAGGGCTTCGTCGGGGGTGGGTCGCGGCAGGTCGCTCAGGAGCACTGCCGGCTGACCCTGCCGTTCGGCGGCCAGGACTCGGATGCAGAAGGTCTCTACAAAGCCCACAAAATCAAAGTCTTCGACCTGGCAGCGCTCGGCCAGGTGCAGGCCGAAGGAGCGGCGGGCGCGTGAGCTTGAGAGGTTCAAGTCCTCGGCGCTCAGAACGTCGCCGCTGGTGCGAGCCCCCGGAATGGTGGTTCGCACGATCACTTCGCCCCGGAGTGCTCCGCCGGTGCGCCGGAGGAAGTCGATCTCGATTGATAGGCCGGGCCTTTGGAAGCGGTACCGTCCTTCGCCACGAATCTCGAAGGCGTCCCGCTCTGCTCGGGCTGCGTCCTTCGCATCCTCGGCCTCCAGCAAGGCAAGATCCCGCTGGATGTCGGCCTGGGCCTCGTCGGCCAGGCGGTCGAGGTCGGAGTCGGTCATCGGTTCTCCCGTTGCCGGACCGCCGCCCGGATACGTCTCAGCCAGTGCCGGCTCTGCTGTAAGGCGTCGTCGAACTTAGGCAGGCATTCCTTGACGTCCCGCGTGGCCGCCAGACGCAGGCAAGCGCACTCGGCGTCGGTCATCGCTCTTTCGGCAGCGTCGAACATTTGCTCCATCGACAAGTCGTTCATCGGCGCCCACCCTTCTCGGCGCGCTTCCGACGCTCGACCTTTAGTGCCAGGACATCTTCAATGGCGAACAGCCTGCCCCGTGAGGTGACATAGCGCACCTTCAAATCACCGCGCCGGGCAAGGGTTCGCACGCATTGGGGCGTGCAACCTAGCAACCCGGCAGCGTCCTTGCTTTCCAGGAGGAATCGTTCGTTGTCGGCTTCGTTTCTCATGCCAAGTAACTTCCCCTTTCGAATTGCCGGTAACGATACTCCTAACAAAATAAGCACAGCTAAGCGCCCATATAGGAATGTGAAGGCGGGATTTACTTTCGCATGCGAAACGGGTATACTTCGTTCTGGCAAGAAACAGGAGACCGCCCATGCTAACTTTTGAAGAGCTGTGCCGCCACGCCGACCCGGAAATGCCCGTGGGCGCGCTGGTCCGCGCTTGGGACCGCCTGGGTCCGGTAGCTTCGCCGGGGAACTTAATGATGGAGGCCGGGAGCTGGCGCGAGCAGCACCGGAAGCGCCGAGTCGCAACGCCCTCAGCCGAACGCCACGGGCAAATGCTGACTCAGGCCCTGGAGCCCACTGTCCGCTATGTGCGCAGAAAGGTGTTCGGCAAAGAGGCGGTCCCTCTAGAGGCCGGGCCCGAGTTGCTCGAACGGCTTCAGCCCGACACTAAGCTGATCGCGGAGGCTACCGGTTTCGAGTTCGACGATGTAATGCGGTGGGTCCTGGTCGGGAGACCACCACGGCCCCCGATGACAGTCTCGATTCGCATGGTCACGAAACCGCTACCGGATGGCCGCTGGATGGACGCCACCCGAATGCGAATCGAGTCGTCTGTGCCCATGACGGGCGAAAAGGACATCCGAAAGGCAGTGAGCCTTGCCCGTGACCTTTGGGGAACGGCGCGGATCAAGTCTTGGGCCGAAGAGGATGTGCGGCTCCTGCGTGCTGTTCAGCGGGCCGGCGGTCCTCCACAGGGCGAAGGGATGATGGCGCGGTGGCAGGAGATCGCAGAAGAGGCAGACCTGCCTTCGCTGCACGCCGCAAAACGTCGATGGGGCCGGGTGGTGGAGAAGGCGGAACGGTTTGGGATTCCGCTTGACCCGAAAGAAGGCATCGACTGGTGGTCCAGGACGATGGGTTTTGCGAAGCAATACGCCACAGCGGCGGATCCCGACCACATTCAGTACAAGGTGAAGAAGTCCAAGAAAGGAGACGAGCAATGATCGCAGCAATCTATGCCCGCAAGTCCACCGATCAGAACGGAGTCGCCGACGAGCAGAAATCTGTGACCCGCCAAGTCGAACACGCTCGGGACTATGCCGACTCCAACGGCTGGACCGTCGCAGAAGATCACATCTACGTCGATGACGGAATCTCCGGGGCCGAGTTCACCAACCGCCCAGGCTTCATTCGGATGATGAACACCCTGAACGGCCAACCGCCTTTCCAAGCTCTCGTCATGAGCGAAGAGTCGAGACTCGGACGCGAGCAGATTGAGGTCTCTTACGCTTTGAAGCAGCTCATCACGAGCGGGGTGCGGGTCTTTTGCTACCAGACCGACTCGGAACGCACCCTCGACTCCCCCATCGAGAAAGCCATGCTTGCGCTCCAGGCCATGGCGGACGAGATGGAGCGCGAAAAGGCGGCACAACGGGTCACCGATGCGATGCGTCGCAAGGCCAAGGCGAAGCACGTTTGCGGTGGCCGGACGTTTGGCTACGACAACGTCGAGATCACCGGGCCGGACGGAAAACGCTCACACGTCGAGCGCCGGATCAACGAAGAGGAGGCCGAGGTGGTGAAGGAGATCTTCGAGCTTTGTGCCGAAGGGTTCGGCAAGACCAGAATCGCGAAGCTCCTCAATGAGCGCGGCAGGACCACTCCCCGAGCGCAGCAAGGGCGACCACGGGCATGGGCTGGGTCGTCAATCGGGGAACTTCTCTATCGCGATCTCTACCGGGGCCTGATCGTGTGGAACAAGTCAAAAAAGCGCGACTCCTGGGGCAAGCAAAGTCAAAAAGCTCGGCCCAAGTCTGAGTGGATTGAAGTCGAGGCCCCGGAGCTGCGCATCGTTCCTGAGAAGCTATGGGACGCGGTCCATGCCCGGTTGGCCGCCACGCGGAAGAATTATCTTCGCCAGCAAAACGGCCAGCTTTGGGGTCGGCCACCGTCGGGCGAGGCGAGCAAGTATCTGCTGGTGGGCCTCGCTCGGTGCGGTCACTGTGGAGCGGGTTTGGAGATGCGAAGCCGAGCCTCGGGCAAGAGAGGGCGACGGCTCTACTACTACTCTTGCAGCAGCTTCTATCGCCGAGGCCCAGCGATTTGCCCGAACCGATTCGAGATCCCGATGCCGGTGGCCGACTCCATCGTGATCGACACGATGCTTTCCGAGCTGCTGACACCCAAGAGGCTCACCAAGGTGGTCGAGCGAGCGGCTGAGATCGCCCGGGCCGAGGCCGCCGAAGCCCCGGACCTCAAAGCTGGGCTAGAACGTGAGCTTGCAGAGTGCCAGAGCGCCCAGGAGCGCCTGACGACTGCGGTGGCGGCGGGGGGTGAGCTGCCAGCACTAGTCGACGCCTTGAAGGCCCAGGAAAACCTTCGCCAGGGACTGGAGGCGAGGCTTGCGGCTCTCGAAGCCCCGCCCGTGGTCGTGGACGGGGAATTGGAGGGGAAGATCGCGGCGGCGGTCGCCGAATGGCGTGAGCTCTTGGGTCGCCGGGTGCCCCAAGCCCGGCAGATTCTAAACAAGCTGCTGGCCGAAAAACTCGTCTTCACACCAGAAGACCGAGACGGTCAGCGGGGCTTTCTATTTTCAGCCACTGGGACGGTCGAAAAGCTCATCGAAGGCACGGTCCCAGGGCGGTTTCTAGCGGTGGCGTCCCCAACGGGATTCGAACCCGTGTTGCCAGCTTGAAAGGCTGCCGACCGTATCCGAGACATCCGCCGCCGCGCCAACGGCCGCGAGTGGGAGGTCAAGCTCGAGCCACCCGTCAACCGGGTGCTGCCGGTGAGCCGCGGGACCCTGGCGGCCTGAGGATCTCTGCTAGGGTCAGCCGCAGGTGAACGTTCCTCGAAGACGATCTCGAAGCGCGCGGTCCCTGGACCTGGACGCCAAGGGCAAGAGGGTGCTCCTCGAGCCGATCCTTCTGCTCATCGCGTGCAGCGTGGTCGGTGGTATGGCGGCCCTGGGTTTGTTCACGTCCGTGATGAACTTCCCCTGGATCTTTGCACTCGTTTGTCTCTTTTTCGGGGTGCTGTCGCTGCGCAAGAATTCCACAGTGGCTCTGGTGCCGCGAGCCCTCCTCATCGTTCTGGGGGTCGCCGTCGCGATTGCCGGCTGGCGGGTGCAAATGCACTCGGTGCAACAGCGGCTCGAACAGACGCAAAGAGAGGTCTTCGCGGAGCTGGGCGGCAAAATCGCGCCGCCCTTGACGGGCCTGCAGCCGCTGAACACCGAGGCGGCAGCCCTTCAACATGCCGCTTCGTTGTCGAGCCGGGCCACCATCATTACCTTCTGGGCACGCTGGTGTTCACCCTGCTGGAAGGAGCTCCCCGAGCTCGATGAGTTCTATCGCCAGCATGAGGCCAATGGTCTGGCGGTCGTGGCGATCACCGGGTACGACGAGCCAGACGATGCGAGCGTGAGACAAGAGGAGTTCGTCAAGGCGCAGGACTTCATTCGGGATCGCGGCCTCACCTTCCCAGGGGCGATCACGACCGACAATGCCGTGTTTCGCTCCTACCAGGTGCGCAGCCTGCCCAGCGCAGCGCTGATCGACGCACAGGGAACGCTGGTCGCCTACGGTGTCGGTGTCGACGGCGGCCGCGAGGTCATGCGGCAGGCGCTGTCGCTGCTGCAGGACGACCGGGCAGCTGCCAGCCCTGGGCTGGCGGCTGATGGGCTTTGAGGCCGCTGAGGGCTGTCGTGGTTGGGTGAGCCTAGCGACCCTGTGGAACCAGCACCAGCCCGGGGATGTCCTCGAAGTCCTTCTCGTTGAGGGTCCAAAGGGTGGCGTCTTGGGTGATGGCATGCGCCGCGATGGCCAGGTCGATCTCTCGGCCTCGGGCCCGCTGCACGCGCCGGTAGAGCTCGCTGGCCCGGTCGGGCGAGTTCCCCCAGGCAAGACCCGCATCACCATTCGGCTCGACAACGAAGTCGTTGCCTGGTTCAAGGATCAGATCCACCGGGCAGAAGGAGGGAGTTACACCACATTGGGCGCCTGCGCTGAACATGCTGACCTCGGGGCTCGCCAGACTCTCGTCACGTTCCCGGCTCGTTAGCGGGAGTCCGCAGGCGATCCAGCCAGAAGGCGATGCCCGCCAAGCCAAGGTAGCTCACCATCGCAAGGCCGAAGACCTCCATAAACGCCGCAGGCGGCGGACCGAAGAGGTTGTAGACGTTGAGGGCGATAAGAAGCACCACAAGACCCACCATACCGAAGCGTCCCAGTCGCGATCCGGCCTTCGGAACGGTAGCTCGCAGATAGAGCCACAGGCCGCCGAGAAGCAGAGCCGCCTCTAGGATGAAGGTCAGCGGTGCGCTGTTCCACAGCCCAAAGCCCAACTTGGTCGAGGCCTCGCCCATGAGCGGCAGGTCGGGCGTGTGCACGATCAGGTCGAGAACCCAATGCGAGAAGACTGCCGCCCCGAGAACGAATGCGATCGAGCGGCGTCGTGGCCGGTCACCGAGCACGACGAAGGCGCCACCGGCGATCAGGGCCGCCCACAGGAAAGACGCCAGCAAGCTGTGGGTGTAGGGCATGTGGGCGAGCTCGAAGTGGGTCGACTCGGTGTAGCCCGGCACGATGTTCATCTCTTCGACCCCTGCCAGAACCAAGGGGAAGAACAGGATGTCGACGAATTGCACACCGAGAAAAAGCAGTCCGAGGGAGGCTCTCGTCTTACTGCACGAACCTCATCACAAGAATGCGGGGTGAGTCAACGCTGGTAGATTACGCAAGGAGAGCGACTATCCGGCACCGCCGGATCGGGCTTTGCCCCGTCCGCAAGAATGACTGACTACTGGGAGAGTCTGATATGAGCATCGAGCAGACCGACGAACCGACTCGGCAGAAGCCGCTCCGGCTGTGGCCCGGCGTGGTCATCGTGATACTGCAGTGGCTGGCCAGGTTTGTCGTCCCCATCGTCGCGCCCGACGCCATGACCTTCGCCATGCTTAGCGGACTCGTCGGCGGGTTAGCTATCGTCGTGTGGTGGGCGTTCTTCAGCCGGGCGCCCTGGTCCGAACGCCTGGGCGGCGTCGTCCTGATGGTCGTCGCACTGGTCGCCACACCCCGCATCCTCCACGAGTCGATTGCGACGGGGATGATGGGCATGATGTTCGTCATCTACGCCATCCCGGTCCTGAGCCTCGCCTTCGTCGCCTGGGCGGTGGCCAGCCGTCGCCTCTCGGACGGACCTCGGCTTGCGACGATGGTCGCGACCATCGTGCTCGCGTGCGGAGTGTTCGCGCTCGTACGGACTGGCGGCGTTACCGGCGACGCCGATTCCGATTTCGGGTGGCGGTGGTCGGAGACTCCCGAGCAGCGGCTCCTGGCCCAGGCCGCCGACGAGCCGGCGGCGCTCCCCTCGGCTCCGGCAGCAATGGAGACAGGAGCCGACTGGCCCGGCTTTCGCGGCAGCCATCGCGACAGCATCATCCCCGGTGTGCGGATCGAGACCGACTGGTCTGCATCGCCGCCGATCGAGCTGTGGCGCCGGCCGATTGGACCGGCCTGGTCGTCCTTCGCGGTGCGCGGCGACTTGCTCTACACCCAGGAGCAGCGCGGTGACGACGAGGTCGTCTCCTGCTACAACGCGACCACCGGCGAACCGGTGTGGAGACACCGCGACGCAACACGGTTTTGGGAGTCGAATGCCGGCGCCGGTCCGCGCGCGACGCCGACCCTCAGCAACGGTCGCGTGTACACATTCGGTGCGACCGGGATCCTGAACGCGCTCGACGCCGGTCGCGGTGCCGTCGTTTGGTCGCGCAACGCGGCGTCCGACACCGGCGTGAAGGTCCCGGGCTGGGGCTTCGCGAGCTCGCCGCTAGTAGTCGACGACGTCGTGATCGTCGCCACGGCCGGCGCGCTCGTCGCCTACGACCT
>Ga0255055_10000408_pt1 | contig 33559 bp, 28 predicted proteins | sample JV7_2_27_MG_FD_188633 | JGI IMG/M metagenome (GOLD analysis project Ga0255055, IMG submission 188633) | Seawater microbial communities from Jervis Inlet, British Columbia, Canada - JV7_2_27 | ecosystem: Environmental > Aquatic > Marine > Inlet | place: Canada: British Columbia | collected...
AAACTATTCCATGATCATAATAAAAGCATAGGGTATACTACTTCAGTCCATATGTCCTATGTGGTGGACAATCATCCTTTCTATCTAAAACTCCTGGCATGGCATGCCTTGATAAGGACGCATTATAAATGTACGACAGCCATTATAGAAAAAGCTTTACTTGATCTCATCCATCATTTTGACTATCTCTTTTACAAGATCGTAGAAAGTCTGACGCCAAAGCAATTAAGTTTTCTTAAGGCCCTGGTGAAAGGAAATCAGAAGCTGTATTCCAAAGCCACGCGGGATGAGTATCAACTGGGATCAACCAGCAACATTGCACGGATTAAACAAAGTCTTGAAAGAAAGGAAATTATAAATACAGGGAATAGGGAGACTGTTTTCACCGATCCTATTTTCAGAGAATGGCTTCGCAGACGCTATTTTGCCGAAAGGTAAGCTTACAGATAAGCAGGAAATAGTGGGTAGGATCCTATGAAAACCGGCCAGGGTGTCCCGGTGACGAAAACAGGAAGATAATGGTCCGGGTATCCAAACTTCAGATATCCAGGACATTTTCCTGCCCTTTTTCACGACTAAAAAAGATGGAATGGGCATTGGTTTAAGCCTGTCCCGGCAGATAATGAACCTGCATGGCGGCACCCTGTCTGTAGAGAGTGTGCCGGGAGAAAGGACTGTATTCAGTCTGGTATTTATTAAATAGTCACCTTATTGATCACGAAAGAAATATGTATGAAATACTTCATCATCAATATTCAGACAATAATGAGCATATCCTTTTTTACTGATCAATTCAATAATAGGAGCTGGCAGGAAAGGTGTGATCAGTAAGAATATATCTTCCTGGCTGGTCTTTTCCAGGTTTTCCAATACTTCCTGCATTGGATTCTGTCCGGCATTAATCAGTGGAGTGGCATCAAACCTGACTTTAACTTGCTCCTCATTAAACCAGCCGGGTTCATCTTCATTGATCTCTGCCTGTATTCCTGTCTCGTCAAACAAGGCCTGGCCAACTTCCTGGCGCAGGGTATTAATGATCTCACTTAAAGATACATTTCCAAGAGCTGCAGCTTGTTGAAGGGTCGCCACCTTTCCCACCGTCCTGCGGAGTACCGGATTTTGCAGTTTTTTAAAGGCCGGTGCAAGATCCATCAATACAGGTTCAAGCCCCGGGTAGGTGTCGAGCAATTCGCCCACCCGGGTTTTAGGGGTGATCAATAATGCTGGTTGCTTTCCCATAACTATTTACTGGAATAACTTAATAACCGTTGCTCACCCTTTATCTTGCGGAGTTCGGTGATATCCTGAACAACTTCAAGGACACCAAGGTATTTATTGTTCTCATCCCGCAAAGCATAATATTCGATATATACAAAAATACCTTTCATCTCAAGCCAGAACGCAGCATCGTCATGTTTGCCACTTTTGAAGTCACTGACGATCTGTTCAACAATGGCAACGCTCTTGGGCGGATGGCATAATCTGACATCCCTTCCAATGACGGCCCGGTTGCGCTTAAATATCGGGTTTTTACCATGGGAAAAGAATTTCACCTTATCCTGGTTATCCACAAAGGTCAGTTCCACCGGCATGGTATTGAATATGGCGATCAGTTCATTGACCGAAAGCTTTCCGGTAGGCAGCTGTATCATCCCATCAGTTGCCCCGGAGACAGGAGAAACTTCGACACCTTCAGGTTTCCATTCAATTGGGGGATCATACAGGCAAAAACCAAATTCAATACTTTGCTGCGAGATCATGTACCATTCCTCATCCGTAAGTTTATCCATACACATGGGCAACAGGATCTCCTCCTCTTTCATGACCATATCCGAAATGGCCCCGGATGCCGGTTTTAAAACATATTCTATTAAGGTTCTTATTTCATCATTGGTGATCTCCCCTTTCGCCTCCAGTCCTTCCCGGGCCACCTTTAAAAGTTCCCGGGTTTCGTCATGCTTTCCCCACATTACTTTTGGCGGGCCGGTAATATTGTATTTCTCAAGGTAGGGGAAAAGCAGGTTCTCCTTTCTCTGGTAATGTTTTTCAACGTCCATCAGATTGTTGAAAAATGCCTTCAGCTGAATGAGATATGTCTCGATCTCCAGCTCCTCAGGAGAGTTGATCTTATCATAGAATTTGGTCAGGGTCCTGATCACCTTTAAAAGTTCCTTGTTTTCCTGCTTAAAAGTATCGACAGGATGTCCAGGCGGTACTGGCTTGGCTTCTGATTGGTCAATATGCCCTTCCAGGACCTGGGTATGAATATCACAAAATTTAAGGACTTCATCTTCAGGCAATCCTTCATTGATCAATTCCTGTTCCACCTGGACAACTTCATTATACGGGATGTTCTTAAGCAATTCAACCAGCCTTTTTCTGACTTCATTTGGGGCTTCCCCTTTATGGAGTTGCAGGATCATATGTTTAAGTAGTTCTTTGCGCGATGAGGAGTTATTTGTTATTTCATTCATATGGTATATGGTTTATCGGCAAAAATACAAAGAACTGGGAAAGTTTTGCTGGTTAGTCTGTAATCTTATTTCAGAATCCTTAGCAAGTGTGATTTTTCCTGATTTCTCCATCCTGCCTGAGATTCATATTTCACCATGTAAATTTTGAGGTCGGCCTGCGATTCATAATCAACGAAATAGAGTTTAATGTCAGCCTGGCTTTCATATTTTACTGTGTACCACAAACCATCTTCGTCAGCCTGTGATTCATAATCGACAAAGAACACTTTCAAATCACATTGCGACTCATATTCAACAATGTAAACTTTAATATCTGCCTGGGATACGTACTGGACCTTGAAGATTTTTTGGGACTGTACCGGAATCGCAAACAGCCATAATACAAGCACCGATAACAGAGATATTTTACACATGAGGTTTTATGTAGAAAAGCTCAATAATCAGACCAGAAAGGCAGTTTTTTCAAATTTTCACCGTGCCCGGTAGGAGAACCAGGCAGCTTTGTCCGGCAGAATACCCTTGCTTAAAAATAGCTGGATCCATCCCAGCAATGCGTACAGAGTTTTTCCTTGGGCAGGCCGATGGCTTCAACCAGGTCTCCAAGATCCTGGTAGATCAGAGAATCAATCCCGAGGTTTTTGGCAATCTGTTCAACCATTAACCTGTATTTTTCGCTGGTTGGATCAGCATATTCTTCAAAGTGCTTTTCTTCTCCTTCCAGTTGTTTTATTGCTTTACGGGATGCGAGCTCGAGGGTGGATCTGGATTGCGAGAAGTTAAGGAAATCACAGGCAAAGGTAAGGGGAGGACAGGCAATGCGCATATGTACTTCCCTGGCACCTGCCAGTCGAAGATCCTTGGTATTGTCTTTCAGCTGTGTTCCCCGGACAATTGAGTCGTCACAGAAAACAATGCGTCTTCCTTCAATCAGGGCCTTGTTCGGGATCAGCTTCATTTTAGCTACCAGGTCCCTCATCTCCTGGTTCTGAGGCATAAAACTCCTTGGCCAGGTGGGTGTATACTTGGTGTAAGGCCTCATATAAGGGATGCCTTTTTCATTTCCATATCCATAGGCATGGCCGACCCCGGAATCGGGTATGCCACTTACGATATCTGCTTCCACAGTATCACGGCGGGCAAGTGCTGCTCCGCAACGATACCTGCACTCATCAACATTGATCCCTTCATAATATGACGGAGGATATCCATAATAAACCCACAAGAAGGAACAGACCTGCATTTTCTCTTCAGCTGGTTTCAGGGTTGTGTATCCTTCGGCTGATATCTCAACGATTTCTCCAGGGCCAACAGTATACTCCATTTCGTATCCAGTATTTGGGAAAGCCGAGGTTTCTGAGGCTGCGGCATAGCCTCCTTCCTTTTTGCCTAATATTATTGGTGTTCTGCCCAATTTATCACGGGCAGCTATGATCCTGTCAGGGGTAAGGATAAGAAGGGAGCAGGAACCCTTGATTTTCCGGTATACATTTTTGATGCCTGAAACAAAATCCTCTTCCTCGCAGATCAGGTTGGCAACCATTTCTGTGGGATTAACATTGCCCTCAAAATTCTCAGTAAAATGGTTTTTCTTTTTTAAAAAACATTTTTCCAATTCTTCTATATTAACCAGACGGCTTACGGTAACAATGGCAAAACGGCCCATATGGGAATTGAATAATATGGGTTGGGGATCGGTATCAGAGATCACCCCCATGCCACTGTTTCCTTCGAGCTTTTCAATATCTATTTCAAATTTTGTCCTGAAATATCCATTTTCCAGGCTATGTATGGACCTTCTGAAGCCCTCAGTTGAATTATAGAAAACCAATCCGGCCCTTTTTGTACCCAGATGGGAGTGATAATCAGTACCGTAAAACACGTCGTTTACTGTATCCTGTTTTGAAATAGCCCCGAAAAATCCGCTCATTTTTGTGAAGGTGTTAGATGTCTTGAGGAAAGGTTAAATTTATACAAATTGGTGTAAAATCAAACACCTGGACAGGCTTAATTTTTTCTATTCATACTCATATTTCTGAACGCCCCGGAAATATCAAGCTACGTCTGGATTCTATGCTCAGGAGATTAAAAATAAAACCGGCTGCCCAGAGAAAATGAGTAAACGATAGGATCCGTTCGATGGCGAATCACCGGATAGACTGGACCGGTTTAAACCAACATTGACGCCTAAGGACACCTGGGCATTCAGGGGAATGCCCACAAGGAATAAAAACACCGCAATCAATATGATCAGGCGGGGGTAATTCATTAAGATCAGGTGGCCTAATACAATTCCACCTTGAATCTTTGTCCCCCAATAGAAGCCTCATACATCAATCCTCCCAGTGCCTGGGTAAAGACAAGCATGCCATCTTTAAATTTTGCATCTGCCGAAGCACCGGAAGCCAGCGCAACAGCTGATACCTGAGCAGCAAATTCAAAATCTTTTTCAACAAACCGGGTATATGCCGCCTCATTCTCAAAAAATATTACCTCAGCGTATTTTTGTCCACCCAGCTGGAGACCAATCGTAACCTGTGACATTTTTACATCTGCGACCGGCTCACCTCCCTTGAAAACGGTTCCTTTACCTCCTGCACCTCCGATCCCTATGCCACCCTTACCAATGCCAGGCAATACAGCGTATCCGTAAGTACTTTCAAATAATTTGCCAATATCAGGATCTTCTTTTTTGAAATCCTCTATGGTCTCCTTGGCCTTATCAACATCATTTTCCTGTGAAAATCCTGTCATTGTAAAAACCAGAAGCATGATGAATGTTATTCTTATTCTCATGATGTTTTAAGTTTAAATGGTTCCAAAATCTTATACAATATAATATATATAATCCAATTGTTCGGATTCAATCAGGTTATGGTTAAAGGATAATGGACAGGTACAGCGCAACCACGGGGACTGATATTGCATCTATAAATTGTAAATCAACCAATATTATAATAACTTGCATTTATAGTCCGTGAAATCATGAAAATCAATAAGTTACTCTTAACCTGCCTGGTGATATTTATTTCTGGAAGTTTTGTATTAAAAGCTCAAAGCACTTTTGACCCGGCTGTATACAAACAGTTTTTGGAAAACAACAAGACACTTACTGCCAGCCAGTTAATTAGTAACAATCCCATCAAGACAACCTACTACGAATCCCGGACTTATCCGGCGGAACTTAACAATATCCCATGGTTTGATTCAATCAACAGGGTATTCAAACTTACCTCTGCAGAAAAGGCCCTTGTAGAGAACAATTTCTTCATGGTTTCGGAACGGTTAAAATCTAATGCATGGGCCAATGCCTTTATTGAGATATATAACAATGACCTGCCTTTGTTTATCTCTTCTGATTTTGTACTGGGCACATTACACAATTCTTATGATGCCATATTACAAACCCTGGAATGGCAGTTCCTTGAACCCAATCTGATTGAGTTGCTGGATGCCATGTATGCTGCCTATCCAGCACTTTATACCAAATACAGTACTGATGGCAGACTTAGCAATGCACTGGAGGATGCGGACCTGTACATCTCCGTTGCCCGTTCACTGATCCATGAAAAGGAGTTTATCCCCCAATTCCATGGTCCGGAGAAATTCAATGATATCATGGATAAGATCGCAGCCGAACAAATGGTGTCCACAACCCTGTTTACAGCGGAGAGACCCCGAAAGCTTGATTTCAGCCAATTCACCCCCCGGGGGCATTACAATAAAGACATCTACACTCCTGGCGGGACAATTACCCTTGAAAAGTACTTCCGTACCATGATGTGGTTGGGAAGGATAGATTTCCTGCTGACCGCCCCCCCGGAAAATCCATGGGAACCGGACTGGACCGACGATGAACTCCGGCGGATGCAACTGGGCGCCATATTATTGAATGAATTGCTTAATTCAAGCGGTAATAAGAGCAACCTGGAAAAACATGAACAGGTGATCAGCTTTCTTGTGGGACCGGATGACAATATGACCCCGGTTGAACTTGAAGGATTAACAGGCGCAATGCTTTCCTCTCCTGCAGATCTTTTTACCCCTGCTATATTTGCATCCTTCAAGGATAGCCTGAATTCTTCAGATGATTACGGACAGAAGATCATGTCAAACTTTTTTTATGTGGATCCCTATTCGAGTGATCCGGGGCAATTACCTGTGTCTTTCAAACTGCTGGGGCAAAAATTCCTGATTGATTCTTATGTGTTGAGTGAAGTGGTTTACGACAGGATCATCGTAGACAATAAAAAAATTTACAGAGGATTACCGGATCCGCTGGATGTTATGGCAGTGATGGGAAACGAAGACGCTATATTCCTGCTGGTGGACGAGCTGGAAGAATACAAATATGCCTATAAGGTTTCTTCCCTGAAATACCTGGTGGATGCTTACGATGAGGACTTCTGGGAGCAGTCGCTATACAATACCTGGATGGCGGCTATAAGGGAGCTAAATCCACCAAGCTCTTCAGCTAACCTCCCTTATTTTATGCAAACCACTGCCTGGCATCAGGAAAAACTCAACACACAGCTGACTTCATGGGCCGAACTGAGGCATGATAATATCCTTTACGGTAAGCAGTCTTATACGGGAGGAACAGCCTGTTCCTACCCCTATACCTATATTGAACCTTATCCTGATTTCTATGCCAGGCTGCAGCTTTTCGCCGAGAATGCTGCAACCATCCTTACGGGGATATTTGATGGAGAAGACTTTCAGAGTAAAACCATGATCATTGATTATTATACCAGGTACGCAGAGATCATGGGGATTTTTGAAGAAATTGCCAAAAAAGAACTGGCCGGAGTTGCCATTAATGAGACGGAGATCACCTTCCTGAAAACAATGATCAATTCTTATATGGCATCCGGACCATCAGTTACCGGGTGGTTCAATGATTTTTTCTTCGATATCTACAAAGGATTATCCTGGGATTTTGTTGTGGCTGATGTACACACCCAGCCGACTGACCAGGCCGGGAATGTAGTCGGACATGTATTGCATGTAGGGAATGGCTATATCAACAAAGGCGTTTTCCTGGCTCCCAATCCCACAAACCCCGAACAGCTTATGGCTTTTGCCGGACCTGTTTCCTCCTTTCATTATGAGGTGACCAGTAATTTCAAGCGGCTTACGGATCAGGAATGGGAGCAAAAATTTATGTGGGATGGGGGAGTGGACCTACCGGCAAGACCAGACTGGATCAGGAGTTACATAGCCGGACCCGATGGGGAAACCAGGTCAGATGGCAGGAAACTCAAGGGTGATGTGTATACAGGTACAGGTACGAATCCCGCTGAGGCAATGAAAGACCTGGATTACCTGCTGGCCTTTCCCAATCCAGCAAATGATGAGCTGCATCTGCGCTTTGTATTAAACACCAAACAGGAAGTTTATGTTGAGGTCTACGATACCAAGGGTCGGTTAATCTCTCAATCTAATCATGGATTAATGGTCCCGGCTGAGCATGATATTCCCATCGACCTGTCTCAATGGGAAAAAGGCTTGTACTTCCTGAAATTCAGGGCCGGCAGCCATCAGATCTCAAAAAAGATCATCGTAAACTAAAACCTTACTCATACCGGAGAGAATCTGCCGGGTTTGTCCTGGCCGTACGGATGGTCTGGTATATGATAGTACCAAGACTGATCAGTAGAACCAGGATTACAGAAAGTATGTAGATCCAGTAATCAATGGAGGTTTTACTGGCAAAATTTTCCAGCCATTTTGTGGCAAAATACCATGATGTGGGCAAAGCCAGCAAAGAGGCAATGAGGATCCAGACCGGATATTCCCTGATCAGGAGAACGACGATTTTGCCAACTTCAGCCCCCATGGCCTTTCGGATACCGATTTCCCTGGTGCGCCTGACCGAAGTGAAGAGGATCAATCCAAACAGGCCCATTACCGAAATCAGGATGGCCAGGATAGTAAAATAGATGAACAGATTCCCCATCTTTTGATCTTCCCTGTAGAGATCATCATAGAATTCCTCCTGGAATAAATAATCAAAAGGGAAATCCGGATACAGGTCATTCCATTTGTTGCTGATGGTTTCCAGTGTATTATCCTGATCCGATCCCTGTGTCCGGATACATAAATACCGGCTGTTAATGGGATTGTTGAAAATAAGGAGAGATTCGACGGGTGTGTGGACTGAAGCATAGTTGAAATCATCCACCACGCCGATTACAGAAAATTCTTTCTCAACCCCCCTGACCGACATGGTCACCTTCTTCCCCAGTGGATCTTCCCAATCAGCCTGTTTCATCATGGCTGTATTGATAACTAATGCCAGGCTGTCAGCCCTGCTCCCGCTCCTGAAATTCCTACCCATTACAAGGCGGGTATCCATCATTTCCAGATAATCGGGATCAACCGAGATATAGTGTAGCATCCACATATCATTCCGGCCAAAATTCTCAACATAAAAACCCCTTCTACCCTGGAAATTGCCCAGGTAATGCGATGACGCAGAGACTCCCTTCACCCCTGGGATATTATTCATCTCATTTTTAAGGGTTTCAAAATGCTTATTCATCCGTTCACTTCTCATAGGGATAACCAGGAGTTGATCCTTGTTGATGCCAATATCTGTTTTCCTGATAAGCTGTAATTGTTTATATATAAGGACAGTATTGAATATAAGGAAAAGGGTGATCGCCAGTTGGCCAATTATCAGGATATTTCTGAAATGAGACCTGTGGGAGGATTTCCTGACAAGGTTTTTCATGATCCACAGGGGTTTGATACGCGACAGATATACTGCCGGGTAGATCCCTGAAAAAAATCCGGTTAGCACTGAAAGGGCAATCAATAAAAGGTAAAAGATAAACCTGGAACGGATGCTCATGACCCGGTTTATCCCGCTGAAATTATAGAACCATGGAAGGAGCAGTTCAATAAATAAGGAGGCCAGTAATATACTGATCAGGGCAAAAAATATGGATTCGGAGATAAACTGGACAAATAATCTTCTGCTACTGGCCCCACAGGTTTTCCAGATGCCGATCTCCATGGACCTGGCAGTTGACCTGGCGGTAGAAAGGTTAACGAAATTGATACATGCGATGAGGAGAATGAGTAAGCTGATAGCAGAGAAAATATTAACACTCGCCTGGCTTCCATTTGGACTTAACTCATGAACAAGCGCTGAATGGAGATGTATATTCCGGACAGGTTGAGTAAACATTTCAAAATAAGAACCTGATTCACGCATGCCTTCACCCATACGCTCTTCAATGATCTCTGCGATCATGGTATCGACCTCTGCTAAATTGGCACCAGGTTCAAGCTTTATATAATTGTAGGTCACAAATGCGAATACCGTGGTCAAGAGGTTCTGGTAAACAGACTGTTCAAGCAAGGTATTGAATGAGGCAAGAATATCAATATCCAGGTGTGAATTATGTACCGGATCAGCAATCACACCTGTAACAGTGTAATCCTGGTTGTTATTCCAGTTGATCACCTGTCCGATGGGATTCTCATCACCAAAGAATTTTCTTGCACCGCTCTGAGTCAGGACCATGGAGTAAGGTGCCTTGAACATCTCCTCAGGATTACCAAGCAGGATCTGACAGGAAAAAAATTCCAGAAAGAAAGAATCCACATAAATGATATTGTCTTCGTAAAAGTGGTTTTCATCCTTTTTCAGCAGAGCCGACCTGGGCAGCTTGTAAAAAGTGGTGGAATGTATGACCTCGGGAATATCTTCCCGGAGAATATTACCGAATGGCCCACCGATAACAGCAGATTCAAATGAGAAACCAGACATTTCGCCTTTCATGGCCAGGCGATACATGTTGTCGGCATCACTAAAATGACGGTCATAGCTGGTCTCGTTGATCACATAAAGCCGGATCAGGACAAAACAGGCCAGTCCGGTTGCAAGCCCGAGTAAATTAATAGCAGTGAAGGTCCGGTTCCGGGAAAATTGACGGAGGAAGATCTTCAGGTAATTTAACAGCATAGGGGATCTTTCTACTCATAATACAATTACGAATATACAAAATAGCTGACTGATCAATAAGGGACAATAATCTAGATTATTCCGGGGGATCCGATCCGGCAGAACCATCGGTTAATTGCCGGGGATGATCTTCCTGCCCGGATGGATCATCCTCTTTTTTCTTCCTTTTAAATGCCGAGGGGATCAGAGAGAAATTGATCCCGTACTGTTTGGCCAGCAGTTCGAGCCCGATCAAAGAAATCACCCCCCCTGGCAGGATAACAGCAGTAACGAAAATGGAAAAACGTCCGACATCCTTTAATTGCTGGACCGCTGCCTTTACCTCTTCCTTACTTGGGGGATCTGTCCGTTCATTTAGATTCAGCTTATGTTCCAGCAGACGAAAGAAAGAACTGGCCATCTCCCGGGTTTCTTCTGCTTCCTTGTCAACGCCTTTCAGGACCTTATCGATGTGGAATTTGGCCTTCCTGGCATAGCGATTGGCGAAGATCTTCTGCTCGGGGGTGACCCCGTTTCTTAAAAGATCTTCCAGTTCTTCAAACCAGTTTTTTATCATGCCAGTGTGATTTTAAAAGATTGGCACCTGCTTTTTTATACTTTCTCCCAGTGAGATAATAGTTTCTGTTCTGCTCACTCCGTCTACGGGTTGCAATTTTTCGTTGATTACCTCACGAAGATGATCCGTATTTTTACAGATCACTTTAGCAAATATACTGTATTCTCCAGTTGTATAATGGGCCTCCACGATTTCAGGAATATTATCAACCTGATCGATTACTTCTTTATATACGGATCCTTTGATCAGGTAAATACCCACAAAGGCTGTCATATCATAACCGATTTTCGCAGGATCCAGGATGAGGGTGGCCCCCTTTACAATCCCGAGCCTTTCCATTCTTTTCATCCTGACGTGAATGGTTCCTGCAGACACGATAAGCCTTTTGGCAATATCCGTATAGGGGATCTTGGCATCTTTCATTAAAATCTCCAGTATTTCCCTGTCCAGTTTATCAATTTCATAAATTTTTTTCATCCTTCAGTTCCGATATTATGAATATGACAACAAAAATATTAAATCATTACAAAATATGCAATAATAATTAAAAAACATTACGAATATAACAATTTTTTAATCTTCTGCGTATATTTGTAATGTCATTGAGACACAAACACTGTAGGGTGGTGAAACTGGCAGACACACCCTCCTGTCTCGGGGGCGGAGAGATTGGGAAAAATCATTTGGCTAACCACTCCGTGAAGGTTCGAATCCTTCCCCTACAGCAAACAACCTCTCTTCATCAGAAGGGAGGTTTTTTTATAGGGGGATATTAAAGCGCTGCTGCATATTCCGTTTCGCGAAACACGCCAGGCAGCTTATTTAATATCCCCCGGTAAAAAATCCCCCCACCATGATTCATTCAATGGCTTATCCAATATTCTATTACAGACTGTAATAGAAAAATGAATAGTCTTTGAGGCAAGTATCAGCGGGATTTGTTACCGGAGATCTTATAGTAGACAGCAAAACTAAGTACATGGCTGTACTGTCCCTGGTTCAGCAGATAACTTTGTCCGCTGGGATGGTCCCTGATGGGGATAATGGAATAATTGAAACGTGCGGAGAATGTAAGTACGTCCCAGAAAGTATATCCGATACCGGCTATGGCGCTCATGGTAAAGTTATGGAAGTAGGATTCTCTATCAGGGAGTTCACCATATGCATCAGATTCCTTTGACGAGATCAGGAATTCAGGTCCGATACCAAGTTCAAAAATGACTTTTTCATTATATATATATTGAGCCATGATCGGGATGTCAATATAATGGAGGGCGGCTTTGTAGTAGGTAGGATCATCAGGTTTGTTGGTATGAAGTGATCCTTTCTGAACATATCGCAATTCCATCTGTCCGGCTACGGTATAGGTGAACAATCTTTGAACCCATGCACCTGCCAGGATTCCGACTTTATTGTAACCGCTGTAAGAATCCCCATCAATCTGGCTGGCCGTCAATCCACCCAGGATCCCGCCCTCGAATTGTTGTGAATAGGCATATCCTGTACAGAAAAGGAATATAATAATGTATGTGAAACGCCTCATATTGAAAAATTTTCAGGTTTAGTCGATAAATCTATTCAGCAGTTTTTCTTTGAGTACAGGTAAACCGGAACTGGCTTTTTCCTTAATGAAATCTACTTCACGGTGGCGCGGAACAGGTATCTCATTGGGGTCTATCAGGTAAATGGGTACGCCAACGGGCACATAATCTACCAGTCCCGCTGCAGGATAAACCAGAAGTGAGGTGCCGATGACGGCAAATGCATCTGCCGTCTGGGTAATTTCAACGGCGTCCTCGATCAGTGGAACTGATTCACCGAACCATACTATATGCGGCCTTAACTGGGATCCCTTTTCACAGGTATCTCCTTTTTTCAGTTCCCAGTCATCCAGTTCATAGACCAGGGAAGGGTCCTGGGTGCTTCTCACCTTTTTCAATTCCCCGTGCAGGTGGAGTACCTTAGTGCTCCCTGCCCGTTCGTGCAGGTCATCAACATTCTGGGTGATGATCTCCACATCAAAATGTTGCTCCAGTTCAGCCACTCCCGTATGCCCGGCATTGGGCTTTGCCTCCAGCAGCTTCTTTCGTCTCTCATTATAGAATCTGAGTACCAGGTCCATATCATTTTCCCATGCCTGGGGACTGGCCACTTCGTGTACATCATATTCCTCCCATAGTCCCCCCATCTCCCGGAAAGTACGGATACCACTTTCGGCACTAATGCCCGAACCTGTTAGAACTACAAGCTTCTTCATTTTTTCCACAAGATACAAAAAACCTCCTCGTATGATATTTATACAATGGGGGAATAAAGTTATTGCCAAGTTAAGCCTTGAAATACATATTCGTTTTTTAATTTAGCGGTATGATCGACAGGGATACCATTGACCGGATTTTTGATACTGCAGATATTGTTGAGGTGATTTCAGATTTTGTTTCTCTGAAGAGATCCGGACAGAATTTTAAGGGATTGAGCCCTTTTACCAATGAGAAGACACCATCTTTCCTGGTCTCTCCGGCCAAGGGGATTTTCAAGGATTTCTCCTCGGGCAAGGGAGGGAATGTGGTCGGTTTTCTTATGGAGCATGAAAAGCTGACCTACCCTGAAGCTCTTCGCTACCTGGCCAAAAAATACAATATAGAGATCACTGAGCAGGAACCAACCCCCGAGGAGATCCAGCAACGCAATGAAAGGGAAAGCCTGCTGATTATTACAGGATGGGCCCAGAAGTATTTTACCAATATCCTGCAAAACACCCCGGAAGGGCAATCTGTTGGGATGGCCTATTTCAGGGAACGCGGGTTCCATGACGATATTATCCGGAAGTTCCAGCTGGGTTATAGTCCGGAACAAAAAAATGCCCTTACCAATGAAGCCCTGAAGGAAGGCTATAAACTGGATTACCTGGTGAAGACCGGACTTACCATTCAGAAGGACGATTATAAGGTCGACCGTTTCCGGGGAAGGATCATCTTTCCGATACACGGGTTGACCGGGAATGTCATTGGATTCGGAGGCAGGATCCTGAGATCGGATGATAAAATGGCCAAGTACCTGAATTCTCCGGAATCTGATATTTACCAGAAAAGCCGGATTCTGTACGGATTGTACCATGCTAAACAGGCCATCGTAAAACAGGAAAAGTGTTTCCTGGTTGAGGGTTATACAGATGTCCTTGGCCTGCACCAGGCCGGGATTGAAAATGTGGTGGCATCATCAGGTACATCACTGACAACTGAGCAGATCAGGCTGATCAAGCGATTTACCAACAATGTTACCATCATCTATGACGGTGATGAGGCAGGAATAAAGGCCTCGCTGCGCGGGATTGACATGGTCCTTGAAGAAGGGCTCAACATCAAGGTGGTTCCCTTGCCGGAAGGGGAGGATCCCGACTCATACTCCAAACAATTAAGCGCCACAGAATTCCAGCAATTTATAAAGGAGAGCGAGAAGGATTTTATTTCCTTCAAGACCCGGCTCCTAATGAAGGATACGGAACAGGATCCGGTCGGGAAAGCTGGATTGATCAATGATGTCATCAGGTCTATCTCGGTCATCCCCGATACGGTCATGCGATCAGTGTATATCAAAGAGAGTGCACGGATGCTGGACACAGAAGAAAGGATACTGTACTCACAGGTTTACCGGTTGCGGAAGAAAAAAGCGGAGGACCGGTACAATAAGGAATCCCGGCAGGAGGAAATTCGCATCCAATCCACCCCGCTTCCCTCTTTCATAAAGGAAATATTCGGTGAATTACAGGAAAAACTGCTGGTCAGATTCCTCCTCCAGTATGGCAATGAGCGGCTGTATGAAATCCAGGATGAACATGCAGGGAATGAGTACATTTCAGTGGCGGAGTATGTGGTCAATGAAATACTCAACGATGAGCTGGAATTTAAAAACCTTTTGTACAGGCAGATTTTTGAAGAGGTGAATAACATCATCCAAAAAGGGGAAGTCATAGAGATCAAACATTTTGTACATCATGAAAATCCTTCAATCAGCCAGCTGGCAGTTGATCTGTTGAGTTCTCCATACAACCTCAGCAAGGTACACAGTCGCAAGGGTGCCACAGTAGAAACAGAAGATATGCTATTGAAGAAAAATGTTCCCAAAGCCCTTATTGAATACAAGCGGAAGATCCTGGAGGTTGCCCAGCGTGAAAAAGAAGAGCAGATCCGGGAGGTCCAGCAAGTTAACAATGATGACCTGGAGGCAGTGAATCCACTGATGCAGCAGTATATCACCATTACCTCCCTGATCAATACCATCTCCAAGGAAAGGGGCTGGGTTATCCTGAAATAATTTAATTAAAGACTTTCAGTGCCACCGCGAGGGTTACTATACTGACCCGGACATTTTCCAGGGAGAGGATAGCAGTCGCGCACGCATCGAGTGTAGCCCCGGTTGTAACTACATCATCAACAAGAATGATATGTTTGCCACACAATTTTCCAGGTTCTTTTACCTTGAATATTCCATCCACATTAGACCAGCGATCAATACGGGACCTGTCGGTCTGGGTCAGTGAAACAGATAAACGGATCAAATGACCGCTACACCAGGGAATCCCAAGGCTTTCTGAAATTCCTTCAGCAATCGGATGACACTGGTTGTAGCCACGTTGCCTGTATTTCTTTTTATGCAGTGGGACCGGCAATATAATATCAGCAGATGAAAAAGTTGATCCTACCAGTTCGATTCCCCCCAGCCTTCCCATTTCCCTGCCAATATCCTGCCTGTCCTTGTATTTAAGCTCATGAATGAGCCTCTGGAAGCGGCTACCCTTCTGGTACTGGAATAAAGCTGTTGCATTTTCCACATATATCCTTCCCCAGAATAACCGGGCTACAGGATTTTCCGAATAGGATAAGTACCGTGTTCGAGGAAGCTCATACATGCAACCCGTGCATATGATCCGTTCATTTTTCAATAGCACAGCTCCACAGACAGGACAGAGGACCGGCATCAAAAGGTTGATAAAGTCCCTTATCATCATGCTTTTTTCATTTAATGTCTGAAGGGCCGGATTCTCGAAATATTTGTACTTGTGTTTGAAACAAGGTGACTGAAATTCCGTATAATTATGAATTCAAACCATACTATGATGCGAATCTTCCTGTTTTTAACACTTTTTTCAATCAATGCTATCTCAGTTGTGGCCCAGGATACTGCCGAAGACAAATCCTGGTTGCTAAACCCTGAGGGATTCTACCTGGGTATTAAATCTGCGGATGTTCCACTGATCATTGATGCACGGACATGGAAGGAATACCGAAAAGACAGATTACACGGGGCCATACTAACAGAATCCTCTACAAGCCTTAAATTGGTCGTTGACAGCCTCGATATGGAACAGCCAATATTTGTATACTGTGATGATAATCAGCGGAGTACAGCGGCCTGTTCCTTTTTAAGGGATTGGGGATACAACAATGTAACTGAGCTTGCAGGTGGGATGATTGCCTGGAAACTGGCTGCGTATGAGATTGATATAGAGAAGATAAAGAAAATGGACTTATAAGCTATCCATTCACGTCTTCAAATTCAGGGTCACCTCCTGTCTTTTCCTCCCGTTCAGAATCATTTTCCTTCCCGGAATCAGGTTCAGCCGTTGCCTGCGGTTCCGGTTTTTTCTTTGAGGATCTGCGTGACCAGCCCGGAAGGGAGAATAATATTCCCGCCAACGCTCCAAAGGTAAAAGTAAGGATCAGAACCAGCACCATAGAGGTTCTGATGCTCCAAAACCAGAGTTTGATTTCCACCTCACCGCTGTTCTGAAGGGCAAAAACGGCAATCAACACTGTGAAGATCAGTAAAAATATAAGTGTACGTTGCATTCATTAAAGATAAACAAAAACAGAAAAGGTTGACAGGTTTTGGGCAAAGTCACCAGGGAAAAACCAATTCCAGGCATTATTATTGTGGGATTCCTGGTGATACCAGATTATTTTTTGTGCACTACCTGGCCCTCTTCATCTGCCTTTTACCTGCATTCCTTATAAGTTGCAGTAAGGAACCGGGGGAAGATGTTTTCGTACCATATAAATGGGAAACTGCCTCACCGGCATCTGTAGGTATGAGTAAACAGCTACTGGACTCTGCCTTTATTGTTGCCGCAGGAAAGGAATATATCGATGCCTTGCTGGTTATTAAAGATGGGAAAATTGTAGGGGAGGAGTATTATAACGGATTTACACAGGATCATCCACACAATGTCATGTCCGTATCCAAAAGCATGTTATCAGCCATTGCAGGGGTTGCTTTACAAAAAGGGTATATAGATAAACTTGACAGTAAAATGCTGGACTATCTTCCTGATTATATCTATGAGGGCATGGACCAGCGTAAACACGATATTACAATCAGGCACCTGCTGAACATGAGAATGGGAATAGAGCGAGAATCTGCAGACAATTATGGTGTTTATATGGAACTCTATAATTCAGATAACTGGATTGAGAAGACCATTGAATACCCTTTGATATTTGATCCAGGTGAAAGTATGAGGTACAATACCTTTATCACCCACATTCTTTCCGGTATAATTACTGAGGCAACCGGTATGAGTACACATGAGTTTGCATTTAATAACCTTTTCAAACCCATGGGCATTGATATCGATTTCTGGGAGCAGGATCCTCAGGGTATTTATTTTGGAGGGAACTCCATGCATATCACTCCCAGGGAGATGGCTGCTTTCGGCTACCTGTATTTAAATGATGGCATGCTGAATGGGAAGCAAATCATTTCCAGGGACTGGGTCTTATTTTCCAGGTCTCCAAGCACTGATTTGGCCCATCCCAATGAATGGGGAAGCATGAAAAATTATAATTATGCCTACCTCTGGTGGCTTGGGCAGTTTAATCAATATGATTGCTTCATGGCCATCGGGTATGGAGGACAATTCCTTTTTGTTTTCCCGGTTCCGGATCTGATAGTCGTTTCCACGGCCGAAAACGATATCCCTCCGGAAGCAACCACCGAACAGGAATGGGCCATCCATGACCTGCTGACCCGCTATATCCTGCCGTCCCTGAGTTCTCGATAAAAAAATGGCTGTTTAGTTATTCCGCCAATGCAGTTTCGTTACCATTATTATCTTGGCGAAGCTTGATAAAGTTAATCAGCCTTAGCTGCACCAGGGTTGTCAGCCTGTACATCACCGGGACGATCAACAGGGTCAAGATGGTGGAAAAAGTCAATCCAAAAATAACCGTCCATGCCATGGGTCCCCAGAACAACACCTGTGGTCCGCCGAAATATATGTTGGGCGAAAAGCTTGAAAACAATCCCTGGAAATCAATGTTCAGTCCCACAGCCAGTGGCAGAAGTCCCAGTATCGTCGTAATAGCAGTCAGTAATACCGGCCTGAGCCTGGTCTTTCCTCCTTCAATGATACATTTGTTGGCAATATCAATGGGCAGAAATGTGTCCGGTCCCATTCCCATGTCCTTCCGCTTGCGTGCCTTAAGCAATTCAATATAATCTATCAACACAATGGCATTGTTGACCACGATCCCGGCCAGTGAAACAATCCCGATCCCGGTCATGACCACTACAAAATCCATTCTAAACGTGGAGATTCCTCCAAAAACCCCGATGGTACTGAACAGTATGCTTACCAGGATAATGGCCGGCCTGATGATGGAATTAAACTGGGAAACCAGGATCAGCAGGATCAATGCCAGGGCAATCAACATAGCCCTTCCAAGGAAAGCCATTGATTCTTCCTGCTCCTGTTGTTCCCCTGTAAAGGCAAATGTATACCCTTCAGGAAGTTTAAAATTGCCAAGTGAAGCAGCTATCTGCGCATTGATTTCGGTGCCATTGTATCCCTCAATGATGTTGGAGTATACCATGATTACCCTGTCCATATTCTTACGGCGTACTGATCCATAGGTAGTACTGTAGGTAAAGTCTGCTACAGATGAGATGGGTACCTGGATATTTCGCCCATCCTCGCTGAATGTAATTTTCTGGTTCATCAGGGCAGGCACATCGTACCTGTATTTTTCCTGAAGGCGAAGCTGCATGGGATATTCGTCTTCCCCTACCTTGAAATCAGAGATCTCCTTGCCAAATAGTGATGTGCGGAGGGTACTGGCTATTTGCATGGTTGATACCCCATACCTCCTGGCCTTTTCCCTGTCGATGTTTACCAGCAGTTCTGGTTTTCCTACGGTGAGATTTATTTTCAAACCCTCAATTCCGTCGATACCGGCCCTATCTATAAAGGTCATCATGGAATCAGCCAGGTATATGAGTTCATTAAATTCCTGACCAACAATCTCAATATTAATGGGTTTTCCTGCCGGAGGTCCCATTGCATCCTTCTCAACAGAGAGCTGGACACCGGGATATTTCCCGATCAATGCTTCAGAGATCTCCCGCATGATGGCCCTTGTATCACGCTTTTTACGGTACTCATAATCAACAAATGTTACCGTTGTCAATGCTTTGTGCGGAGTATCTCCAACACTCATATTGCTGAGATCCTCTTCACCACCTTTCCCCACTGTGGTGAGGACTGATTTAACGATATCCTGGTAAGGTTCAATCAGGGCGAATACATCCTCTTCCAGTTGTTCTTTCATGAACCTGTCTGTCTCGGAGATATCTGTTCCGATCGGGAATTCAGCAATAACGTTAATATAATTGGGGGCATTGACCGGGAAGAAATTGACCTGGGGTGAACGTATCCCAAAAAGGATAAGTGTGAAAAAAAGCAAGGCGATGGTCCCAATGAAAAACCACAGCGGTCTTCTTTTAGTGAGGGCAAATATCAGCGTTCTGGTATAGATCTTCTCCAGCCACACCAGGAATACCCGCTGGAACCATAGCTCTGCCTTGTGAAAGATCAGCAGGTTCAATATGCCAATGATGGCAAATAATGCCAGGAGATTGGCAAAAAAGGTTGATTTCATCAGGTAGAAAGGAATGGTAATGCCAAGCATGATAAAAGCAATAGTATACCCTTTTTTCTTATTGGGTGTGCTATCATATTCAGAACCACCAACACGTATAAAAGTCGCAGAAAACACCGGAATAATTACAAGTGCTACAAAGAGCGAAGAGGTCAATACAATGATCAATGTAATCGGCAGGGCTTTCATGAATTCTCCTGTCATTCCTCCCCAGAAAGCAAGGGGAACAAAGGCCGCGAGTGTGGTCGCCGTGGAGGCGATGATGGGCACCGCTATCTCCCCGACGGCCTGTTTGGCTGCCTCGAAAGGTTTATATCCCCGGCTTACAAACCGGTATATATTCTCCACGACAACGATCCCATTATCCACCAACATCCCCAATGCGAGAATAAGCGAGAAAAGAACCATCATATTCAGCTTGTACCCGATCATGTTCAGGATCACAAATGAAGTAAACATAGACATCGGAATGGCCAGTCCCACAAAGAGTGCATTCCTGGTTCCAAGGAAATAGAACAACACCAGGACTACGAAGATCACACCCATGATCATGCTGTTCTCAAGGTTGTGCAGCTGAACCCGTACCATATCCGACTGGTCATTGGTCAGGGTGAGGTTCAGATCAGCAGGGATACGGCCTGATTCCTTGGCATGGTCAAGGGTTTCAAAGATCTGATCAGTAGCGGCCAGCAGGTTTTCCCCTCCTTTTTTAATCACCTGCACAGATACAACCGGATGCCTGTCAAGCCGGGCATAAGAATCCGGGTCTGCATAGCCGTCTATCACGTCGGCCACATCTTTCAGATATACGATCCTGCCAAATTCCCTTTTAATGATGATGTCTTCGATCTCTTTCATGGATTTGAATTCACCAATGGTCCGGATGGACCTCCGGGCAGATCCCAGTTTTATTTCCCCGCCCGAGATAGAAACATTCTCAGCAGTCACTGCCATTTCAATGTCAAAGAATGACAATTCCAATGCCTCCATTTTATGCAGGTCCACATTGATCAGGATCTCCCGTTCATTCAATCCCTCCAGCTCTACTTTTGAAATTTCACTTATGCTTTCTATCTCATCCTCCAGATATTCAGCATAGTCCCTCAGCTCTTCCAGGCTGAAATCCCCTGATAGGTTGATGTTGATGATGGGGAATTCCGAAAGGTCAATATCCATGACCAGTGGATCAAACATCAGGTCATTTGGCAATTCACTCTTGGCCTTGTCAACAGCATCCTTAACATCTGTAAGGGCATCATCAATATCCACATCCGTATTGAATTCAACAAAGATCATGGATGCATCCTGGGCAGAAGTAGAGGACAACTCCTTGATCCCGTTGATCCCATCGATCTCCTTTTCAAGGGGTCTGGTGATAAGGTTTTCAATATCGATAGGTGCATTACCCGGATAGGTGGTCTGCACCAATATGGTCGGAATAACTATATCGGGGAATAGCTCTTTGGGAAGGCCTTTATAGGAAATCCCTCCAAAGAGGAGGATGATAAATGCCAGGAGGAAAACAGTATTCCTGTTTTTCAGTGCCAGGGTGGTAAGTTTAAATTCCCTGATAACGCTGTCTTTGATTTCTTTTGCACTCATTTTGATAGATGGTTTAATCTTTACCAGGGTTTATTTTACGGAAATAGTGACACCGTCCGATACCTGTGCAAATCCTTTTACAATTACTTCCTCCCCCTGGGAAACTCCTTCTTTGATCATGGTTTGATCCTTGTATGAGAGTCCCGTTTCAACATAGCGTTTTCTGGCTTTGAGCTCACCCTCTTCCCGGGTGGCTACATACAGATAGCTCCCTTTGATATCCTGCTTGATGGCTACCGAAGGGACCACAAACGCAGAAGCGGTCATGAAATCATTCACCTGTATGATTGAGTACATATTTGGTTTCAGGTTTTTTTGCCGGTTGTTGATCTTCATCTCAATGCGGAATGTCCTGCTTGCATTATCAATGACATTCCCGACCCGGTGGATGGGAACCTTTACGTTAAGTCCTTCCACATCAGGGAAAGTAACAATTACCATATCTCCCCTTTTAATACTGGTCAGGTAGCGTTCAGATATATTGCCATAAAGTTTCAGGTTATTCAGACTTACCATCTGGATTACCTGCATACCCGGCGCAGTCAGTTCCCCTTCTTTCAGCATGATGGTTTCTACAACACCGGAAAAAGGAGCCTTTACCCGGGCCATATCTAGCTGTGCCTCAAGTGTGACCAGCCTTGCTTCTGCCTGTTCTTTCACGTTTTTAGCTTCCAGGTATTGCATTTCAGATCCTATCTTTTGGTCCCAGAGTTCTTGTTGTTTTTCAAATAGTTTGTTCGCCAGTTCGAGGCCGGTTTTTACCTCCTGGATACTGCTTTCAGTAATACTTGTATTTAAGGAAAGCAGGAGCTGGCCTTTATTTGCATACTGTCCTTCTATTACGTAGATCTTGTCAATCTGTCCGTTCATTTCCGGGCTGATAAAAGCATCTTCTTCAGCTTCCAGCTTGCCGGTGATCTCAATATAATGTTCAAATGGTTGAGGATCCATTGTCTTGACAGAAACAGGTACGAGGAATGCAGCCGACTCTTCACCTGGATTCTGAGCCAATTGCTCTTCCAGGCTGGCGATCTGGTCATTTAACTCACGGACCTGGTCCTTTTTTTTCTTTAGTTGTTGTTCTAACATTTCCGGACTGTTCATATTGCAGGCAGATGCCAGAACAACCATGCTTGTAACGATCAGTAGTGTTTTCATTTCCCTTATATAAGTTTTCAGGTTTGTTTTCATTTAAATATTTCCCAATGCTTTGTCTAATGCAAGTTTTGTATTCAGTAATTCAACCATGGCCTGGATTATGCCTGTCTGTGCCCCTGTTAATTGTTCGGTGGCAATGGTTAATTCCAGGCTGCTTACCATTCCTTCTTGATATTTGATGCTTGTCCGGTCATAAATTTTCTGGGCCAGTTCTATATTGTTCTTTTCATTCAGGTATTTCTGGTAGGCTGTCCTGAAGTCAATCCTGGCCTGTTGTACCTGCAGCTCAAGAGCATTGGCAAGGTCCTGCTTTGAATTCTGCGTTTTTTCAAGGTCAATCCTGGCCTGTCCGATCCTTGATTTTCGCATGCCCGAACTGAAAACAGGTATGCTCAGGTTAACGCCAAGCATGGTCGCAGGATACCAATCCCCTTCTGAACCGAAAAAGTTGAATTCATTCCTCATGGCCATTTGTTGGTGGGAGAGGTAGGCTGTCAATGTTGGCAGGTATTCAAATTTGAATCTTTTAAGGTTTATGGCGTTCAGTTTTTCCTGTGTGTCAAGAATCCTGTAATCATAATGCCTGTTTACGTTAAATTCCTGCTCAATGAGATCCTGGCTGAGTCCAGTTATAATCTCGGGAAGGGTTTCCGTGATGGTGATGTTTGAATCCAGTCCATATCCCATATTGTATACCAGGAAACGGTAAGAGACATCCACCATCTGTTTGGCAGCAATGTATTCATTTTCAATGTTGGAAGCGGCAATTTGCAACTGGTCAACATCTGTTTCCTCAAGGAAACCGGTTTCATACATAGCCCTTGTTTCTTCCAGCCTGGAGTTCATAGATTCCAGGTTCCTGGCGAAAGCATCCCTTCCCGCTTCTGCCAGAAGTATGGAATAATAACTCTGGGCTACTGCTTCCTTGATATCAGCTTCGGATTTATCAAGGGTTTTATTCATCAGTTCCTTATAGGTGCTGGCACCCTGTAAAGCTGCTATCCACGGACCATTAAAGAGCATTTGGTTGGCAATGATGCTGGCACTGGCATTGTGCTGAGTCCCGAATTTCACTGGCACATATGTCCCCGGTTCTCCTCCCATGAATTCAGCAGGGATCAGTGTGGTCATCAGCTGGAGATTATTTGTATAGGCAAGATCCCCTGAGACCTGTGGCAGTCCCATGGCCAAATTTTCCCGTATAAGTTGCCTGGCAGATTCGAGATCCAGCCTTGAATTTTCAACGTTGAGGTTATTCTCTATGGCATATGCCTGTGCTTCAGCTAATGTGAAGGTTGTTTTCTTGGGTTCTATGGCTATGCTTTGTGCTCCTGCAGGTAAAGCAGTTAAAAAAAGCACAGCGCTTATCAATATGGCAGAGAATTTCATTTTCATCATATTCATTATAAACCTATGTGTTTCTAAAATGTTCAATATAAATGCAATAAGGTTATCTTAATGTTCCTTTAAAGTTTCCAGTTTTGCATATTTTTTCGAAATACCTTAAGTCCCTCTTCTGTCGCAAGTCCATGTATGTGGTAGACGAAAACCTCCCTGAAAAATTTTGAAGAATGCATTTCTTCCTCATCAAAAATCTCAGTCGTTTGCAGGTTCTCGATTCTCAGCAGGTGGAGTTTTGCTATGATCTTTTCATCAAGTTCTTCGCGATACAGCCCTTCATTTTTCCCTTTCCTGATATTTGCGATCATTGACTCATACATTAATTTCCTGCGGGCTGACATGAGGCTGCTGTAGATATCGGGATAGTATTTTTTCAGATCGTATTCATAGGCAGGACTGTGATCCTTCATCAGGCTGTTGACATGCTGGCTCACCTCAATTAACTCTTCAATGGCGTTAAGCTCTGTACCTTCCTTTTTCTTCATGTTGCTGAAATTACACTGGCGCACATGCTCAACAACCATTTGTACCAGCTCCGTTTTATCAGACACAAATTGATAAAGGGTCTTTTTTGACATACCGAGTTCATGGGCGACATCATCCATAGTCACACTTTTTATGCCGTACTTCCGGTAAAGTGCAGAAACCTTTTTTAATATATCTTCAAATTCTTTTTGCATGGGCACAAATGTAAACAAAAAACTAAGGAAACTAAAATGGTTAACAGAGTTTCCGCAGTTTTTATTGTGTGCATCTTTTCCGGAGTGCCAAAATATGGTATTACCGGTAATGATATGTTAAGGTGGTGTTAATTCTCCAACAGTGGCAGGGAATTTAGGTTAGGGATGGAATTATACCGGTTAATAAATGGCTGGTGGCAGTGAATGTAGCAAGCCTTGAATGGAGAAGGATTGATGCCGGGTGGATGCTTGATCAACGTTTATCCGGTTCATTGAAGCCACTCAGAAGAACATCCTGGAAGTACGGATTTCTGAGAAGGTAGTCATGGTTGAGCTTACCAATATCCTTCCTGGTCAGCTGTCTGTTATCCATTCCAGTTGAATCTGACCGCGGGAGGGGATTAAAAGGCCACAGAAGAGAATAATAAAGAACCAAATTTTTTTCATGAGGACCATAACACTTAGCCAAATATATCGTAAAGAGGATTATTAACGTTATTATAAAAATATTTAAAATTAAGGATTAATGAAAAATCGTATACTTTTCCTGGTTACCGCCATGATGCTGGTGTTTGTACCCGCAATAAATTCGCAGATCACAGAGAAAAGGGATCTTCCTGAATTCCATTCCCTTAATATCAGCAGTGAGATCGATGCGGAATTGATCCTCTCCGAAAAAGAAGGAATTGATCTGGAATTTGAAAATGCCAATCCGCTAAGCCTGGTATCTGAGGTGAAAAAAGGTGTGCTGACCGTAAAGATGAAGACAGGCAGTTACAAAGATGCCGTGCTGAAAGTCAAAATTCATTTCAAGGATCTGAAAGAAATTGAATCTACCGGAAGGGCCAGTGTCTGGTCAGAGGAGGATATTTACCTGGATGAGCTGACCGTCAGATTGTACAACGGTGGTGCCACCAGGCTCAGGCTACACTGTGATGATGTTGTCATTAACATTTCCCAGGGATCCATTCTGACATTGAAAGGTGAAGGCAAAATGCAGAATGTGAAAGTGAATACCAATGCCACGTACTCAGGTTATGAATTCAAATCGGAAAAAGCCGTTGTCAATTCCACTTCCTATGGAAAGGCAAAAGTTAGTGTCAGCAATTACCTTGAGGCCAAGGCTTCATCAGGAGGGTTCATAGGTTTTGTAGGCAACCCTGCCCGGGTAGAACGCAAAACCAGTCTTGGTGGGGAGGTCCTTGAAACTACCCTGGATGCTGAGAACTAGAAGAAGCCGGATTTCTGTTTATAATATTCAAACATAGCTTCTGCAAAAACCAGGTTTTCCGGTGTGGTGATCTTGATGTTTTCCGGATTTCCTTCTACCAGTTTTACCGGGTAACCGGCTGATTCAACCACACTGGCATCATCAGTAAATGATTCACTGTACTCCTGTTCATAACCCTTCATCAGGATATCGTAGCGGAAAACCTGTGGCGTTTGTACAGCACGTAATTTTTCACGGTCCACCCAACGGCTTCCATCATTTGTGATCTCGCGTATGGTATTATGAACACTGATGCACGGGATGGCAGCCCCGCTTTTTTCAGCCTCTTCATAGCAACGGTCAATTGTATGTTTATAAACCAGGGGCCTTACAGCATCATGTATCCCAACAAGATTACCCTTTTTTACCCTGGAAAGAGCATTTTGCACGGTATGATATCGGGTTTTTCCTCCGGGGGAAAGAGTCAGGGGAACGTCAAAATTAAATTGCTCGCAAACACTTTCCCAGTATGAAAAATAATTTTCCGCTAAGCCAAGGATGATCTGCATTTTCCGGTCGTAAAAGTGGAACAGGTCAATGGTATGTATGGTGATAGGCCGGTCACGGATGTACAGAAATTGTTTGGGTTTTTCTGCATTAAAACGCATTCCCTGTCCTCCGGCTACAATTATTATGGTTTTTTCCATATATTATGCGCAGTGATTTGATTAAAATATCATCAAAAAGATACATTAAATAAAATTACCATGCCATGAAAAAAAGCCTTTCTTTTATTAGTGATCTTAAAAAAAACAATCACAAAGAATGGTTCCATGCGAACCGTAAACGCTATGACGAGGCCAAGGGTGAATTCCTGGCCTTTGTGGAGGCCCTGATTGGAGAGATCCAGGCATTTGATCCCTTTGTAGTCTCAGTGGATGCAAAGAGTGCCATGTTCAGGATCAACAGGGATATCCGGTTTTCTAATGACAAATCTCCCTATAAAACCAATTTTGGAGCCTTCATTGTCCCAGGAGGGAAAAAAACAGGTAATGCCGGTTATTATTTTCACCTGGACCCCGAAGGATCATTTGCTGGTGGGGGAGTTTACCATCCCATGCCTGATATTCTTAAAAAAATCCGGAATGAGATCTACGGAAATCCTGAGGAATTCAGAGGGATCGTAGAAGGAAAGGAATTTTATGATTATTTCGGGGAAATGTATGATGATCGCCTGAAAACTCCCCCCAAAGGTTTCCCTAAGGATTTTGAACACATTGACCTGCTGAAATATAAGAGCTATATTGTCTCACAAAGCTTTGATAATGACACGGTAACAGGTGATAGTCTGGTAACGGAAACCATGAAGGCTTTCAGGTTGATGTACCCACTTAATAAATTCATCAATTACGCGCTTGGTTCACTGGATTGATTTTATTTGATAATTTTAGGTTCATTTTTGAATCTCATGCCTGAATTCCTTGAACCTGATTTGAAGTTGTTGAATGGTGCCATCGCAATAGCCGTTACAGTAGTTGTATTTCTGCTTTATTATTTAATCACTGTTTCCGGTCGACTAAACATCCGGCTGCAGCGGCAATTCAGCAAGGAAGCTGCATCAATCCGAAAGATCCTGTTGCATCGATTGGCAGGAGCTGTATTGTTCGGATTAATACCGGTCCTGGTCATTTTACTTGTATTTCGAAGGCCGGTTAGCAATTTTGGATCGACTACTGAATATTTTGCAGAAAGCATAATCTGGTGGATCCCCGCTGCACTGCTGGTTGTTGTTATCAATTATTTTGCTTCACGGAATGAAAACCATCTTTCTCAATATCCTCAAATACGGATCAAGCAATGGAATTCCGGCCTGATCACGCTGAGTGCTATAAGCTGGATCACTTACCTGGCGGGATATGAATTCATGTTCCGGGGCTTTCTGCTTTTTTCCTGTCTTGAATCATTCGGATATTGGCCAGCCATTATTATCAATATTACTTTATATAGCCTGGCTCATCTGCCAAAAGGGTACAGGGAAACTATCGGATCAATATTTTTCGGCTTTATCCTGAGCTACTCAACCCTATGGCTCGGGTCTATCTGGTTCGCTCTACTTGTCCACATCACCCTGGCCCTGTCCAATGAATGGTTTTCTATTACATTCCATCCTGAAATGAACCGGGTGAAAAAACTATCGACAGGATGAGTAATTTGCTGGTCACCGGTGCTACTGGATTTGTAGGGAAACAACTGGCTCTGAGGCTGGCGGGATCCGGACACAAAGTGCATGCGATGTACAGGTCTGAAGCGAAAATCGGTGAACTCGAACACCCAAATATCAGGCTCTTTAAAGGAACTCTTACTGATTTGGCCAGTATTGACAATGCCATGAAAGGGTGTGATCAGGTATATCACCTGGCTGCCTTTGCAGCTGTATGGACCCGGAAACCAGAGGAGATTTATGAGCAGAATGTTCAGGGTACCACCAACATCCTGGAATCAGCCCTGAAACATGGCGTGAAAAGGGTTGTACATACCTCCACCGCCGGTGTTTTTGGTCCATCGGGTGAAAAACCAAACTCGGAGGACAATCCCATTGCAGAGACCCATTTTGTTCATTATGACAGGTCCAAAGCCCGGGCTGAACAGATAATCAATAACTATGTAAGGGATGGGATGGATGTGATTATAGTTAATCCGACAAGGGTCTACGGACCGGGAAAACTGGGGGACAGCAACGGGGTAACACGAATGATCCGGGATTATATAAAAGGAAAGTGGCACATCATTCCCGGCAATGGCCAGAGTGTCGGGAATTATGTCTATATAGATGATGTTGTTGAAGGACATATCCTGGCCATGGAGAAGGGGCGAACAGGTGAGCGTTACCTGCTGGGAGCAAGCGATCTTTCTTTCAACGAATTTTTCAATATCCTGAAGGAAGTTACTGGCAGCCACTATTTTTTGATAAAAATTCCTTTGTTTATTGGGATTTCCATAGCGGCTATAATGCTGACAATTGCTAAATTAACAGGCCGGATGCCCCTGATCACTCCCAGACTTTTAAAAAGGTATAGCCACAACTGGGCTGTATCAAGTGAGAAAGCAAGGTCAGAACTGGGTTATGATCCGGTGGATTTCAGAGAGGGACTGCGCAGAACGGTTGAATGGCTGCAAACCATTAATTTTGAATATGGGAAATGAGATGAATTATACTTTAGTTACCGGGGGAAGCATGGGGATAGGGAAAGCCCTTGCAAGAGAATGTGCCCGGCGGGGGATGAACCTTCTGCTGGTGGCACTGCCCGGTCCCGAGCTCGAACAGACCGCTAAAGAGATCAGGGAGGATTTTTCTGTAAAAGTTGATACCCTTGATATAGACCTGACAGAACCCCCATCCCCTGAAAAGGTCCTGGAATGGTGCGAAAAAAATAATTATATCATTGATATCCTCATGAACAACGCTGGTATTGCAGGATCTGCTGTATTTGAAGAATCTTCCATTGAATATTCTGATGAAAGAATATTGTTGAATATCCGGGTACTTGTAATCCTTAGCCGTCTGTTCATTCCCATGTTAAAACAAAACAAAAAGGCATATATTTTAAATACAGGAAGTTTTTCGGCATACCAGCCACTGGCATATAAAAGTGTATACGCGGCTTCAAAGTCATTTGTACATCTGTTTTCCCTGGCCCTCAATGAAGAATTAAGAGATACATCTGTCAGTGTTACAGTTATCAATCCCAATGGAGTAAGGACCAATGCCGGCACCTTTGGCCGGATAAAAACCCATGGAAAGTTGGTTCAGAAAACTTTGATCATGGACGCCGATAAAATTGCAGAGATAGCAGTCGCGGGGATGCTAAAGGGTAAAAAAATCATTGTCCCCGGTTTCTGGAACAGACGTATACTACAGATAACCAGTACTTTGCCCACCAATTTTAAAATCAGGAAGGCAGCTAAAATAATGAGAAAGGAACTGTTGAAAGAAGGATAGTGATTAACATCCTTCCTTCCCTGGATAAAGCCTGTCTATTCTCCGTATGTGCTGAATCCTGTCTTGATATGTGTTTCCTTGTTCGAGAGAGACAGAACCGGAATGGTAGCATGATTCAACAGCTGATGTGTCAGGTTACCCATGAATGTCAGGCTTCTGGACTGTTCTTTCATAATGGTAATCATATCGGCATTCACAGAATCTGCATAAACCACTGTCAGGTCCACTACATTCTCCCCGTAGAGAGATTTCTGCCGGAAAGGGATCCTTTTTGCGTGAAAATACCTGGCTGCCTGGTTTGAATAAGCCTCAAGCCGTTTGATAATCCTTTGTCCCCTTGAAGAACTCACCGTAATAATATGTACCTCTGCTCCAAATAATTCGGCAAGTTCTGCCGTGATGGGTACCTTCTGGCGTGTATCGATCGTTACATCCAGCGGCATTACTATATTCTTGATATCTTCAGGGATCCTGCCCGTCCGGGTGGTCAGCACCGGTCTTTCAGTGGCAGATATGATCTTAAAGGCATTACTTCCCATGAAAAATTCTTCAAAACCAGATGCTCCATGAGTGGACGCAATGACCAGGGCCTCATTATATGATTCCACCTGGCTGACTATCTCTTTGTAGATCTTACCGGATTTGATGATATAGCGAAGCTTTGAATCATTTTCCATTCTGGGTTCAAAACTGGCAATGATTTCTTTGAACTTCTTTTCTGCCCACTTGTTTTCTTCCTCGAAATACCCCGGACTATTATAATCTGAACTCTTCTTTTGCACATATACCAGTTGGATGTTGGTGTATTGCTTTCTGGTAAACAATAAGGCAAGCTCTAGTCCCTTCTTTGAATCTTCCGAGAAATCAATGGGGATAATAATATTTTTCATGATGACCGGTATAAGTTATATATTATTGGTTATTAACGATAAATGGACCCATTCGGTTACGTTTAATTTATTACTTTTGAAATCCTGTCTGAATAAATACCTTATTGCATAATGAAAAAAGTAGTTGCCGGAATAGATATAGGAGGCACTTTCACGAAATTGGGGATCGTTGACCAGGAAGGGAATGTATATGCGGAAACTTGCATTTCAACGGACGCTCATAAGGAAATTGATACATATCTGGAGCACCTTGCCAGGGCTGTCCGGGATCTGCTAAAAGAGCAGGAGGGCAAGCTGGAACTGACAGGGATCGGGATCGGTGCTCCCAACGGTAATTATTACCGGGGTGTCATAGAATATGCCCCAAACCTTAACTGGAAAGGGATGATCCCTTTTGTGGAAATGTTTAAATCCCATTTCGATATTCCCATCGTTCTGACCAATGATGCCAACGCGGCTGCCCTGGGTGAGATGATGTACGGGGGAGCAGGGAATATGACTGATTTCATTGTGATTACTTTGGGAACGGGACTGGGAAGCGGGATCGTGGTAAATGGGAAGGTGGTATACGGGCATGATGGTTTTGCCGGGGAAATGGGACATGTAACAGTTGTTGAAAATGGTCGACAGTGTGGTTGTGGAAGGAAGGGCTGCCTGGAAGCATATGTCTCTGCCACCGGGATTGTCAGGACGGTTTTTGAATTACTGGCGCTGCAAACAGATGACAGCCAACTCCGAAAGATCCCCTTTGAAAAACTTTCAGCCAAAGATATTTCCGATGCTGCAAACCAGGCAGACCCCATTGCCTTGAAGGCATTTGATGTGACCGGCAAGACATTGGGACGTACACTTGCCGACGTAGTCGCTCTGTTCAGTCCCGAAGCAATATTCCTGTTCGGCGGACTCTCCAATGCCGGTGATCACATTTTCAAACCTGTTAAAGCCTATATGGAAGAAAATCTGTTGAGTATTTACCGGGATAAAGTAAAGATCCTTCCTTCCGGCCTGACAGTAACCAATGCAGCTGTATTGGGATCAGCAGGTTTGATCTGGAAGGAAATACTGGGATAGTTAAAACTTACCTTCCTCCTGGCTTTCCGGTAATTCAAGTCCAGGCCCATCTGTTGATGGTTCATCAGGTGCCGGATCCTCCACTTTTTTCAGGTTCCAGTTTATTTCAATATCAAAGTTGGAACGTATACTGATGGTTCCAGGATGGTATGAAACACTTTCCGGTTGTATCCCTTCGAGGTAGGAGCCCGTATCCCATTCACCGTTTCCATTATCATCGTGCACAACCTTCAGGGTGTAGCCAACCGGTGCCAGGAAAGGGAATTCAAAGAGTCCGTTTTCACTTATTCTGCTTACCCTGACAATTTCACCATCCTTGTCAATCACCTGGATGATCTTGGGACCATCTACACCACTTAAATTCAGGAGGATCCTGCCATACCACTCAATCCCCCGGGACATAAAAATAATGCTGATGGTATCATGGGTCAGTCCATATATATCTGTAAAAGCACCTGGATAAATATCAAGAAAATACCGCATTTCTGATTCCCAGTCAACTTTCAAAAAATACTTTCTTAGGCGCGTGCTGTCTTTCTCCAGGGAATAGGGGACAGGGATCTTCAAGCTATCCTCTTTATTGGTGAGGGAAATCCTGGATTGGTCTGTGCTGAAAACAGGATGCTGGAATTCGAAACTGAGGGGCCTGTGAAATTCCTGTGGCTGACTGGCTGATACACCTGTAGAAAGGGTGATTTTCTCCGCTGGCTCTTCAATATCTTCGTTACTTTTCCTGCGTCCGGTGGACTTCTTCGGTTCCCTGTAGTTGAATTTCAGGGTATCATAATAGGTTATTATCTGCTGCAGGGAGTCGGTAACTGGATATTCGGCAAGGAACTGCAGGCTGTCCATTTTGTATACCAAAGAATCCCTTAACCAGTAATCAAGTGTATCCTTCATTACATGCTCTTCCAGCAGGAACCAATCTCCTGCTGGTTCAAAATTATAAGGTTTCATTTTGACCCTTTGAGAAAGTTCCCGGTTGAAATACAGGCTTAGTTTGCGCCTGTCATCCCTGGCATAGTCTGCCAGGTACTGTGGTTTATTGTCTTCCTGGAAAAGAAAAATATCAACATAAAGTGAATATTTACCAAGCTCAGCCAGCATTACTGAATCAGAGACTTCCACAACGAGGGTATCCTCCATGTCAAGGCCCAGACTGTCCTGCAGATCAATGTCCAGAGAATCCGCCAGCAGGCTGTCTGGCTCTGGAATAGTATCAGGGAATTTATACTCGAACATACCGGGATCGAGCAAAAGGGTTGTGTCGATGAATCCAATCATTTCCTCAGGGACATCATACTTGTAACTGCGGTTCAGGTCCTGTAAGGCAAACAACCTGTAGGTTCCGGGCCGTACATTATTGATCAGAAACGCCCCCTGCGGGGTTATCTTGCCAACATAATCCGGTATTTCGAGCAGGGGAGCAGAATCACTCTGGTTTTCATACAGCATAACAAAGAAGGGATCTTCTGTCTCCGGGAAATCCAGGTCAAAAGCCTGAACAGCCATCCCCAGTACTCCCAGGGAATCAAGTTTTTCACCTGTAGAAAAAACAAACTCAAAGTTCCTCAGGATATTTCCTTCGTTAAGATCCTTGATGGTCTCT